>OGHH01000497.1_pt1 | contig 40968 bp, 68 predicted proteins | sample 1571471 | NCBI WGS metagenome assembly OGHH01 (sample SAMEA2581936, study PRJEB24529) | metagenome | biome: Human gut stool | place: China | collected 2011
CCGATAGATAAAACCTGTCGGTTTTGTCCATACTTTAAGGTGTAAAGACGGGTGGTCAGTCCGCACACGGTCTTATGACCGCGGCAGATAAAAAGAAATTAGACGGTATTGCCACGAACGCGAACAACTATACACACCCTACGACAAGTGGTAACAAACACATCCCGGCGGGCGGTTCTTCCGGTCAAATCTTACGTTGGAGCGCAGACGGAACGGCCGTTTGGGACGCAGATAAGGATACAACTTACAGTGATTTTAAAGCCGCCGCAAGTGGTGACATGATGGGTACACATGGACTTGTACCGGCACCAGCGGCAGGACAAGAGACGATGGTATTATTTGCGAGTGGCTATTGGGGTAGCTTGCAAATAAGGGATTACAACCCCTCTGCGGATAAACGCGGCTTTTGGATTACGAGGGATGAAGGTGAGGCGGCCGTAGATTTATGCGGATTTACCTTTAGCGGGGCAACTAGTAGCGTGGCCGGTCTTATGAGTGCCACAGATAAAGGTAAACTTGACGCGTTACCGACAAATGCTACTTTATCGAGTACATATGCTAAGAAATCCGAAATCACTAATATGTATAAATATTGTGGTTCAGTAGCTTCTTCAGACAAATTACCAACAACCGGACAGAGAGTTGGTGATGTTTACAACATCGAAGCAGCCAGCAAATATGGTGGCGCAGGTATGAACGTAGCTTGGAATGGTACCGCATGGGACCCGCTGGGCGAAATCTTTACTATTACGGCAATCACAAACGCGCAGATTGACGCTATTTGTGTATAAAGTGAGGTGGGATTATGGGTTATCTGGATAACGACGGTTTGACGAGATTGTGGGCGAAAATAAAAAATTACATTGACGCTCATTCATCTGGTGGGGTTACGCTCAATAAAGTATACCCCGTAGGTAGTATTTATATGAGTGTAAATAACACAAACCCCGGAACGCTTTTTGGTGGCACATGGGTAACGTGGGGAGCTGGTCGGGTACCCGTGAGCGTAAACACATCGGACGGTGATTTTTCAACGGTTGAAAAGACCGGCGGTGAGAAAACACACACATTATCAATTAATGAAATGCCGTCACATAAACATTCTACAACAGTTAAAGTTACAGAAAAATCACTTACAGGTACAGTGCATAATTTTGCAGGGCAGAGTGCAAGTTGGGGTCCGGGGAACACGGTAAGCGGCATATGTAGTGCATCAGGTGACGATACTGCTTTTTATCCGAGTAATACAGATAAAACAACAAAATACAAAGACGGATTTAAAATTAATGCAACGCATAGCCATGTGGCAAGTGCGACGGTGGAGAGTGCCGGAGGCGGTAATGCACACAATAACTTACAGCCGTACATTACTTGTTATATGTGGAAAAGGACGGCGTGACATGAAAGACAGACGACGAGAATTAATTGAATATTATTGTAATTCGGACGAGGATAAAATTATTTTGTCGCCGCTAATTGACGAAGTTATTTTTCTGGAAAATCGGCTGGAAGATTTGAAGAAATTGCCATTTATCAAGGTCAACCCTAAGAACCCTATGCAGCAGAAAAGCACGCCAGCACAGAAGCAGTACAAGGAGCTTTTACAGCAATACACGAACATTATTAAAGTTCTGACACGGGCAACCGGCCACGACGAAGGGGACGAAGAAAGCCCGTTAAGGAAGTGGGTAAAAAGTCATGCTGATACAGGATAAAATGATTTGGACCCCGGACAATAGTTTTTTACTAGAGTACCGGGCAAAGGCCGAAACAGGTGATATTATCATAGGCCAAGAGTTATGGCTGGAGCTTGATAACTTGGCCGAGGATTTCCATAACGAAAGGTATTTTTATAATACCGAGGCGGCAAATTTACGCATGAACTTTATGGAAAATTGTATCCGGCTGACAAAATCCCCTTACTACAATAAACCAATGGTTTTGATGCTCTGGCAGAAAGCGTGGATAGAGGCGTTTTACAGTTTTAAAATGTCAGAAACCACATTTGATAGGTTCAAAAAGACAATTCTTTTGATAGCCCGTAAGAACACTAAGAGCGAAACGAGTTCGGCACTAGCTAACGCCGAATTTATCACAGGTAACGAGGGTGCAGATATTTGTTGTAGCTCAAATGACGAAGCACAGTGTAGTATTGTGTATGATGCAATAGACCTGATGCGGCAATTATATGACCCCAAAGACTTCGACACCAAGCGAAATCAACGTTTTATTTTAAATAAGGCAACGAATACGAAGATATTCAAGATGTCCGACAGGACGAAGAACAAAGAGGGTCGAAATATTGATTTTGCTATCGTGGATGAGACGCATGAGATGAAAGAAAATATCATCGGTAAATCAATCGAACAGTCGCAGTCATTAAAAGATAATCCGAAGTTTATCAATATTACTACCGAGGGATTTATTGTTGACGGATATCTCGACGATGAATTAAAAAAAGCCCGCCGAGTCATTGCAAAAGAGGATGACGGTGTGGCAGCAGAAAGACTCCTGCCATGGTTGTACACCCAAGATTCTGAACAGGAAGTCTGGGACGGCAACCGAAAGAACCGGCTGTGGGAAAAATCGAATCCTACGCTGGGAATAGTTAAGAAATGGGAGTACTTAGAAGAACAAGTAGATACCGCAAAAAGTTCGAAAGCGGACCGCATTTTCGTATTGTCAAAGGATTTTAATATCAAACAAAACGGCACAGAAGCATGGTTGAACTTAGAAGATTATTCCTACGAAGCGGCATATAACTTAGAAGAATTTGAGGGTGCTAAGTGTCTCGGAGCGGTTGACTTATCGGAGACCACGGACTTATCGGCGGCTAAAATTCTTCTCATGAGATCGGGAGACCCAGTTAAGTACATATATCAACATTATTTCATTCCGGAATCAAAATTAGAGGATTCAGATGATTGGAATGCCGGAGCAAGATATAAAGAGTGGGCGAAAGACGGGCTGCTCACAGTCACGGAAGGAAATGACATTGATCTGGCAGTTGTAGCCGATTGGTTTTATAGCCTGTATACCAACTACAATATCCGGCTTTGGAAATGCGGATACGACCAGAGATTTGCGAAGGATTGGCTTACCCGCATGGACTTCTACGGCTGGCAGAGAACCGGCGGGGACGATTCAGATTTAGTTATGATCTTGCAGAACGCACAGACGTTATCTAATGCGATGAAGCTCTGCGAAGCAGATTTTAAACATCAGTTAATTAATTATAACAATAATATTGTAGACAAATGGTGTCTGGGAAATGCAGGAATTAAAGTGGATGACCACGGACAATGTTTGTGTATTAAACAAGAAACTCCGAAGCGAATTGATGGAGCGGTATGTCTGATTATTTTATATGAAATGTACAGGCGCTACCGTACAGAATTTAAAGCCATGATTGAGAGGTGATAGTGTGGGATGGCTTGATAAATTAAAACGAAAATCACCAAAAAAGCAGAAATGGGCGCAGATGCTCAATGGTTATACACCTATCTTCTCCCAATTTGGTACGAATATTTACGCGTCTGATGTAGTTCAGCAGGCGGTCAAGTGTATTGTAGATGAAATGAAGAAACTCAACCCTACACATATCCGGTATAACAGAAATGACCCCGTGCCGGTAAGTGGCACGATACAAACGTTGTTAAATGACCCGAATCCGGTAATGACAACGAGTGAGTTTTTAGAAAAAATCACATGGTTGTTACTCTTAAATTATAACGCTTTTATTTTACCGACATATTACATTTATACGAATAAAGACGGGACGCAGGTAAGGGTATATGACGGTCTTTATCCTTTGAAACCTACTTTTGTAGAGTTTATTGAGGATGAATCAAACCGGTTATATGTGAAGATGCGATTCGAGAATAACTTTGAAACAACGATACCTTACAGTGATCTGATTCATATTAAATATAACTATTCTGTTAATGAGTATATGGGAGGAGATGTATCCGGTCAGCCGGATCATAAACCTGTATTAGACACTTTACAGTTGAATCAAACGCTCCTTGAAGGTGTTGCCAAAGCGATGAAAGCCTCTTATGCAGTTAACGGCGTTGTAAAATACAACACGATGCTTGATGATGGTAAAACAGAGGCGGCTATGCAGGAATTAGAAACAAAACTGAGAAATTCGGAGAGTGGCTTTTTGCCTCTTGATTTAAAATCTGAATTTACGCCGTTAGAGAGATCAACGCAGTTAGTTGATGAAGCCACCTTGAAGTTTATTGATGAAAAAATCTTAAGAAACTGGGGTGTGCCACTTTCAATTCTGACAGGAGATTATACAAAAGAACAATATGCTGCATTCTATCAGAAAACACTTGAACCGCTTATTATATCTATCTCGCAGGCGTTTACAAAGAAACTATTCACAAGACGTGAAAGAGCGTTTGGCAACAAGATAAGGTTATATCCGAAAGACCTCATTTTCATGACGGTAGACCAGACACTTGAAATGGTGAATATGCTTAGCAATACCGGTTCAATTTATGAGAATGAAAAGAGAGTGGCATTTGGATTACAGCCACTGCCCGAATTGGAAGGCAAGAGGTACATGAGTTTGAATTGGGTTGACGTTGATATTGCAAATCAATACCAGATGAATAACAAGACAGGTAAAGGTTCCTCGGATGATGGCGGAGGTGAAAATAAAAATGAAGAATAAAGAGTTAGAACGGCGTTCCTACAATTTTGAAGTCCGGGCAGAAGAAACAGAAGCCGGAAATATCATCACCGGACGGCCGATTGTTTATAATAGTCGTACAGATTTAGGCTGGTTCGATGAAATTATAGAACCGGGAGCTTTAAATAATACGGATTTAACGGATGTTCGATTTTTAGTAAATCATGATACAAGTAAAATTCCGTTGGCACGCTCAAGGCGAAATACAGCAAACAGCACAATGCAGCTTACAACGGATAATGATGGCCTTGGAATCCAGGTAACACTGGATGTCGAAAATAATTCCGAAGCCAGAGCTTTGTATAGTGCTGTACAGCGTGGTGATATATCTGGTATGAGTTTCATGTTCGGAATCCGGGACGAGGAGTGGGAGAACTTAGATTCCGACCACCCGACCCGCCACATCAAAGATATTAGTACAGTCGTGGAAGTAAGTGCGGTAACATTTCCGGCTTACGAAAGCACTGAGATAAATGCACGCTGCAAGGGGGCGTTGGACAATGCCCGGTCTGCGCTGGACAGTGCAAGACAGCACCGTGGTACGTCGGTGGACACTGACAATGAATTAGCACTATTGAAAGCAAAAACTGAAATCTTAGGAGGTTTTTAAGATGGGTAGAAAAGCAATTTTAGAGAAGCGCTTACTGCGTTTACGGACAAAAAAACAGAAATTGAAAGAAAGAGCATTAGCTTCACAGGATGCTGCAGAAGTAAGAAACATTAACGAGCAGTTGGAAGACATTAATGCAGAGATTTCCGAAACAGAAGAAGAGATCGAAGTGATTGACAAAGGGGATGGCGAACCTTCACCAAGTGGTGGCCCAGATGAACCTACAAATGAACCATCTAACCCGCAGCAGAGAGGACTTGTACCACTTACAAATGAGCCTGTTGGTATGACTGCAGTTAGAGGCGCATACGGACAGCGTACTAATATGAGTGCACAGCCTGTTAACAATGATCCTTATGCAAGCGTCGAGTATCGTAATGCTTTTAAGGAATATGTACAGCGTGGCACACCGATTCCAACAGAATTGATTCAGAGAGCGGGCGGCGACCCTGGTCCAACCATCACATCTGAATTAGGTGCAATCATCCCGACTACCATCATGAATGAGTTTATCAAGAAAGTATCTAAGGTATACGGACAGCTGTATTCTAAAGTACGTAAACTTAATATTCAGGGTGGTGTAAAATTCCCGATCTCTGACCTGAAAGCTAATTTCAAGTGGATTACGGAGACAAAAACATCCGACAGACAGAAAGCCGGAGATGTTAATGAGTATGTTGAGTTCTCTTATAACGTGGGCGAGATTCGTGTGTCACAGACATTACTTTCACAGGTTGTAACTCTTTCTCTGTTCGAGGATGAGATTGTAAGAATTATGACAGAGGCGTACGTTAAGGCGATGGATGAAGGTATCATGAATGGGTCCGGCACCGGTCAAATGCTTGGTATTCTCAAAGATACTCGCGTGACAAGCCAGGACGGTCATGTGATTGAATTTACAGCGGCCGAATTCTCCGATTGGGAAAAATGGAGAAAGAAATTATTTGCTATTATCCCACTTTCAAAACGTGGGCAGGGAGAGTTTGTTTTTACTGCCGGAACAGTTGAGAGCAATCTTTTGACTATGAAAGACGCAAACAATCGCCCGGTATTCCGCGAAGCGGCAAATTTAGACGTCGAGGAATCGGCTGTCACAGGCCGTTTCTACGGTCGTGAGGTAACGATGGTAGAGCCTGATATTGTAGCGGACTTTGATAGTGCATCAAGCGGAGACGTGGTAGGTGTTTACTGGATTCCTAATGACTACGCAATCAATACCAACATGGCGTTTGGCATGAAACGTTATTTTGACGAGGAAAAGAACGAATGGGTGAACAAAGGTCTCACTATTGTAGATGGTAAGATTTTAGATCCATCGGGCGTTTACATCATTAAGAAAAAATAATTTCTGTAACAATTGTGCCGGCACAATAATGAACGAGAGGTGTAAGAATGGAAGTAATAAATACAACAGTAGAAGCATTAAAAGGTTTATGTGCAGCGATTAAGGGCGATGCCACTGCGGCGGATATCTCCGGAGCGACTATCCCGGAAGTTATCAATGAGATTACGGCGGCATACACTGCGAAACAGACAAAAGAGTAAAGGAGTGAACACGGGTGACAGATACAGAATTGTTGACAGAGGTTAAAAAAAGAATCGGAGTCACAGGCGATTATCAGGATGATACTTTAATGGGTCACATTCAGGATGTCAGGGATTTTATGTTAGATGCGGGTGTGTCCGAAAAGACATTGTCTTCCGGCCAGATAGTCGGTGCTGTCACCCGTGGTGTATCCGATCTGTGGGACTACGGAAGCGGTAACGGGGAGTTTTCCCCTTACTTCTTTCAAAGAGTCACACAGTTAGCCTATAAAGGCGGTGACGGCAATGGACAGTTATAGACCATCATCACCGTTTGTTACGCCGATAATGTTAATTATTCCAGAGTATGCGACTGTTAAGGGTGTACGAAGAAAAGCGTATCCAGAAAGCGGTCCGGTAATCTGGTGCAGCTTTAAGACGTATGGAGGTACAGAACGTAATAAAAATGATGTCTATGCAATAGAAGACACAGCCAAGGTTGAGACGTACTTTCGGCCAGACATAAAGGCAGATTGCCGCATAATGCTCGCGGAAAGCGGTGCAATGTATGACATCATAAATGAACCTGAAAATATCAATATGCGTAATCAGTATTGTGCATTTAAGGTACGCAGAGTCAAGGGTGGTGTGTAAATGGGGAAGAACTTGCTCAGGTTAGAAACGGGTGGCTTTGAGGAATACATAGCTAAGTTAGAGAAACTGGAAGCAGATATAAAACCGGTTGTGGATCAGGCGCTAAATAAAGCGGGTGTAAAAATCACAAACGATACACTAAATGCTGTAGCTGAGCCAAACTTACCACGTGGAGGTAAATATTCATCAGGCGAGACAAAAGAGAGTGTCGTTCACAGCCCGCAAGTGAAATGGACCGGCTCTATTGCAGAAATCGGAGTGGGTTTCGATTTTGATAAACCCGGTGCAGGCGGTTTCCTCATTACCGGTACACCCCGCATGGCTCCGGACAAAGCATTAAATAAGATTTATAAGAGTAAAAAATACATGAAAGACGTTCAACAGGAAATGATTGAAGTTTTTCAGAAAGAAATCATAGCAAGAATGGGAAGGTGATGAGATGGAAGATAATTTGATTGATATTTTAACCGAATTTGGATATCCGGTCTTGCGTCAGGGAAGTTTGACACCTGACGAAAAATATCCCGAACATTTTTTTACGTTTTGGAATAACGATGCGCCCGATCATTCTCACTATGATAATAGCGAGTACGGAACGGAATGGAATTTCGATGTGAATTTTTACAGTACAGACCCTGAGAAAACCTATTCCGTACTGGCACAAGCGAGAACAAAATTGAAAGAAAATAAGTGGATTATCCCCGGTCAGGGATATGATGTGGCAAGTGATGAGATCACACACACCGGCCGTGGGTTAAGAGCATATTATTTACAAATTCAGGAGGTATAACCTATGAAAATTTTTGAGTACAGAGGCGTTGAGGGTGCTGTATATGCACCTATCGTAACCGATGATGATACTACTTTTGAAACAGGAACTGTTAAATCCTTAGCCGGCGTTTCTGAAATCGCAAAGTCAACAGATTCCAGTAATGAAGCACATTACTACGATAATATTCCGGCAGTTGTCGTTGGCTCTACTGGTTCTGACGAAATCAAAATTAACTCTTCTGCTATTCCTCTTGATGTGTTAGCGGAAATCACAGGCCAGTATTATGACGAAGCAACAGGCATGATGGTAGAGCAGGAAAGGACAACAAAGTATTTTGCATTTGGCTATCGTACAAAGAAAACTGACGGAACAGAAATCCTTGTCTGGAGACTGAAAGGCACATTCAATATCCCGGATTCCGATCATGAAACAGAAGATGACGGAACAGACGCAAGCGGTCAGGAAATCACTTATACAGGTATCTCTACAACACATAAGTTCACTAAGACAGGTAAGTCAGCAAAGGCAGTCAACGTAGATACGAGCCTTGACAAGGTTGATACTGCAGAATTCTTTAAGAAAGTCCAGACACCTGATAGCGTTACGGCTAGAGCATAATTAATGAAAAACAGGGTAATAGATACTATTAATAAAGATTAATTAGATTAATTACTATTAATTAATTGGAATCAAAGACACTCTCGCCTGTTTTGCTGACTATGAAACAGGCGAGAGGCTGAAATTTGCAAAGGAGGTAGTCTTATATGAGATTAGAAATCAATGTATATGATGAAAATGATACAATCATCAAGACTTGCGAGGCACATACGATTGACTTAGAGTTCGGAACAATCCGTTCTCTTATGAAGCTCTTGAATGTAGATAATGTAAATGATACCGGGGAACTTTTAAATATTGTGTACGGCGCATGGGAACAGCTTGTTGAAGTATTAGGAAAATGTTTCCCTGATATGGAGGCGGATGACTGGGAGCATGTCAAATTAAAGGAATTGATTCCTGCAATCCTGAATATTTTAAAGGCTTCTTTTGCTGATATCTTATCAATTCCAAAAGACCCAAAAAACTAGATGGCGGGGTAGATGATACCCCGCTTTTTGAAATATTATTTAATATTAATTATCAGCTATGTAAAGAGTTCCCAGCTATGACTCCTTACAATGTAGAAAAGAAATCTTTTCACGATGTAATAAGATTATATAGCGACGTGCGTGCAATGCAGATAAGGGAAACAAAGCGAGAAAATGATAAAGGCAATGATAATAAAGTTATCCGTCGGCCTGCCGGGGATAGCTGGTTTTAGGTGGTGAGACGATGGGCACGAATGCGGATGCAAGTACGACAAAACTGAAAATGGATATATCTGACCTTAAGCGGTCAATGACAGAAGCAAGGCGACAAATAAGGCTTGCGAATGCAGAGTTTAAAGCATCCAGTGCAGGCATGGACAACTGGGCGCAGTCCGCAGATGGATTGAGCGCCAAGATGGACCAGTTGCGGAACACCTTAAAAGCAGAAAAGTCTATCTTGTCCGACTTGAATAAACAGTACGATTTGACGGTACAGTCACAGGGTAAGAATTCAAAAGGCGCACAGGAGTTACTTATCAAGATCAAAAATCAGGAGGCAGCCATTAATAAGACAAAAGCGTCTCTTGAAAAATACGGACGCATGTTGTCACAACTTGACTCCGAGGCGGATCAGGCAGCTAATGGTGCAAATGAAATGCGGTCAGCTTATGAAGAACTGGATAGTACGATTTCCAAGCAGGAAAGTAGTCTGCAGGAGCTTAAAACACGCTACGCAAGTGTGGTATTAGAGCAGGGAAAGACCTCTGCGGAAGCACAACAGTTAGCCGGCGAGATTTCGCAGTTATCGAGCGAACTTGCCGAAAATAAAAATAAAATGTCAAACGCTGCAAATACAGCAGATGACTTAGACAACAGCTTAGAACGAGCAGGAAATGAAGCGGAAGATAGTTCCGACGGCTTTACGGTTTTAAAAGGCGCATTGGCTGACCTTACGGCAGATGGTATCCGCAGTGCGATAAGTTCACTAAAAGATTTTGCAACCGAATCCGATCAGGATTATAACAAGTTCCAGGCACAGACGGGCGCGAGTGCAAAACAGATGCAGGCGTTCAAAAAAGAAATGAATGAACTGTACGACAATAATTATGGTGAGAGCTTGCAGGACGTGGGCGACAAAATGGCATACGTCAAACAGGTAACTAAAGAGACGGATCCGTCAAAAATCAAAGAGCTGACCGAAAATGCAATAACATTAGAGGACACGTTCGGATCAGATTTCAATGAAACAATTCGTGGCGTAAGCAATTTAATGACACACTTCGGCATTGATTCTACTACAGCGTTTGATTTATTTGCGAAAGGTTCACAGGAAGGACTTGACTATACAGATGAATTAGGGGATAACATCTCCGAGTATGGCGGAAACTTTAAGCAGGCGGGATATTCTGCACAAGAATACTTTCAATTACTCGCGAATGGTACACAGAATGGGGCGTACAATCTCGATAAGGTTAACGACTCGATTAATGAAGTTAAAAATCGCCTTGGTGACGGTACAATAGGTAAAAATATTGGCATGTTCAGCAAAGATACCCAGACGGCTTTCAAAAACTGGGAAAGCGGAAAGGGTACGATGAAAGATGTCATTGAGTCTATTGTTGCCGATATCAATAACTGTACGAATGAGCAGGATGCCTTGAATATGGCTGCAACTGCTTTTGGCACGATGGGAGAAGATGCGAACCTCAAAGTTGTGAAATCACTCACATCGACCGGTAACACATTTAATGATGTTAAAGGTAAGATGGAGGAGATTAAAGATGTTCGCTATGATGATGTAGGGTCACAGTTTAGTGAAATCGGACGTGAATTACAAACAGGTCTCATTATACCATTAGCTCAGGAAGCTTTACCCGGGATAAAATCATTTGCGGATTATGCTATCCGGCATATGAATAGTCTTATTCCGGCTATCACGGGAGTAGGCACTGCGCTCGGCACTGTATTCATAGCGAGCAAGATAAGCGGATTTATTACGACATTATCGGGAATGGCTGCTGCAATGGGATTAGTTACTACTGCAACTACCGCAGCAACTGGAGCGGCGACAGGATTCAATCTTGCCATGCTGGCAAATCCTGTAACACTAGCTGTCGCTGGTGTTGCAGCACTTACAGCTGGAGTAGCCGCATATGTAGTTAAAACAAAATTATCAAGCAAAAAAATAGATGAAAATGCAGCCGCAACAGATAACCTCATCAGTAAGCAAAAAGAGCTTGCGAAATCCTTAAAGGAATCTGACAAAGCAAGACAGGACGGTGTAAAGAGTGCAGAAGCCGAGGGGGCGCAGGCAGATATTTATTACGACCGTTTGAATGATTTAATTGGGGTAGAGCATAAGAGTGCTGCACAGAAAGCACAGATAAAAGATTATGTGTCAAAGCTCAATGACCTTATGCCGGACTTAAATTTAAAGTATGACGAAGAAAAAGATAAGCTTAATCAGTCCAGCGAGGCATTAAAAAACAATATTTCCGCTCAAAAAGAACTGATTAAGGCGAAAGCCGCACAAGCAAACCTTACTACGATAGCACAAGACATTGTAAAAGTTGAGACACAACAAGGTGAACTGACAAAGCAGAACGCTAAGAACGAAAAAGCATACACCGAAGCAAAGAAAAAGACCGCGGAAGCACAACAGGCGTGGGCCGATGCGGGTATGCACGTATACGGTAAAGAGTATGAAAACTATCTGAAGTTAGCGAAAGCGGAAAGAACAAAAAAAGAAGCTTATGAAAAGACAAATAGCGCACTTGAAAAGAACAAAAAGAAATTACAAGAGCTTAATAATGAGTACGACCGAACAGAAAAATACGCGGAAACGACCATAAACGCCGCCGAAACCGAGAAAGCACTTGACGCAATCACCGAAAAGATGAAAGCAAAAGGAAAGAAAATCCCGAAAGCCGTGTCTGACGGAATCAAAGAAGGTCAGTATGAAGTACCATCCACCGTTGAGGGTATGGAAAACCTTATTAAGTTTGACAATCTGGCAAAACAGGCGAAAGTTGACGGCGTGAAAATCCCGAAAAGCTTAGCCGAGGGAATTTCCAGCGGCGAAATTTCCGCGCAGGAGGCAGTGAACCGCCTTTCAAATATCGCGAAATTTGACAATTCACAGACGTTAGCCGCCGCAAAAGAAGCAGGTATAAAAATACCTAAATCGTTACGGGATGGAATCGCGAGCGGTAAAGTGTCCGTTGAACAGGCCACGAAACAGTTACAAAGTGCGTTAGATTTTAATTCTAGCGACGTTGTGACTAAGGCGAAAAATGCGGGTGTGGAAGTGCCTAAATCGTTAGCAAACGGAATCGCAAGCGGAAAAATCAGTGTGGATACCGCAACAAAGCAGTTACAAACCGCGATTGATTTTAAACAGACATTGACGCAAGCCGGTATCACTGGAAAGCAAATCCCACAATCACTCATGCAAGGGATTGCAACAGGAAAAACCAGCGTAGACCAAGCCGCGAAATTAATCAATGACGCGGTATCCTTTAAGGATGTAGCGGCAAAAGCTGGACAGGACGGAACAAATACAGTCAATAACCTTGTCAAACAGATTTTAGCCGGGAAAACGACCGCGGAAGAAGCGGGTAAAGCATTAGGAAAAGCCACCGTTGACGGACAAAAAGAAGGTTCTAAAGGTGCGAAAGCCGCCGGGAAGAAGCCAGGTAAAGACCACGCCACGGGCGCAAAGAGTACGACCGGCGCGAATAAAAAGGCAGGACAGGCAGACGGTAAAGCCGTAGTCACCGGACAGGCAAACGGAGCAAAGAGTGCGAAAGCGACCGGAACAAAAGCCGGTAAGAATCACGCCGCCGGAGTATCGGATACAAAAGGACAGAACCAGAAAGCCGGTCAGACAATCGGAAAGAGTGCCGACACCGGTGCAAAAAGCGGTTCCGGCGGGATGCACAAAACAGGTGCAAAAGCAGGTACAGAATACGCTAGCGGCGTAGGAAGTAAGACAGGAACCGCGAGAAGTAAGGGTAAATCGTTAGGAGATAACGCCAAAAGTGGAGCCGGTTCCGTAAGTGCATATAGTTCCGGTACAAATTTTGCACAAGGTTTTATCAATGGTATCGGTTCACTCGTAAGTGCAGCGTATTCTAAAGCCGAGTCTCTAGCTAAAAAGGCATGGGCTGGACTGAAAAAAGGACAAAAAGAGGGTTCACCGTCCAAGTTAACGACACAATCCGGTAAATATTTCGGACAGGGTTATACAAACGGTATTCAGTCTATGACAAAAGCCGCCGTACAGTCCGCGGCGCAGATGGGTGTACAGTCCGTACAATCCTTACGGGACGCGCAAAAAGAGGGTTCACCGTCCAAGTTAACGTATGACAGCGGTAAGAATTTTGTGAAAGGGTACATTAACGGGATTGTAAGCGAACAGACAGACCTTACGAACACTGTAAAAAATACAGTTAAGAGCGTCATAACTACACTGGCCGGATTAAGTAATTTTAATTTTTCCAGCGTGGCAAGTGAGGCAAGTTCTGTATTTTCTAAAGCGATGTCAGATAAAATTAATTATATGACTAGCAAAATGCAATATCTAAACGACCAAAAAACGGCTGGTTTAGAGAATCAGTTGTCTAAGTACGAAAGTAAGCAAAGCACTTACCAGAAAAAATATGATACCGCTAAGAGTAAGTACGACAAAGCAAAAACGAGCTATGACAAAGCGTCAAAAAACTACAACAAAGCAAAGAAAAGCTACGACAAAGCAAAGAAAAAGTCTGATAAGACGAAATATAAAAAGCAGATGGCGACGTACAAAAAGGAAATGGCAGCCGATAAGAAAACTATGGCTGCGCAAAATAAAAATATGTCCGCTGCAAAGAAACAGGTTGATAATTATAAACAGCTAGTCAAAGACCAGACTAATTTCAATAATGCTTATCAAACCGCTTCATCACAAATGCTTTCTGAATTTTCGAGTGCGATGAGCGAGTATCAGACGAAAGCTGAAGCCTTAATCAACGATACGATAAACGGTATTACCGACACCTATCAAGCTCGTTACGACGATTTGATAAGTAAGCAGGACAATCTGATCTCCAAGTTAAAGAGCGCAGGAGATTTATTTGAGATTTCGGGTGCAGGTATCATGACTATAAATGATATTAAGGCACAGACACAGAATATAAAAGACTACGCTCAAAAATTACAGACCATTAAAGGAAAAGTGTCATCAGAGTTATTTGATCAGATTGCGAGTTATGATATAGACGAAGGTGGGGCATTTATGGATCGGCTGCTATCTATGAGTGATGCGGATCTAAAAGCATATTCAGATGCGTTTGATGAAAAAATGCGCGTATCTGAAGAATTAGCCAAAAAGACATATCAGAAAGATTTTGAAAATGTCACAAAGGAATATAAAAATTCCTTGTCCGCAGTCTTTAAAGATTTGCCAAAACAACTCGAAGAAATGGGCATCGATGCAATGAAAGGGTTTACCACTGGCCTGACAAAGAATACAGATTATATGACAAAAGCCATAAAAACGATGGTTAGTGCTATGGTGGACGAGTTCAAGGATGAACTGGACATACATAGCCCGTCAAAGGTTACTGCGAAAATAGGAATATTTACTGCGCAGGGGTTTGGAAACGGATTACTTGACAGTATCAGTCAAGTGCAGGCAAAGGCAAAGAAATTTATCAATAGTGTGACTAGTCCGCTCACAGATATGGCCACTAATATTCCGAATGTACGAAGTGCGGTCAAAAGTAGTGATAGAAATGGAATTGCAGATAGCAATCAGACGATTGTAAACAATTATAATCTTGTGCAGAACAACACAAGTCCAAAATCGCTTTCAGCACTTGAGACTTATAGAGCTAGACGGCAACAGGTAAGCATGGTTAAAGCTATGACACAGCCAGTGTAAAAGGGGGATAACGAATGTATGAGTTAATCGCACAAAATAAGTACGGGGAACAGTTAAAAATGACGAATAATCCCCGTTATGTTATTACGGATGTAGACGGTCTTTATCCCCCGGAAGGAACTATAAATACAACGCAGGTAGCGAATACGGATGGATCTGTATTTAATAGTTCTCGTATCAATGATCGTGTTATTACCATCACTATAGCGATAAATGCACCAGCTGAAGCAAACCGCATTTTGCTGTACCGCTATTTTAAAACGAAGTATCCGGTACGCCTGTATTATAAAAACGGTACGCGGGACGTATACATAGACGGCTACGTTTCAAAGTTTTCAGTGGAGTATTTTGAGAAGAAACAAACTGCACAGATTGAGATTACTTGTCCGATGGCACTTTTCAGAGCTACAAAGGAAAGCAGTACGGAATTTTCGAATATAGAAAATATGTTTACTTTTCCGTTTACAATCGAAGAGGCAGGGGTACCGTTTTCTTACATTGTGTTGAGAGAACAGAAAACTATTATAAATGGCGGAGACGTGGAAACTGGCGTGGTTATACGCCTAAATGCATTAGGTACGGTCAAGAATCCTAAAATCTATAATGTAGATACGATAGATCACATGATATTGAATGTTACAATGCAGGCAGGAGATGAGATTACGATAAATACGAGAAAAAAAGAAAAGTCAATCACACTTCTACGTGATGGAGTAATGACTAATATCGTGGGAAGATTAGAAGCGGGTTCAACATGGTTTAACTTACTGCCTGGCGATAATGTATTTACATACGAGGCGGATGAACTTCCGGAAAATCTACAATGTACATTTATAATCAACAATCAGTTTGAGGGGGTGTGAGTATGGACATTTATGTGCTCGACTCTACTGCACAAATTCTTGATATGATAGATAACTTTGAAAGTATAATTTGGACAGTCCAGTATTTCAATGTCGGTGAATTTGAATTAATCGTACCGGTGACGGAGAAAAATATTGCACTATTGCAAAAAGATAGACTACTTTGCCGGGACAAAGATCGCAACGGAGATATATGGCGGAATGTTATGATAATCGAAAACGTCAAGACAGTTGCGGATTATGAAAATGGTGACAGCATGACTATATCTGGCCGGGGCTTGAAAAGTATTGTAGGCCGGAGAGTCGTGTGGCAGCAAACAAATCTGGCCGGTAATGTTGAGACAGGAATCCGGCAGGTACTCACAGAGAATATCATTGCACCGGCCGATGAGAAACGAAAGATTGATAACTTTATTCTTGATGAGCCTGCCGGGATTACAGATACATTTGATACACAACTGCTGGGCGAAGATCTTGACGAGTGGATAATGTCTACTTGTCAGACGTATGGTCTTGGCTGGGACGTGTATATTAAAGACAGGAAATTTGTTTTTATACTTTATAAAGGATGCGACCGGTCGTACGGGCAAAAAGACAATTTGCCCGTTGTATTTTCAGATGAATTTGATAATCTCTTAGCCTCCACCTACACTTATGAACGGGCAGAATTTAAAAATGCAGCATTAGTGGCAGGCGAGGGCGAAGGAGTAAATCAACGCACAACGACAGTGGGCGATTCTGGCGGATTAGAACGTTATGAAGCATACATTGACGGTTCAAGTGTATCGAGCAACGGGACAATCATCACAGAAGAACAATATTATAAGATGCTACAAGATTATGCGAAAGATGAGCTGAGTACAACATCATTTACAGAATCGTTTGAAGGAAATGTAATTCCCGACGGAAACTATAACTTGAACGAAGATTATTTTTTAGGTGACGTGGTACAGGTAATTAATGAATATGGTATAAGTGCAACTCCTCGCATTGTCGAGATAATTGAGAGTGAAGATGAAAATGGAAAATCAACTGTACCGACATTTAGCACATGGGAGGTGTAAAGATGGCAATTACATATGGATTTTTTAACGCAATAAAACAATCGGACGGAACGTATGACCGCACGTATAATGCAGACCAAATGAGTACGTATTTTGAGGGACTTGTGAGTGATGGGGTGTATGAGGCTGTGGATGATGGTATGCAGGTTTTGGCTGCTACAGGTATGCAGGTACAAGTTGGAGCGGGCAGGGCTGTTATCGGTTCAAGGTGGCTTAAAAATACAGCAGCGTATCCGATCATACTTAACCGTGCACATGTAACTTTAAATCGTTATACCGCTATCATAATCAGGCTGGATTTATCGACGCGTACAATTGAAATCACAACGAAAGATGGAGATAATGCGACAACTCCAGCGAAACCAGTGATGGAAAACACCGAAATGATAAAAGAAATGTGTTTGGCGTATGTTTATGTGGGCAGAGGGGTGACTGCTATCACGCAGGCGAATATAGAAGATACCCGGGCGGATAATAGCGTGTGCGGCTGGGTGACTGGCATTATACAGCAGGTTGATACAAGTAAACTGTTCTTACAGTGGCAGACAGCTTATGAAGAATTTTATAAACAGATGCAAAGCTGGCAGGAAGAACAAAAGACAAAGTTCGATGTATGGTTAAGTGCATTAACAGGAGAATTAAAGGTAAATACATACGTTCAGAAATTTCACAAGGTCATTGATATAGAAGAGCCGAGCGGTGAATTTACACTTGACATGGCGAATTATACCCATGCCGCTGACGATGTGATTCTTGTAAATGTTAATGGTATTTCGTTAGTCGAAGATGAGGACTATTCGTTAGATACGTCAGGTGAACAGGCAGAGATTTTAACGAATTATGAATTGGAGGCTGGAAATACGTTAGAGATCACAGTTTTAAAATCAAAAATCGGACAGTCTTAATAATTAAGAGCAGCTACTAAGCTGCTCTTAAATGCGCATGGATGTTATTTACTGAATAGTGATATGTTCAACAGTAGCAGCAGGAATAGTGACACTTTTTCCCAATGTTGATTCATAGGTATACAGACCAGTTGATGTTCCGTAAAAACGAATCTCATCATCTTCAAGGATACGAGAACTTAGTATGGATGAATCGTATTCAATTAACATTACTTTATTATAATCATCGCTAGTAGCAACACGCAGATACACGGTGTCACTGTAAGAGCTTTCTGATACCTGTATTACTTTGCCCTCAAATGTGATTTTATTTCCTACATAGTCATCTGGAGTACGGGCTAACTGACTATAAGTGATCTGAGGATTCCAGTTTTCTTTCTTGTAAGATTCCTTTTTCGTTTTTTTCTTTGCTGCTGTTGTAGCTTCGGTGACCTCTGTAGTAACTTCCTTATAATCATCTTCTGTCGTTAACTCATCGTAGCTATTATCACTATCTTCTGAATATTCTAGCGAATTTATGATATTTGTTAGATTGGAAGAGTAGTCGTGCTTGTTATCATCACGTGTACTCATCATAACATTATACAGTTTTTTGTTATAAAAAAACACATACATGGCAATATTTCTGGACTCGCCACTTGTAGTATTAGTTCCAGTGACATATTCACACGGATATTTAAAGGAACTTACAATTTTATTACTTGTTATAGTTGTGGTATCGGATATTCCGGAGTTAAATTCATCAAAATTTGATTCTATTTCTTCTTGTGACATACCTGTAAGATAATCAGCATCTGTTATATCAATCATGAGCATTGCCGGGACAGTATCGTGCTTTTTATCATTTTGCCCCTCTGGATAAAAATAATATGTATTATCCGAATCATCATTTTCTTCAGGCTCACCCCACACTGTCGGAATTTCGAACGTAACGCCTTCGTATGTGTAAGGAGTAGCAACGTTAGCAGTGCTCGTATCTCTGGTGGTAGAATTATTTGTAGAATCAGTATTGCTACATGCATACAAATTCAATGTCAACATTGCAATAATTAGTAGACTTAAAATTTTTTTCATAAGTTTCTCCTTCTCCTTTTGGTTGATAAGTTTTTAAATAGTTATGAATATAATTATACAACAAAACGCAAATCTGGTACATAGGTATTATGCTTTAAAATGAAATAGGAATACTTATCTATAAATTATACCACAGCATCTGCTTTTGAGGGGTAAAAAAGGGGCAGAATATGAAGCTCATTGATTCTGTTTGAATAAAATCACAGTGCAATAAGTCTGTATTTAAGCCATTTTTAAGCTATATGTAATTTTTTTGCAAAATCAGAAAAAAAGATGAACCTGCTGAAATCAGAAAAAAAGAGAATCAGGAGGCAGAAATTGAAAAACAGAAAATATTAATCGAGTATATTGCAATGATGGCAGATGTGGAACTGCCAGAAGCAGAAAATCAGGAAGAAGAAAGCTATGAGTAAGAAGTATAAGATAGTTAAAAATTGGTACACAAGTGGCATATTTGATGAGGATATAGTAAAAAAAGATGGTTAGAGATGCAGTAGAAAAGGGCTGGATTACAAAAGAAGAATATGCAGAGATTACAGGTGAAAAATATTTTGACGGTGATTCGGAATGAGCCTGCTCGAAATAATATCAAAATTATGCGAAGTAACGGAAATCTTATCTGAAATCGTAAAAAAACAGCAAATAGTTATTGAACAGTCAAAGATTGAAGAGACAATCAAGCGAGAATTACAGCAGAATATAAAAGAAGCAGATGAGAAAACGAATACTCTGGAGTATGGAATGAGAAAATACTGTGATGTTGATGATATTGAAGCAACAGAGAAAAAATTATAGCACTAAGTGATAGCATCCGTTAGGAATGTGACCGCAGGCACTATGATGAGATATATAAAAATATTTGAAAATAATCATAAAATAATAGTGAACAGAAATGCTTTTAAAAACTCATTTGTAGTGAAGATGATGCCATAATAATTTCATAGCACTAACTAACACTATCCTAATGGATAGTGTTAGTTAGTGTTATGAAAATATAAAGTTATGAAAAGCCGGGAAATCCCCGGCTTTTCGTATATTTATAGAAAAACAATGTTAATATTTTTATGATGATCTACTTGAATTTCTTTGATGATAGACCGCCAGACACGCCGCTTTTCAGAAGCGGTAAAAGAAGAGTAGATATTTTCAAAATCTAATTTTAAAAATTCCTCAAGAGAAGAAAGGTCTTTTACTGGTTTTTGTTCTTCTTTTTGAAGCTCTTCAATCTGATGCTCAAAATCTGCCTTATCTGTTCGGAACTCTTCAAGTGTGATTAGTTCGTTCAAATAAAGTTCCTTTAGCTTTGATAATTTAGTTTGTAGTTTATGGATCCTAGCTTTATTCTGGACGACTGGAGCAGTCTCTAATTTGTAATCACAAATATACTGCTCTAATTCTGGCCGGACTCTTTTTAGCAGTTCTTTTTCTATGCTGCTTTCGAAAAAAACTTTATTATTTACACAGCGATGCAGGCGGTTAGCATGACAGCGATAAACAGAATAAAAATGGTCTACTTCTTCGCCAGATTTACGTACATAATGATTATGATTTGATGCAGCACTCATTACATAGTCGCAATCAACACAGCGGATCAGGCCGCTAAAGATATAATCATGTCTGTTTTTGCAGGTCTTGATGTTTAATTTAAGAAGACGCTGCACATCATAAAAAAGCTCCTTCGTGACGATTGGCTCACAATAATTTTCATTATCACGAAAAATTCCGATGTACTTTTTGTTCTGTAGCATACGCTTTAAGCTACTACGGCTACGAACAATACCAAAAGCATCCTGCATATATCGTAAAGTTTCACCCATGCTACTATGTGCTTGATAGTGTTCAAAAATGGCAACAACAATAGGAGCATCTTTGTCCGGAACAAGATGTTTATCAACGATAGAGTAACCAATAGGAGTTCTACCAGAAATAGCTTCACTATGAGATACTTTGTCTTTAAATACACCCTTGATTCGCTCAGAAGCGTTTTGTGCTTCCAGTTCCGCAAAAGCCATAGAGGTATTAACAAATGTCCGTCCTTGTGCGGTACTGGTATCAAAGAAAGGCTGCCGGATTGCGGTCCAGGAAACATTGTGCTTATCAAGGACTTCCTGTGTGTTTAGATAGTGCCGGAGACTTCGGAACCAACGGTCAAGCCTGGTAAAGATAATTAGATCAATGAGATTAGCACGAACATCCGAAAGGAGTTTCTGGAAGTCCTCTCGTTTTGTTTTCTGGCCGGAGATACCTCCGTCAATGTATTCACCGGCAAGGATCATATTTTCATGTGCCTTAATATAGGCCTCACATGAATTGAGCTGATCGCGGATAGAATCCCCGTCTTCTGCCTGCTGTTCAGTGGACACACGAACATAAATTGCCACACGCAGGATTGTTTTATCATTATTTGATTTTCTTTTCATTTTCTTAACTCCGTATATAAAAATGGGTATAAAAAATACACCCCTCATAGTTTCAAAAAGAAAAGAAGTGTGATATAATCGAAATGCGACTTTTGATTATGTATTCTTTTCATTTTTGAACTGAATGAGTAATCTAAAATGAAACTCCGTCCGGTGCCAGCCGGGCGGTTTTTCATTTATTGATTGTTAAGAAGTTCATCGTAAAGATGCCGGATACCAAGACGGATAATATCGGATTCTGACCGATTCATCTTATCACAACAATATTTTAATGCTGCCACATCGTCCTCTGTCATCCTGGCACGCTTAGTCACTGACTTCTGCTGACCACTTGTGTATGGTCTCCCCATCTTTTTTGTTTCCGTATAATCACCCCTTGACTCTTGCCTTTGTAATTGTTATTCTATAAAAGCAGGCGGCGGCAAGTACCGCCTGCACACCTTAATCATTGCTCTGCTTATTTATTAAGCAGGGCTTTTGTTTTTTCTTCAAGTTCTTCTAACGACTCACTTTCTTTAATCATTAAAAGAAACTTATAAAGCATCTTCTGCTCCGTTTCTTCTCTTGCGACTTCTGCCTGATTCATTTCTAAATCCATATTTTCTCCTTTCCGGCACCTGCCACCTGTACTTATCAAGGAAAACCTTGACTGTAATTATATTATAACTTATGTAGCTACAAAAGTCAAGACTTTTCAAACATTTTATTATAATTCAAAAAAACGCCCGACTTTGATGTGCGGACGTTTTTGAATTATAAACTATTGAATATCAATATGCTCAACTATAGCGGCCGGGATGGTGATATTTCCACCCATGGTAGACTGATAAGTAACCAAACCGATAGATGTTCCATAAAAACGAATTTCGTCATCTTCCAGAATGCGAGATTTTAAAATCGAAGAATCGTATCCGATTAGCATAATTTTATCATAATCATCACTGGTGGCAACTCTTAATTGAGTCTGCTTACTGCTGGAGTCTTCCATTACCTGTAAAACCTTACCTGCAAATGTAATGTCCTTACCCATGTAATCGTCAGGGGTGCGGGCGAGCTGATCATAAGTGATTTCTGGATTCCAATTCTCTTTCTTGTAAGATTTTTTCTTTTCTTTCTTTTTCGCCTTTGTGGTTTTCTTCTTTGCTTTTGTAGTTGCCTCTGTGGTAGCAGCTTCTGTAGTTGCCTCTGTGGTAGCGGCTTCTGTAGTTGTCTCCGTAGCTGCAGCCTCTGTGGTAGTTTCTGCGGTTGTAGCGGAAGAACCTGTACTGGAACTTTCGTCACTGTCTCCGAATATTGCTACACAACTTCCAAGCAATACAACAAAGATTAATAGAGTGATTAAACAACCTTTCTTTTTCCCCTTCTTTTCTTTCATTTCTCATAATCCTCCTTTGAATAAAAATAATATAATTATTTTATCATATCTATAAAAATCTTTCTATAAAGAATATTTTCATTCAAGTGTATTATTTTGCTGTCCATAGAAGAAAACTAACTTTTACAATTCTCTTCTGGAAAGGAGGAATGTAAAATGAAAGTTTTACTATGGGAAATGCGTACAAAGAAAAATTGTACATTGATGCAGTTGGCGAAAAAAACCGGAATCGGAAAGAGTACGCTAAACAACATCGAAAACGGGAAAACGTCCCCTACATTGTTCCAGTTAGAGACGATTGCAATCGCTTTAGGCTGCCACATATCAGACCTGTATGAGTCAGACTATAAATAAATAGCATACCACAAAGAAATGCGTATTTGTTTCGTCTGCACAACATTTCCATAATTGTGGAAATCGTCCACGATAATTCCATGATTGTGGAAATGTATGCTATAATACAGACATCACAGGGATGAAGGGGGCATACATATGAAAGAAGTCGTTGATTACAAAAAACTCATTATTGAACTCGTAGAGAAAATGAAGAGCAGCAAGAATCTGAAACGAATGTACAGACTTGCAACCCTGCTTTACACCCGTGAGGCTGACAGCTAAGGCTGTCAGCTTTTTGCTATCTTTTTAAATGTTGTACCACATTGAAGAAGATATTCATAAGCTGGCTTCGAAATATTACGTCTTCCAATCTTTACAAAATTTTCGGAAGCAAGAATCGATGCCCTTCGCATTCTTTCAATAGCTTCATTATTATTTTTCAATAATATCATTCCTCCATATTATTATGTTTTAAATCATAAAAATACTTCACCAAGCGGCTAACGGCTTCAATATCTTCATCAGAAGCATACAGCAAAGTTTTAATCATATTTCTACGGTCCTCATTCTCATCAACCAGGATTGCGTCAATCCTGGCAAGAAAATCCTCATCAGAATCCACGAACATTTCCCCGACTCCGGTTGTTAGCCAACCGTAGTCTACATTGAATTCCCGACAAATGGATTTTATAACCTGTTCTGTAATATTACGTCTTCCACTCTCTAAAAGAGAAATAGAACTTCCCTTCATACCTATTCGTTCAGCAAAGGCATCTTGAGACAAATCTAAAGTTTTCCTCAACAATTTTAACCTTTCGTTCATATAATAATTACCTCCTTGCAACGAATATAACACAAAAACTTTGCAGAGTAAAGAAAAATATCAAAAATATGTTGACAATCTTTGCAGAGAAAGGTATTATTATTACAGAGCAAAGATAAATGTTAACATAGAAAGGAGAAATCATTATGACAAAAAAAGAAAAGAAAGACAAAATTTTAACCACAGCAGAAATGTACAAAGAACTGGATGAGAAAGACAAAATCTTTATCAATGGCTATCTTACAGGCAAACGAGAAGAACGTGCCAAGTGGGAACGTAAGCCAGCATAGGGAGGGAAAAAGAAATTGAGAAAGCGGGATAAGGAGATTTAATAAAGTGTTTAATAAAATGATTGAGAGAATAGTAAAAAAAATCCGCTGGGAAAACACAGCGTCTAACCAGCGGACTATTAGCTTTATTTTAGGATGTATAGTATCACTCATCCTAATGCTTATACGAATACTTACCTATTAATTAATTTGCTTGACGTAATCGCCAACAACAAGGTCTTTGAAAGGTAAACGCCTTTGTTCCCGGTCGTTATCTTCGGTAGATGAAGAAAGAATATCACTGATATAGAAAGGAGGAACATTTTTTTTTCTACGATAAGTAGCGGATTCAAGAGTAGCTATTTTTTCTTGAACATGTGTAACGATGCCTGTTCCTTTGACGATTTCCAGATATCCAAGAGATTCTCCAGTGTCGGGGTCAAATATCTCATCATTGTCTATGGAAAAAATAAGATATTTTTGTCCCTCACAAATATCTTGTCGGGAACCTGCATTAATAACAACTTTGTATTCATCAATGATTTTAACAACTTTATACATAGGGCACCTCACCTTCAGCTTTTAAAAAGTCATTTATTGTTTCGATAGTTACAGTTGGTTTTACAATGATTTTATCGCGCTTAGAAGAAATATAGGAGAATAGTTTTTTAGAAGAGGAAGTATCGGAGTAAAGAAGGATTTGAGCTATCCCCATACTATTGATGGTTTCTACATATCCATAACAAATCCAATTTTCTAATTTCCCATTATTTTCATAAAACGCAACAATAGAATGATGGGTAAGTAAATTGTTGGGGCGGCATAAAATTCGTCCCTGACTACATTGTAATAACTCTATAGCGGGACGATACTCATCTCTTGAATCGAGAAAAAATTTTACATTTAGCCATAGTGATAATACAAAACAAAAAAGCAATACAACGAACACGAAAAAGGGGACTTTAGTTCCAGATGGATAGATATATAGCAAAATAGTTGGAACCAAAGCAATGGCGAAAGAAAGATAATTCGACCAGTCTTTAAAGTAGTTTTTTAACACGAAACACCTACCTCCTTAATTAGATAAATTAATATGTATTAACGATATTATAAAGGAAATTTATGTAAAAAACAAGCGCAAGGAAAGAAAGATGAAAAGAAAAACAGCAGGCAAATGAGAAGAACGTGCCAAGTGGGAACGTAAGCCAGCATAGGAGGAAGAAATGCAAACAATATTAATAAGTATTTTAACAGCCGCAATTACAACGAAAATAATAGCCACCTATTATTTAAAAAAAATAGATGGCTATGTAGAAAAAATGTGCGAAATGACTCTAAAAAGCAATGAGAAAACAGTAGCTATTATTTTACACAAACTTCAAGAAAACTTTGAACTAGAGGACTGACGATTGAAAAGGAGAGAAAATTGCAGAAAAAAGACATATTACTGATATTAGTTTCACTTATCTTGTGTAGCGTATTCAAAGCAACAGGAAAAATAATTGGAGACTTTGAGTATTCACAAACCTTTATGCTTCTTTATCTGTGTCTTGAAAACGTTTTAGAAAAGGAGTGAGAACGATAATAAAAAGAAAACAAATAGAGGCGGAGGAAGTTTTAGCTTTGATCGAAAAGGTGATCGAAGCACAACACAAAGGAAAATATGTTTCTTTTTATCTTAATAACGAAGAAATAAGTGTATTTGCAGAACCGAAAAAATATTTCAAAGGCGAAGAACGATTGTGTGATGTGTCTTTTCACATAATTTTCCGTTCGGGAAGTAGAGAGGGATATAACGAATGCATGGAATATCTTGAAGAATTAATCAAAGAGGAGGAAGAAAAGTGTTCAAAAAAACAATTAAAATTTTTCCTGCACCGCATGTAGAAGTGAGACTACATGTGTCAAAAGAAATGGTGAAAGACTTCAAAGCGTGTTGTGACACAGGCGGTTTAGGACGGTTTTGTACAGAATGTAGCTGGTTTAATGTAAAGATTGGTGCGGCAACGGTTTGCTGCATTAAAGGTCTAAGAAAAGAAATAAGAAGACAGATTGAGAAAAATGGAAAAGAGGAAGGAGAAAATAATGTTTAAATTAGGAAAAGTATTACAGCAACTTATGAAAAGGTAAAAGTAGGCTTTTCGCTCCCTAATGATGCGCGGGAGGAACTGGAGAAAAGCGAGGAATGGAATAAGGTACTTAAGTTCTTAAAGGAGAAGAAAGAAGTATGTTGAATGTCCCATTTGATGTTAATTTTGAAAAACAGCTTATTAAAAAAGAAGCGGAAGAATGTTGGGAAAATCTCATGGAACATGCATCCAGGAGAAACCTTGAACCAGAATTTGTGTACGGAGAATTTTGGAAGAATCTAAACAGATTAGCAAGAGAAAAATTTTAAAAAATATTCATAAGCTAAGAAAGACAACCAGGAGGGATTAATTGGTGGCATATACAGCACAGAAAAGTCAGGCAGATTTTGTCGTTTATACAGATAAAACAGGAAAAGAAGTATTAAAGACGAGCAGATCAACAGTATTGATTCCTAAAATTCACTGGAATGGTGTGGGAATCAAATGGTTAGATGAGAAGGTGAAAGAATGATTTTGGTAAATGTAAAAGAAGGTATAGATGTGGAATTAAAAGAGGAGGTAATGGACCAACTCTTAGAATTTGTCATGATTACGAAAAGCCTAAGACAAAGTTTACCAGAAAAAGTAAAAGAAAAATTACCCAAAGCATTTGAAGTGGCAATGACTGTGGATGATGATTGGGGATTATCTAGAAAAATATTTCAGATGATATATGGAGGAAATAATGATTAAAGCAGATGTAAGGACAATGAGTGTAGAACTTAAAGAAACGGTTCTGGATCAGTTATTAGAGTTTTCTATGATTGTACAGAGCCTGAAAAAAAGCTTCCCAGAGGAAACGAAAGAAGATCTGCGACCTATATTCGAGATTTCTATAACGGAAGATAGCGAAGAACAAGTGGCCGAGAAAGTTGGAAAGAGGTTATATGAAAAGATATGCAAAAGGCAGTGATAGATTTAATAGCTTCAAGAATGGTTGAAGACGATACGGAGTTAACCATCAGAAACGAACAGCATAAAATTCTGGCAAAGGGAGAATGGTGGAAGGACAGAATATACCCATACTATTTGTCTAAAATGAAAGGATTTCTTTGGACGGATAGCAACAAGATTATCATTGATATAAAAGAATAAGAACACTCCCGGAGCATCCGGGAGACTCTAATGCAGGCGGCAGGGATGCCAGACGGTCACAACCCCGTAATAATGCAGAGTGGAGTAACTGATAAACAAAGGGATTAGAAGTGTGATGTAACTATTAACAAAGGAAAGAAGAAAGTAGGAGGAACGATGTTTAGTGCGATAATTGTAAATGATAGCAAACCAAATGAAGAACCAATGTGCTTGCAGGGGGATGTAGTTTTTGTTGTAAGTTCAAAGAAAGTGGAAAAACATTACGAAAATGAAGGAACAATGGCGATAGATTTAGAAAAACCATGGGATAAAAACATATATCTCAATTTGGGAACTTCGATAAGAACTATGATAGACCAGGAATTTTCAGAAAACAAAGAAGCACGAGGGAGAGCGATGTTTGAGTTTATACAAGGATTTTGCAAAAGAGGCGGTACTACAGAAATCTTAGAAGTAAAAAAAAGAAGGGGAACATCCATATGGGAGAAAGTAATATAAGGAGATTATGCGAAACGGTCGCATTAATTGTAGCGGAGCGGGAAAACGTGAAAGTTACTGTCGAGATAAACAAAAAAGAAGAATCGGCAGCGTAAGGAATGCAAGATAAAAAGAAAGAAAATAAAGTAAAGATTATCAGATGGACAAACATGGAATTAGAGTGTTTTTATGGAGATTATGTGGAAGCGGTGGCTTATGCCAGGAAAAAGGCAGCGGAAACCGGACTGGATTACATAATAACATAACAAAGGAGAGCATCCGAATACCGCGGATGTTCTCCAGTGTCAAAACAATATGAAAAGCAATTTCATCATATCAAATCTGACACAGAAAAGCAAGCATAAAAACCATGAAAGAAACTGATTTTTAAAGCATTTTAACAAATTTGCCGTCCTCGTAATACATAGTAACAAGTGGTCGAAATATATAATAGCAGGTAAAGCAATGGGTAAGTGTCAGATAAAGAAGGACAAGAGAAAAAAGAATAGAGGTTTCTTAGAATATGACTATGAGTCTGCTTACAATAAATCTTTAGAGGATATGGAAGAATGGATGACACAACAGTTATTCAAACGCACAAAGACGAACTATGCTCTAAAGACTATTAAAGCAGGGGAACAGTTGGAAGTAGAAATCTATCCTATCTTTGGCAAGAAAGAAGATATTCCGGAAGAAGGAAGAGTGAAGAAGAGTAATAGAGAAGCACAGGGGAAATTGAATGATAAGAACGCAAGAAAGAGAGTAGAACGCCTTATCAATGCAAACTTTGGTAACGAAGACCTCTGGTGTACGTTTACATACGATGATGAACACCTTCCTGCGGATGGGGATATAGATGCAGCACTAAAGAATGTAAAGAGGTTTATTAAAAGACTGAATTACAGAAGAAAGAAGCTTGGCTTACCAAATTGTAAGTATATTTATGTAACGGAATATAACCCTGATGCTAAGATCAGGTGGCATCATCATGTTGTTATGGATGGATTACTTGACCGGGACACAGTAGAGAAAACATGGAAATGCGGAAAACGTAGTCAGATCAGGAGACTGGAAAAGGATGAGAATGGACTTTCTGGGATGGCGAACTATATTGTAAAAGAGAAAGACAGAATTCGCTCCGAAAAGCGATGGAACTCATCGCAGGGATTAAAGCAGCCAGAAGTAAAAGTGGTAAGGAATAAGCGGCCACAGGCAAAGAGTGGAAATTATAGAAAGATAGAACGCTATGTGAACGACATGGTTCGCAATGAAAATATAATCAAAGAACAGATGAAAGCGTGGTACCCGGAATATGATTTCACATTTGCAAAGGTTTATTACAATGATTTCAACACACGCTATTACATATATACGAGGTTGCGAAAGCAAAAGGATTAAGGAGGATTATAAGCAGATGGCAAGAATTAGCAAAGAGGAAAGATTAAGACTAGAAGGCATGGCACAAGCGTACAGAATCGCACAGACAAAAGGAATGGAAGGGTTAAAGCAGGATATTGAAATGCGTAAAGCAACAGGAATCCCAGTAGGAGTGAGCCCGTCAGCGATAGACGAAAGTATCAGAAGAATCAAAGAAAATATAGTTGATACAGTTAGGATTTTGGCAGCGATGACCCTAAGAGATGAATTTGGTTTCGGAAAAACACGCTTAGATAGATTCGTGCAGCGTTTTAATTTAAAAACAGAATGCCTGCAGGAAGAATATGTGACTTGGGAAGATATGACGAAGGCACTAAAGGAAGAATTAGGGATAACATTCGAGATTCGAAAAAACGAAGACAATGTTACAGACACGCAGGCATACCGCCAGAAAAGGCATTATAACCGAAGTGAAAAGAGAGCGGCTAGAAAATTCCAGAAACAAAGAGAAAAGAAAAGAGCATAGAAGGGAGCAGGGATTATGAGAACGATAGCAGTTATGTCACCAAAGGGCGGTATCGCAAAGACAACCAGTGCGGACACCATCGCTTATATTTTAGGGGAAGAACAGGGAAAAAAGGTGCTTTTGATTGATGCAGATCCGCAAGGGGATACATCAAAGATATATGGAAAGTATGACCCAGAAGGAGAAGGGCTTTCCGGATTATTAGAAAATCATACATATGTCGGTGGAGAATATAATATCTGGCATTTTATTGAGCAGACACAATATGAGAATATTGATATTATCACAGCGAATGGATATTTGATGCAGACAGATATGAACCTTTGCCTGGAAAGAGAGAAAACACAGGCAGAGCGTTTAAAAGAGGTACTCAAAGAAGTAAATAATCTCTACGACTATTGTATCTGTGATTGTGGCCGTCTGCTTGACATGGTAGTCATTAATGCACTGATCGCCGCAGAGATGGTAATAGCTCCGGTGAAATTAGGTGGTTTTGAGAATGAAGCAATCTACAATTTGCAGGAACAACTTGACGATCTCCGCGAATTGAATGAGAAATTGCATATTAAAGGCATTATCACCATGCGGCAGAAGAATAAAACAACCCTGGAGTTTGAACAGTGGATGAAAGAGCAGTCCGGCTTTGAGATGTTCGAAACACCGGTCCGCCGTTCGATTGTAGTAGAAAAGGCATCTATGGCAATGAAACCACTTCCGGCATTTTCAAAGAACGGTATTGCAACGAAAGATTATAGGGCGGTAGTTGAAGAATTATTACAGGAGGAATAAAGATGCAATTAATAGTTCGAAAGAAAAAGAAAGCATCCTCCATGGAAAAGATGAATAAAGCTCTCGGTATTAAGCCGGGAGCGGTCTATTACATGGATGGACCGAAGATGCGAGGAGAGGAAACAGCACCGAAAAAGGTGACTGTAAAAGAGATTTATCCGCACATGATTGTTGTAGAAGGTGAGAGAGGATTCCGAACGGGGATAACAGCAGCATCTGCGGCGGTAGATTTGAGGAAGACAAAGAAGAAACGAAAAGTTTCAAATACGATTCCGATGGAAGAAAGAAGGTAAATATGGCAACAGGATTTTCGGTACTGGATACGCTAAATAAAAACAGCAAAAAGGGGATAGACACAACTCCGAAGGCACGATTCCGTACAAAAGATATATCTATTCATAAGATTTATTCGAATGTTAAAAACTTTTATCCACAGGAAGGAATAGAAGAGAAAGCAGATGAAATATTAGCCGTTGGTCTGATCGATAATCTGGCCGTTATGTATGAACCATCCGAAGAAGGAGAATATAAGTTAATTTCCGGGGAGAGACGGTGGAGAGCTTTAAAGTTACTAACAGAACGTGGCTACAAAGAATATGAGCTTGTAACCTGTCAAGTTAGGAATCCGGCAAATGAACACGAGGAAAAAATAGAACTGATTATTGCAAATAGTAGCAGGAATAAGAGTGTTGCAACGTTACTCCGTGAAGAAAGTGAGTTAAAAGAAGAACTGGAATACATGAAAGAAAATGGAATGAAAATCCATGGACGTGATTTAAGCCAGGGAAGACTCCGGGACGTTATTGCTTCAATGCTTCATGTATCAGGTACAAAGATTGCACAGATGGAAACGATTAATAAAAATCTTATTAAAGAGTTTAAAGAAGAGATAGATAAAGAGAATATAAACTTTTCAACAGCTTATGAGCTTTCTGGCATGAGTGAAGAACAGCAAAAAGAAGCTTTACAGAGATTAAAAGATAATGGGAAACTATCACATAAAGAAATTAAAGAGATGAAAAGCGAAAAGTTAGAAGAAAAGACGGTGTCAGATTGTGACACCGAAGAAGAACCGGAGGAAGCGGTAGAAGAATCTGAATCAGGGATAGTGAACTACAATCAAGAATTAGATCGGGAAGAACCAGAAGAATATGAGACACCACACCCGAAAGGAATCACATCAATTTGCTATAACTGCAAAAGATACCTTGAGTGCAATGTCCGAACTTCCACCTGTACGTCCTGCGACAGATATATAAATAAAATTGAAGCGGAAAAAACACCGGAACAAAGATACGAGGAAGAACAAAACAAAATAGACCGGGAGACAAAGAAAAGGCTGAAGGAGCTTAACGATGAAAAGAAGATGGAAGTTCTCCCAAGCGACAGAAGAAAAAAAGAGATAGAAGAAGCAACAGATAAACTCTGTGCATATGTGTGTGATTCTCTATGCATAAAAACAACTTTGGAATTATATGCAAAAGTAGAACCAGAATTTAGCGAGAAGCTTCGAAATTTCTGCGATGAATGCAAATTGACGAAACATGTGCAGCGGCTAAAAGATACATATGAGAAAGATTATAGAAAATAAGCTGGACACCCTCTGAGGTTTTACATATTACACGTAACTTGTTAAAGGCTTCATGAAGAAGCTATATGCCATTGATTCCTCCGGATTCGTCCGGAGGAGAAGGGGGAGTAAAGTGAAAAGACGAAAGAAACATAAAGCGAGCATTCTTCAAGAAAAAGGTAGCCCTTGCTACTTATGTATGAAAACAAGACCGCATTACGAATGGCAGCGAGCAGTCCAGGAGCATCACATTTTCGGCGGTTCAAATAGAGATAAATCAGAAGCAGAAGGATTAAAAGTCTATCTCTGCTTAGAACACCACATCAGCGGCAAGGAAGCGGTACATAACAATGCAGAAATGATGAAGCTTCTTCGCCAGGATGGACAGAGAGCTTTCGAAAAGACACACACCAGAGAGGAATTCATGAGAATATTCGGGAAAAACTATTTGGAGGAGACGAATGAAGAATGATGCAGATATTCCATTAGGGGATTATACGGACAACGTCCGAAAAATTATCGATAGACGAATAGATGATTTTGGAACAACATATTCGCACATATCTTCGTTTTTATGTGATCCTCGATTTACAGAGAAAGAGTTAGAAACAGCACTTCAAAATTTGAAAGAAAGAAATGAAAGCAAAGTTAAGCAAAAGGCGATAGAAGTAGAGTTGGAAACTAGAAGACAACTGGAGACGGAGACACCTCTGACAGAGAAATTAAAACAGGAATGGAGAGATATGCAGAAGGCTGCAAAAAGGAGGAAAAAACAGCGTGAACAGATGGATACCAGCAATAGAGAAACTGCCAGAAAAGGATGAATTATACATAGTGACATTTGACGGGGAATTAGCCGGACAGAAAGAACCATTCACAAGCGCAAACTATTTTGAAAACGGAAAGTGGGACAGCGATGGTGATTGTGTTCTTGCCTAGATGCCACTGCCGGAACCGTACAAACCAGAGGACATAAAAGAAGCACCTTGGAAAAATAGAGCATTAGGTGATTTCATGAAAGGAGCAAACAGATGATTAATCCATGCGTGAAATGTCCCGAAAGAGACCGTTGCGAGGGAATGCAGCAGCCGTGTAAGCAAGGTAAAGCCTACCAGAAGTGGAAAGCTGGATGCAAGAGAGTGGCGGAGCATACGAAACAGGTGAATAAGAGAGCGAAGCAGGAGGTATAAATGGATTATCAGAAAATTTACGAAGCACTTAGGACGATAAAAGAAGTATGTGAAAATTATAATAGTAATACAGATATTGATTGTTGTGAGAAGTGCCCATTAGGGAGAGCAAACGGCACTTGCTGCGTAACCGGAAAAGTTCCGGAATGTTGGAATTTAAGAAAGCTGGATCCTGTTATCAGATTAATGGAGTAGCAGAAAGGGTAGAAAAATGATTAAAATCACTATTGAAGATACAGAAAACAGAGGAGAACCTTTGGCTTTAACTGGCGAATTAGGATTCGCTGTTATTAAAACAGACAGAGACGAGGAAGGCATTGTCCACACCGGCTCAGCGGTGATGGGAGAAATCAACCTTGACAATATGCCGCGAGATATTGCAGCTATGGGAAAAGAAACGAGACATGTTATTCAAAATCTTGATAACGATAAAGCAAATGGAATTATCAGAATTTTGTCATTTAAATGCGGCTTCGAAGAAAAAGAGGAGTAAAAGAGATGGAAGCGAATTATCGGAAATTATATAGAGCGCTAACTTATACCCAAAAAGCTTGTGATTATTATCAGGATGATGAGGGATGTCGGAAATGCCCGATGGGAAGTGATGCAGGTACATGCTATTTTGAGGTAGGAAATTATCCATCGGACTGGAGATTAGAAGAACCTAGAATAATGAGGTGATTTATGAGTCACGAATACAGAATTTTAGAACGTATGCTCATTGAAGGGCAAATAAACCGTCAGGAGTTTAAAGAGAGAATAGATGCCGAATATGGCAAGCTGGAGCAGGAGCTTATGAACGATGAGATTGCACCGGATGAACATGTTGAGAGATATAATGCTTTGATGGAGCTGGAGCCTCAGTCGTTCGGACCACCGGAGTTGCATGAGCATATATAAGCGGAAATTTACAAAATAACATGAAAAATAAGAGATACTTGACAAAAAACCATTATACACAAGAAATAATAACCAGTTTATTTGTAAAGTAAAAGAAAGGGACGATAAAATGAAGAAAGCAAAAACAATTAAAATTTTTCCTGCACCACATGTAGAAATTAGATTGCATGTATCTGAGGAAATGGAAGAAGATTTCAAGAAATGCTACTTCTCAGAAGGAATGTATAGTTGCAGAAAGTGCAGTTGGTGCAAAGTAAAAATGGAAGGTACAATAATCTGCCGTTTTAGCACTTTTAAAAGAGAGATGCTTAGACAACTTGGATTGGAGCAAAAATGAGTATAACAGAAGCAATAGTAATTATAGCAGCATTAATTTATACAGGATTTGTATTTTACATACTTAACAAGTGAGGTGGTAGGATGAATACACGAAATCACGAACATTACAAAGACAAAACGGCACATGATGCGATTAAGGCAGCGGAAAGATTGTCGGACACAATTGGCGAGATGAGAGCAGTTGCAAATAAGCGAGGGTTTGAAGTGTTCGGCAGGATTAAACTTAGAGACAAGAAGACAGGCAAGATTTATAGATAGCAGGAAAGAGGTGATTCCATTGGAAAAGTCAGTCCTGATTGAGTATTGTGACATGCAAGTGGAGATAAAGGAATTGAAGAAACTCATAAAGGCAACAGAAGAGAAAATAGCGAAGATGGAGGAAAAAGAAAGAACGAGAGATGTAGTTTCCGGAGGTGCAGGGGGCACGCAGCATTTTAAAGTGGAAGGCTTTCCAATTCCGGAGTACACGAAAGTAAAAAGACTACTGATAAGCAGGAGAGAGCGACTAAAAATGAAAGAAGAGGAACTTCTCGAAATCACTAATCAAGCAGAAGAATATATAGAATCTATCAAGAGGAGTGAGATTCGCATCATGTTCCGAATGCGTTATATTGAAGGATTGACATGGAATCAGGTGGCTCATCAGATGAATGAAATGTTTTCGAGAACAAAAAGGGCATATACAGAGGATGGCTGCCGAATGAAAGGAAACAGATTTTTCAAAGAGACAGAGGGACACAAAGTGTCCCTCTAAAAATAGTTAACGGCATAATTCATCAAGGGTTACTTTAAGAGCATCAGCTAATTTAATTGCAGTAGAAACCTTACATTCGCCTTTACGCTCTATGTCCTCAATGGTTCTTTTGGGAACATTACTAAGTTCAGATAATTCTCGAATGGAGAAATTATTTTTATTACGTATTTCTTTTAGTTTCATCAGCCCTACCTCCTGTTTTTGAGAAAAATAATAAAAAGAATGAGGAGCAGAATGAGAATAATCCAATCCGCGGCAAAAAAACGATGATATTTGCTATATGAATATATCAGCACACATATAGCAATAATGACAATGAAAAATTCTTTTATATATTTCATAATCTCTCACGATGTGATAAAATATAAATACCTCATAGACTGGACAAGGAAGAGAGGGGATTTCTCTCTTCCCCGATGGGTTTAGCGCTTTGTTTTGTCTATTATTGTGAGAACCAGACTAACAATGGTTAAACCCTTTATGAGGTTGTCTATAAATTTATCAAACATCTTTTACCCCCTTTCTTTTAATGTAATTATATTATACCACGTTTTAACGTGGAAATCAATAAAAATCCTAAAATAAATTAAAAAAATGTTCGGTCACGTTCGCTTGAAGTATGCTAAATTGTAAAGTGAGATAAGAACAAAGCAATCGAGCTGTCAGAAATCCAATAGGATGTTGCTCCAATGTTCATCTTTAAGTGAGATGTTTGCCTTAGGAAAAGCGCCTTGTATATGCAGGGCGCTTTTTCACATGCAATTTTGTAATTTAACGACACAATGTACAGCGCCTGCAAGTCCATAGCTGTAGTTTATTTTTTTTATGTGACCTCTTTTCTGCAGGCAACAATCGGTTGTCTGATAAGGCGCTGACATACGTGTTTTAATTTTTTACCCGGAGGGGGTGGGTACATGAAAAAAATATCAATAAAAAATAAAAGGTACACGACTCGGCTCGCGCTAAATGATGGTACTAAGATTTTGATTCCAAAACCGTATATCTGGGGAACATTTGAAAAAGCACACGGTTGTTCTTTACGAAATGGTGTATGCATTGCCTTACAGTTTTTGAAAGTAAGACAGAAAAACGGAACAATTTGGAACCCGGAAGAAATTTATAACTGGGCAAAAAAGAATGTCCGTGGCTATACAGGCAGCAAACTGACGATTTACGGAACTATGAAAGTAATTAATAGTATTTGCCATTATCGGCACGCAACATGGCACCCGATCACTGGAAAAAATAATAGTGTTGTTGTTAAAAGGATTAAAGCAGCGCTTAATGATAATTGTATTGTTTTATTTGAACAGCGCAATCCTATTCATACAGTAGCATTTGTGGGTTATGACAAAAAAGGCCGGCTAGTTGTTGTTGATAATGGACGTGTGGTTAAAAGTAACATAAGAAATCAGGTAAGAAACAAAGCCTTAAGGGGCAATGCAAAAACGGCAGAACAGACAAATTGGTTCAAGACAGCAGTAAAAGCCGCCGGTTATGTAACAGTAAGAAAGAAATAGCATCGCTGCTTATGTGAATTTTAGATATAACGGAGTTAACTTTTGATGAGGAGTGAAAAAGAATGTTTAAAAATTGTGTGTTCAAAGTGAGCGTAGATACAAGAAAATGGGTGAAAGCCGCAGGTGTTAGAGCGATACGCACAACAGCGCAGACCGCGCTTGCACTGATTCCAGCCGGAGTGACAATTGGAGCGGTTGACTGGAAAGTGGTTTTAAGTACATCCATATTAGCTGGAGCGGTATCACTACTGACCAGTGTTGCAGGAATTCCAGAGGTGAAAGCATGACAAATGAAGTGATTGTGGGCTTACTTTCGTTAAGCGGTACGCTGTGCGGAACATTTGCCGGTATACTGACAAGCACAAAATTATCAAATTACCGCATTGAACAGCTGGAAAAGAAAGTAGAAAAACATAATTCTGTTATAGAACGGACTGCTATTCTGGAACGGGATTTAAAAAGCGTCTGGCGCAATATTGATGAAATAAAAGACGACATACGGGAGGAGGTAAATCATGAGTAAAAAATACTATCCGGACATTAGCCATTATGAGCCAGTGCGGAACTGGAATGAAGTGAAAGAAAAATGTCCTTTTTTAATTTCAAAGGCAACACAGGGAACGAATTATGTTGACAGCACACTTAAGAGTTTTATTAAAAACTGTGAAGACAGAAAGATTCCATATTGGCTGTATGCATACCTTGATAAAGGCAGTGAACTGGCACAGGCGAAGTTTTTAGTACGCACTTGCAAAAAGCTCGTAGGAAAATATTTTGTTGGATATGTTCTTGATGTGGAAGCAGGAAACAAAGCAGGAAACGTCCGGGATGCCTTGAAATATCTTGAAGGGTTAAAGTACAAAGTAATGCTCTACCACATGTATGCAGATTATGCCAGTTATAAAACCGTCGTAGCAGGGCGAGGTAAAAATACTGCCTGGTGGGAAGCACGTTATGGCAGAAATGATGGTGTATATAGTGCAAAATATCCGTGCCATAGAGGTGTAGAGTTGCATCAGTTTACGGATGCGGGCGCATGTCCTGGCATAGGAAAAAGCTTAGATCTTAATCGAATTACCGGACAGGGAAAGAATGAAGAGTGGTTTATGACACCATCGGATATGAAGAGCAACACAGCTATCGCAAAGGAGGTAATAGCTGGTAAATGGAGCAACGGAATCGAAAGAAAGAGACGTCTGGAAGCTGCGGGTTATAACTATGCAGCGATTCAGAAGATTGTAAATAAACTTTTAGAATAGTTTGCAGGTGATTATGTGGCACAGAAAAGAAAACGAGGGAAACCACGTAAGTATGATGAATATGTGAAACCTTATCTGACACTAATTTCTGAATGGTGCAGGACCATGACGGAGCGTCAGATTGCTGAGAAGCTAGGTATTGCATACAGCACGTTTAATCAATACAAACTTGATTATTCGGAATTAAGGGAAGCAATTAAAAAAGGCCGGCAGAATCTTGTTGCAGAATTACGTTCATCTCTGATAAGGAGAGCGAACGGTTACGATTATGTTGAAACAAAACAAACGACAGAACAAATTAAACTATCAGAAGAAATGCGTGAAGCGTTAACCGATGCAGGTTTTGGTAAAGAACAGATAGAAAACGTTCAGATAGTGAAGACAGAAGTAGCACATAAACACGCACATCCAGACGTAGCAGCTCTCAATCTGGCCCTTAAGAACTACGATAAGGAAAACTGGGCGAATGATCCGCAGATGTTAGATATTCGGAAGAAAGAGTTAGAACTAAGAGAAAGACAGATAGAAAACAGTGAGTGGTAAAGACAATGGGATACACATTGAATACATTTTATAAATCAAAAGCATGGGTCAACCTGATTCGTACGATTAGATTAGAACGAGTCAATAGTGATGGTGATGTGATATGTGAGGAGTGTGGGGAACCAATCACTAGAGCGTATGACTGTATTGGACACCATAAAATAGAGCTGACCGAGATAAACGTCAATGATGCTGAGATAAGTTTAAATCCTGATAATATCATGCTGGTACATCACAAATGCCACAACAGGATACATAAAAAGTTTTACTATGGTGAGGATGTAAGGCAAGTTTATCTTGTGTACGGTTCGCCGCTTGCAGGTAAGACAACATGGGTTAACGAGGTTAAGACCGAGGGTGATTTAATTATTGATATGGATTCGATATGGCAGGCCCTGAGCGGATGCGAACGATACACAAAACCGGCGGTATTAAATAGTTGCGTGTTCGGCGTTCGGGATTATCTGATTGAGTGCGTAAAGTATCGCAGAGGTAAATGGTATAATGCTTATGTAATCGGTGGGTATCCGCTCATAAGCGAACGTGAGAGATTGTGCAAAGAATTACGGGCGCGTGAGATATTTATTGATACGTCAAAAGAAGAATGTCTCAGACGGTTATCAGAATGTGATGATGGTCGGGACATCGGGCGATGGACGGGATTTATTCTCGACTGGTGGAAACGATATGCCCCCCGTATCGGCTGAAAAAACTTCATGAGAAGTACTGTCGGGAAGGGGGTATCTTTCACGAAAAAGGCAAAAATGAGATTTTCCGATTTGAAAAATTGGAAAATTTGAAAATAAGAAAGGAGGTAACCGGATGAGCGAAAAAGTATATGGATTTTGCGGAACAAATAAATGTAAAAGGGAAGTAGTGCCAAAAGGTGAGATAGAAAAAAAATTATTGATTGTTGAAATACCGTCTATTCAATCAGGCACAACTAAGTCAATTCAGTTACCCGACGGGTGGACTTTTGTGAACACTTCTCTTATTTCTAAAATGTTTGTTCGTAGTGACGATGCAACCTATAACGAAAATTATTACACAATGGCAAATACAGATACACTAAACGTATTTATACGCAATACGAATGAATTATCTGTATATTTCAAAACAACGCACACGGGTTATTTGAGTGTTAAATGTAGATTGATTTTACTAAAAAGGGACGGTATCCCGACTATAACGGTATCATAAAAAGAAGGTGTTAAAATCTCATGAAAAATACGATTGTTATTGACGCAACGAAAAATTGTATATGTGATTTAGTAAGTACCGTCGATAACGGAGAAAATCGTTTTTTTATTGAGATACGCGCCGATACTTCACTAAATCCGAGGCTTGAAATTGAAAGCGAACAGATACAGATAACCGGGAGTCCCTTTGTATGCGAGATTGGTACCGCCTATTATGTGGGAACCGGGAGCCTGCAATTTCGGATTGTGGACGACAATCACGCCGGGGACTATTTCCAGATAACGAAGATTGCGAAAGTTGACGGAAACTTATTTCTATCACAAAAAAGTAATTTTAATTACGAATTGATTCAAGTGATTGCAGAGAATAAAACGGGCGTACCGATTGCCACCGTCGTAAGTTTAGGAGTCGTTAAAGGCGGCGCAAACGTCGGTATAAAGTCAGACGGCACACTGTGGACCGAAGAACACGCGACCGAATCAATTACAAACTTAGAACTTGATGAAATATGCAAATAAATAAGGGGAAAAATATGGCTTATTTAGACAATAATGGTGTTACCTACTTGTGGAATAAAATCAAAGCACTTTTCAATAAAGGTATCACTAATTTATCAGTAAACGGAAGAACCATCACGTACACAAAGGGCGATGGAACGACCAACACTATTACTACACAGGATACAAACACGACTTACGGTAATTTTAAGGGAGCAACCGCAAGCGCAGACGGCGGGAGTGGTTTAGTTCCGGCACCGACAAAGGGAAATGAAGGTAAATACTTAAAAGCAGATGGAACTTGGGGAACACCAGCTAATACAACTTATTCGGATATGAAAGGTGCAACGACAACGGCGGCGGGTACTCATGGTCTGGCACCGGCACCAGCGGCAGGGGCC
>OGHH01000498.1_pt1 | contig 40915 bp, 27 predicted proteins | sample 1571471 | NCBI WGS metagenome assembly OGHH01 (sample SAMEA2581936, study PRJEB24529) | metagenome | biome: Human gut stool | place: China | collected 2011
ATGGCTTTTCCTTCGGCAGCCACATCCGTTATTGTCACTTTCTCCAGTAGAGGAAGCTCTTTTCTATTTCTTGCCACTTTTACACCAGTCTAATAAATTATTCTGCAAAAATAGACATTTTTTCGGGAATTCTCTCTATGAAGTGAAATATTAAAGATTGCAATGTCGAAATTGCATTTTGATAGAAAGTTTTTTCTCAAAAAGTTTTCTAGTATGCGAAATATACTTAGATTTGCGAACAGAAAAAAATCACAATTGAGAAACTTAAATTTATATTATGGACAAGAAAAGAGTTTATACCTTTGGTAACGGTCAGGCAGAAGGAAAGGCTGACATGAAAAATCTTTTGGGGGGTAAAGGCGCCAACCTTGCCGAGATGAACCTTATTGGGGTTCCGGTTCCTCCCGGTTTTACAATCACGACTGAGGTTTGTACCGAATATAATGAGATGGGGCAGGAAAAAGTAGTTGCTCTGTTGAAAGGCGAAGTAGAAAGCGCCATAGCAAGAGTGGAAGAATTGATGTCTTCTAAGTTCGGTGATATAGAAAATCCCTTACTGGTTTCGGTACGTTCCGGTGCTCGCGCTTCCATGCCGGGTATGATGGACACAATCCTTAATCTGGGTTTGAACGATGAAGTGGTAGAAGGATTGACACGTAAAACTGGCAATGCCCGTTTTGCATGGGACTCTTACCGTCGTTTCGTACAGATGTATGGTGACGTGGTATTGGGTATGAAACCGACTAATAAGGAGGATATCGATCCGTTCGAAGCTATCATTGAAGAAGTGAAGCATGCGAAAGGTGTGAAGCTGGATAACGAATTGGAAGTGGAAGACCTCAAAGAATTGGTGAAGAAGTTTAAAGCTGCCGTGAAGGAGCAAACCGGAAAAGATTTCCCGGCTTGTGCTTATGAGCAGTTGTGGGGTGCTGTTTGCGCAGTATTTAACTCCTGGATGAACGAACGTGCTATTCTGTATCGTAAGATGGAAAGTATACCCGATGAGTGGGGTACAGCTGTCAACGTACAGGCAATGGTATTCGGCAATATGGGCGAAACTTCAGCTACAGGTGTTTGTTTCAGCCGCGATGCCGGTACGGGTGAAGACTTGTTTAATGGTGAATATCTGATCAATGCACAGGGTGAAGACGTTGTGGCAGGTATCCGTACTCCGCAACAGATTACAAAGGTTGGTTCGCAACGCTGGGCAGAACTTGCAGGTGTTAGCGAAGAAGAGCGTGCTGCTAAATATCCGTCCATGGAAGAGGCTATGCCGGAAATCTATAAAGAGCTGGATATGCTGCAAACTAAATTGGAAAACCACTATAAGGACATGCAGGATATGGAGTTTACCGTTCAGGAAGGTAAGCTTTGGTTCCTTCAGACGCGTAATGGTAAACGTACCGGTGCAGCTATGGTAAAGATTGCAATGGATTTGCTGCATCAGGGTATGATTGATGAAAAAACAGCTTTGATGCGCTGTGAGCCCAATAAATTGGATGAATTGCTTCATCCTGTATTTGATAAGACTGCTTTGAAACAAGCTAAAGTTCTGACTCGCGGTCTTCCTGCCTCTCCGGGTGCTGCTACTGGACAAATTGTGTTCTTTGCAGATGATGCTGCAGAATGGCATGCTGCCGGTAAGCGTATTATAATGGTACGTATCGAAACTTCTCCCGAAGACTTGGCCGGTATGGCAGTTGCAGAGGGTATTCTTACTGCCCGTGGTGGTATGACGTCTCATGCAGCAGTAGTGGCCCGTGGTATGGGTAAGTGTTGTGTGTCGGGGGCCGGTGCTTTGAATATTGACTATAAGGCTCGTACGGTAGAAATAGATGGTGTTCTGCTGAAAGAAGGCGATTATATTTCATTGAATGGTAGTACAGGTGTAGTTTATAAAGGTCAGGTAGAAACGAAGGCTGCTGAACTTTCAGGAGATTTCGCAGAACTGATGGATCTAGCTGATAAGTATACGAAACTCCAGGTTCGTACCAATGCGGATACTCCTCATGATGCTGCTGTGGCTCGCAACTTTGGTGCTATTGGTATCGGTCTTTGCCGCACGGAACACATGTTCTTTGAAGGTGAAAAGATTAAGGCTATGCGTGAGATGATTCTTGCGGAAGATGCAGAAGGACGTCGCAAAGCGTTGGCTAAGATATTGCCCTACCAGCAAGCTGACTTTAAGGGCATCTTCCAGGCTATGGAAGGTTGTCCGGTAACAGTTCGTCTGCTTGATCCTCCTTTGCATGAGTTCGTTCCCCACGATCTGAAAGGTCAGCAGGAAATGGCGGATGCTATGGGTGTTAGCCTGCACTATATCCAGCAACGTGTAGAATCGCTTTGCGAACATAACCCGATGTTGGGACACCGTGGATGTCGTTTGGGTAATACATATCCTGAGATTACTCAGATGCAGACGCGTGCCATTCTTGGTGCTGCTTTGGAACTGAAGAAGGAAGGCGTGGAAACACATCCGGAAATCATGGTTCCGCTGACTGGTATCTTGTATGAGTTTAAAGAACAGGAAAAGGTGATTCGTGAAGAAGCTGCTGCACTTTTCGCTGAAGTGGGTGACAGTATTGACTTTAAGGTGGGTACAATGATTGAAATACCTCGTGCTGCCTTGACTGCCGACCGTATTGCTTCTTCTGCTGAGTTCTTCTCATTCGGTACGAATGACTTGACACAGATGACATTCGGTTATTCACGTGACGATATTGCTTCCTTCCTCCCGGTTTATCTGGAAAAGAAAATCTTGAAAGTAGACCCGTTCCAGGTTCTTGACCAGAACGGTGTGGGACAGCTGGTGCGTATGGCTACTGAAAAAGGTCGGGCTATTCGTCCGGATTTGAAGTGCGGCATCTGTGGTGAACATGGTGGTGAGCCTTCTTCTGTGAAGTTCTGCCATAAAGTTGGTTTGAATTATGTGAGCTGTTCTCCGTTCAGAGTGCCTATAGCACGGTTAGCGGCGGCGCAGGCGGCTATTGAAGATCTGAAGTAACGGAATAATAACCCGTAAATAATTGATAATAGGCTATATAACCCTTTTGAAAGGGTTGTATGGCCTATTTTGTTTTATGTGCGAAATGCACGAAAAATATGCTTAATAGTTGGTAGTGTTTAGAAACTGTTTCGTATTTTTGTGCATGAGTTTAGAGCATGTTTAGAATGCGTATTAAACTGTAAATCAATATAATTATGGCAACTTTTAAAACTTGTGTTCAGAAACAGAGAAGAGATGGCTTCTATCCGGTGTATATTCGAGTGACTCATAACCGGAAGTCTGCCTATATCAAAACCGACAAATTGATAGATTCTAAAGGATTGAGTACTGCTGGTGATGTGAAAGATACTTTTGTCCTGAAGTACTGTATTGATAAGATAACGGAATTTATTGATCGCCTTAACAAGGTTGATACGGAGAAGTGGACTATTAATGATGTAGTAGACTTTCTCCAGCAGATAGATGAAGATATTTGCTTTTCAGATTATGCTCGCAAATATAAATTTGAGATGGCTAAGAATGGACAAGAGCGAAATGCCCGGAACTATGAATTAGCTTATCAGCATTTAGAACGTTATGCTGGAACAAATAAGTTAATGTTTTCTCGATTCACAACTAATTTTGTTGATGGATGGATTCAATCTTTGATGTCAAGTGCGAGAGCTAAAGAGATGTATCCTGTTTGTATTCGACAAATATTTAAAGCTGCCATACTTGAATATAATGATTATGACCGTGGGCTTATAAGGATAAAAACAAACCCATGGTTAAAGGTGAAAATACCTGCTGCTGATGTGCCTGAAAAACGTGCGGTTGATCCTGAAAAAGTGAGAGAGTTCTTTTCTGCCGCAATACCAGAAAGCAACTATAAGTTATCTGTACCAGAGCTTGGTAGAGATGTAGCAATGATGATAATGTGCCTTGCAGGCATTAATACGGTTGATCTGTACCATTTAAAAAAGGAAGACTTGAAAGATGGTATTATACACTATAATAGACGTAAGACAATGAAGTTCCGTCGCGATCATGCCCATCTTGAAATTAAACTTCCTGATATATTAATGCCGCTTTTTAATAAGTACAAGGCTGGGCAGGATAGCCCCTATTTATTCATGTTTGCGGAGAGATATAGTAGTGAGGACAGTTTTAATGCCAATGTGAATATTGGGATAAAGAGTCTATGTGAGAAGAGTCTGGGAATGCAAAAGAGTGAACTGTATTGCTGTTATACTTTCCGTCATACGTGGGGAACTATAGCACAAAATAATTGTGGCGCAACTCTGGAAGAAGTAGGCTTTGCTATGAATCATTCGTCTGCCCACAAGGTGACACAAGGATATATCAAACCAGACTATACTTCTGTTTCTGTTCTAAATCAGAAAGTAATTGATTTCCTCTTTTTCTGTGCACCAGAAGAAAAGAAGAAAGAAGAGAGTGATGGCATGGAACTGAGAATTTCTCCTAAATATCAGGTTAGGGGAGAAGCTTTCTTCCGTGGAAGAAAGATAGCCTCACTTTGTGATATAGGGTTTAATAATAAAGAGGAAGTTATTGCAGAGCTTGTTAAGCAGCTTCCTGAAGAAATACCTAATCGGTGTATGGTACAGTTCCGGGTAGAGAATATGGATAAAGATCAGGTTGCTATTTATGAAAGGATGAAAGGAAAGGGTTTTTAATAGATTGTAAAAAACAGAAATAGAAGCAACTTTATACAAGCTTTATTTGTTTATTTGCAACGATGAAAAAGAATCTGCAAATACACAAGATTGATATATCTACCCATCTCCCTCTTAAATATGCTGATGAAGGTATTCGTGCAGGCTTTCCGAGCCCTGCACAAGATTACCTTGAACAGGCAATAGATTTGAATAAAGAGCTCATAAAACATCCGGCCAGCACATTTTACGGTCGTGTTGTTGGTGACTCGATGCGCGATGAAGGCATCGAAGAGGGAGACATTCTCGTCATAGACAAGTCATTGGAACTATTAGATGATGATTTAGCTGTTTGCTTCATTGACGGTGAATTTACAGTGAAGCGTGTACGCTTAGAAACAGATGCAGCATGGTTAGTTCCTTCCAATCCGGATTATCCGCTAATCAAAGTCACTAAAGAAAATGAATTTATCGTTTGGGGAATAGTCACCTACACCATTAAAAAGAATCGGAGAAAACGATAATGTTCGGCCTTGTAGACTGTAACAACTTCTATGCGAGTTGTGAGAGGGTATTCAATCCTTCACTAAACGGGAAACCTATTGTTGTATTATCAAATAATGATGGATGTGTAATTGCACGAAGTAATGAAGCTAAGCTTCTTGGTATTAAAATGGGAGTTCCAGCATACCAGATTAAAGAACTGGTAAACACTCATGGTGTTACTGTATTCTCTTCAAACTATACCTTATATGGCGACATGTCCGGCCGAGTGATGTCAATGTTAGCGGAGTTGTCACCCGAAATTGAAGTTTATTCCATTGACGAAGCATTTCTCAATCTGACAGGGATTAAAGACCTACAATCACTTGGAACAAACATTGTACGGAAAGTATCTCGTGGTACTGGCATACCTGTAAGTATCGGCATTGCACCAACTAAAACACTTGCAAAGATGGCAAACAAATTTGCAAAGAAATACCCGGCATACAATCGCCTCTGTATTATTGATACAGAAGAGAAACATGAGAAAGCATTAAAACTGTTTGAGATTGGCGAAGTATGGGGGATTGGCCACCGGCAAGTGGCAAAGTTGGAAAAACAAGGAGTAAAAACAGCTTTTGATTTTACACAACTGCCCGGTTCATGGGTTAGAAAGTATATGACCGTTGTCGGTGAACGTACCTGGAAGGAACTTCGCGGAATATCTTGTATTGACATGGAAACAGCACCTCCGGCTAAAAAACAAATATGTACCAGCCGTTCCTTTGGTAAAATGGTAGAAGATATAGATACTATGTCTGAAGCAATCGCAACGCATGCATCTACATGTGCGAAGAAGCTCAGACAACAAAAGTCTTACGCCATGTCTTTGATGGTATTCATTCATACAAATAACTTCCGGGAAGATCTACCACAGTACTGGAAGAATACAATTGTTCAGTTTCCCATTCCGACTTCGGACACTTTAGAAATAGTTGAATATGCTCTGGCTGGACTAAAAACCATATTTATGGAAGGATATCAATACAAAAAAGCTGGTGTCATTATCACAGAGATAACCACAAATGCACAGTTGGGTCTCTTTAATTCTATTGATCGAGATAAACGGGAAAGATTGATGCAGGTAGTAGACAAGATCAATGGCAAACATCAGCATCATATCAAACTTGCAATACAAGGATCAGGAAGAGATTGGAAACTCAAACAAGAACAGCTTTCCCAACGTTATACAACAGATATAAATGAGGTTATAACCATTAAATGTAAGTAAATATGTGTTTTCATAACTCCATGAGTGCTAAGGCAATCAAACTGGCTGCTCGATATGGCCGGAAGTCGGATGTAGTTGAGATATACCAAGACATTCTCAATGAGCAATATCATGTTAATGCTTTCAACTTTCCAAAATACCCAATAATCACAAAGAGTGATGAAGTTCAGGTTTTCAATTGGGGATTAATACCATTCTGGACGAAAGGCGAAACTAATGCTGACGAGATCCGGAGAATGACACTTAATGCCCGGGCAGATACTATCTTTGAAAAGCCCTCATTTCGGGAGCCGATTATGAAGAAACGTTGTATCGTGCCATCAACTGGTTACTTTGAATGGAGACATGAGGGAAGTAAGAAGATACCCTACTATATTTATCTGAAAGATGAGCCTATTTTCTCTATGGCCGGGATATATGACATCTGGTTAGATAAAGAAACAGGAGAAGAACATCATACATTCTCTATTATAACTACCGGCACTAATTCACTAACAGATTATATCCACAATACAAAGCATCGGATGCCAGCAATACTTTCTAAAGAAGATGAAGTAAAATGGCTGAATCCAGGTTTGCAAAAAGCTGAAATAGCATATTTACTTAGGCCTTATGATGCAGACCTTATGGATGCTTACGTTATAGACAATAACTTTATAAAGAAAGTATCAACAGATAAAACTATATTAAATAAAATCCCATTTATTTAATTGTTATATCGCTAATATAATAACTATACCAATAAGAATAGCGGCAACAGACAATTTAAGGGATTAAGTCTCGCAGAGCGGGACTTAATCTCCTTCATAATTTAAACATTCATAAAATGAATCATTTAAATATTTTTTCCATGTGATACACAATTTAATGTAGAGGCTTGCATGAATTGCTCTTGAACCCAGACTACTAATCAGTCCAAAATTGAGTATATCATCATCTTCTGTAAGAGTTAATATATAAGAATAATAATTTTTTCCATTCTTATACTTTACAAATTGCATATTAAAAAAGTGCTTATTCTGTTCAATCTCTGTTCTAATATACTCATCGTATAAACTATTATATAGTATACCGATACTACAACTCTTATTGAATACTACAATATCTACAAACTGTTTTGTATTAAATATATCAGGATTTAAATCAAAGAGAGCTGCATATATTCGTAGTCCTTTATTATATTTGCTGAAATCCATAAATTTATCTATGATTTAAAAGCTTTTCTAATGGTATCTCTTTTGTAGGATATCTCTGGGGAGATGAAAGAAGTTGATTTAAGTTATTGGGTAAACACCAATCATCACCAATTTTCTCTCCCATAATTATATTTCTTCTTTCAATTTCATATTGAAATATTTCTTCTATTTTTTTGTAACCTAAATAATGAAACATATTGTCGACATAATATCCGGCTCTTTTTATGTATCTTTCATTGTATAACAAAGGTTTGTTAGTATTATGTTCACACTTTATGTGATTACCCTCCCTTATAAAAAAAGGAATTGGAGAGACGTATTTTTCTTCTCTAAGACATAAAAACATATTCAATCTCGTGTGAAGCCCTTGTGCTATTTGCTTTACATAACTGTAGTCGTTCCCCAATGCTATTACTATCGGAACAATATCTGATGAATCGCAAACATTTACTAGTTCTGTACGTAAAGCATACAAAAGTTTTCCCTTATAATCAGTTTGTGTAAAAGTACATAGAGTAGGTCTATATTGTTTTTCCATTGTAGAGTTTTTTATATGTTAGATTTATGGCTGTAAATATAGTTAAAATATTTAATTAACATTCTAGTTTACACGAAAATAACGCATAAAATAAAATATTATGATGAATAGATAAATAGTTATTGTTGGTTCATCGAATTGCAAGCAATAATTGTTTGCTGTATTAAGCTGTAGCTGTCGCCTTTCTTTTCACCTTCTTCGCCATCATTGGACATTTTACCAAAAAAGTCAGAGATTACCTTAATTGTGTTGTTGACCTTATTAAGGTCTGTTTCATCTTTTACAAGGTCTATTGCCTTTTTAACAGCTTCTTCGGCAAGCTCATTCATCTTGGCATAGTGTTTATTTATAAAATTGGTCTTCACTCTTGCTAGATTCAATTCTACACTTTCGGCTATTATCTGTACCTTATTGGTATTATCAATATCACTTATGTATCGGGCAGACCAATTATGTAGGGAGGATATGGAAACACCTGTTTGAGCGGCTGTGAGGTAATGATTAAAGTTGTTTTCCTTCAATAGTCTTACAGCCTGTATCTTTTCTTCTTCGGTGTATGAGTTCTTCTTTTTCTTTGTGAGTTTCTTCATGTGAATTGTAATTGTTTAAGTAATAGTTTAATAAAAACACAAATATAGTTGTAATACAGCATATTATTATTGTAAAAACGCAACTATAATATGGCGATAAATCCTTTTTTTGCTCTTAAAAAAATAGCTATTATGATAGGAACTGCAATTGGAATAGGCGCCAGTTTGATTGGCGGAGTAATGGGAGCAAGTAAGGCGGCAAAAGCAGCCAATGCCCAACAGCAGATGCTTAACCAACAGCGTAATAAGAATGAGGCTTGGTATAACCGTAACTACTACCAGAACTACTTAGATAGTAAAGAGGCTCAGTCTGCTATAAAGAGAGTGGAAGATACATTGCGTCGTAGAAATCAAGAAGCACAAGCAACTGCCGCTGTTACAGGTGGTACTCCGGAGGCTGTGCTTGCTCAACAGGAAAATGATCAGAAGATGATGGGAGAAGTCGTTGGAAATCTTGCTACTCGTGGTGATGCGATAAAGAGGCAGGTCGATGCTCAGAATCAGGCCAACGAGAATGCATTAATGCAGCAACAGATGGCTCAGCTACAGGCAAACGAAGCGGGTGGTACGCAGTTATTGGGTAACAGTGGATCATTAATTAGCTCAGCTCTGAGCTTATTGGATAAGAAAGGGTAAACGTATGGCATTACTGGAATATCTTAATAAGCCGGTTCCTGCTCCTGCTTCAATAAATGAGGCTGTATCTCCGGCAGTACCTGAAGGGCATACGGTTTCTGAAATAAGACCGGCTATTGCTCCAGCTACTCCTGAACCCAATTATGCTGATGCGATTGGACAGAAAGGTCTTTATGGCTTTTTCAAAGACTTCTACCAGAAGCCGGATCTTGAAAAGGAAGAGAAGATTACTCGACGGGAGCGTGCTCTTTCTTTGTTGGGTGACATTGCAAATTTGGGTGGTCAAATGTTCGCTTCTTCAAAGGGGGCCCGGCAATTCGCTCCGATAAATTCGCAGGTACCTAAGTATAACGAACGCTTGCAGCGTATCCGGGATGCTAAACGCGCGAATGATGTTGACTTTCAAAATAAGTCTCTCTCCATGATTTTTAAGGACTATGAGGGTAAACGTGCGGAAGACCTATATAAACGTCAGCAAGAGGCTGCAAAAGCGTCTATGGAGTTCAAATATCAACGTGATTTAACTTTAAAACAAATAGATCAAGCTTTCCAAGTAGGAATGCTGGATGCCAAAGGAAAACAGGCTTTGTCACAACAAGCAGCCAGAGCCAAGGATGCGAAAGAGCTTGCTGCACTCAACCACAAGTATAGATTAAGCGAGATCAAGACTAAAGACAATAGCAATAGTTCAAAGATTGTGGATAGTGCTATTGGAGGTGATGGTAATGTTTATACTCGTAATACGCGGCTTACACCTAATGAGGCACAGCAAATTGTACTTGGTTCTGGGATGGGGGAGGAAGATTTAGCTCCGTTCCTTTCTCATGAAAGAGACAATATGGGAAATATCACAAAGACTAAGACTGATTGGCAAGCTGCTGCCGCCTACGCATTGCAGAATGGTATGATACCAGCCGAGGAGCTTAAAAGTAGAGGATTTAAGTTAGGAGGGGCAACAGATAAAAAGGAAGTTGCTCCGTGGGTTAGTAACAATCAATCATCCAATAATAAAGCACCATGGCTGAAATGAATATGAATGAAAATCGTAAGTGGCTTTATGATGCACTTACGAATAAAGGCGTTCAAATGGGCGCCTATGAGGAATTTGATAAGAATGTAGATGCTAATAAAGATTGGCTGTATAATACTGCAAAAAGTAAAGGTGTAGATATTGGGGATTATGATGCTTTTGACAAAGCTATGAGTAATAGTCAGATACCTGCTGTTCCTCATCCTGAACAACAACAATTGCAACAGCTACAGCCACGTCCGAAATCTCCATACGTTGAGGGTAAAGGCGAGGATACAATGATATTTGGTGTCCCTTATACAGATTACCAACAGATGTCGCCTGAAGAACAATCCAAACAATACAGTGCCGCAATAGAGAAAAGAAAGAATGATGAAAAGAATTTCTTTTCGAATTACATCACTGGCCAGCTGGGTGAGATCGACAGTGAATTGAATAAAGAGAGAGAGCCGGTAGCTATGCCTGCCGGTTCCGCTTTCATCCCTTCTTCTGCCGTTGGTGCCGCACAAAGGTTTGGTAATGGTGATACCAAAGAGACGCAGGACCGTTATACATCGCTCCATGCGGCAAAGAACTTACTTGATGATGCTAATAAGCTTGTAGAAGAATCCAAGAAAGGCGATACGGGCTTTTTCTCTTCACTTGGTAGAGGTTTCAAAGATAGGTTTATGGATACAGACAACTGGACCATGGGACTTACAGATACGGCATATTCCGGTTTACTCAGAAAGGCGATTGAGAAAGAAGAGAGTGGGGAAGAGCTCTCCCCGGAAGAATCGAAGTTACTTGACGCTGCAGCCGTAAACATGGCTACACAGGCTTACTTTTCTTCCGATATGAGTAGAGGCTATAAAGCCGGTAGCACGACGGCTCAAAGTATTCCTTTTATGTTGGAGTTTGCTATTAATCCGGTTTCTTCTTCCGGCAATGCATTAGCAAAAGGTTTGCTGAAACATGGTTTGAAACGCTTTGGCCGTGCAGCAACAAGTAATGCGGCAAAGGTTGCGGGCCGATTGGTTGGTGATGCCGCAGCCGCTGCCGGGATGACAGCTACTTCAAGTATAGGTCGCGTAGCTTCTGGAACCAACGAACGGATGATTGGTGATGTTCAGGCGACAGTAGAAGATGGTGAGATTAAGTATGCAGGCCGTGAGAATGGCATGGAGGTTGGCGAGGCCTTGGGTAAATCTGCTGTCTCTAATTTCCTCGAAAATCAGTCGGAAATGGTCTTTAATGCGTTCGCCGGTGGTGGCAAAATGGCGAAAGAAGCATTGAGTAAATTTGTCCCTGGCCTTTCAAAGCTATCTAATAGTGAGATTGTGCAGTTCATTAGTAAGATAAAGAATAATCCTACTATAAAGAATGTTGCTAATCGTACACAGTTTCACGGGTTACTTGGTGAATATGCTGAAGAAGTGTACAACAACTTTGCCAATATTCCACTGGGAGAGATGACTGTTGAACAGGCTACAGACTTAGACAATAACATTGATACATTCCTCGGACTTGCACCGACGTCTGCCGCCTTTGGGCTGCTGGGGCTTGGGGGGATGGCACGTGAGAAATATACTGCTCAGAGGAATTTACACAGGTTTAGAAATAGCTTAAATGAAGAAGACAAGACTTTGTTTGATGAGTTGCAGCAAGTAATTAATGCAGGCGATCAAGAAACGACTAAAGCCTTTATAGGAAGAACGCTTGCAGATGCAAACTTAACTCCGGAAGAAAAAAAGGAGCGTGTTTTTGCCGTACAGGATATGCAGGAAGAGAAGGTGCTTGAAGATGTACAGAATGAAGATGCTACTGCTGGTATTACTCCCGAAGATATTGAAGCCAACAAAGTTGATATCTATCGTGATTATAAGCGGGCAGAAAGAAAAGTAAATAGCCTTTTACCTGAAGAACTTACTTCTCAGTTGGATGCAGTATCAGACCTTGGGCAGTTTGCATCGGCCAATAACCTAAATGAACAACAGGTTTCAGCTTTGGCAGATTATCTTCCGGCAAAAGAGATGTTCTCGCAGTACGTCGGTCATACCAACAATAGAAAGGAAGAAGCAAAGATGCAAGCTCGCGAACAGGCAATGGCCGACATCGAAAGGATCAGTAATCAGGAAACAGGTCTTGTTGTTCAGGCTAAACATAAGTTTGTCGATAATCCTGTTTATCTTGTGGGTGGTAATCTGTCATTTGGTGAGGATGGCTTTCTGGACCGGGACAGTTCAAGCGAGACTATTTATTATGTAGATGAAACCGGCGAGCGAAAGATGGCGCAAGCTGAGGATTTTGATAGCGTTCTGTCAGAGGTTCCTATTGATGATATGATTGTTCAGGCTGAGGCTAATGCTGAACAAGATTTCATCGCTAACGAAGAAGAAAGCCTCCGTTCTCCTGATATTCCTGCACCTGTTCGTGGAGAAACTGTTATGATAGATGGCAGCCGCTATCTAATAGAGGGTGATAATATGGATGATCCAGGTCTAAGTGTAATGGCCATAAAGCTTAATGATACTGGTGAAATTGATATTGAGAATGGAGATGAACGCCCGATTAGTGTTGATGATTATTATAGTCTGAAAGAGTCTGAATTGTGGCAAAATGATATTGTCCCGGCCTCTTTGCAAGAAGAAACCCAGCAAACGGAAGAGACGCCATTGGAAGCTGAAGCAATTCAAGAAGAAACGGAGCAAGCGCCTGTTCCTATAAAGGAAGAATCAGTCCAGGAAGAAACACCTGAACAAAGATTGCAAAAGGTTCTCGAAACCCTTCCTAAAAAGAAAGACGGAAGCATTGATTATAAAAGTATGACACCACAGCAACAGTTTGACTATACCAGTGCTGCGGAGTCTCCCGAGGTAGCTATTGAGGATTTAAGGGGAGATGTTGCTGCAAAGAATGAAGAACTTGAAAAAATCAATGCTCGTCTGGCAAAGGCAACCGGAAGTGAACGTGTTGAGCTGCGGGATATTATACGATCTAAAAAGAAAGAGTTGGACGATTTGAAGACTTTCTTCCAGAGTGTTGGACCTACACAGTCTGTTACTTCTGAAAGTAATAAGGATGAAGAGGTCCAGGTTCCGGAAGATGTGCGTACCGATGAAGATTATATTAGTTGGGTTGCTGATAACTCAGATGATGCCAATGAGATTCTTGATGCTTATTCTGCCGCTAAGGATCTGGCCAGCCATGAACAGACTTTGAAACCGTGGCAGCGTGAGTTACTTGGTAGAAAAGTTAGTACTTCTTCTTTTAATCGCTTTGGTGATCGTAATCAGATAACCGGTGCTTTAGCGAAAGGTTGGCTAAGAAAAGACGGCCAAGAAATAGATGCTATTGCTCAGGAACTAAGTGAAAATGGGGTAGATGTGACCGAACAGGATATAGTAGACTTCATGCTTACCAATCCTTCGAATCATGTCAGCCAAGTGTCTAACACAATGCGTTCTTTGTCCTCCAAGTTCAGTGAGATAGCCACAAAAGAAATGGGCATTCCTGTTGGTGGTCCGGAAAGTAATACAGGCCGATTGTACATCCAACTGAAAGAGGCAGATCAGAAAATAGATAAATTGACAGACCAACAGAAGAATGAAGTCCAAGAGGCATTGACTGCTGATATGGATGCTTCTGATACGCAGCGCACTGATAGCTATTATGAGGCTTTAGGTGATTATGTTCAGCAATATGATCAGTTCCGCAATGAGTTTGATGAAGAGGGCGCAGACGAAGCTATAATTCAGTCTATGGAAGAGAATAACCCGGAACTGTATCATGGTGGCTTCACTGCTGCTGAATTAGATGATATTTACTCACAAATTGAAAATAATAATGGAACAGAAGGACAGGCAGAGGATAGCCGAGAAAATCAATCTCCGTTATCTGGAGAAGAAGTTGAGCAACACGAAGAATCCGGAGCACCGGAAGTTGCTGCAACAGAGAATAGAGAAAGTGAAGAGCAGAATAACGGAGTTGTCTCCAATGAACAATTCGAAATCGTAAAAGAGCAGAAACAAGTAAATATAGAACAACCTACAATATATGATTTGTCTGTTGTAGAACCATCTTCCTCAATTCAGGAAAATGGTAATAATGCTTTGAATTCTGAGGACAATTCTGTACCTTTGCAAGGTGACAATCAAAAAGTTAACAAAAATGACGAAGTATCTCAATCAATTCCACAAGGAGAGCACGGAACGTTGCCTGAAATATCTGGCGAACAGGAAGAACCGGTCTATCAATTACGACGAAGAATTGAAGAGGCATCAAGAAATGCATCGGAAAGCGAAAGAGGCAGAGGCCGCCAGCAAGAAGTAAATCAAATGATCGAGACACAGGCCAAAGAAAACGGCTTGTGGACTCCTATACAAAATCTTTCCCACCTCGGTACACCATTCCTTAGTGGAAATGAAAATGATACTTATTTAGATAGAGAAACCGCTGCTGTTTACAAGATGAATAACTTGGTGAACAGTAAGAACCTTCCAGAATTATTCAAACGTATTGACCTTCATAACGAGCTTTTCCCGCAGACCAAATATGAATTAGTTGGCTTTACTGGTTTCGGTAATGGAGGTACTATCTATCCAATATATAAACAAGAATATATAGATAATGCAGAGTTTGCCACTCCTGAAGAGATTGGTGCCTATATGCAAGATCTTGGCTTCAATAAAGCCGGTGAAGCTGAATATTCAAATGGAGACATTACCATATCAGATTTGCGTCCACGTAATGTATTGAAAGATACAGAAGGTGATATTTATGTCATTGACGCTGATTTCAAACGTAATATTCTCACCCCGAAAGAAAATAATCCGGCGCAATTTACTTCTCCCCAATTAGAATCTGAGGAGAATGTATTGGACTACGCAAACAGAGTATCAGAAGCTAAACGTTTATTTGATGCTGAACAGGAAGTCGATACTAACCCTACTGAGGCACAGAAGTCAGCCGGTAACTATAAGAAAGGGCATATTAAGATTGATGGGTACGACATTACTATTGAGAACCCGAAAGGTAGTGAACGTTCGGGGGTAGATACTAATGGCCAACCGTGGAGTGTCACGATGAATAATAGTTATGGCTACATTCGCGGGACGGAAGGAGTAGACGGTGATCATATTGATGTGTTCCTATCGGATAATCCGGCTGGTGGTAAAGTGTATGTCATTGATCAGATGAATGAAGATGGTTCCTTTGATGAACATAAGGTAATGTATGGCTTCAATTCTGCTTTGGCAGCAAAGAGTGCTTACATGAAGAACTATTCTCCTGGCTGGAAAGGTTTAGGAAAAGCCACAGAAGTTTCAAAAGAGCTATTCAATGAATGGGTGAAGTCTTCAAAGCGCAAGACGAAGCCCTTTGCCGAATACAAGATTGCAAAAGGTAACGCTATTGATGTTTCGGAAATGCAGTCACAGGATGTTGTACAGACTGACACCGGAGAATATGGAGTCTCTAATAGATTTGTGTCCAAGAATAGATACGAAGAATTGAAGAATAAACTCCGTGGAAAACTTGGACAAATGAATATTGGTTTTGATCCTGAATTGTTTTCTATCGGAGCGGAGATGGCGGCATACCATATTGAAGCTGGTGCCAGGAAATTCGGAGATTTTGCCCAAAGAATGATTGAGGATATTGGTGATTCTGTTCGTCCTTATTTGAAATCTTTCTACGAGGGTGCCCGGCAGTTTCCTGGTATGGAGGAATACCAGAAGGATATGGATGAATACCGTACTGTGAAGGACTTTGATACGGAATCATTTAATAAAGTAGTAGATGCCATAGAGAGAGCTACGTTGCCCGCCAAAGAAAGTAAAGAAAATGGTAGGAAATCTTCTGAAAAGACGGTATCTTCGCACAAGAGCGAAAGTAATAGGCCTGCTGAGATGCAGGATTTGTTTAATCAAAACTTAGAAGATCATGACGAACGAAGAAAGTCCGAAGAGCGAAATCCGGATGCGAATAGAAGCTTGGGAGGAACAACACGGGAAGAAGCTGTCAGAACTGAACAGCGAGGAAACGATACAAGCGTGCATGGACATAATGTGCCTGACGCGGACAGAAGCGGAGGACTACCTGAATCAACAGGCAGCGTCGTCTCTCCTGTAAAAGTTCAACGAAATCGAAATAACTATAGTTTCGGTGAAAATCACATTGATGTTCCTGCCGGTGATGTTGCCAAATTAAAAGCAAACATTGATGCCATTCGTACACTTAGAGAAGTAGAGAATAGCGGAAAGCCGGCCACGGAACAGCAAAAAGCAAAGCTGGCTCGTTATGTAGGTTGGGGCGGATTGGCCAGCGCATTGGATGAAAATAAATTCAAAGCCAGTGACCATCCTTGGGGTGCTGATACTAATTGGAATGCGAAATACCTTCCTTACTATAAGCAGCTAAAAGAAATACTCTCTCCTGAAGAATTTAAGAGCGCGATTCAATCGACTACTACTTCACATTATACTCCTGAACCTATCATCCGAAATCTTTGGAACATCGTCCAGCGTGTTGGGTTTACCGGTGGAATGGTGAGTGAGCCGTCGATGGGAGTAGGGCATATTCTTGGATTGATGCCCAAAGAGATTGCTGGAAGTTCTCAAATTAGCGGTTTTGAGATTGACAGTTTATCCGGGAGGATAAGTAAAGCATTATATCCGGATGCAAATGCAAAAGTACAAGGCTATGAGACTGAGTTTGCTCCGCAAAGCAAGGACTTAGTTATCACCAATGTACCATTTGGTAAGGACGCCCCCTATGATAAATTCCTGGATAAGTCGCTAAGGAAAAAACTTGGTAGCGCGTATAATCTTCATAATTATTTTATCGCCAAAGGTTTACTTGAACTAAAAGAAAATGGTTTAGGTGTATTTGTCACATCATCCGCAACAATGGATGGTGCCGATAGTCGTTTCCGGGAATTTGTTGCCGGTAATGGTTTTGATTTGGTCGGTGCTATACGTTTGCCTAATGATGCTTTCCAAAAGAATGCAGGTACGAGTGTTACGGCTGATATCCTTGTATTCCATAAAAGGAAACAAGGTGAGGCGGGCAATGGTGTGAATTATATTTCCACTACTCCTGTAGGGGAAGGATCGTATGAAGAAAAAGGCGAAAAGAGGACGAAGCCAATAATGATTAATGAATACTTTGCCGTTCATCCTGAAATGATGCTGGGCGAAATGATGACGGCACATGATGCCGGTAGCGGTGGTTTATACAGTGGATCTTCACAGACATTAAAGGGGCGGTCAGGTGTGGACCTGGCAAACGAGCTTAGTGAAGCTATCGGGAAGTTTCCTGAAAAGATTCTGGGGAAAGTAAAAGAGAATAGTGTGAATGTTACTAAAGAACATACTACTCAAAAAGATGGGACGTTGACCGTTAAGGATGGAAATCTATATGTTGCCATGAGTGGAGTACTGGAACCTGTTTCCGTAAAAGAGACATTTAAGTACAATGGGAAGGTACAGAAGACGGTAGATGCAGTGCAAAGCTATAATGATATTAAATCCACATTGAAGGAACTTATTGCGGCAGAACAGAGCTTAGATATAGATCCGGAACCTATAAGAAATGAACTAAATAAGCGATATGATAACTTCGTTAAAAAATATGGTACGCTCAATCGAAATAAAGCGTTAGATAATCTTTTCATTGAAGACTTTGAACGTTATCTTCCTCTTTCTCTTGAAGATGTTCAGAAAGTACCGTCTGCAACGGGTAAATCAACTGTTTATCAAGTAACCAAAGGAAAAGGTATCTTAGAGAAACGTATTAGTTTTCCTGTAAAAGAACCATCTAAAGCGGATAACTTACAGGATGCCGTGAATATAAGCCGTTCTTATCGTGGTTCTATAGATGTACCATATATCTCCAGGTTAATAGAAAGAAGCGAAGAAGATGTCGTAGAAGATATGTTGCATGATGGAGTGGCATATCGTGAACCATTGACCGGTAATTTGGTCGATAAAAGTACATACCTCTCTGGGAATGTTAGAGAAAAGCTGGAAGAGGCCAGAATTGCAGCGGAACGGGACCCGGCATTTGAAAAGAATGTAGAAGATCTTATTAATGTTCAACCGGAAACTATACGGTTTGGAGATATCAGTTATCGCCTGGGCACTCCGTGGATACCTGCGGAATTCATAGATAAGTTTGCAGAAGATGTATTGGGGCTCTCTGATACAAAATTGAATTTTGTGGCTGTGCTTAATGAATATGTTACAGGTAAATCTATTAGTGTGGCAGATTATGCAAAAGCCGGCATATATAGAACAGACCGACTTGGAACGATTGATTTATTTGAGGCTGCTTTAAATCAGCGGAAACCAAAAGTTTTCGATGAAATAAGAAACGGTGAGCAAAAGATACGTGTTATCAATGAGGCTGAGACACAAGCTGCCGCCGAGAAGGTGATGGAAATCTCTGATAAATTCATTGAATATATTGACAGCCAAAAGGCACTTCATAAAGAATTAGAGAGAATTTACAATGATAGATATAATAATTTCCGCCTGAAGGAATATGATCAGCCTGCCTTTGAACACTATCCAAATTCTAATACGGCAATAACATTGCGCACTCACCAAATGAAAGCTGTACAGCGTAGTTTGGGAGAAAGTACTTTGCTTGCCCATCAGGTTGGTACCGGAAAAACATTCACGATGATTACTACCGCAATGGAGATGCGTCGTTTGAATATTGCCCGAAAGCCGATGATTGTAGTTCAAAATGCTACGTTAGAGGATTTTGTAAAGGACTTCTATAAGTTATATCCAGGTGCTAATGTCTTAGCTCCCGGAAAGGATGAACGAAGCGCTGATAATCGCAGGCGCTTATTTAATCTGATTGCAACAGGTGATTTTGATGCGATTATCATTCCTCAATCATTTATGCAATTCATTCCAGATGATGAGGGACGTAAAAAAGAGCTTATCCAACAGAGAATAGATGAATATGAGCGAGTTATTGAAGCTACAGAAAATGATTCTTTGAGGCGTAGATTAGAAAAGGAAGTTCTTGGACTTCAAGACCAATTAGAAGGGGTGGAGCCAAAGAGACGTTCTGTAAAGGACAAGGCTAAAGCACAAAACCGGATCAAGACGAAAATGGAACGCCAACTTGATCGGCGAACGGATGATGTGATGACATTTGAACAAATGGGCATCGACGCATTATTCATTGATGAAGCTCATAACTTCAAGAAGATAGGATTTGCCAGCAAAATGAGTAATGTTAAAGGCATTGATACAACAGCTTCCCAGCGTGCTAATAGCTTACTATTAAAAGCTAAATGGGTGCAGGAGAAAAACAACAAACGCAATGTGATTCTGGCTACTGGCACTCCTATAACGAATACCATGGCGGAAGTCTGGACAATGATGAATTTTGTAGCTCCTGATATTCTTGAAGCCTATAGCATTCAAAGTTTCGATGAATTTGCAACTACATTCGGTACGGTGGAACCTTCCCTTGAATTTACAGCAACAGGTAATTTCAAAGTTGCGGATCGTTTTAAGAGTTATGTCAATGTACCGGAGTTGGTGAAAGCTTTCCGTAGTCATGCTGATGTCGTTTTGACGGAAGATGTGGAGGAATTTAAGGAAAATAATAGTATTCCAAAGCTACGGGATGATAAGATGACTAATATTGTCATTGATAAAAATGAAGATTTGGAAGACGTTATGCAGGTGCTCATAGGTCAGTTGGAGAGATTCAGTAAAATGAGTGGTAAAGAGAAAAGAAGAATGAGCGCACTTCCTCTTGTTGTCTTTACTAAAGCAAAACAAGCGGCGATTGATCTTCGATTGCTTAATCCTTCATTTGCGGATAACCCCAATAGTAAAACTAATCAGGTTGTTGCTAATGTCGTAAAACTCTATAACGAAAGTAGTGCGGATAAAGGAGCGCAACTTATTTTCTGCGATAGTTACCAGTCTCCCGGGGAACAGCCTAAAATGGATTTGTTTAACTATGATCCGGATATCCCTCGTTTTAATCTTTATGAAGACATAAAACAAAAGCTTATTGCCCAGGGAATACCTGCCAAAGAAATTGCCATCGTTAACAATTATGATGGTGAACGTCGGAAAGGATTGTTTGAGAAGGTCCGTTCCGGTGATGTGCGTATCTTGCTTGGCAGTACTGAGAAAATGGGTGTAGGTGTTAATGTTCAGGATCGAATGTATGGATTGCATCATATTGATGCTCCGGTGCGTCCAATGGACTTTGAACAAAGAAATGGTAGAATCCTGCGGCAAGGAAATAATTACGCTTTGTGGGGCAAGCCTGTAAATGTAGTGACCTATGGAGTGCAAGGTACTTTGGATGCAACTGCCTATGACCGTTTACGAATAAAACAGAACTTCATTAATCAAATGATGAAAGGTAATGTCTCCGGCCGTATAATGGAAGAACAGGATGATGAGGACCCCAGCGGAATGACCTTTAACCAAATGGCGGCTACATTGTCGGGGGATAAGACTGCACAGCTCCTGTTTGTTGCTGAAAATATGCTGAAGAAGTTACGTAATTCAAAACGAAGTGATGCCAATAGTAAGAGTGGCATGGCTGAGGCTATTGAGTCTTTAAGAAATCGCAATATTCTTGATGAAAGTAAGAAAAAAATATATGAACGCGCGAATAAGACTGTTAGTGAATATTTCCCGGATGGTATAGAAAGTGTTACAGTTGACGGTAACGTTTTTAAGGAGAAGTTTGGTCCTTCGTTAGAACCGGTTATTGCCTCCTATGAAGATGCATATAGTCTAAATCGTGGAACGGCCCCCCTAAAGATAATGTTGAATAATAGCAAAGCGGAAGTTATAGTTCATTTTAACGAGGGGAGGATGGTGTATGAATTGTATGCTGGCAATGATCATATTGTAGAAGAACGCCAGTTTAATGGCGGGAAAGGTCTAATGTCAAGTATCGAACATCAGTTGAAATCAGTAAAGAAGAATCTGGAAGATATTGTCTCATCAATTTCTGATCGAGAAAAGAAAGTCCAGGGGTTAACAGAGGCAATGAATACTCCTTGGGGACGCGAAGAAGAATTGAAAGAAGCTGAAAAAGAGGTTGAAGACCTGAGAAAGAAATTGGAAGAGAAGGCTAAATCGGACAATGATAGCAATAAACGCTATCGTACTTCGGATCATGTGGAAAATCTTATTCGCAAAGGAAAAGAGAAGAAATATATTTCTGAGATTGAAGCATTGTCCGATGCGCTTCATACTCCAGTACGTATTGTTAGAAGCTTCGAAGACTTGCCTGATGATGTCCGTTCTATAGGCAACAAGGTAAAGGGATGGTCTGATATGGGTACCGGAGAAATTTCTGTTTACCTTCCAAATGTGACCAATATAGAGGATGTTCAGGCCACTGTATTGCATGAAGTCGTAGGCCATCGCGGGTTGCATGATGTATTTGGTGGGCAATATGATGATTTTATAGATAAGGTTTTTGAAAATTCTGTTCCGGGAACGAGAAGAAAAATTGTAGAATTAGGAATGAAACGCGGATATGACTTCCATCTGGCAACTGAGGAATATATGGCTGAATTGGCAGAAAAAGGATTTGAACGTGAAAAAGGTTTTCTGCAAACAATTAAGTCTTTGTTCTCTGATATGTTACACCATGCAAAAATCAAACTTGGTTTCAGGTTGAATGATGGTGATTTACGATATATGCTTTGGAGAACCTATCAATTGAAGACTGAAGAGCGCTCGGCAGATTCTCTCGCTAAAGATATGTCTATGCGATATAAACTGAAAGTTGGTAATTATCGAGAGACGCCGGTTCGGAAAAAATACAGGAGTGATAATGCAACAGCCGCGAAAGATGTAGCTAAGCGTTTGTATGAGGCTCGTACTTTAGATAGAATGTATAAGTGTCAAGAGGCGTATCAAGATAGTATGCTGGGGCTGAAAACTCTGCAAGAAGCTCTTGAAAAAGAAACAGAAAAACCGATTGCAGATCATGAGAATGCATACATGGCCGAAAATCAATTAAGCAGTAGGAATTCATTTGAACAGGAATTTTATAAAATGAATTTCTTTGATCCGATAATATCAGAAGTGAACAAACTAATAAAGACCGGGGTAGAGTATGACGATATATTGGATTATTTGAAAGCTAAACATGGTATTGAAAGAAATGAAGTGTTTGCTAAACGTGCTGCGGAGAAAGCAAAGGAGCCATTTCTTGAAAAACTAAATGATTTGGAAAAACTTCTGGCAAATGGTGGTATTGATGGGTTAACTTTTGATGAGGAACGGGATAATTTAAAGTCCGAGATGGAAGAAGCTGCAGAGGATGCATATTTTGAAGCTCGTGGAAAAGACTTCTCCGGTTTGTCTTCACTTACTGGTGAAGAAGAGAATTTCACTACTGAGGCTGAGAAGTTGGTTTCCGCTTTTGAAGAAGCTAATGATACCGCTATTCTTTGGGAAAAGATTAATGCTGCAACAAAAGAAAGTCTCAAAAAGACTTATGAGTGTGGCTTAATGACAAAAGATGCTTATCAGAAGGTTAATACTATGTTCAAGTATTATATTCCATTACGAGGCTGGAAAGAGGATACGGCGGCGGATGTTTATGATTATATCATGGAAGAGCGTCCGATATTCAATGTACCGGTGAAAAAAATGGAGGGACGTGTATCAGAGGCTGATGATCCAATAGCGACTATAGCTAATATGGCCGAAAGCGCCATCATGCAGGGGAATAGAAATCTTATGAAACAACGATTCCTGGCAATGGTTATAAACCATCCTACAAGTCTTGCTACAGTAAAGCAAATGTGGTATGCATATAATGAAATCCAAGATGAATGGCAACAGGCTCTTCCTGAAATACCGGAAGATGCAACAGGAGATGAAGTAACAGCTTTGGTTGAGCAGTTTGAAAGAAGAATGGTTGAACTTGCAGCTCAGGGATTAGCTCGTAAAGGTCGTTTAGAGGTTCCATATAAGGCATTACCCAGGGAACAAAGGCAGCACATGGTCATAGTAAAGAAGGATGGTCTTGAATATACTGTTTATATCAATGGTAATCCAAGAGCAGCACAGGCTATGAATGGTCTGACTAATCCGGATGCAAGTAAAAGTACATTTTTAAATAGTGTGAAGCGGATTAATCGTCAAATGGCTGCCAACTTTACTACAAGAAATCCATCATTTGTAGTAGGCAATCTCGGACGAGATTTGATTTTTTCTACTACGGCAATTGCTATTAAAGAAGACTATAAGTACGCAAGTCGTTTTAGAAGGAATTTAATTAAAAATGGATTAGGGTTAAAACTTGGAGAATTGTTATATAAGTCTGAGAAAAACTCTCTTGATATGAATAATGAACTAGAAAAATATTTCTTTGAATTTCTTAGCAATGGTGGAGAAACTGGGTATACAGCATTACATAGTGTAAAGGAACATCGAAAGTTGATAGAGCGTTCAATCATGGATGCTAAAGGTCTTGTCGATTTGGGACGGATATTTGGAGTTAAGCCAGGTAAAGTTACCGTACCTACAACAATGGGGATTGTACCTGCTTTCCAGTTTATGGCAAAATGGACTGAGTTTGGTAATAGATGTGCTGAAGATGTAAGTCGTTTCACTACTTATATGACAAGCCGGCAAATGGGACGGAGCATTTCAAGAAGTATTAGCGATGCAAAAGAAGTTACGGTTAATTTTAATAAGAAAGGAGCTGGAGGTCTGGGAGCCACTACATTAAAATCGCTATTCCTGTTCTTTAATGCTGCTGTCCAGAGTTTAGCCAATTTCACGAATTTAGCGAAGGCCAATCCTAAACGCTTCTCTGCTGTAATAGGCGGATACACTGCCGCCGGAATGTTGCTACCGATTATGAATAACCTACTTATCAGTATGTTTGGTGGAGATGATGATAAGGATGCATATGAGAACCTGCCGGAATGGGTTCGGAAGAATAACTTTTGTTTCTGGTTAGGTGGTGATAAGTTCCTGACTATTCCTATACCAATTGAATTGCGTGCTTTCTACGGAGCTGGTGAATTATTTCGCTCTTATGCAGAAGGTAAAGGAGATAATCGTAACATTGGTATGGAATTGATGGGACAATTTACTGAGTTGCTTCCGATAAATCCTTTTGGCGGTGGAGAGTGGAATATTCCCAAAGGTACTCCAACGAAGAACATTGTCGGTACTATTGCCGGCAATCTTATGCCCGATGCCGGAAAACCTATTTATCAAGTAGTCCAGAACAAAGATTTCTTTGGAAAACCTATTTATAAAGATAGTTTCAACGAACTTATGCCGGAATGGACTAAGGCGTATGCCGGAACATCTAAAGCGCTTGTATCTTCTACTAAGTTTTTGAATGAGGTTACTGGTGGGGATAAGTACGAGCGGGGAGCATTAAATATCAATCCAGCCGTCCTGGAGCATTTTTTTGAAAGCTATTTTGGTGGATTAGGGAAGACTATAAATCAAACAGGGAAAACCATCTCAATGATATGGGATGAAGATGAAAGAATGTGGAGAAGCGTTCCTGTATTGAACCGGTTCCTGAGTGGTGGTGATGAAAAGAATGTTTTCAGTCGAGTAAACGAAGCGTATTACAATTATTTGGGTGAGTTTAAAATCGTAGAGAATAAACTTCGTGGTTACAAAAAAGAAATGAAATCTGGTGATGTTCTTTATATGGAGAAGTTGAAAGAATTGGAGAATTCTTCTGAATATAAACGCTATTCGGTATTAAAGAAATATCAAAAACGAGTAAAATCATATCAGGATTTGATAAAGGAGGAAACGGATAGGGAGACTCGAAAAGAGTTTGAAACTGGCCTTAATCTTCTCAAAACAGAGATTGTAGAACAACTTCGAAGTATTGAGTAGCTTTTATCGTAAATACACAACATTAAAAAAAATAACTAACATACTTTTGTGAAAAATGTCGGCTTATGAATAAGTTCTTAAATAGGAGTGTAAAACCAGTACGTAAGACAAATGTTTCTCGTGTGCAAAGACGCAACGAGAAGCATCTGGATATTTTGGATGAGTTTAGTAAGTATTGGGCATCATTGGATGAGGCCCGGAGGAAAATGCGCCGAAGCGTCATGTATGCTTACGAGGATCAATGGGGGGATTATATAAAGGACCCGGAAACAGATCTGATGATCAGAGAGGCGGACTTAATCAAAAAGAATGGTAAAGTACCATTGAAAAATAATATGATTAGTCCCATACTAAAAAATATTGACGGACAGTTTCGTAATAATGTAACCCAGTCTATTTGTACGGTCCGGGATCAGAAAGAGGCTAAAATCGGAGAGATGATGAGTATCGCAGTTGAATATGTGCATGATCTGAATGAAATCCGAGAGTTAGATTCTGACAGTCTTAGATTAATGCTATGCGGGGGCTATGTAGGCCAACGTGTGGAATATGGCTGGAACCCTGCTAAACGAATGAATGATGTTTGGGTATATGGTTGTAATCCGGCGCGTATGTTTTTCAATACGAATATTGAGGATGTCCGTACCTGGGACTTGAATTGTATCGGTGAAGTATATGATATGCCGCTCGATAAGGTTGTTTCCCTATTTGCTAAAAGCCGGGCTGATAAAGGGTGGATAGAAAACATATATCGTACGAGCGACACATATCTTACTTATGATGGTTTACAGGGAAGGGAAACGAAAGATTTAGATTTCTACACCCCGTCTCGTCCTGATTTGTGTCGGGTTATCTTTGGGTGGAGGTTGGAGAGCCGGGAGGCATATTTCTGTCATGATACACTGAAAGGTACATTCTACTATGTAGGATTGGACGAAAAGAAGGAAATTGATTGGGAGAACCAACAGCGAACGAATGAGGCACTTGCTCATGGTGTTTTGCCGGAGGACATATTGTTGATTGAATATGAGTATGGCAATGAACAGTATTGGTATTACCGGTACATGTCCCCTTGGGGAGACATTCTTCAAGAAGGCCGGAGCCCTTATTGGCATGGTTCGCATAACTATGCTTTCCATGTGTACCCGATGATACAGGGAAAGGTCTTCAATTATGTAGAGGATTTCATAGACCAGCAACGTGCCATCAATCGAACAATGACATTGATTGATTTCATTCGTAGTTCATCTTCTAAAGGTGTGTTGATTGTTGATGAATCAGCTTTTGAAAGTATGACTCGCGAAGAAATAATCGACGAATATGTGCGATATAATGGGGTTCTGTTCTGTAACCTGAAAAACGGTCAGAATCTTAGTAATGTCGTTCAGCAGTATAATGGCCAGGCGGCTGTTGCCGGTGATTATGAACTATTGAATTTGCAGTTGAAACTTATTAATGATATCTCAGGCGTGAATAGTGCTATGCAAGGCAAACAGCCAAGTGCAGGCACAGCCGCAAGTTTGTATGCACAGCAAGTTCAGAACTCTTCATTGAATCTGAAAGGAATGTTCGAATCGTTCAACTCATTCCGTAAGAGAAGGGATTATATGGTTATGCAAACCATCCAGCAATATTATACTTCTGCCCGACACATTGATTTGTCTGGCAGGGATTATTCGGAAGAAGCAAAGTACTATGATCCGGATAAAGTTCAGAATGCACAGATTGACTTGAAAATCACTGAGGGTACTAATACTCCATCATTCCAGATGTTGCAGAATGACTTCCTGATGCAACTCTTTGAAAAAAATGCGATTGATGTCAAGACATTATTGGAGAATTGCTCTTATCCGTTTGCTACAAAGATACTTGAAGCTATCAAACGAAACGAGCAGGCTTTGATGAATCAGCAGGCCATGGGTGGCATACCACAAGATGTAATGCCGGGCAATAACAATCTTATGCAGAAAGTGAACAATGACCAATTCGCCACTCCAGAAGATGGTATCGTGAAAACTGCTGCTTAAATAGAAGCTTCGCTGACAATCTTTGTTTTCTTAGACTTCCTAAACTCCCGCATAATTCGCGGGAGTTGCCATTTATAGCAAACATATATGAGGATCGCCGTTGCCATCAGGTAGTCGTCATGACAGCCTTCAGCGGCGCCCATCTCCTTGCCATTCTCCTTTAGCTCATACGTATCCATCTCGAACGTGGTAGGCTTACTTCTCTCGATATATAGGAAGTCGCGCATTGCAGATTTAAGGAAATTGATAATAGTAGGCTTGGTTTTGGGATTGGTATGGAAACCATATTTAACCGGTAGGCCCTGTTTAATTTGCTCTGGTGATGTACGCGAATAAAGGTTGTCGTAGTATTCTACCACTTCATCCAATACATAATCGAAGTTGTCACCTTCTGTTCCTTCTGTTTCAAGTGTGTTACTTTCAATGACAAGTACAGCATTCCCATAAGCAGCAGCTATTTGAACTGCTTTCCATATAAGTAAGTCATGCTCAATATGTCCGTGCCATTCGGCTACAATTTCAGGCAGGCCCCCGTCTTCCAGCATAGGCAACCGGTCCGCCACTTTAATACATGAAAAGTCTGCGGCTTCTGATGTACCACCGATATCGACGCTAACCACATATCGGTCATAATACTTTTCTGTATTGTCGGGAAGTGCCCATACCCAAAGTATATTATTCAGGTCCTTTGTAGGCTCTATATGTTCAAAACGAATATTAGATAATGCATTCTTACCTTTGATGTCGTTTGCGACAAATTCGCCATAAAAACAGGGTGGAAGAGTGGATGTGCGGACCTGTTCAACATATTTTTGCGGGAATATTCTCCGGCCCGTACTCTGGAATGCTTCAGCTGCCGTAGACGGATACTCGGAACACATTCGCCATTTATCTTTGAATTCAAGTGTTTTCATGCGATACCATGCAATTGCTTCCAGCGTTGCGCCCAGTTCAAACAACCAGTGCTCATATTCTGTCATGGTAGAGATAAATGCATTGTAATCTTTTGGATTGATGTGTTTGGAGTAGATATCAATCATGAACCAAGGAATAAATACAGGGGTAAAGTTGTTACGCCCTTCTACAGCGTCTAACCAGGTGCGGTGAAAGTAGTTTCCTACACCTTTGGCTGTGGATTCCAAAACCTTGATAGTGTAGGGACCACTGAGTATAGAACCGAATATGGATTGTACAAGGTCTTCCGGCTTCTTCCCTTTCGTTTCTTTCCATAAACCGACCTCTGTCAAGTGCGCCATTGAAATATCTTCAGAGCGAAGACTTTCCGGCTTTTCTGCCGATCCGATGGAATATCGGCTATTCGTTGTATTAATCGAACGGGTCTTTTGTGAACCTTGATAGGGATTTGTTTTTAGACGTATGTTATTTGTTGCCCATAAGGGCATTTTATCGACTGCTTTTTGGAGCATACCTGATACGTTTCGAGCTGCGGATTCAATATGCCCACAAATAGCGGAGTTCCAATTAGAACGGTGTATAAGTTGTATCCACAGCATATAAAGCTGGGTAAGCGTGGAACCGCCCCATTGACGGGCTTTACACAGAATAATGTCGATAGGGACACCGGCAATGCGAAGCTTTTCCAGTTCTTTTAAATAATATCTTTGTGCCCGGTTAAGTAAAAATGCTATGTCTTTCCCTTTTCCTTTCGCCGATATCTGAATACATGAATAGGCCCAGTATTCAAAGTCATAATTTATTCGTTCCTGGCAAAATGATGTCCAAAGCTCATTCCTTATCTTATCCGATATACCCTGTTTGAGGATGAACTTGATATACCCATTAAATCCAATCTCAATGAGCTTTTGCACAAAACCGGTTTCCGCGAATTGTTCCGGAAGATACATTTCTTCAATAGGACAATCTTTTATATAGACCTTTTTCCGGGGAATAGATGTTGATCCTTCGCCGGTTATCGGATTATATGGACTTCGTATTATCGCGAGTCGTTCTCTGTTCTTCTGTATTATTTCATTTACGGTCATATATAAACCTCCTGAATAAGAGGCTTACCGCAAATGATATTAGAAAGCTATATACGTGGATAAGCGTATTGATATGTGGAGCGAATAAGCCCGTAGTTAGAAATGAGAATGCAAGTAAGAGAATGATTTTCGGCATATAACGTTGTTCAATGCCGGCTGTAATAATGCCTACCATAGATAAGACTATTGCTGAGGCACCAACTGTCGGTTCCTGATAGGTCGCAAAGATTGCTGAGAGAATAGGAGTTATAGTCATTATTGGTATAATGATATACAGGTTGAAGTTCCGGAGCCTTCTCCAGTAAAACAAGAATAATGCAGAATTGATACTTAGATGGAAGAAGTTTATATGAATGAGGCTATAGGTTATATAGTTCCACCATTCGCCCCCATCGTATATACCTAATTGCGTAGTGTCGCAATAAAAACTAATGGAGTATATGAATACAAGGAAAATGATAAATATCATCTTATCTGTTTTTTATTGATTTATAAATGATGCCTCTCATTGTATCTATTGCCACGTAGTAAGAAGGCGCTGGCTGTTCTATGATATATTTTAATACGCAATAACCTGGCGCCCTCATTTCTTGTTTGTACTTTAGAAATCTGGCGTATAAGTCTTTGTACATACACAATTTATTTTCATTGGAAACTCTGATAGGTTTTCCACGATGCATAAGTGATATTACCCTACGCGCATTATCATAAGTTATGAAAAAACGAGGGGCCTCTTTCTTCATAACTTCCTGAATAATCTCTTCTGTTGAAATATAGGGCATACTCTTTCGTAAACTTTTTAATGCATCAAAGTATGCTTCTCTTATAGAATTATCTCTTATTTCTCTGAATATATCATCCATTATAATAATGTTTTATGCAAATATAATTAAAGTAATACTTTAAAAGTTGCGATTTTACTAAAAACGCAGCTTTTAGTTGTAAAAACGCAGGTATAGTTTTCCATTTTAGTGCTTTTTTTGTGCATTAAATAATTAAAGAATTTGCTTATGGAAGATATCAAAGAAATGAATGATGAAGCGGTGGTTGACAAAACAGAATCAGTTCCGGGTACCGAACAAGTTCAAACTCCTACCAAACGGGATCAGTTGAGATCACTTTTGAGCGATGAAATTCCCGGTTATAATGCGGATGATGATGAATCTTCTGCTGAAATGTTGATGGGATATATCAACGGGAATAAGGAACAACGCAATAAACTTGCCGAAGCTTTGCAACAAGATCCTCGTTTGGCCCAGATGCTTGCCGATATTGTAAACAAGAAACGTGGTGCCGGTAATGCAATGGCTCGCTATTTCGGAAAGGATCTGCTAACTGCTGAAGAAGGTACTCCGGAATACGATGATATTCTGGCAGGCGAGGAAGAACGAAAGCAAGAAATGGAGGCGATGGAGGCCAGCAAGAAGGAATATAATGATAACCTTGAAAAGAGCATGCCTATTGTAGAAGGGTGGTGCCAGGAGAAAGGTTATGATATAGAGGAGTTTCTTGATAAGGTTTGGACGAATGTTATTTCTCCGATCATGTCGGGAAGTTATTCCCGTGAAATATGCGACTTCTTGGACAAAGGTTTGAATTACGACAAGGACACCCAAGATGCTTTGGCCGCTGGTGTAGTGAAAGGCCGTAACGAAAACATCAATAAGATGAAAGAAGAACGTGGAGACGGACTACCTAAAGGAATAACGAGTGTTCCGGGAAATCCTAATATGCGAAAAAGAAACTCTATCGTTGAGGCTGCTTTAAATGCTTGATTATTAACTGTTATAAATTTTAAAAAGATGAAAGTATTTAGTTTTTTGAAAAGAGAGAAATGGGCGGTTCTTTCCGTCCTGTTGACGCTTATTTGCGTCTTTGTTGGTGGCGGTGTACTTATGGCTGATGCTACTGTAATTACATCGGGTTCCACACCATCTCCGGGAAATGCAGGCGAACCTACTCAATTACCAGGTAGCCCTACAACTGTTTCCGGAGTATCAGATGCTACTGGAGGTGTTGGTGGCGGCAATCTTATCCAACCGGATATTGATGACGATATTTTTCTGATTGGTACGGATGAAACCGTCTTGGATGGTATCATGCGTAAAGCCAAGAAGAAAGTTCGCGTTACAGGGTTTGAAGTGGACCACTTTGTTATCGATGAACAGAAATCTTCTGTGTTCACTACTGAAGATTATACTTCTGCTGGTGACCAGCAAGCTCCTATCAGTGTCCCTTCGGATGACCGTGGATTATTTCAGGAAAATGGTACGGTGTTGGTGAAAGGAGTCAACGGATATACCGAAGATGGAAAAACGGAAATCAAGGGAGTGGACCTTATGCTGTTTATTACGGGAAAAGATTCGAGTGGCAAACCTATTGTCATGGCAATTAATGGTCCGAAGACGAATGAGGGTGATGCCTATTGCAAACTTCCTACAATCCCCAAAGGAACAGAAATTGTTATTTTGACAAATGCATGTGCTGAAACTCAAAAGGAAGTTGCTCCTGATGTTGTATTCCCGACTCCTAAGCGAGTTTACTTACAGAAGACTATCATGAATGAGGTAGTATCTGACTATTTCGATGCCCAGAAAAAACGTATTCCTTTTAATCAGGCCCAAATTGCTGAAGCTATGATTAAGCAACACCGTAGAAAGAATAATCGTTCTTTATGGGTGAGCCATAAGGGCAAATTAATGGTTGACCGTGGTAAAATGGGGCGTCAGTTGGTATATACTTCCGAAGGTGTTCGTTGGCAATTTAAACGTGAGTATGAACATATTGGCCCGTGGACATTTGCTGATATTATTGCTTTAGCAAAATTGAAATTCACAGGTCAGAACTGTTCTAAAGAAGCATGGTGGCTTACGGGGCGTGATTTATTGGAGCAAATTCAGAATATCGATTTCACCAAACACAAGGACATCACAATGACTTCCGATCAACAATGGGGGTTCTCATGTACTAAACTTCACACTGTGTTTGGAGACTTCTATTTGAAGCATGAACCGACTTTGGATTATCTGGGATATTCTTGTAGTGGTGGCATTCTTGATATGTCCGGTATTGTTCGCTACTATATCAAGAACGAAGAAACCAGTTCTGAAAAGATTGAGGGTGAAGAAGCAAAGAGAAAAGCAATCATTTCTATCAATGCTTTGGCGTTGAAAGGCTATTCTCATATCTGGGTCAATGGTGAAGATATTGATGGTGATAATATCCCTGGTGCTTCGGCTATCACTAATTGGAGCAATGCTACCAATGCACCTGAAAATCCAAAGTTGAATGATGTTATTTATTTAACTGCTGCTTGTGCCGCAATTACCGGATCGAAGACGGGTGAAATCTATCAGTATAATGGTACTACCTGGGAGAAATATACGGGTGTAATCTATGCTCAAAATTGATTCTGTGAAATGTAGGGGCGGAGTATAGTACTCCGTCTCTTAATTTTTAATTATATGAAAATTTACAAGAAAAAATACGCAATTTATGGGATGATAGAACAAAGTTCTGTTTTCCCTATGGGTACTGGACATGTTCGTGTTGACTTCCGTCATGGTTCTTTAACAACGGCTGGTATTGTCCCTGCCACATACACTACTTCAAATCCAGTAATTCAGCAAGCTATTGAAAATTCTCCCAAATTTAAAGCGAGGATTATCAAAGAGATAGAATCTGTTCTGATTCGAGATACGGGTACATTGCAAGTTCAAAGAGGAGGCACTCAGAAGTTTGATAAAGTTGTTGTGGAAAGTACAGAGCAAGATACTACTTCTGATATATCAGAATCTGGTGAAATAAGTGGCGGTGCTGGGGTGTATCCAGATGTGAAGAATTCGCAGCAAGCGAAAGATATCTTAATGGGTGAACCTTATAATATCCCTCTTGCTGATCTTGGTAATAAAGCTGCAATACAGGCTAAAGCTGCTGCAACTGGTGTGTCATTCCCTAACTGGAAATAATGATGACTGAGCAGGAAATCATAAGTAAAGTCAAAGCAATACTCAACGAAATAGGAGAGGAAGAAACTCTTTCTCTCCTATCAGAAGATACGGTCAAGATAGAAGAGTATATAAAAGCGGTTATACCAGATGCTGTAAGTTTGGTACAAATGAATTCTCCTGTTAGATGTGTCAATAAGAAAAATGGTGTTTCTTCTAATACTTCCGTAACCTCGGATAGTGAGGGGAAATGTCTTATACCTGTTCCTGATGATTTTGTCTCTTTGATTGCAATCAAACTTTCTAATTGGAAGAGGACTTGTATTGTAGCTTTTGATTTAAGCTCAGAGGAATATAAACAACAATGCAACTCTTATACAAGGGCCGGGAGTTACAAACCTGTGTGCATAATGGGATATAATAATTCTGGTAATAGAGTACTAATGTTATACTCTGCAAAAGCAGACTCTAAATTGGAAATGTTTGTGTATGAAGCGAAATATACCCCTGGCACAAGTTTAGATATTGATCAGAATGAACCTGTATCGCAAGCCATTTGCTATATGACTGCCAGTTTAGTGTATTCCATCTTTGAGAATAAAGCAACATCTCAAGAGATGAGGAATATTGCAGTCAGTCTTATTCCACAAAAGTAAAATGTATCATATAGATGAAGAAAATAGTGACGTTATTTTTGAGGTAAATGGTAATAAAGTTGCCTTGAAAATAGTTTCTTCTCCCGGGGAAGGTGGGGGAGGATCATCTATCTATTTGATAAAAGTGGGGGATACTACAGTTCCTACAAATAAAAACACATATTCAGCCTTAAGAATATTGGCTGAGATTGCAAATAACAATGAGATCTTAAAAGATATATTCCTCCGTAAGGACAAAATCGATAGTACAGACTATCTATTACGTCTTTTTGGAGGCTTAGAGGTTGGCGAAGCCATAGACTCACTGATCGCGGGCAAGGGCATAATCGCGGATAATAAAGGGAGGATACAGGCTGACCGCATGGAGTTGCGGTCATCGCTGACCGTTTTGGAGATAATTTTTAATCGCCTTTCAGCTATGGAAAGTGATTATTCATTTTCCGAGTCAGGGACTATTGAGAGTGTCGAACTATTGGAAGATGGTACCTATCGTTTACCACTTCGTAAACGTTGGGAGAATGATTTCACAGCCTTGGCCGAGAATGATGTTGTTTACGGCATGGTGAATAATCTTGCTTCAGGTACCGGAGATTACTATACTTCCTGGCTGCGTGTCCTTAACGTGAATACAGTATCTAATACCATCACTGCGGTCATGTATCCTGATGATGAAGTACCCGGAGGCAAAAACTATCCACCGGAACCGCTAATGATACTTTCTCATCGTGGTAATCCGGTGAACGAAGATCGTCAGGCATATTGGTACCTATCTTCCCGTGAGAAGTGTATCTGTATGCTCGATGGAGTAACGAAACCTATACTGGAAGAGAATAACTATGCTATCATTATAGGCAAGTTAAAGCAGTTGTCACTGTTTGACAACCTGCCGATCAACTACCGCCATAGCTATATCTACTGTCGTGGTATCGCTATTCAGGACTTATTACGTATAGACTATCAGGGTACACCTGTTCGTTCTGAGAATAATCGGGGTCCGTGGTCATCCGAGGATGCTGTGAACAATCCCTATCAGTCTACAGACACAGTTTATGATGCTGTTTATTATATTGGCTGTAAATGGATGTGCCTGGTTACCGGCACACTTCAGGAACCCAAATGGAATGCAACTGACTGGGCACAGATTGAAGGCAACTCAGAACTAACCCTTGAATTCTCATCCAGTAATGGTTATACCTTTTTTGCCGGTAAAGTTGATACGGAGATCACACCTGTTGTCTATTGGGGCTACAATGATATCTCTGCGGATGTGCTGGCGGGTGATTGGTCTTGGACTCGTGATAGTGGTCAGGTGACAGAAGATAACGCCTGGTCAGTCGCTCATGCCAATAACGGGCGGATACTGCACCTGACAAACGAGGATATGCCAAGTAATTGGGGGGCCATGCGGAAAGTGAAATTCACCTGTACGGCATACGTCCGTGACGGTATTGAGAGTATTAATATCGAAAATAGCATAATTGTATGAAAATTAAAACCGCGGTTCAACCGCAGCCGGTCAGAACCAGTTATACGCCTCTAAAGGCGAGTTTTGGTATTGTTATTGATGGTGGAGGTAGTAAGACACAGTTTTATTACACGAATGCTAACACCTTTATCCCGAATCGAACCATTACCCCAATGAAGCTAAAGGCATTCCTTAATATTGTCGATCCGGATAAGATTATCAGTAATGGGGATAAGAGTAGTCAGCTGACTGTCACCTGGTATGAAAACAGTGAGAGCACTCAGATTACCTCGGAGAATAGCAATTATACACTTAATGCTGACGGAACATTGCTTGTAAAGAAGAATGTTTCGCCAACTACTCCTGTGCAGATTCTTTGCCGGGCTACCTATGTGGATTCCAGAAATAAAAATACGTTGGTATATACCGATACATTCACTCTGAACTCTATACAGAAGAGTGATGACCAGCTTTCATTGAGCATTAATCAGCCATCAAAGATAACCTATAATCCCCTGAAGGATAGCCAATATATAGACATTACTGCTGTATTGAAAATGGGCAGCGAAACTGTTGCGGATGCCAATGTAGTGTATTGGTGGTACAAAGTCGAAAACGGAGAGGAAACCCTTATCAACTCTTCTGATCTGAATATTGAATACGTATCCGGTCAGGGTACCAATACTTTGCGTATTGATGCTGACAATACATATATGAGCGTTATCCGTTGCCGCGCGGCTTATTATACCGGAACCAAGCCGTCAGCTCCTACGGATGATACTTTGATGGCTGAGACGGCCATTGTTTATAAGATTCCTCCGATTAAGGCATTTGTATACACGCCAAATGGCAATACCATTCGTCAGGGAATGGCCAACATGACTTTTTATGTGAAGATACTGACGAATAAAGAGGAGCTGACAACGGATCAGATCAATAAATACTTCTTCGTGAAGTGGTTTAAGAAGTCGTCCGCTGCGGGTGCAACGGCTACGGAAATCGGACACGGTAGTTCGATATCGGTTACAGCCGACAGCTTACGCCTGAGTGGTGGCTTGCAGATGTCTGTTTATCCCGAAGTCTATGAGATAGGCCCTTATACGGTGCTTACTACCAAGAGTGGTGATCCCATCCGTACAGGTGCCAATGAAGTAATAATAGCCAGAGGTTAACAATTTAATTTATATGGGTATGAGAGAAATGAAGTACTTAAAAGTATCCGCCGATATCGCCCGTCGTGCCGGTGTGATTGATGTCCGCCATCGGACTGCCGACGGGGAGTTTATCATTAATGAGAGTGACCTTCGTATGGTGAGGTTCGAGCCGGAAGAATATGTGAAAGGCATTGCCGGGCAGGTTCTCACTGAACAGGAAGCTGCCAAATTGATCGAAGCCGGTGGAAATAAAATTGGAGAGGAGGTACAGAATGAAAACAATAGTGAATTACCTGCTGAGGATTCTTTGCCGGTTCAGGACAGTGATAAAGAACCTGTGGCGGAAGATAACTCAATTAACGGAGAGGAGGTACAGGATGAGTGATGTTGCGGGTTCTTTTTATATCGGTATGATTATTGATGGTGATAGTGCGCAGGGGAATATTCGATCTACGAAGCCACTTGTACAGATGTATCAGAAGGATACGGGTAAATGTGTGCCGGACTGGAGCGTAGCGGCTAATCAACCTATCATCTATCCGGTCATGCGCTCAGGCAATGAGAATGTGATCAAGTCGATTGTTTCTGGTTCCGAGAAATGGTATTATAACAATACTCCTATAACGTTTAACGCTTCGGGTTTGTCTACTGCCCCGGCGGCCGTAGCCGGTAAGATGCAAACCACTACTTACAATAATGGTTCTGTGAATGTACCGGCTCTGAAGATCGTAGGAAATCTTGCTTCCGCTTCTAACATGGATGCAGATACTATCCGCATGGATGGTGAGATTGAGGCTTCCGGGCATAATCTTGGCTACACTTCTGAGATACCTCTTGCCATCTCAGAATTTAGTAATTCTGCCTATTACGGTTTCCTTTATCCTTCCGATGGTGGTATTATTGATGGTGATACAGCTACCGTTAAAGTGGATCAGGAACTCTACAAAGGTGGTTCATTGGTACCTCAGAGTAACTACTCTCTGAAATGGTATAAGATGCCTTCCACCACAGCATGGTCAACCGCCAACAGTGTTTCATTAGTGGCTGATGATATCGATTCCAAGCTAAGTATAAGAGCCGAATTTATTATCGGTGGTGAGGTGGTTGCTATTGCAATCGGTGAAGTGAGCGATGAAACAGATCCGTTATTCTTGGCTGTTAATTTCAGTGGTCCTACTTATCTTACCAGCAGCGGCGCTACCAGTGAGGTAACTGCGACATATAAGGTTAAGAAGACTGGTACAGGTGAAGAAGTAACCGGCTTTACATTCAAGACTACTTTTACGAAAGCTGACGGTACCGCTTTTACTCCGGCCAATGCGCCTACCACAACCGGATGTAAGCTAACATACGCAGACGTAAAGAGTGCAGGTGGTGGTGTAACAGGGTATGTACAAGGAACTAAATCTTAAGTCATGGCAAAGAAACAGATTGTTGCATCCGCTTTTAGCGTTACGGCAGCTCCCGATGACGGAGCCAAAGGTGATCGTGGCGCTCGTCTTCGCCAAACTGATTGGGCTGAAGGAAAGCAATATCTGTCAGGGGCTGATGGCGAGCTATGGTACGATGTTGTATTATACAAAGATATGCTATATCTGTGTTTGAAGTCACATACTTCCTCATCTGCTAATAATCCTCAGACTTCAGTTGCAAGCCAATTAGGATATTGGGAGAAAGCAATAGACTGGGTTTTTATTGCTACCAAATTACTGCTAAGTGAGAAGATTAAAGCTGATGATATTGATGTAGATAATTTAGTAGCAAAGAATGTGCAGGCTGAGGATGCATCCGGCAATGTTACTTGTAGAGTCAATGGTAAAACGGGTGAGGTTTATGTCAAAGGCCAAATAACTGCAACCAATGGTTCGTTTACGGGGGAAATCATAGCTAAAAGTGGTAAAATAGGTGGATTTACCCTTGAAAGCGGTTCCCTGTTTTGGAAGGGACGTGATTATTTCGGGAATGATAGTCGTAGCGTCCGGATTGGGGTACCTACAGATGCGAACAGTGGCATGATAGATGTTTCTTTCAATGGGGCTACTACAGGAAAGTTTGGTATAAAAGTTATCGGATCTAATTCAGGTGGTGCTTGTATTTATGCTTCGAGATATGCATCTGAAGAGTCACGATCATATCCAAAGGAAGGTAATACATACGCTGCTTACTTTGATGGTAGCGTCTTTGTCTCAGAGAATTTAACCAGTGGGCTGTGTCTTGCTGATAAGTTTGGTGCCGTGGTCGCTCGGAATGCTGATGGAAGTGTGTCATATTATGAAGGAGTGGACTTTAATTTTGGTTCAATGATATTTAGAAAAGGATTATTAGTAAATAGAGCATAGAAATAATGAAAGTAGATTTAAACAGAAAATTTAAAGACTTTAAGGGAGGTGAAACAGAGAATGTTGTTTCTGATAAGGTTGCGGAAGCTCTTTATTCCGCTGGGATTTCACCCGAGTTCGCAATTAAACGCGAGGACAAATTCAGAGCTTATAAACTCTGTAAATCCATCATGGATAATAACGGGGTTGTAGAGTTGTGTAGTGAGGACATTTCTTTAATTAAAGAGATTTGCTCTAACTTCTTTACGGCAGGGGCTTATGGTCAAATCCATGAAATATTAGAGATGTAATATGAAAATATATCTTCTCTCCTTGCCCACAAGGGAGTGAATTTGCGGGGAAATAAATTAAACAAAACGAGATTAAAAAATAAATGTTGAATTTGGACGTTTTTTGATATAATTTAGACGTCCGTTAAAACTGAATAGGTATGGGAAAATTAAGCGAAGCCGCTATCGTGAATAGCATTAATAGTGAATTTGTGCTACTGACAGATAGTAATGGGCTACCAGTACGGATCAGCAAGAATAATTTTGCAGAAAACGTTCGTAGTGTAATGAATGAAGCTAACATTACCCAAAAAGGTTTAATGCCGGCTGGAATGATCGGCTCAAGAAATATCCAGTCAAGCGTATTGATATGCGAGACTACAAATGCTGCTGTTACAGGCTCATTGTTATTAGCCGTTTCTGCAACCACATCAGGAATCCCCAACCTCTATTTCATTTCTATGGGACGTTCTGCCAATAGTACAAGTAATCCGACTCTTAGAGTAACAGTATTATCCGGTACTTACAATATCAAGATTATAGGAAAAACGGATGCTGAAGGTAAATGTAAAATATACGCTGAACGAAATCAGTATACACCTGTTCTTGATATCATTTCAATGAATACAAATGGTATTGCTCTAAAAATGGAGACCGCGGATAATTCAGAGTTCTTGAACGGATTCGAGGCGCAACTAATATAGTTATAGGGGCAACATGCCCCTATACATAGTTTGTAATTTGCATTACGAACATACTCGTATTGTTTCCTCTTGTATTTTTAAGATATATAGTTCCATTAAGTATCTTCTTACTAAGAACTATTTTACCTGTAGAATTAAAGTCGGTAGAAAAAACAAAATCATCATAGCCGAGTATTGCAGCTCCAGGTCTTGCACCAATGACGAATAAGCCTGTTGAACCTAAATCTCCTGAGCGTACTATATATAATCCATAATGGGAGACTTTTAAATCATATTCTTCGCCTGGAGCTAATGTAACTTGCCAAGAAGGAAACATCAGACTTTTTATAGTCTTAGATAAATCTGATTTATTAATCAATAAAGGATTACCGGAGGCATCCAGTAAGGTGATATACTCATTATTGATAGTATTCACCTTTGTCGCTTCATTCAGTTTCATACCTATTCAGTTTTGACGGACAAAAGATATGAAGTAGTCAAAAGCAAGCGTGAATTTTTCTTTTTAGAATGTAAATTCCTTGACATAGTATTCCGCATCCGGTTCTTCTGAAACTTCTACCGGTGTCTGAAAAGTAAATCCAATATTATTGCTGTAAGCAAAGTCTATATCGTTCTTTCCATTGGCACTGATATAAATGTCAAGCATTCCATTTTCTGTAGTCGAACTTTTATATAGTAATCGCACTTTATTAATACATTTACTGGAGCCCCCTAATTGAACAACATTCTGTAATTTGCTGTAGCCATCTAACGCAATGTAGAATAATTGGGAACAAGGAGCATTATTCGTATATCGACTTCCTACATTGAGCAATACCGAGCTTGCCATATAGCATCTACGACTTATAGCGATTCTATACCACTTGCCATTAAGAGCACCTGCCACAGAGAATGTACCGCATCCTCCTGACTTTGCTATTTCTTTAGGGGTGGTCATTATACTGTTGCCATTAGCGTCTATTCCTCTCACCTGGGTAGCTGTACCATTATTCAATTCATTCTCTTTCATACCATTCACTTTTAACGGACATTCTTTATACTGCATTTTTACC
>OGHH01000524.1_pt1 | contig 40048 bp, 34 predicted proteins | sample 1571471 | NCBI WGS metagenome assembly OGHH01 (sample SAMEA2581936, study PRJEB24529) | metagenome | biome: Human gut stool | place: China | collected 2011
CAACGATCGCCAGCGCAATAAAATACGCTATTTTGGTACCTTTCTTTTCCATTAGAGTGATTTACCTCCTCAGATTTGGTGCCTTCATCTTACTCGCAAACAGCACGTTTTGTCAAGTTCTTAGCGATACTTTCCATTATTTTAACAAATTGTGAACTCGCCTTTTTACCTTTTTCACAAAGGATTGGCGCGAATTATGGAAAATCCTTGGAACGCAAAAAATTCCGATACCGGGGCAGCTGCCCCGGTATCGGAAATAGCGCTCATATCAGGAATATGTATTGCTTAGAAGAAGAACTCCTTGATCTGGCCGTACAGCACCAGCAGCATGGCCAGGGGGGTAATGTACTTGATGCAGATCCTGAACCAGCCGTAGGCTCCGAATTTCTGCCCCTCGCAGGTGGCCTCGGCGTGGACTACCTCGGGCCCGAGCTCCCAGCCGTACATAATGCTCATCAGCAGCGCGCCCAGAGGCATCAGAATGCCCTCGGCGATGCAGTCAAAGAAGTCCAGCCAGTCGGCGCTCCAGGTGGGCACCTCGTCGGAGGGATCCACACGCATGCCCAGAATGTCGGCCGGGGAGATACCGGCGTTGCCCAGAGCGTCCAGGCAGACGATGACGCACAGGATGCCGGCGCCGATGGCGCCGATGAGGGAGTAGAGCTTGCGCTTGTCGCCCTTGCCCTCGTCCCGGGCCTTATCCACAAAGTGGGCCACAACGGCCTCCAGCAGGGAGATGGAGGAGGAGACGGCGGCAAACACCACCAGCAGGTAGAACAGGATGCCGAAGATGGGGCCTGCAGCGCCCATGCGGTCGAACACGTTCTGCATGGTGATAAACAGCAGCTTGGGGCCGCCCACGGCGCCTGCGGCGTCCAGGGCGAAGCGGCTGGGCATCACGGCCAGACCGGCCATCAGGGCGATCAGGGTGTCGCACACCACGATGACCAGGGCGTTCTTCTCCACGTTCTGCTTCTTGTCCAGATAGGAACCGTAGGTGATCATGATGCCCATGCCCAGAGACAGGGAGAAGAACATCTGACCGCCGGCGGTGGCGAGGATGCTGATGAAGTTGGGGATCTCGGTGACGTGCTTGACCACGGGCACACCGGCAACGGCGCCGACCATGGCCCCGTCCACCAGAGCCTTGGCGGGCTCATAGTAGCCGGTGCTGGTGACATAGCCCGGCTGGAACATATACTTCAGGCCGTCCAGGGCACTGCTGTGGATCACCTGCTGCACGGTGCTGCCGTCGGCCTGCAGAACGGCCACGGTGAAGTCGTTGCCGCCCAGGGTGCAGGCCCGGATGATGCAGATCACCAGCAGGATGAACAGGGCGGGCATACCCACGGAACAGACCTTCTCAATGCCGTTGCTGACGCCGCACATGACAATGAGCAGGGTGATGAGCACGAAGATCAGACCATAGATCACGGACTCGCCCTGGTTGGTCAGCAGGCCGCCGAACACCTCTGCGCCGCCCAGGCCGCCGGTGCCGAAGCCGGCGTTGAAGAGGTTGCCCAGGTTCACGGTGACATACTTGATGCAGTAGCCGCCCAGAGCGCAGTAGAACGACAGGATCAGGAAGGGTGCGATGATACCCAGCCAGCCCAGCCACTTGAAGCGCTTGGTGAGGATCTTATAGGTGCTGATGACGCCGCGGCCGGTCTTGCGGCCCAGGGCAAGCTCACCCACCATGACGATGAAGCCGCACAGCGCCGCCAGGATCAGATAGATGACCAGGAACGTGAAGCCGCCGTTGGCGCCCATCTTGTTGGGGAAGCCCCAGATGTTGCCAAGGCCCACCGCCGATCCCACGGCAGCCATCAGGAACCCGAATGTGGTTCCAAAGCCTTTTCTTTCTTCCATTGAATTCTCTCCTTTTCTTTTTCCTCCTCCGCCCCGGCGGGGCGGGAGCCGGCGCAGGCCGTGCCGGCGGCATGCGTCTATTGGACATATTCAAAGTATACAGAGTTTCGGCCAATTGCACAATTGACAATTTTAATAAACTTTTAACGTCAATTTCTGCAATTTTAACATTATGTGAACTTATTCACATTCTCTTTTTATGCACATTTTGCAATATGCCGAAATATTTGCCGGAAACCTACCTACCAACCCGCTCGCTTTTCTTTCATTGGACTCGGTGCTTTGTGAATAATTAAACGGCATTGTGTCAAATTTCACAAAAGTGCTGTTTTTCCGGTTTCTCTATGGGTTTTGCCTGATAAATTTTGTAACCATCTAAAATTTTTTGTATTTATTTTCATTTTTTTGCTGTTAGCGATTTACAACGCTGCAGAATTATGGTAAAATAACGCCTATGGAACAAAAACCCGGAGGGGCCTCCTGCGCCCCGGCCCCCCGGAAAGAAAGGGTGACTGCCTTGGCAAACGTATGCGCAGTTAAAATGGAGAATATCACCAAGCGCTTCGGCAAGGTAACGGCCAACAAGGACGTTACGCTGGAGCTGTATAAGGGTGAGATCCTGTCCCTGCTGGGTGAAAACGGCAGCGGCAAGACCACCTTGATGAATATGCTCTCCGGCATCTATTTCCCCGACGAGGGACAGATCTACATCGACGGCCAGCCTGTGACCATCGCCTCCCCCAAGGACGCCTTCGCCCTGGGGATCGGCATGATCCACCAGCACTTCAAGCTGGTGGACGTGTTTACCGCCACGGAAAACATCATCCTGGGCATGCCCGGGAAGCTGAACCTGGCCGAGGCCCGGAAGAAGGTCAAGGAGATCTGCGACCGGTACGGCTTCGACATTGACCCGGATCAGAAGATCTATGACATGTCCGTGTCCCAGAAGCAGACGGTGGAGATCGTGAAGGTCCTGTACCGCGGGGCCAACATCCTGATCCTGGACGAGCCCACCGCCGTGCTGACCCCCCAGGAGACCGACAAGCTGTTCGCCGTCATGCGCAACATGAAGAACGACGGCAAGTCCCTGATCATCATCACCCACAAGCTCCACGAGGTGCTGGACGTGTCCGACCGGGTGGCGGTGCTGCGCAAGGGCGAGTATATCGGCTGCGTGCAGACCAAGGACGCCAACCAGCAGTCCCTGACGGACATGATGGTGGGCCACGCCGTCACCCTGAACATCGACCGCCCCACCCCCGTGAACGTGAAGCCCCGGCTGGACATCAAGGGCCTGACGGTCTTTGACGAGATGGGCGTCAAGCGCCTGGACGACGTGACCTTCACCGTCAACGCCGGCGAGGTGCTGGGCATTGCCGGTATCGCCGGCTCCGGCCAGCGGGAACTGCTGGAGTCCATTGCGGGCCTGTATCCCGTGGCCTCCGGCTCCGTCACCTATTATAATCCCGATAATGACCAGCCCAAGGAGCTGGTGGGCCTGAGCCCCATGGCCATCCGCAAGAGCGGCATCGCCATGTCCTTCGTCCCGGAGGACCGCCTGGGCATGGGCCTGGTGGGCTCCATGGGCATGACCGGCAACATGATGCTGCGCTCCTGGCGGAAGGGCGGCAGCATCTTCCTGGACCGCAAGGACCCCGAGGCCCTGGCCAACCGCATCTGGCAGGAGCTGGAGGTGGTGACCCCCAGCACCAGCTTCCCCGTGCGCCGCATGTCCGGCGGCAACGTGCAGAAGGTCCTGGTGGGCCGCGAGATCGCCCAGCAGCCCGCCGTGCTGATGACGGCCTACGCCGTCCGCGGCCTGGACATCAACACCTCCTATACCATTTATAATCTGCTGACCGAGCAGAAGATGAAGGGCGTGGCCGTGGTGTATGTGGGCGAGGATCTGGACGTGCTGCTGGAGCTGTGCGACCGGATCGTGGTTCTGTGCGGCGGTCAGGTCTCCGGCGTGGTAGACGCCCGGACCACTGACAAGCACCAGGTCGGCGCGCTGATGACGCTGGTGAACAAAGGAGGCAAAGCGGATGAATAAGAAATCCCTGTTCCACATTTCCAAGCGGGACACCCTGCCGTGGTACACCAACGTGGCCATCCGGGGCGGCGCCATCATCCTGGCGCTGGTGGTGTGCGCCCTGGTCACCACCATCCTCACCGGCGAAAATCCCCTGAGCATTTACGGCACCATCCTCAAGGGCGCTTTCGGCACCGCCCGCAAGAGCTGGACCACCTGGGAAAACGTGGCCATTCTGCTGGGCATCTCCCTGGCGGTGACCCCCGCCTTCAAGATGCGCTTCTGGAACATCGGCGCCGAGGGCCAGGTCCTCATCGGCTGTCTGGCCTCCACCACCTGCATGATCTGCCTGGGCGGCAAGATGCCCAACTGGCTGCTGCTGGTGGTCATGACCGTCGCGTCCCTGGCCGCAGGCGCTCTGTGGGGCTTCCTGCCCGGCTTCTTCAAGGCCAAGTGGAACACCAACGAGACGCTGTTCACCCTGATGATGAACTATATCGCCACCCAGCTGGTGGCCTACTTCATCATCATCTGGGAGGTTCCCAAGGGCTCCGGCAAGATCGGCATCATCAACCAGGACTCCCAGGCCGGCTGGCTGCCCACCATCGGCAACCAGAAGTATCTGCTGGCCATTCTGGTGGTAGCCGTGATGACGGGTCTGATGTACATTTATCTGAACTACAGCAAGCAGGGCTATGAGATCGCCGTGGTGGGCGAGAGCCGCCGCACCGCCAGCTATGCCGGTATCAAGGTGGACCGGGTCATTATCCGGACCATGGCCCTGTCCGGCGCACTGTGCGGTCTCATCGGTCTGCTGCTGACCTCCAGCACCGACCACACCATGACCACCACCATCGTGGACGGCCGCGGCTTCACCGCCGTTATGGTGTCCTGGATGGCGAATTTCAACCCCATTATCATGATCTTCGTGTCCCTGCTGCTGGTGGTGCTCAACCGCGGCGCAGGCGAGATTTCCACGGCCTTCGGTCTGAACCGCTCCTTCGCCGATATCCTGACGGGCATCATCCTGTTCTTCATCATCGGCTGTGAGTTCTTCATCAACTATAAGGTCCAGTTCCGTACTTCCGGAAAGAAGGAGGCGTGAGAAAATGTTTGATTTTGATATTGTATCCTTCATCCCCCGCGCGGTCATGCAGGGTATCCCCCTGCTGTACGGCAGCACCGGCGAGATCCTCACCGAGAAGTCCGGCAACCTGAACCTGGGTATCCCCGGCATCATGTATGTGGGCGGTATCTGCGGCGTCATCGGCGCGTTCTTCTATGAGCAGGCCGTGCCCGCCGACCAAATGAGCGGCTTTTTGGCCATTATGATCCCCATGCTGTGCTCCCTGCTGGGCTCTCTGCTGATGGGCCTGCTGTACTGCTTCCTGACGGTGACCCTCCGGGCCAACCAGAACGTTACCGGTCTGACCATGACCACCTTCGGCGTGGGCATCGGCAACTTCTTCGGCGGCTCCCTGATCAAGCTCACCGGCAGCGAGGTGCCCTCCATTGCCCTGTCCGCCACCAGCGGCTATTTTGCCAAGTCCCTGCCCTTCGCCAAGAGCCTGGGCTGGTTCGGCCAGATTTTCCTGTCCTATGGCTTCCTGGCATACCTGGCCATTATCCTGGCTCTGCTGACGTCCTATTTCCTGAAGCACACCCGGCCCGGTCTGCACCTGCGGTCCGTGGGTGAAAGCGCCTCTACCGCCGACGCCGCCGGCATCAACGTCACCCGGTATAAGTACCTGGCCACCTGCATCGGCAGCATGATCGCGGGCCTGGGCGGCCTGTACTATGTGATGGACTACGCCAGCGGCGTGTGGTCCAACAACGCCTTCGGCGACCGGGGCTGGCTGGCCATCGCCCTGGTCATCTTCACCATCTGGCGTCCCAATGTCAGCGTCCTGGCCTCCATTCTGTTCGGCGGCCTGTACATTCTGTATCTGTACATCCCCACCGGCACCCAGATGGCCGTGAAGGAGCTGTACAAGATGCTGCCCTATGTGGTCACCGTGGTGGTGCTGGTGATCTCCAGCCTGCGGAACAACAAGGAAAAGCAGCCGCCTGCAAGCCTGGGTCTGAGCTACTTCCGCGAGGAACGGTAAGCTGCCGGTTCCTGAGTCGGCTCCCCTGCTGCTTTTCCCCCGCGGCGCAGCCGCGTCCCAAGCGTTTTGCCCAGCAAAACCTTGCCGAAGGGCGGATTCACTCCGCCCGTGTCCGCAGCGCTTTGATGGAGCCGCTCCCCAGCGGAGAATGTCCCATTAAGGATTTTTGACAAGCCAAGGCCGGCAGGTCAATGACCTGCCGGCCTTGGCTTGTTTCGTTTCCCGGCTCTCCGGCGCACATGTGCCGGAGAGCCTTTTATAACAGCCTGTGCAGAAGCACTTCCGGTCTGTTTATTCGCCCATGAGCTTCCGCCGCTTCAGCAGGAGCATCACAGCGCCTGCGGCAGCCGCCATCATCGCGCCGCTCAGCAGGAAGATGGGGAACCCGTCGCCGGTCTGGACACTGTTTTCGATCCAGCGGGCCGTCAGGGTCGTGTCACCCTTGACGCTGTACACGCTGGAGGCGTCGTAGCGGTTGCCGTCCTTGTCGTACCAGCCGCCGAAGGTATAGCCCTCCCGGGTGGGTACGGGCAGGGTGCCCACAGCCTGACCGTATACCACCGCCAGAGCAGAGGGCTCCACCTTGCCGCCATTGGCGTTCAGGGTAATGGTGAAGGTGCTGTCCTCCTGACCCCAGCGGGCGGTGAGGGTCACACCATCGGCTGTGCTGTAGACGGTGGAAGCATCATAGCGGCTGCCCACCTCGTCGAACCAGCCCAGGAACACATAGCCCTCCCGGGTAGGTGTGGGCAGGGCGCCCACGGCCTGGCCGAAGGTCACCTGGACCAGGGCCACGTCGGTGACGCCGCCGTTGGCGTCCAGGGTGATCTCGTAGATATTGGCGGTCCAGCGGGCAGTGAGGGTGGCGTCTCCGGCGATGGCATATATGGTGTCCTCGGTGTACTGCGCACCGTTTTCGTCATACCAGCCGTCGAAGGTATAGCCCTCACGGACGGGCACAGGCAGCTGGCCCACAGCTATGCCGTACTGGACGCTGACGGAGTCGGGCTTCACCATGCCGCCGTTGGCGTCCAGAGTCACGGTATAGCCCTGACCAGGCAATACCTCCACCACGCAGTAGGCGGTGACGCTGGTGTTGATATCGGTGGACACCTTGATGTAAGCGTAGCCGGGCTTGTGGGCGGTGACAACGCCGTTTTCATCCACGGTGGCTACCTCGGGGTTGAAGGAGGTCCAGGTCAGCGCGGCGTCCTCCGCCCGGGTGGGGGTAGGAGTCAGCGTCGCGTTCAGCGCCAGAGTCTCCAGGGGATGCAGGGTGGCCCGGGTATCATCCAGGCGCAGGGTATTGGCCTGCACCGGCAGGCAGACCACGGCGAAGTTCACATGATACTGCCCGTCCTTGGTGGTGGCGGTCAGATAGCTGACGCCGGGCTCCGAGGGGGTGTAATAGGCAACGTTCTTGCGGGTGCCGTTAACGTTGACGTCCTCGGCGGTCTCCAGCTTGCCGCCGCCCTCCGTCACCGTCCAGTTGAAGGGACCGTAGGTGCTGTCGGGACGGTCATAGGGGACGCCGGAGAGGGCACCCGCCGGATTACCGGCCTTCTCCGTGCCGTCTGCCCGGATCACCACCGTGGTGGAGGAGCCGTAGGGGGCGGACACGACGATATCGCCGGTGGTACGGTCATAGGTATAGCCATTGTACATGGCGTTTTCCGTCAGCTCATACTCATAGCCGTAATCATAGCGGTAAACCACATGGATGGACTCCGGCAGGGCATAGCCCTCGGTGTTCACCAATCTGCCGCGCCAGGGCTCGCTGCCGGAGAGGACAAAGTCCGGGCCGTCCAGCACCAGGCCGGTGGCGGCGGTGGTGGGATTGTCGCTGCCGCCGGAAACATACCCCTGGGCCGTGTACAGCTTCACATCGGAGAAGGAGTGGGTCTGGCGGTACCGGGCGATGAGGCTGGCGGTCTCACCGGCGGTGACGTAATAGGTCTGCTCGTTGTAGTAGGCGTCGGACTGCAGGTCCTCCTGGTCGGAGGTCTGATAGACGTCCTCCCAGTCAAAGGTCATGGTCCGGGTAACACCGTTGATGGTGACGTCCAGATGGCCGGTTCCGGAGGGGATCTTGTCCGCGGAGGCCTGATAGTTCAGGTCGATAAGGCCCTCCAGCGCGTCGCTGCTGTTCTGGGAGACGCTGACCAGGCCCGCCCAGTCCTCGTCGTCCTCATATACCAGCCACTGATTCTGATAGATCTCCACATCGGCGGGCTGCAGGTCCACCACCCGGACGGTGATGGCGCCGTTGGGCTTCAGGCCGGAGAAGTGGTCCATGGACAGCTTGAAGTCCTTCACCTCCGTGGAGGATGCCTCCACCGCTATGACGCACAGGGCGGAGTAGGTGCCGTTGGACACGGTGATGATGGCCTGGCCGGGAGCCTCAGCCACCACATGACCGAACTCATCCACCGTGGCCACCTCGGGGTTGCTGGAGGTGCGGGTGATGGGCGCCGTGGAGCCGGTGTTGTTGTTCACGCTGAGGTCAAAGCTCTGGCCGGGGTGCAGGCGGGCGGATGTCTGGGACAGGGTCAGGCCCTGGGAGGCGTCCACCTTGATGGCATAGGTGCGGTCATTGGCCGCATAGTCGCCGCAGGAGAGATACACGTTGCCGGTCCAGTTGTAGCTGCCGCGATACTCCGTCACATCTGCGGTGAAGGTGAAGGTGTGGGTATCGGCGTCATAAATGCTCTGGGAATACAGGGGATTCAGCAGATCGATGTTGTACTCGGTGATTTCCCGGCCGGTGGAGTCGGTATAGGTCCGGCTCACCTGGGCGTGGACCGCCACGGAGGCCAGGGAGCCGTCCTCGTCATAGACGGTGCCCTGCATGTAGGTGCGGCCATCCTTCTGATAGAAGGTCACGGCGTTGTTCTCCAGCTTGGGGGCCTGGGTGTCCACCAGCACGTCGAAGGAGAGCACGTCGCCGGTCTTGTCCATTTTGTGGCCGTTGAAGGTGGGCTCCTTGCCGTCCACGAAGGACTCGAAGTCCGTCACCGGGCGGCCCAGCTCCTCATTGTCCACGGTGTCGCCGTAGTCACCCTCGCCATAGGCGGTAATGGTGTAAACGCACTGGGTGCCGTTGGGCAGGACGTCGCCGTTCAGATCCGTTCCGTCCCAGGCATCCGTGAAGTAATAAAGGGACATGGGCAGGACCACGCCGTAGCCGGCCTGATAGACGCTGCGGGGCACATAGGTGTTGAAGGTGCGGAAATAGAGCTCGTTGGTGTTCTTGTTCCGGACCTCGGTGACAAAGAGCTTGGCATCCCGCAGCTGATAGAGCTCAAGGTCGTCAATGGCGTCGAAATAGCCGCTGCCGTCCGGGGAGATGGCAAAGTTCTCCTGGTGGAAAACTGTCTGCTTGCTCTCGGCGGCAATGTCGGTATCAAAGATGTTCTGGCCCAGGTTCAGGAAGTTCACCACTTCCCCGGCGCTGCGGATGGTACTGCCCACCACGTTGACGCCCAGGGTACAGTCGTTGTTCATCACGTTTTCGCCGTCCTGGGGCTCGTCGAACCAGTTGGCGCGGTCCAGGATGGGGGCAGAGGTCCAGTCGCCCAGGAAGGCCAGCAGGGGCATGCCGATCTGAGGCGCGGAGCCGTCGGCGGCGGTGAGGATCACAAAGCCCTCCACATAGCTGCCGTTGGGGAACAGGTCGCGGATGGCGGCGATGTCGGAAGCGGTGAGGGAAACGGTCCGGCTGACCTGTGTGCCGCCGGCGGGCACGCTGACGCTGCCCAGATCCACCTCACGGATCAGCACATCGCTGGCAAGGACCATGGTCTTGCCGTCCTGCTCTGCGGTATCCGGCCGCAGAAGCACGGCCTTCATGCTGTAGCTCAGGGTGTCGCTGCCCAGGTTCTCCACCCGGAAGTCCAGATCATAGCTGCCGCTCCAGCCGGGATCGTCGCCCAGCTCCAGCTTGCCCACCAGCTTGCCGTCCACATCGATGTAGGCAGGGGTGGAAATGGCCGCGGCTGCGTTCACAAGGCCGGCGCCCTGGCGGCGGGGAGAGACGTATACGCCGTTCTCCTGCTGGGGCACGGCGGTGCTCACCAGCAGATGGTTGGTCAGGTCGGCGCTGGCGGCGGCGTCCTGCTGGGGATGCTGGGACTTGACATACTGCTCCACCAGCGCGGCCAGGCCCGCCATATGGGGCGTCGCCATGGAGGTGCCGCTCATCAGACTGTAGGACCCGGTATAGTCATCGTACTTCCCGGCGCCCTCCACATAGCTGCTGTCCATCACGGTGGACCAGATGTTGCCGCCGGGGGCGGTGATCTCGGGCTTCAGCTCCAGTCCGGAGCCGCTGCCCCAGGAGGTGAAGGAGGACATCTGGCCGCCCTCCTCCCAGCCGGACAGCTGGTCCTGCTGGTGAACGGTGATGCGGACCTCCTGCCCGGCGTTCAGCGCATCGATCATGGCCGCGCCGTCCACGCCGGAAATAAAGGCGGAGGTCAGCGAGGTGTTGTCCGTGTTCATGTTGATAAGCGTGGTGGCGGCGGGGTCGCTGTCATAAACCAGCACAGCCAGCACGCCGTAGCTCTCGCCCATGTAGTTGGTGCCGGAGAAGCTGCTGGCATTGTTGATCTTGTCGGCGAAGGAGAGGGTGCTGCCGTCTGCGCTGCCGCGCTTGACCAGGGCAATACCCGTCTTGCCGCCGTTGTAGCCGTTGCTGAATCCGGCGTTGTAGTAGTCCATGTAGGTGCCGTAGCCCGCGTCATACACAACGAAGCTCTGGCTCTCGGGGAACTTCCGCTTCATGGCCACTTCGTTGGGGTCGGAGAAGGGCACGGTATGGCTCTGGCCCTGGGCGTCGGTCCAGCTCAGCACACTCTGCATGTTGATGGTGCTGTTGATGGAGGCCACCGCCAGGTTGGAGGGGTAGACGGCGGGAGAGGACATCATGGAGATATCCGGGTCCTCCGCCAGGTTCAGGCCGCCCCGCTCATTGCCCTGGGCGGGGGAGTTTTCGCTGTTGCCGGCGGCGGTCATCAGGATGACGCCGGCCTGCTCCAGCCGGGCATAAACGCCGTGGATGGCGGTGTCGTCATAGGCAAAGCCGTTGTCGGAGCCCAGAGACAGGTTCACGGCGTCGGCGCCCAGGGTCATGGCGTCCTCCAGGGCGTTGAGAATGGCGCTTTCCGTGGCGCCGGAGTTGCCGCCGTCGGCAAAGACCTTCATCATCATCAGCTGGGCATCGGGGGCTACGCCGGAAAAGAGGACCTCGCCCTCCTGGCTCTGGACAAAGCCCGCCACGGTGCCGGAGACGTGGGTGCCGTGGTTGCTGCCGCTGTTGCGGACGTTGACGTCGCCGCTGATGATCTCGCCGGTATAGGGGTCGGCGTCTCCGGCGTAGTCAAAGGCGAAGGGGACCTTGCGGGTCTTGTACATGGCCTCGTTGGAGGCGGGGCTCAGCCTATTGGCATTGAGCTGGCGGCCGTTCAGGAAGGCCAGCAGGGACTCCTTGGTATAGCGCAGGTCGCTGTTGCTGAGCTGGGAGTAGAAGGAGTCGTCCCGGAAGGCCTCGTGGACCCGGCGCAGACCGGTGACGTTGGCGCCCTCCTCATCGCTCCACCAGCTGGAATACTCCATGTCCAGGCCGGAATCCACCACGGCCACCAGCATTCCCTTGCCGGTGTAGCCCTTGTTCCAGACCTCCTGCAGGTGGACCATGTCATAGCTGTAGCCTGCCACACCGGCATTGGTGGCCGGAGAGGCGGGCTCACTGTAAACATGCTGCACATGGGCGGACTTCACGCCCTTCAGGCCGCGGATGGTATCCAGCATGCCGTAGGGGGCGCGGACGGCCATGCCGTTAAAGAGCACCGTCCACTGCTCCATCAGCTCAGGGGCGCCGGCAGTGGAGGTGCCCTCCGCCTGGAGAGCGGCGGGCTGGGCCGCCTGGATCTCGGCAAAGACCTTTTTCTGATCCCGGCGAATGGCGGCATCCTGTTTCTCCGCGCGGCCGCCGGCAAGATAGGCGGCGATCTCCGCACCGGCAGAGCTGGTGGAAGCCGTTTTCTTCGCGGCAAAGCCCTCCAGCACGGGAGCGCGCTCCAGCTCCACGAGGATGGTCACCATATCATCGGGCTGATGCCCGGTGGGCTGGGTGGTTTCCGCCGCAGAGTCGTTCTCCGCCATGGCGTCCAGCCGGGGGGTGCCGCTGACCTCCTCCGCCTTCACCACGGTCCCGTCGGGGGCGGCGGCTTCGGCGGCCAGAGCCGTGGGCGCCAGGCCCAGCAGCATGACCAGCGTCAGCAGCAGTGCGATCACTCGTTTCATGTTATACATTCCTCCCTTGTGTTGAACTCCCATGTTCTGCATTCTTTATAGGACAATGAATGTTCTATGGTCATGGGATGACTGTCGTTATTATAGCACTTTACCGCGGCGGTGTCAAGCTATGCCGGGTGGAACTTCCGGGTTTTCTCCATTGAAACAGGAGAATAACATGCCGCTTGATAAATCACGTCCCACAAGATATAATAACACTGCGTTATATATAACGCAGTGTTATTATACAAGGATGGTGCTTATGCCGGCAGTCAGAAAAGTTTCAAAGGAACAGATCATCGACGCTGCGGTGGAGGTATTGCGTGACGATGGCTTTTCCGCCATCAATGCCCGCAGCGTCGCCAAAAAACTGGGCTGCTCCACGCAGCCGATCTACTTTTCATTCAAGAACATGGACGAACTGAAGGCCGCGCTGACGCAGCGTGCGATCGAACTGCACACACAGCGCGTGCGGGATTCTCTGCGCGCCCACGAGGGGAGCGACAGCCGCTACAGCAGCTACGGCATGGGCTTCGTCAAATTCGCTGCCGAGGAAAAGCAGCTGTTCCGCTGGCTCTATCTGGAGGGCGAACAGCCAGGGGCATATCAAAGCGATGTTCTGATGCAGGAGGTCATCGGCGTGATCGTCGATGAATTCGGATATGCGGAGGACGTCGCACGCCGCTTTCATCAGGATATGATCTACTTTACCTACGGACTGGCGATTCTCGCCAATACGGATCATCTGCACCTGACGGAGGCAGAGCTGCGTGAGGCGTTCCGCCGGGAGTTCCGCGCGCTGATTGCCATTTATGGAAAGCCCGCAAAGCTGCCTGAATTTGCTGTGAAAGCCGGTGTTGCTTTATGAATCTGAAGGTATCCTTTTCGTGGATCGGGCTTGTGATCTTTGCGCTGCCCATGCGGCACATCTCACCGTGTCGATTCAATCCTTTTGCTGACATTTGCAAAGCGCAAGCAAAACATCGAGATTTTGATCAGGTGACACTGGATGTCTGGACATTCAATGAGTCGGCGCAGAAATTCTATGCGGCAGCAGGCTTTCAGCCCTATCGGTGCTTTTGGGAAAGCCAAACTTGATAAGCACAGGGAGCGATAAAATGAAGCGATCTTTGACTCAAAAATTAGGGCTGCTGGGCGTTGTCAGCTTTCTTTCGTACACGGCGGCGGTCGTGTTTGCGCCGCTGACCTATCCCGGCTATAACTGGATGGCACAGGCTGTCAGCGACCTGAGTGCCGCCAATGCGCCATCGCTGGCACTCTGGAATCAGCTGAGCGCCCTTTACAATGCGTGCGAGGTCGTTTGCGCGACCGTCGTCTGTATCGGCATCCAAGGACAGAAAACCAAGCTGCTCCGTTCGGGCATTTATCTGTTCGCCATCATGGAGTGGATCTCGGCGGTCGGGTATCGGATGTTCCCGCTCAGTAGCAGCGGCTATGCCGGGGCCTTTCAGGATGTGATGCACATGGTCACAACCGCTTTGGTGGTGCTGCTGTCCATCGTATCACTGACCATGATCATCGTCGCAGGAGCCAAGAGCAAAAACTGTCGTTCTTATGGTGTCTGCGCCGCTGTCGCATTGGCCATGATGCTTGTGGGCGCAATGGGTATGAAAATCGTCCCTGCCGAGTATTTCGGCGTGGTCGAGCGTTTCAGCGTGTTTGCTGCAACAGGCTTCAATGCGGCGCTTGGCATTCACCTGTTTTGTATGAAACCAAAAGAAATCAAGGAGTAAACATATATGAGCATCATTCCCTATGTGATCGAACAAACCAGTCGCGGCGAACGTAGCTACGACATTTTTTCCCGGCTCCTCTTCGACCGAATTGTTTTTCTCGGTGAGGAAGTAACGGACGCATCCGCCAGTTCCATCGTCGAGCAGATGCTGTTTCTGGAAGCACAAGACCCAGACAAGGATATTCAGTTCTACATCAACAGCCCCGGAGGCTCGGTCACGGCCGGGTTTGCGATTTACGACACCATGCAGTATCTCAAGTGCGACGTGTCCACCATCTGCATCGGTCTGGCCGCGAGCTTCGGCGCTTTCCTGTTAGCAGGCGGCGCAAAGGGCAAGCGGATCGCACTGCCGAATGCGGAAAACATGATCCACCAGCCGCTGATCGCTGGGAACGGCGTACACGGCCCGGTCACGGATATTCAGATCGTGACCGAACAAATGCAGAAAACCAAACAGCGGCTGACCCGCATTCTTTCCGAGAATACGGGAAAAACCTTTGCACAGGTTGCCGCCGATACGGAGCGCGACAACTACATGTCGGCGCAGGAAGCCCTTGCTTACGGGCTGATCGACAAAATTATTGACAAGAGATAAGGAGAAACGCCATGTCAGAAAAGAAGATCACCATTCGTTTGGAAACCAAAGATGACTATCGCAATGTTGAAAACCTGACCCGCGAGGCCTTTTGGAATGTCTACCGCCCCGGCTGCATGGAGTACTATGTGCTGCACTGCTATCGGGATGACCCGGCATTTGTGCCGGAGCTGGACTTCGTCATGGAGCTGGACGGCGAGCTGATCGGGCAGGTCATCTATGTGTGGTCGGAAATCGACTGCGATGACGGAAGAAAGGTGCCGATCATGACCTTCGGCCCCATCGGCATTGCGCCCGCATACAAGCGGCAGGGCTACGGAAAGAAGCTGCTGGACTATTCCATGGAAAAAGCCAAGGAAATGGGTGCAGGAGCACTTGCCATCACCGGCAATATTGACTTTTACGGCAAGTCCGGCTTTGTGCCTGCCAAAATAAAGGGTATCCGCTATGCCGACGACCCTGAAGCGGATTATTTTCTCATCAAGGAGCTGACGCCCGGTATTTTGGACGGTATCTCCGGCACCTACAAAGACCCAGTGGGATATTTTGTCTGTGAGAAAGACCCGGAGGGCTTTGAACGATTTGAAGCGACTTTTCCGAAGAAGGAAAAGCGGAAGCTGACGGGGCAACTGTTCTGAACAGGAGGAAAAAATGGCATCCGGTAAAGAGTATCTTCATTTCATTCTGGAACAGCTATCCGATCTGGACGATATTTCTTACCGTCCTATGATGGGAGAATTTATCCTCTATTACCGAGGTAAAATCGTCGGTGGAATCTATGATGATCGACTGCTTGTAAAGAAAACAAGATCCGCTCTGGAACTTATGCCTGCGGCAATCTGTGAGCTCCCGTATGAGGGAGCGAAAGAAATGCTGCTGGTGGATGAAGTTGATAGCAAAGTGTTTCTTACAGAGCTCTTTGAGGCAATGTTCGATGAATTGCCATCGCCAAAACGAAAGAACAACGGCATTGGAGGAATAACCGATGAACTATATTCGGATCACAAAAGAAAATATTGACAAGGAACATATCTGCTGCGCCATGTCCGGTAAGCAGAGCGTCGCAAAAAAAGAATGGCTGCGGCAGCGCTTTGATGATGGACTTGTTTTCTATCGCAGCGAAGAACGCGGTAAATGCTTTATCGAATACATTCCGGCTGAAAACGCATGGGTGCCTATTGAGGCAGACGGCTATCTCTACATTGACTGTCTCTGGGTATCCGGTTCCATGAAGGGACACGGATACTCAAATGATCTGCTGGAGGCGTGCATCCGTGATGCCAAGGCGCAGGGGAAGAAAGGTATTTGCATTCTGTGCGCGGAGGGCAGGAAGCGGGAATTTCTTGCTGACCCGAAATTCCTTGCCTACAAAGGGTTCCGTGTGGCAGACATATCCGACTGCGGGATCAATCTCATGTACCTTTCCATTGAACCGACTGCACAGATGCCGAAGTTCCGGGAATGCGCGAAGCATCCGGCGATTGAAGATAACGGTTTTGTTCTGTATTACACCGATCAGTGTCCCTACACCTATTATTGGGTACCAAGGGTGCAGGAGGTGGCGAAGGAACATGGTATCCCGTTCAAGGCCATCCATATCACTGACAAAGAATCTGCACAGAATGTACCCGCACCGGTCACGACCTATGCCCTGTTCCGGGACGGTCAGTTTCTGACACAGAGTATTCAGTCGGATAAAAAATTCCTGGCGCTGGCGGGCTTGTAAAACTGATTGTAGCGAAATGCAAGCATGCGATGCCGTCGAAAAGATAGCAGGAGGCAATAACCATTGCAATACGAAAAAGAAATTATCTTAAAGGACGGCGCGAAATGCCTTCTTCGCGGAGCGGGTGAAGCTGATGCCGCCGAAGTGCTCCGCACTTTTGATCTCACGCATGCAGAAACGGACTATTTTCTGACCTATCCGGAGGAAAATTCGTTCACCGTCCAAGAGGAAGCAAAATTTTTGAAGGCGCGCAGCGAAAGCAAAAATGCCATCGAAATTGCGGCGTTCGTTGACGCCAGGATTGCCGGAACAGCGGGCACTGATCCGATTGATGACAAGGAAAAGATTCGCCATCGTGCGGACTTCGGCATCGCCATTGAAAAAGCCTACTGGGGGCGCGGCATCGGGAAGGCTCTTACGCTTGCGTGCATCGAATGCGCGAAGCAAGCGGGATACCTGCAAATAGAGCTGGAGGTCGTAGCAGAGAACGCATCTGCTGTCCGGCTGTATGAATCGGTCGGATTTCAGGAATATGGTCGCAATCCAAGAGGTTTCCGTGCAAGAAGCGGCTGGCAAACGCTTGTTCTTATGAGGCTTGAACTCGATTCTTAAGCACCCCTCGGTTTCATAACCCCGTCGGTGCCTTTCGCAGAAAGGCGGATTATACCTATGAACCTGCCATTGGAAGACCATTTGTACTTTTCCATCCAATCCCTACTTGTATCGTGTCCATTTTAAGAATGTACTGTGCGACACGCCCAATGCGATGGCGGCGGCTCTGGCTGAGAGCTGGCCGCTTTCCCATTTTTGACGCACATCTTCATATGACTCTGGCAAGGGCAGCGGCCTCCGCCCGAACTTCACGCCCCGGGCCTTGGCTGCTGCAATTCCCTCTGCCTGCCGCTTGCGGATCATCTCCCGCTCTGTCTGCGCCACATAGGATAGAATTTGCAGCACCAAGTCGGCGATGAAGGTACCCGTCAAGTCTTGGCCCCGGGCCCGCGTATCCAGCAGAGGCATGTCCAGAACAACGATGTCCACCCGCTTTTCCTTGGTGATGACTCGCCACTGCTCCAGAATCTCCCCATAGTTGCGGCCCAACCGGTCAATACTCTGAATGACCAGCAGATCGCCGGGGTGCAGCTTTTTTACGAGACGCTTGTATCGGGGACGGTCAAAGTCTTTTCCGGACTGCTTGTCCATGTAAATATTCTTTTTGGCGATCCCAAACGCCGTCAGCGCAATCATTTGACGCTGCTCGTTTTGCTCCTTTGACGAGACCCTCGCATAGCCATAGTTCATAATCCGACCTCCAATCCATTGAATGAATAGATTGTAAGCCAGCCGCCAAAATTTCCCGATTAACCCTTTTGAGATAATTATAACTCAAAAGGGTTAATCTTTTCAAGTGCATTCGGATATGCTTTCTCTATAAAAGGAGAAAGTACTATGAATATTGGAGAAGCTGTTAAAGAGAGAATTATAGAGTTATGTCGGGAGCGGGATATTTCCATCAACAAACTGTGCAACATGAGCGGTGTCACGCAATCGACTGTCAATAATATTGTCAGAGGACGCAACAACAGTGCAACGATTTCAACCATCAAAAAGCTATGCGATGGCTTGGGTATCACGATTCAGGAGTTTTTTGCGTCAAATCTGTTTACCGAGTTGGAGCAGGAGATCGAATAATATGGGCGGCGACTGCTACGATGCCGCCGCCGCCTGACGTTATCTCTCCCAATGCTCTTTTTTCTTGGACTGATTTTGCGGAACTGTTCTCTGTTCTTTCTGCCGCCGCATAATGAGCTGTCGCACTTGCCGTTCTTCTGTGTCCTCTCCAAGCAGACGCGATGCTTCCTGCTTGGCGCTGAGCAGCACAATAAGAGATGGCTTCTCCTGCATGGTGTCCTCTAATTGCTTTTTGACTGCCTTTTCCAGCGCAGGGCGAATGACCTGCCGTGCTTTGTACAGCTCTACCGGGTCAAAATCCGCAGCCTGCGCTTTCAGTTCAGCGTATTCATCCAAAGCCTTATCCAACTCGGCAGAGTATTTCTGCTCCTGCGCCTCCAGCTTTTTTAGACCGGCCTCCATGGTGGCAATATCCTTGCGGAACGCCTCAGCGCCTGCATCCTCCGCATACTCAAATCTTTGCAAAAGGAGTGCCTTTTCGGAACGGAGTTCTTCCAAATCTTCTGTCAGCTCGGTAATGCAGACAGCCAGCGTTTTGTGGCGTTTCACATGGTATATTGGCAATTCCTTTTTCTCAGCAACCAGCGCTTTGCGCTCCTTGCTCTTTTTCTTGATTTGCTGCACCAGACCGGTGTAACGCTCCAGCTCCGGCTTCCATACGGCGAGAGATTTTTGAATATGCGATTTGCCACCGCGAATATGCGAGAGCTGATAACAGAAGATCAGCACCCGGCTGCGCAGCTTCTCCAGCCCCTCCGCAATGGCCGGTACGGTGCGGGCGACCAGTGCGGTCAACTTTTTGATTTCAGCTTTCAGCTCCCGCAGCAGCGCATTGTCTGCCCTGATCTGCCGGTTGATCTCGCAGCGGTCAGCGATGATGCCTTTCCGCTCCAGCGCACGTGCGGTTACGCCCTCATGAATGGTGGGCTGCTCGTCCAGTCCTCTGGCGGCGTTGCTGCGGTGGTCGATGCGCTCCGCCCGTCCGGCACATTCCAGATAGAGATTGGTCACATCCGCCCACGCCTTGCGCCATTCTACGAGTTGTTCCTCGCTGTTCCAGCGTTCGGAGATGGGATTCTGTCTGCCATAGCGAGTGCTTTTGGGATGCTTGTCTGCTCGGACAAGTTCCTGCGCCTCGGCAGCAGATGGCGTCATATACACCTTCTTTTTGCCGACCTTGTAGGGATATTGTTTCTCCCAGCCCTCGTTCTGCGCCGACTTGAATTCGGCGGCGGTGAAGCCGCATTCCTCACCGTTTCTCATGCAGAGATATTCCTTCTCGGTCTTGTACTGCCAGTGCCCCTGCTTATCCAGCGGGCGCACCGTCAGCAGAATGTGGGCGTGGGGATTGTGGCCGTCGGTGTCATGGATGGCAGCATCGGCGCACATTCCATCGGACACAAATTGCTCCCGGATAAACGCTTGCAGCAGCTCGATCTGTTGCTCCCGGCTCAGCTCAATGGGCAGGGCCACGATGAACTCACGGGCAAGTCTGCTGTCCTTGGCCGTCTCAACTTCCTCCACGGCGTTCCAGAGCTTTTCACGATCTCGCCATTCCTGTGGGGCATATTCCGGCAGAAACACCTGCTGCCAGACAAGCCCCTGTTTTCTTGTGTAGTCATGCTGAACCCCGTCGTAATCGTTATACAAACGGGAACAGCTCAGATAAGCGGAAGCAGCCACGGCGGAGCGTCCTGCGCCTCGGCCGACCACCTTCGCTTCCAGATGATAAATCGCCATATCTTGTTCACCTCGTTCTTTCTTTTTCTGCTTCTCTTTCGTAAAAGAGAAAATGGACGGGCTGAACGCCTGTCCATTTCTGCGGCAAAGCTGCCGGTGGCAGGTTTGCGCAGGCAGGGCGCAAGCTGTTTCCAAAACGGAAACAACTGAGACCTGCGCAGACGATGACAGCAGCACTTGCAGGGTGGCATTGTCTGGAGGCTGCCGCAGCAGCCGCAGTCCCTCTCGGAGAGCGCACGGCTTGCCAACGGCAAGTACCACCGCCCCTTCAGGGTGGTGAGTAAGTGCGCCCTTCGGGAGAAAAAAGAGGAAGGCCCCCGGTTTCCCGGAGACCTCCCAGCGGAATTCAATCGTGCTGCGGCAGCTTCTGCATCAGGTAATCCTCCAGCACAGACGGTTCCATCGTGCGCACCTCTGGCAACACCTTTTCCAGAATCGCACCCTTCTGAATGAGCCTGCGAGTGCGGGCTTTTCGCTCCTTGACGCGATCCCGCGCCTGCGCTTCCTCCAATCGGTGCTGCGCCTGCAACAGCTTCTTTTCCGTATCCGTCATGTGAAAAAATCCTCCTTATCTTCGTTTCTGCCAGACGATCTCATAGCCCAGCGCGTCGGCAAGCTGGACGGCCTCGACATAGCGCAGGGATTCCCGCTGGAGCTTGTTTGAAAGGTTGGAAACGCTGTCAGACCAGCCGTGTTCGTCCCGCAGCAGATCGACCACCTCCTGCATGGTCATGCCCTGACGGACGATGTACGACTTGATCTCATTTCTCAGATTGGATTTCATCAACTTTTTACCTCCATATTTTCGTGATATTGGTTTTTGAGTAAGTGAACTGTGTGCGCTTTGCGGTGAAGAATCTGCCGTGCCGCAAATCCGCTCAGATTTCCGCCCGTGATGCCCTGTTCACAACTGCGCCCTATCGGCTTCATCGTTCTGTGTGAGAACATACGGAATGGCAGGATATGCCACAGTCCGGTACAGCAGCTTCGCATTTCGGTAAATCACCGGATGGTGCATCGTGTTCGACCTGCGGCGAAAATCTTCACGGATTTCACAAGCATTGATTTTGAAGCCGCTAAATTGAGCCGCCAGTGTACGGCTCGGTACGGCAAAGTCTCTTTGTGTACGCTTCTGTACGCCTGTTTTGCGTACCAGCCGTCGGTTCAGCGGCAGATTTTACACTCTGCCGTGAAATACTCCACGGTGCACACAAGCAAAATGGTTTTTAAGAATGAAATCAAAAACAGCCGTACAGGGTGTACGGCGTGTACGGCAATTTTGAAGTCCATTCCTCATTTTTAATACGGCGGCGGATTGACCACCTCAATGCCCATGAACCCGCGCACCCGCTTGCCGCCGACATGGACGTTGTTGGTGGCCTCCACATTGTAAAGCCGCTCATTTTGTGCAAGCTCGGAGCTGACGCGGTTGGCAGACATGGGCTTCTGCGCGTTGTCGTCGCACCATCTTGTATAGGCTTCATAGATCGCCTTGGAGCTGGCTTCGCTGTCTGCCCGAAAGCGGATATAGCCCTCGGATTGCAGAAACTCGATCACATTGTTGCTGCTGCGCTTGACCGTCTCCATTTTTTCTTTGGCTTTTCCCGAAATGCTGAACTGATAGTTGTTGCCAATCAGCCGATGCAGCCCCTCCAGACACCAAAGGAAGATGCCTTCCTTTTCCCGCAGCAGCTTGTCCACCAGAAACGGATCGTCCGCTCTGCCTGCGGGCCGGTCTTTGGTGGTCAGCACGATCTGGCGGCGAAAGAAACCGTCGGACTTGTCGTGCAGGGCGGTGAGCGCACCGTTGCCGAAGCAAAGAAAACGCACATAGAGCTGGCTTTGGTAGCTCTGAACACCCTTACGCTCCATGTCCATCTTGCACTCGGAGGTCACGATGGATTTGATATAGTTGGTCTTTGGCAGGGCGCTCATGTCCATATCATCGTCCACCATCAGGAGCTTGTTCTCCAAGTCCGCACGGCTGAACCGGTTGCTCTCGACCTTCTGGATGCTGGTGGTATTCATGTTGTCGCCCAGCAGCGAGCGCATGACAAGTCCGATACGGCTTTTGCCCTCGCCGCCCTTGCCGATGAGCATGAGCATCTTCTGCCCCCTGGTAGTTGGCAGCAGACAGTAGCCGAGAAACTCCTGCAAGGTGGGAATGTCCTCCGGTTGCAGCAGCTCGGACAGGAATTGCAGCCACTTTTTCGGAGTGGGCGCGTCAGGGTTGTAGGCGACCGTCAGCCGGTTGTTGCAGTAGCTCTTGTCGGCGGTAAAGCTGCCGTCCATGAAATACGTTCCGTTGGCAACATGGATGCGGTCCGTCTCAATGGGCAGCGGCGGCGAATACGCTTGCAGCTTGATGCTGGCAAGCAGATTTGTCACAACTTTGGACAGTCCGGAGGTCAGAACTCCGGAGATTTCCTCCAGAATGAGATTGCCGATCTGCCCCTCATCCTCAATGAGGCCATCCACGGTGAACAGCCGCCCGCGCACACATTTCATGGGGTGCTTCTCCAAAAACTGCTGGCAGAACAGCACTTCATTGATGTGTTTGCCGTCGTACCAGTCAGGCCACGTCTGCGGTGTTGTTGTCATTTTCGTCCTCCTTGTGAATTTCCTCTAATCTTTGCCGCAGCTCTTCCAGCTTTCCATCCGACATCTGCTGCCGCACCACCTCGGCGCGTTCGTGGGAATCCCCGGCGCACAGAATGTCCAGATAGTATTCCGTCTCATCGAGCTTGTGACAGGCTTCCACGAACCGTGCGTGAACAGGCTGGTCAGGTAACTGCGGCGCATACCGCACCTTCCAGTCCCGCAGGACACGGGCGTAATCGGACAGAACAGAAAAGCACAGCCGCTCGTTTTCCATGAGCTGCTGTGCTTCTGTTTGGATATGCTTTGCGTGGAGTGCTGCTGCGCTGGGCGGTTTGTCCGGGGTAAGGTGAAAGTCTGCTGCCAGACGCTGCGCCGCCTCATAGAGCGGCAAGCCGAACAGCCTTGCAGCAAAGTCGATCACATCGCCGTGTTCCCCGCAGGCGAAGCAATAATAATGGTCGTCTGCCACATACAAACTGGGATGTCGGTCGTTGTGAAACGGGCAGAGCGCCATGCCATAATGGTTGCCCTCCACGCCGTACAGCTCCGCTGCCTCCCGGCAGCTCACGCCATATTTGACAATTTCAAAAAGATTCATTGTTCCTCCATTTCTGCGCAAAAAACGGCGGCCTGCCCGTTTAGGGGCAAGCCGCCGTTTGCGTCTTATCTTATGCTGATTTTGTTTCTTTCTCTGGCAAGGCCGGTTCAATCTTTGCCTCTCGCAAGGCTTTCTTCCGTGCGCCCTGCCGCTTGATCTGCGCTGCATACCGGCAATCATCAGAGCAGTATTTGACGCTGCTTCGCGTCGTAGGGAACACCTTGCCGCAGTTTTCGCAGGTACACGCCCGGCTGCGGCTCTCGGCCGCCTCCTGCCGGTAGAATTTTGCGCGGCAGTTGGGGCCGCAAAACAGGGTGTTTGTCCGCTTGGAGGCAAATTCCTGCCCGCAGCACTTGCAGGTCAGCATGAAGGGCTGTCCGACAGCGTGTTCACCGGCCTTGATTTTCTGATAGCGCTCCCGGCTTTTGATTCGGTGCCGTTTGAGCTGCTCCTGCCGCTTGATTTCTTCCACGGTCAGCTCCGGTGCGGGAAACTCAAACTGCCCGATAAAGCGAAGGTGGATTTCCACCTCCTGCACCCGGTCGCCGTCAATTTTTTCCGGGGCGTGGACGATGATTTTCTCCACGAACTCGTTGATCATGGGCGTGGTCAGCTCGGAAAAATCCGTGTACTTCTTTGCCAGCTCCAGAAACTGCTTGGCCCGGTCGGTGTCCTCCGCAAAGGCAGACATCTGCGTTTCCATTTCAGAGACGGATGCTGTCAGCGCTTTCTGCTCCGCCTCATATTCCGCCAGCAGGCTGTCGAACCGCTCGCCGGTAATGCGCCCGACGGCAAAGGATTCATAGAGCTTCTTGATGATGGTATCCAGCTCAGAAATCCGCTTTTTCTCCTTGTTCAGCTTCCGCTTGGTTTCCTTGGCGGCTTCCGCCTGGCGCAGCTGGGAGGCGGAGCGTACCTTCTCCAGAAAAGCGTCTCGGTCGGAGATGGCAAAGGTGCTGGCAGCCCGGATGGTTTCCAGAATCAGCTCCCGCAGCGCTTTGGTGCTGATATGATGTCCACAGCAAGCGGCGGAGCGCTTTTGACCTGCCAACTTGTATGTGGAGCATTCAAACGCATCGTAGGGATAAGGTTTGCTTTCTGTCCCTCGTGACCGATGGTTATACATCTTTGCTCCACAGTCAGCACAGAACACAAGCCCTGTCAGGGGATTCGCCTCACCCAGCGTGTCATGCCGCCGTGGCGTTTTCCGCAGCTTCTGTGCCAGCTCCCATGTTTCTGCATCCACGATGGCTTCATGGGTGTTCTCGAAAATCAGCCAATCCTCCTTGGGATTCATCACAGCGTTTTTATCCTTATAGGACTGCTTGTGGGAACGGAAATTCACCGTATGCCCCATATACTCCGGCTTGGAGAGAATCTGCCCAACGATGTAGCCGCTCCAGTTATACGGGTTGGGGAACTCCTCCTTGCTTTTCCAGACACCCTTGTTCTGTTTGCCAAAGTAGACCGCAGGCGTGTCGATCTTGTCATCAAACAGGATGCGGGCGATGTCGTAGGGGCCTTTGCCCTCAATGGTCAGCTGGAAGATACGCCGCACCACGGCAGCCGCTTCCTCGTCGATCAGCCAGTGGTATTTGTTCTCCGGGTCTTTCTTATAGCCGTAGATGGCACAGTTGGTGGTTGGCTTGCCGGATTCCCCCTTGACCCGAATGGCGGTTTTCTGCTTGCGGCTCAGGTCACGAAGATACCATTCGTTCATGATGTTGAGGAAGGGCGCAAACTCGTTGCTGTTCTGGTCATCACTGTCCACGCCGTTGGCAATGGCAACAAAGTGGACGCCATGCTGCCGGAAGAATACCTCCGTGTAAAAGCCGGTTTGCAGATAGTCACGCCCCGCCCGGCTCATATCCTTGACAATGACATGGGCCACCTTGCCTGCTTCAATGTCCGCCACCAGCTGTTTCCATGCCGGACGCTCGAAATTGCCGCCGCTCCATCCATCATCGGTATAGTGGCGGCAGTTGGTGTAGCCTCTCTGCTGGGCATAGCTTTCGAGGTATTTTTTCTGATTCACGATGGAGTTGCTATCCCCGGCATTGTCATCGTCACGGCTCAGCCGCTCATAGAGAGCGGTGATCTTGCTTTCAGTCTGTTTCGCGCTCATGATGCGCTCCTTTCAGACTGACGGCTCATTTGTGGTGCTTCCATTATACCATAAGTGCCGTCGTTTGTAACCCCTTCATTGCGGATCATCCGCAGAATCTTTTCCTCCATGGTCTCCGCTGCCGTCTCGCTGAATGCGACCCTGACCTTGTAGGTTGTGCCGCCGATGCGCCGAATGATGAACTGTTCCTGTTGCGTTTGCTCCATAAGCTTCCTCCTTGCGTAATTTGTTGGTTTTTGGTATAATAAATCCGGTTCCGTTGGCTGTAAGCCAACTGCGTCTTTGCGCTGATTTTCCATACTCATTTCTCCTTTCTGCCCTCTGTGTTTTAAGAAAGTAATCTCAGTAACTTGTGCTTAGATTACCCTTTCACTAATAGGAGAAAAACGGGGTGTAAATCGGAACTGTTTTTTTGAAAAAAGAAAAATATTTTTTGGGGAGGTGAAGCCGTCGTGGATTTATGGGAGGATGAGCTGCTGCTTGATGGTGATTTTTCCGATGAGGAAGAAGATGCCGAGGAGCAAATAGAAGAAGCTGCCCTTGATTTGGCCGAGGATGGCTTTACCGATTGGACGGATTTCTCTGATGGTACGCCGGAGAACGAGCGCTTGGAGGAAGCGCTGGCAGAGGAACGCGCTCTGGAGCTGGAAAGCGAACTGGAGCAGGACGAACATCCCAGAGACTATGCCGCCGAGCTGGAGGATGAGGACGAGGAAGACGAAGCCGCGCCGAAAAGCGACAAACGGCTGAAACGGGAGGCTCTGGCGGAAGCTCTGAAACGCACGGAGGAATCCGCCCGGACAGCTGCGGACTTCCAGAAGGTCATAGCAGAATGGAATCGGATTGACCGGAACCGGGAGCGCCGAGAACGCGACCATGAAAACCTGCGGGGTGATGTGCCGCTGGAATTTCAGGCCGTGCCGGAACCGAGAATTGCTCCCCTGTGGATGAATGCCCCGGATTACCGGCAGCTTTGCAGCGGCTTCTTTCTGGACATTCTCTTTGACTGTCCGTATGAGATGCACGAGCTGATGTCAAACAAGTTCATTTCCAACATGATCCGTAATTTGAGCGAGGAACATAAGGAAGTCCTGTTTTACCTTTCCCTGCGGCTGTACAGCACAACAAGGCTGGCGGCGCTGCGGGGGCAGTCTGACCGGAACATCCGGAAACTGCGCACCACCATCCGCAAGAAGCTGCAAGGTTCGTTCTATCAGCACCTTTTAGAAAAGCAGGAGGCAGGCGGCAGCATGACGTTGCGGGAACGGGAGTTTTTCCGTGTATTTGGAGAGCATCTGCAAACCATGGGCAAGAATGCGGTGATTCGTCCGGAGAACAAGACCAAGCCACGAAGGAAAAAAGCCGCCCTTGACGAAGCCAAGGACGGTTGATACAATAGTAATATGGTTAATATATAGTTGGATTACGAGTTGAGAGGAACAGCGCCATGAAGAATCTCTTTGAGCAGTCCCGTTCCCATTGGGTACGGTATGACCGCTATGAACTGAAAACCGCCGCAGACGGCAAGCGGTACATCACACCGGGGAAGAATGCCAAGCCCGATATCTATAATCCCCTGAAGGAAGCGCCGGGAATCGTGCTGGATGCGCTGAACGTGGGAATGCTGATGATGAACCGCAGTCCGGAGGACGAGGTGCAGAAGGCCATTCTGGAATTTGCGACCCACTACGGTCTGTTGGGGCTGATGACGGCACTGCCCACCACGCCGTCCTTTATGGACTATGAGGCAGTCTATCTGCCGAAGAATCACTTCATCAAGGCAGAATCCATGGAAACCGAGGACTATCTGGCGCTGTTCTATCCCTTTGACCAGCTGGATTTGGTCAAGAAGGGCATTGAGTCCAGCTGGAGCGTGTCCGGGGACCGAACAATGGTGGCGCTGACCATGACCTTTGCGGACGAACCCATGGCGAAAACCATGAGCTTCCAGCGGGAGTATGCTGAAGCCTATGACTGGGTGGCGCAGCAGTTCAAGGATTGGGCCTTCACCCTGACCACCTCCATTCTGTATTACAATGATTATGACCTGATCGATGAAGATACCCGGAATTTGTACCGCAAGGGTATGGCGGCCTTCGGCGGCATTGCGCCCAGCTATCATATTGAGCTGCTGGACAAGCCGACCATCTATTGGGACTTTCACTCTCTGCTGCTGGGCATCCAGATGATGTTCAGCTTCATGCTGGTGGATGGAGAGAAGCCCCTGCGGTTGTGTAAGCACTGCCAGAAGGTGTTCCTGAGCAGCCGCTCCAATTCCGCTTTTTGCAGTCCCCGCTGCAAGAATCAGTATAATGTTTATAAGAGCAGAGGGAAGAAAACCAGCGAAGAAGATTGAGGTGAAACGATATGGCAGACGCCAAGAAGGATAAACTGCAAATCCGCAACAGCACAGTGGATTTCCTTGTGTTCACGAAAGATGCCCATGAGGATGGGATCGAAGTGCGCGTGCAGAACCACGATGTCTGGCTGACGCAAAAGGCCATTGCACAGCTTTTTGATGTAGACCGGAGCGTTGTGACAAAGCACCTGAAAAATGTATATGAAAGCGGCGAATTGTCCGAAGATTCAACTTGTGCAAATTTTGCACAAGTTGCGGATAACGGAAAAACCTATCACTATAAGTTCTATTCGCTGTCCGCCATCATTGCCGTAGGCTATCGAATCAATTCCGGCAGAGCCACGCAGTTCCGCCAGTGGGCAACCAAGGTTCTGGACACCTTCACCAAGCAGGGGTATGTGCTGGACAAGAGCAGGCTTATCAACGGGCAAATCTTCGATGAGGACTACTTCGACCACCTGATTTCCGAGATTCAGGAGATTCGGGCCAGTGAGCGGCGCTTTTACCAGAAAATCACGGATATTTACGCCACCGCTGTGGACTACTCTCTTGATAGCCAGACCACAAAGGATTTCTTCGCCACGGTTCAGAACAAGATGCACTATGCCGTCCATGGCGGCACAGCGGCAGAGGTCATTATGGCACGAGCCGATCACACCAAGGAACACATGGGGCTGACCTCATGGAAGAATGCTCCTGACGGCAAGATTGTCAAGGCAGATGTGTCCGTTGCAAAAAATTACTTATCCATGGATGAAATGCAGGAACTGAACGAAATCGTCACCATGTATCTGGACTATGCTACCCGGCAGGCCAGACGGCATATTCCTATGACCATGGCAGATTGGGCCTCCAAGCTGGACGCTTTTCTGCAATTCAACGATGCAGAGATTCTGCGAGATAAGGGAAAGGTCACCGCTGCCATTGCAAAAGCCTTTGCGGAAAGCGAGTTTGAGCAGTACCGTGTCATTCAGGATCGGCTGTATCAGAGCGACTTTGACCGGCTGGTAGCCAGCACAGAGCAAAAGAACTAAAACGCAGAAAATGCCCGTTATCGGCCATGCAACCGATAACGGGCATTTGTCATTCATATACAAGCTCGGTTAAAACGATTTCCTCCGCACGATTGCGGATGCTGTTCATGCGGCGCACCCATTCCATTTGGTCGGCGGCTTTGAGCGCTTCGGTCACATCTTCCTGCCTTGCCATATCGGAAACGATCATTGCCATACGCTCGTTGCAGGCTTGGTCGATCTCGGCAAGGTGCCGATGCAGCGTTCCGCTTGTGAGCAGGCTTGCATAGAGAACCGGACGATGTTCTTTCAGATAGCTGCGGCGCATACGCCCATACTTGCCGATCTGGTAGTCCGGCTCATCTGGCAAATAGAGGTTTGGGATAAGGTAATCGCCCTCTTGCCGGTATGTGCCGCCCATTTGCTCAAACAGTGATTTCATAAAAATTAGCTCCTTTGCGTGTTGATTTCCAGCGGTTATAAGGTGTTTTTACTCCTTTCCTACAACTGCTGTTCCATTCACCACAAATGAGCCGCAGTCATATGTATTAGGTGGCAGAAACCACCCTTTACATATTAACTCTTGGTTCTGGATACTGTTGGAGTCGCCCTCCAGATTATCATCTCGGGACAGACGGCAATAGAGCGCCGTGATCTTTTGGTTTGGCTGTAACATATTGACCTCCTTCATAAAACGCCAAACCGATTGAGAGATTGCAACCATACAATACCCTCAATCGGTTTGTTTGTCTATGCGAACCTGTTTTTCAGGCGGAAATATTTTTTGCGTCCTGCTCCAGGTCGATGACCTGTTTCATAAGATCGACCGTAGATTGCGTTCCTCCGAAACTGAATTCCGCGAACACAATGTACTCTCTGCCGCATACATGCTGTCGGCGGCTTTTTATAATCTTGCCGTCCCTTTCTTCCACTGCGGTATCCCGCACTGCCTTGGCAGAGGGAATATCCTCATCTCCATGCTTTTCTTCACTGTAGGAGCGGGGACGCTCATTGTATTTGAATTTATACGCCATATCGTTCCTTTCCCCTGACGCTACAGTCAGGCAACAAAAATAGCAGACCGTTACATGGTCTGCTGCTGTGTTTGTTCTGCCTGCTGATCTTCGGTCCACTGCTGTTCTGTAGATGATTGCTCATCCTGTGTGAGCACCATGGCTACGCCGGCCACCAGTCCGATGACAGCGCCGATATTTTTGGCTTCCTGTTCTGCCTGGATACGGCGGTAACGTTCCTCGACATCTTCGTTACCATCATCCAGTAACGCTCCAGTTACCGCCAGACCATACAGTCCAGCGTGGAGCGGCTTCATAGAAACAGGTTGCGGATGTTGCTGACCACTGTCGCTGTGCCATACCCCATCCCCAGCAGTGCCGCCACGATGAGCAGTACCAGTACGATCCATTTGGCCACTACGATCAGGTCGAAGTCCGGAAGCCAGTCCAGCCATTCGCAGGAATGATTTTCTTTCTTCTTCCCAGCCTGTTCCAGCAGAGTGGTCATCTCCGTCAACGATTTCTGGATCTTCGCCATGCTGTTCTGCACCGCTGTCAGGTCTGTGTGTGATCTCAGGTTCGGAAGATACTCCCGCATTCCACGCACTTCCCACCCGATGGATTCTGTCTTCTGTGTCAGCATCGTCAGAGCCTCCGGCAGCGGACACTGGATGACAATGGGCGTGATCGGTGAACTCGACTCCTGCGCTGTCGGCTGCGGTGAAGGCTCGGGCCGGTTCAGGGCCATGAGCTCGTCCATAGATAATTTCTTCTCTGATCCTGAATTCATATTCCATGTTCTCCTTTAGATATTTGTCACCGAACAGCAAACGGTCCCGACACTGCCAGCCACTCGGCGTGGTATAGGTGATATTCTTTCGGGACTTTTCCCAGCGAACCTTGTAGCCCTCGCTCTCCATCAGCGCAATGAACTCCTCGCGGTTGGAAGCGTGGCGCATACAGTCATTGATGATATTCATGAGCTGCAGCTTCTTGCTCTGACCGCGGGCCGCCGTGTGATACTCTCCGATGGTCATAGTCTTTGTTTTCTGCTTTTGTTCCCTGGGTTGAAATACAGGAAGTGAAAACTCCTTGCAGACCATGTCGTTGCGTTGCCGCAGTTCCTGGAGCTGCTCCTTTGCGATATGCAGTTTCCGTCCGGTATCGAAATTGACCGAGTTGATGAGGAAGTGGGAATGGATGTGCTCACGGTCTGTGTGGGTGCAGACCAGAACTTCGTATCCCTCATAGTACTCGGCCAGCTTCAGCGCGGCCGCGTGAGCGGTGACCGGGTCGACTGCTTCGCCTTTCGGGAAGCTCTGTACCATGTGATAGAACAGTACACCGTCCGTCTTGTGGTAGAGCCGCTTGGTGGTCATGAAATCCGCGTAGACAGATTCCGGCTGACAGTTGATACCTGTGACCAACTGCTGCCCCTCGAACTCGGTCTTTTTATCCTGCATGGTATACCGCATCACGGCGCTCATGCATCCGGTGGTCTGGCCCCGCTTGTAGTTTGTGAAGCTGATGATAGCCATGCTTACCAGCGCTTTCGTTCAAGGATCATCCGAACGGCACCACAGAGTTCAGAGAACGCCCGACATACGCTTTCCAGATCGATCACGGTCACTCGTCCCATGTGCGCCAGGGTGACGAGCTGGTTCAGATTTCTGCCGATGGACTTCAGCTCCTTCAGCACTTCTTTCAGGCCGTCGATGACCACCACCTGCTTTCCCAGGCAGCAGGCAGTGACGTAGTCGCTCATGGACATCCCGGACTGCTTCGCCAACTCCTTGATGGCCTCCCGGTCTGTGGACGCCATGCGGGTGCTGAATTTAACATCTTTTTTCATGTCGTTTCCTCCAAATCGTAGATAAAGTGGGTCCGGGCTTCTGCCCGGAATTCATGCGGAAGTCGGGCAGCGGCGTTGCCGCAGACCAGACAAACGCGATGCTGGCCACCTCCAAGGAGGTGATTTCCCTGCACCGAACACCCGCGCTCCGCTTTCGGCCACAAATGGCCACAAACGGCGTTTCTTTTTCCCTGCGGGTGTTTACTCGCCATGCCCGGCAATCTCCCGCAAATCGCCGCACAGCGCCCCAACAGGGTCAACAGGGGCGACCACAGGTACACCCTGGGCATCGTCACTTTCGGCACGGCGCAGCTCGATGAGCCGCTTCCCGTTGCTGCGGCGCACCATACCGGAAATTCCGATTTTGCTTAGCGCGTCAAGGTTTTGCAGGATCAGGCGGGACACTTTCTTAGGCGAGATACGCTCCATACCGACAGGGTCGATTTTTTCAGACAGCTCTGTGGGAGTGCCGATAAATTTCGTACGGTCGCGCATCAGTTCAGAGACCAGATAGGTGATCCGGTCGCCCAGTAGCTCCGGCTGCGTTCTGCTGTCTGCTACCATCTCCCACACGTTTTCAACGTTGCGTTCCAGAGACAACTCCCGGTATTCAATGTCACGACCGATGCAGGAGAGCTTCGCCTTACCGCTGCCGCGCCGATCTTCCACCAGAGTAAAACTGGAATCCACCGCCCCGCTGATGGCTGTCGTACCGGAGATACGGTTGAACACATCATCGGCAGTTTCCTTTCGCAGATGATGGATCAGCAGGATGGCGATGCCGTGCTTGTCCGCCAGCCGCTTCAGCACGGACAGGTCCCGGTAGTCATTGGCGTAGGTGGCATCGTGGACGGGGCGGACCATCTGCAGCGTATCGACGAGGACCAGAACAGTATCCGGGTGAGCTACGAGGAAGCCCTCCACCTGCTCCTCCAGCCCCTGGCCGATGGGAGCGCACTCCGTACAGAAATGGACGCTGTCCGGCGCGTCCTCTGTGATCTCGAAGAGGCGGTTCTGGATGCGAAGGACGGAGTCCTCCAGGCAGAGATAGAGGGTGGTGCCCTGCTTCACGCTCATTCCCCAGACCGGTTCTCCCTTGGCCACCGTCACCGCCAGCCACAGGGCCAGCCAGGACTTGCCCACCTTGGGTGAACCCGCCAGGATATGCAGACCCTGAGAGATCAGCGTGTCCACCACAAAATTGGGCGGCTCCAGCGGACGGTCCATCAGCGTCCTACCGTCCACCGTGACCAGAGGACGGTCCATTTTGTTGCTCATAGTCAGTACCTCCAATTCAAAATATCTGAATACAAAAATCTCCCACCTCGAAAGAAGTGGGAGTAGTATTCTTTTAGAGGAGCAGTGCCCACAGGACTTTTGAGCATCCCCTTGCCCCTCTGCTTGTATTGTGGTGGAAAAGATGGTATCCTGATAAAAAGCATGGACAGATTAAAAATCAAGTAGGACAAATTATTGCAGAGGAGGGGGCCAGCGGAAATGGAGGGGAGCATCATATTCTATACCTACGGCAGCACCTTGGAGCTGAACGGGCAGCAGTTTGAGGCAGGCAGGCTGACCGAAGATCTGCTGAATCTATCACCGGATGACTACCACCCTCTGCACGAACGGATGGTGCGCATCCGTACCCTTATGGACATCTACGAGTATGTCCGCAAGAGTGAACTTTGGTGGAAACTGAATGATGAGATGGAGCAGCTCTGTCAGGAACTTCGCCGATATACTGTGTTCCGCTTGCTACCGGACGATTGCTATGACGCTTTCTTTTCGGTGATACGGGAGATCACAGGACAGTTCAGCTTGTTTCCTCCCGAGGAGCACAGCCTTTCAGAGGATGATCAGACAAAACTTCTCAGCGCCTCAGCGGAAGAATTCTTCCAGAGCGATGATGGGGACAGCGATCCTGAAATCTCCTTGGGACTGCTGGATCTGTTTCGTCGCAGAGAGGGCAGCGAGGAAAAGGGCGAGTTGTTTTATTACGAGATGTTTCGCCTCCTGGGAGCGTGCGAAGATACCTGGAGTGCCTACAAGAAATACATCGACCGCTACATGATGTATCTTCACGACATCCGTGCCTTTGTTCCTACCATCCGGAATTTCATCAAGTTTATCCTCTCCACACTCACGACCAATGGGCCGGAAAGTTATGCGGCAGCGCTCTATGGTTTCTATAACGATGATCGCACCGCAGAGAAGCTGATCGTCAACCCCATCACTTACCACGGGGACTGCTACAGGAGACACGATGAATATATGCTCTCCTATGTCCCGCGGGAGCTGCCGGACGGCTCCATGGCCATCTGTCAGGAGCATGTGACGGACAGCTTACAGGCGCTGATGAAGGCAGACTATATGCTGGCCCTGAATAGCGGACACAACATCCGCCGCTGCATCATCTGCGGGAAATACTTCATGCTGAAGAGCGGCGTCCACGCTTTGTACTGCGAAGGGGCCTGTCCCCACGCTCCTGGCTACACCTGTCGGCAATTTGGCACGGTGGAAGTTCAAAAGGAACTGGCAAAGAACAACCCCAAGGTGAAGGCCAAGCTGACTGCCTTTTCCAGGATCACGAAGGATATGCAGCGGGGAGCTATCTCTCAGGAGGATGCCAGAAGAGCCAAGGATCATGTGCGAGACCGGCTCTACGATGCGCTGCGCAGCCCGGATATCTCTGTTGAGGAGTTTTCTGAACAAATATCTACTGCGCAAGTGTATGAATATTGCCGCATCACCAGAGTGAGCAAGCCCCGAGGGCGTCCACCGAAAGCAAAGGCGGGTGGGACCCATGACCAATGAGGAATTGGTCCGCCGATATTACGGCGGTGATGAGCGCGCGCTGGAGGAGTTGTACCGCAGGAATCTCGGGCTGATCCGGCGCATCGCCCGGGAGACTGCCAGAGAGTTCAACTGTCTGCATATGGACAGGGAAAGACCGGGAGAGTTGTCCGGCTATACGAAAACGATTCTGGAGGATCTTTGCGGCGAGGGTGCGTTGGAATTTCTGACACGGGTCCAGAGCAGAGAATACGATGAGAGCCGTGCTGTGCTTGCCATCTACCTGTACCCACATCTGAAAGGCCGGATGACCCGTTGGCTGGAGCAACATATCGGAAATCTTTCTCTGAGCAAGCACGAGATGGATGCTGTCCGGCAGGCACAAAGGCTATATCATTCAGGTCAGTTCAGCATCGAAGAGATCGCAGAGAAAATGGATGTCCTTCTGGAACAGGCTGTCAAGCACATCCGTTACAACACCCATTTTGTTGGTGTCAATGATCTTATCCCTGGGAGCTATGACGGTGATCCCTTTGAGCGGCTGATACCTGGGAATCTCTCTGTTTCTGCGGAGCAGGTCGTGTATCGAAAAGTCTGCATTGAGCTGCTGCAGGAACTATTTGATGCTCTCCCGAAGAAGGACAGGGACATCCTCGGAAAATTCTACGGCGTATTCGGATTTGAAAAAACTTCGCTGAAGGAAATCGGCATGTACCACATGATGAAGGAGTCCGCCGTTGAAAAGGCAAAGGAGCGTGCTGTCACAAAGCTGAAAAAAGCCTATCCGGGTAGCAGGCTGCAGATCTGGAGGAATGTTCATCGTATGATACGCAGACCGATCCTGCCAGCGAAGGATGACAGAGCACTGCGGCGCAGCTTCACGACTTCGACCCTACGAAATCAGGAGTCTGGAAGATCGTAGTTTCGATACAGTCTGGTGAGAATTTTGCGCAGACAGGAGACCGCAACAGTCCCCTTTAGGACATGTTTAGGAAAAATCAAGAGTCATACTCGCTTTTTTATACGTTCCGTGCTATAATGCAGAAAAACACGAAAGGCCGGCAACTATGGCTACACATATTTTAGTCGTCGATGACGAGACTGCGATCGCAGATCTGGTGGAGGTCTATCTGAAAAACGAAGGCTTCACCATCCACAAATTCTATAATGCCTCCGACGCCCTGGCTTGTGTGCGGACGACACGCTTGAATCTGGCGGTGCTGGATGTGATGCTGCCGGACATGGACGGCTTTACCCTCTGCCAGCGCATCCGGGAGGACCACCTGTTCCCCATCATCATGCTCACCGCAAAGGTGGAGGATATGGACAAGATCATGGGGCTGACCTTGGGAGCGGACGACTACATCACCAAGCCCTTCAATCCTCTGGAACTGGTGGCCCGGGTCAAGACTCAGCTGCGCCGCTACACCCGGTACAACCCCAGGGAGGGGACAGTCCAGGAGGTCACCGAATACGACTTTCGGGGCCTTCAGATCTCCAAGGCCACTCACAAGTGCGTCCTGTTCGGCGAGGAACTGGCCCTGACGCCCTTGGAATTCTCCATTCTCTGGTATCTATGTGAGCACCGGGGGAATGTGGTGTCCAGCGAGGAACTGTTTGAACATGTTTGGGGCGAGGCGTTTATGGACAGCAACAACACCGTCATGAGTCACATCGCCCGGCTACGGGAAAAGATGCACGAGCCCAGCCGAAAGCCCAAATTCATCAAGACCGTTTGGGGGGTGGGGTACACCATTGAGTAAGAAAGGAAATACCCGCAGCCGCCGGAGATCTTTGCGCATCTGGGGCGGCTACCTGCTGGTCCTCATGGCTTGGGTGGTCGCAGTGATGGCCTTGGCATTCCTGGGCTTCATCATCTGCGCCAGCATCACCTGGCAGCCCTCGCCGCTCTACGACTTCCTGAATTGGGTTCGAGACTACATCGTTCTGGTCTGCATCGTCACAGTGCTGGCGGGCTGGGTGGTCATCAGCTTCTATTTTATCTCCAAGCCCATCAAGCAGCTGGACGTGGTGGCCAATGCGGCAGAGCAATTATCCCGCCCCAGTGAGGAGCCCATCCAGCTGCCGGATTCCCTGGAGGACATCTCCATCCAGCTGAATCTGGCCCGGGAGCAGGCTCTCCGGGACGCCCGGGCAGCCCGGGAGGCAGAACAGCGGAAAAACGACCTAATCGTCTATCTGGCCCACGACCTGAAAACGCCCCTGACCAGCGTCATCGGCTACCTGACCCTCCTGCGGGATGAGCCTCAGATCTCCCCGGAGATCCGGGCCAGGTACACCGGCATCGCCCTGGAGAAGGCGGAGCGGCTGGAGGACCTCATCAACGAGTTCTTCGACATCACCCGCTTCAACCTCTCTCGCCTGGAGCTGGAGCGGCAGAGCGTGGACCTGACGCGGATGCTGGAGCAGGTCGCCAGCGAATTCCGCCCCATTTTCGCAGAATCGGGGCTGTCATGCAGCCTGGATCTGCCGCCCAAGCTGCACTATTCCTGTGACCCGGATAAGCTGGCAAGGGTCTTTGATAATCTCCTGCGCAACGCGTCTTATTATAGCCTGCCGGACAGCACGGTGGAAATTGCCGGACGGATAGAGGCCGGGAAAATCGTACTCACCTTCTCCAATGCGGGAAAGAACATCCCCCAGGAGAAATTGGACCGGATCTTTGAACAGTTCTTCCGTCTGGACAGCTCCCGCGCCACCCGGACAGGTGGTGCGGGCCTTGGCTTAGCCATCGCCAAGGAGATCGTGGAGCTCCACGGCGGGACCATTCGGGCGGACAGCACCGAGGATCGGATCACCTTCACCATCTGTCTTCCGTCAGACCATTCAGAAGCGCCGTAAGAAAATCACAAGAATTTCGCAGAAAACTTGCAAGGCATCCGTTGGTAGATAGACAAGTATGAAACGCCTGGTTCTGGTACCATTTCAGTATCAGAACCAGGCGCTTTATTTTGATTAGGAGGTCTTATCCCATGAAAACCATTCTCGTTCTCTTCGGCGGATGCTCCACGGAGTACGAAGTTTCTCTCCATTCCGCCTATGCGGTGCTGTCCCACATGGACCCCGCCCGCTATACTCCTTTGGCTGTGGGCATCACACGGGAGGGGCAGTGGCTCTGCTATACCGGCGACCTCTCCCGGCTGGAGGACGGTACTTGGCAGCAGGCGGCAGACTGTATCCCCTGCACCCCACTGGTGGAACGGGAGGCCCGCGCTTTACTACTGCTGGACGGCTCCGGCCGCCGTCTCCTCTTTGACGCGGTATTCCCAGTCCTCCACGGCAAGAACGGCGAGGACGGTACGGTACAGGGACTCTTTGAACTGGCCGGGGTCCCGGTCATCGGCTGCGGGACATTGTCCAGCGCCTTGTGCATGGACAAGGACCGGGCCCACCAGCTGGCGGCCCTGGCCGGCATCCGGGTCCCCCGGAGCCACGTCTTTCATTCCGGCGATGATTTCAGCCGGACCGCCCAGGCAGCGGAGGAACTGGGATACCCGGTGTTTGTCAAGCCGGTCCGGGCCGGTTCCTCCTTCGGTATCACCAAAGTCTCCGGGCCGGAAGAGCTGCCCGCCGCCATGGGGGAGGCCTTCCGCCACGACAGCGCCGTGATCCTGGAGGAGACGATCCCCGGCTTTGAGGTGGGCTGCGCGGTCATGGGCAACGAGGAACTGACCGTGGGTCTGGTGGACGAGATTGCGCTGTCGGAGGGCTTTTTCAACTATGAGGAGAAGTACACCTTAAAGACCTCCGCCATCCACTGTCCCGCCCGCATCCCGCCGGAGAAGGCGGCAGAGATCCAGGCAGCGGCAAAAACCATTTACCGTGCCCTGGATTGCCGGGTATTCGCCCGGGTGGATCTGTTCCTCACCCCGGATGGGGAGATCGTCTTCAATGAGGTCAACACCATCCCCGGCTTCACCGCCCACAGCCGCTACCCCAGCATGATGCAGGGCATCGGCATTTCCTTTGGGGAGCTGGTGACCCGCCTGATCGAGTTGGGGGTGGCGGGATGAGAACCGTGTCGATTCCCCGGGAGCAGATTTTTCAGGGGCCGCTGGTCCTGGTCAACCGGGCGCATCCCCTGCATGAAAAAGAGCGATCTGCGCTGACCTCGGTGGACCCGCACCACCCCGACATTCTTCTTGAAAGCCGGGCACGGCAGCTACTGTCTGCCTGTATCCAAAAGGCGGGGGGACAGCGGGAGATCGTGCCGGTGTCCGGCTGGCGGAGCCAGCAGGAACAGCAGCGGATCTGGGACGACTCCATGGCGGAGCATGGGGAGACATTTACCCGCCAGTATGTGGCCCTTCCAGGATGCAGTGAGCATCAGACCGGCCTCGCCATCGACCTGGGAAAGGCTGCCGGATACATCGACTTCATCCGGCCTGCCTTTCCCTATGACGGCGTCTGCGGAAGATTTAGGCGTCTGGCGGCCCGGTACGGCTTTATCGAACGCTACCAGCGGGGCAAGGAGGAAGTCACCGGGATCTCGGCTGAGCCGTGGCACTTCCGCTATGTGGGGGCGCCCCACGCCCAGCTGATGGAAACCAACGGGCTGTGTCTGGAGGAGTACCGGGACTTTTTGCGGCAGGGTCCCCGGAGCGTCGCTCTGGAAAACGGCCGCATGGCCCAGGTGTTCTATGTGCCCGCCGCCGGAGCCGTCACAGAGGTGGAAGTGCCGGAGGGCTGCTGCCAGATATCCGGCGACAATGTGGAGGGATTTATCCTGACATGGTGGGGGGATACCCATGAGAACGGCTAAGAAAACCGTCCCGACTTTGGACCTCTTTCGTCTGGCGGCAGTCCTGCTGGTGGTGATAAACCACACCTCGCCCCTGGCGGATGTGTCTGCCATGGCTGATTTCTGGCTTACCCGGGTACTGGCCCGGGTGGCAGTCCCATTCTTTCTGATGACCACTGGGTACTTTCTGAGCCGGAATCACTGGGCTGGTGTGGGGCGGCAGCTGAAAAAGCTCTGCCTGCTCTACGGCGTCTGCATCCTTTTGTATCTGCCAGTGAATCTCTATGCCGGCAGCTTCACCGGTCCGGCGGATGTTTTGCGGAAACTGCTGGTGGACGGCACCTTCTACCACCTGTGGTATTTCCCGGCGACCATTCTGGGCATCGTCATCGCCCGGTGGCTCAGCCGGCTGGGCCTGCGGGTGGCTCTGCCTGTGGCGGCGCTACTCTATCTCATCGGTCTGGGCGGGGACAGTTACTATGGACTGGTTTCCCGGATCCCGCTGCTTCGGACCCTTTACGACGGCATTTTTACACTGTGGGGCTATACCCGCAATGGCCTGTTCTTCGCGCCACTGTTCCTTCTGCTTGGGGCCGCCGGAAGGCGGTGGAACCAAAAGCTGTCTCTGGCGGGCTTCTTCCTCTCTCTGGCAGCCATGAGCGCCGAGGGGCTGTGGCTCCATCGCATGGATGTCCAGCGCCACGACAGCATGTACCTCGCCCTCCCCCTGTGCATAGTATGCCTTTTTTCTCTGCTGCTGGGCGGAAACAAGGGCGAGTCCAGGAAAGTCCGGGAATTTTCCACAGCCATGTATGTGCTCCATCCCCTCTGCATCGTACTGGTCCGGGGAGCGGCAAAGCTACTGGGACTGGGAGAAATGCTCATCGAAAACAGTGTTCTCCATTTTATTGTGGTGCTGGCGCTCAGTGCGCTGCTCTCCGCCCCTTGCCTGCTGAGGCTTCAAAAGAAGCCCAGCCCCACCGCTCGGGCCTGGCGGGAGGTGGATCTGGCGGCCCTTGGGCACAACGCCCAGGTGCTGCGGAACACATTGGCCCCGGGGACAGAGCTGATGGCGGTGGTAAAGGCGGAGGCCTACGGTCACGGCGGGGCAGTGACCGCC
>OGHH01000525.1_pt1 | contig 40029 bp, 42 predicted proteins | sample 1571471 | NCBI WGS metagenome assembly OGHH01 (sample SAMEA2581936, study PRJEB24529) | metagenome | biome: Human gut stool | place: China | collected 2011
GTCGTGGATCTGCCCAGGCCGCAGCAGAGCGCATATGAGTACATCGTGGAGAGTGTCAGCGTTCAGAATGGCATGAGCAGCCAGTCCACCACGGCGGTGCTCAAAGACAGCAGTGGGAAGTCCGTAAAGGTATTTGCCCGGGGCGTCCACGAAGCTCTCAAGTACGGCGTACCCCTTGTGAATGTGAAGATCTCGCTGAAAAAACAAGGCACCGTAGCTTTCCACTACCTGGAGAGCTACGAGGTCGCCGGCACAGGCCAATGCGCGGCGTAGGAGGCGGAGGATGGAACAGATCAAGACCATTCCCTCTGACCTTTGGACACGGCGCGGCAAGGTCATCGTCACAGAGAACCTGAAGCAGTGGCGGAAAAGTCCCGGACTGGCAGTTGTCCTTCACGAACTGAACCGATGCGTCGTGGAGTGCGAGCTGGTGGGAAATGTGACCTATGATGTGCGGCTTTACAAGGCAGTACGAGCCTACCTGCGCTCAGAGAGCTTTGCCATAACCGGAGCTCCCTGCATAGTGAAAAAATGAAGGAGGATATTTCTTTGAAAAAAATCAGCAGTTTTCAAATCACAGGCATGACCTTGTCCGGGTTTAAGTGTTACAGGGAGACCACCCATCTCGCCTTTGGCAATCCCACCATCGTCACCGGCGGCAACGGCCGGGGTAAATCCAGCATTGCCGACGCCATCGCCTTCGCCGTCACCGGGCTCCCCTTTTTCGGGGAGCGCGGGATCGACCGGCTGCATTGTGAGACGAACCACGATCTGATGGTGGCGTTGTATTTTACCGATGGGGACGGTGAGAGCCATGAGCTCTCCCGCACCCGGCAGAAAAGCCGTATGACCATCACCTTTGACGGTTATGAGATTCGTCAGCACGACCTCAGCGAGATGTTTGGAGAGAAGGATGTCTTTCTTTCCATCTTCAATCCGTTGTACTTCATCGAGGAACTGGGTGAGGATGGGAAAAAGCTGCTGGAGCGTCATCTGCCGGTCATCTCCCATGAGCAGGTGCTCTCCGCCCTGTCTGACAGCGCCCGGGCCGCACTGGAAAACGAGTCCATCCTTTCGCCGGAGACCTATCTGAAAAAGTGCCGCGAGGAGATCCGCGATCTGGAGGAGAGCGTGATTTACCTCAGCGGACAAAGGGATCTGGCGCAGTCTCAGCACAGCAACGGAGCGCAGCAGATATTGAATCTTCAGGAGCAGTATGATTCCCTTCTTCAGGAGCGCGACCATTTGGAGAAAAAGCGATTCGCCGGGCTTGATCTTGCCGGGATGCGGAAACGGCTGGTCGAGATCAGCGCCCGCTATGACGAGATGGCAAAGGACGGTCCGGAGGCTGCGGACACTGCGGAGCTGGACCGGCAGCTTCAGGAGCTTCATCACAGATTAGGCCAGCGAAGCGCCGAGCAGTATGCCCCCAAATACGCACAGCACATCGCGGAGACCAACGCAAAGGTGAAGGAGCTGGGTGCGAAATACAGCCGGGAGATGGCCCTTCTCAAAGGCTTTAAGCCGGGGATCGTCTGTCCTACCTGCCGCCGTTCGGTGTCTCAGGAGGATCTTCCCACCGTGCAGGCCGGGATTAAAGCGTCTGTTGAAGCCATCACAGCAGAAGGAAAGCAGGAAAAGTCCAGACTGGATGAGCTTAAGACGTTGGAAAAGCAGACCGAGGAGACCTTCTTGCAATTTCAAAAAGACGATGTGGAGCGCATCAAATGTGATATTGCACGGCCAAATTCAGGCCATGACGGCGGACATGGAGTACGGCAACCTTACCCAGGAGGAATACGACCGGCTTATCGAGTGCCGAGAGCTGATGCGGGAGCGTCAGGCGGAGCTGGACGCTGCGAGGAAAGCGGCTCAGGTAGCGCCGGAGGATTATGAGGTAAAGATCGCCGAGGTGGAGGAACTGATTCGAAAGAAGAAACACATGCTCTCCAACGCCATCCTCTATGTGGGTAAGCGGGCTGAGCTGACCTTCTCCCAGCTCAGGATGAACAAGGTGGAAATCGCTCTGAACGAGGTGGTAAAATCCACTGGCGAACTCAAGGATGTCTTCAAGTTTACCTACGGCGGCCGCTATTATAACCGCCTGTCTCTGTCTGAGAAGATCCGGGCCGGGCTGGAGGTTTCGGAGCTAATCAAGCGTCTGACGGGCCGCAATTATCCCCAGTTCATCGACAACATGGAATCGGTGGACGAGCTGACCAATGTTCGGCCCACCGGGCAGATCATAATGGCAAAATGCGTCCACGGCGCGGCGCTGACGGTGACGCCCATGGGCCAGACGCAGATGAAGCGGGCCGCATAATCTCTGATCTCTGCGGAAAGGAGGCAGCCGTTTGGCCCGCGTATATGAAAAAATCCCCATCGTGAACGCCGCCAGACGGTGCGGGCTTGTCCTCAATCCCCGAACGCTTCGGCGCGAGGAGGTCGAGGCAAGCTGCCCCTTCTGCAGCGACCACGGGCCGGGCAAGTATCATTTGAGCCTCAACACCGTGAAAGACCAGTACCGGTGCAATCTCTGCGGTGCCCACGGCAACAGCGTTTCGCTGTATGCCCGGGTCACCGGCACGAGCTACAAAGAGGCGTATTTGGAACTGACGAAAGACAGCAAGGTATATCCCATGCCATCCCAACCGGTTCCCCAAACACAGGAACGCCAGCCCCGTGCGCTGGAGGAGCGCCACGCGGTCTATTCGGAGATGCTGTCCTTTTTGACGCTCTCCGAAAGGCACCGCGAAAACCTCCTGGAGCGGGGGCTGAGCGATGAGCGCATCGCGCAAAACGGTTACAGATCCATGCCGGAGACGCCGGAGCAGCGCCGGCTTCTTGCAAAGCTGGTGGGCGCAAGTTATGAGCTTTTGGGCATTCCGGGCTTCTACACCCGCTATGACCAGTGGACCCTTGCCGGCCCCAACGGTTTCCTGATCCCCGTCCGGAATAAGGACGGGCTGATCCAGGGCCTGAAGATCCGGCTGGATGACGCTGACCGGCCCGAGCGAAAATACCGCTGGCTTTCCAGCCGCGGAAAGGACATGAGAAACGGCACCCGCAGCTATTCCTGGATCCATGTCACCGGTGACCGCACGAGAAAGCGCGCCTTTCTGACGGAAGGGCCCCTAAAGGGCGATGTGGCCAGCTACCTTGCAAACGACGCTCTGTTTATCTGCACCGGCGGCGTCAACGCCATCAAGGGCCTGCGGGAGACCATTCTGGACCTTGGTGTGCGGGAGATCGTCGAAAGCATGGACATGGATCAGATGGTAAATCCGCAGGTGCGCGACGCCATTCTCACCATGCGCCGGGAGGTACAGAAAATCCCCGGCATCAAATACTCCAAATACACATGGAACCCGGCTTATAAGGGTGTGGACGACTTCTTCCTCAGCCGGGTATCCGCCATGTAATTGAGGTGAAGGATTTGAACGACAGAACCATGATCAAGGTGAACGCCACGGAAACCTGCCTTGTTTTCCGGACGGTCTCTCCAAAAAGAAAATCACCCCGCAGCTTCTATGTGCTGCGGAGCGAGCTGGAGCGTCTGGAGCAGTACGGCAGCATTACGGCAAGTGACCTGGGTTGCTTTGCTGTATTCCAGCAGGATACGGTGAGCGGCCTTGTCCGCATCCGGTTTTCCTGGCTGCAGCAAAACAGCGCCTGCGAGCTTGCAGGCTACGAGGAAACGGTGTACCTGCCCTTTAACCGGCTGATGGGCTTTGCAGCGCGAAGCCTCATGGACCCGCCTCTGCAATGGAGCGCGCTATCCGTAGAGGAGGTTCCAAAGCCCCGTATGGTTTTTCACGGCAGGGAAAACCTCCACGCGACCCTGTCCCATAAGGCGGTGCGGCGCAAGCTGATACGCTTTCTCCGGGACAACTTCCAATGGGGCTGGTCGGATGAGGTGCGTTTTTACAACGACTTCCTGCCGTACAGCTTTTTCTTTACGGAGATCCGGGGCGGACAGCAGGGCATCTGCGGCGGCCTCATTCTCCACGGGCGTGAGGACCTGAACAGGGCGTATTACTCCATTCATACTTGATTTTAAGGAGGAAACACAGTGGACAAAACCATCAATTTCAGCGAAATCATCGGCGCCGCCACCGGCGAACACAGCAATATGCTGGGTAAATTCCTGTACTTCTCTCTATCCAATATCCTTGTGGATAAGAAGGAACTGAAGGAGCTGTGTGAAAATCTCGGCATCGAGTGCTCCAGCGGCAAGCGCCTGCCTGTCTCCGACGCCTTCAAAAGCGCCACCGGGGACATCCGGGACCGCATCACCGTCCGGAGAGATGGGGAACAGAAGTTCTATCAGATCTACTGCCGGGACAATGAAAACACCCCTGCGGTGCTTTCACGGGAGCTGGTAAAGGAGACGGTAAACCAGCGTACCAACCAGTATGAGAAGCTGGCCAATATCTACTATGACAAGGCTGACCACCGCTTTGGATATGACAACCTCGCCTATGATGAGGATGTGGATGCCATGAAATACTGCCTGCAGGCCGAGCGCCTTTTTGAGCTGTACCAAGTCTGCGCCAACCGCAAACAGGTTGAGACTATCTGCTTGAAGTACCTGCGTTCTCTGGACGCCACAAAGGTCAGCGTCAACGGGCACCTCTACTTCGTGCCCCGGCACACCATGGATCAGGTGGCGGTGTTTGAGACCTTCTTTGAAGAGCTTAGCCGCCTCAACCGCAACAACACCCCTTTGCTCGCCAACAGCTTTTACCTCATCGACGACGCCAAACAGCGGGATAAGATGACGGAAGAGTTTTATCTGGCGGTGAAAAAGGAAATCACGAAATATCAGGAGCGGGCGGACTACTTTATTCAGTCCGGCTGCAGCAGTCCAGCCACCATGGAACGGTGGGTGGTAAAAATTCAGGCGCTGGAAGAAAAGAAGCGCCATTATGAGGACATCCTGCGCCGGGAACTCTCCGGCCTGGATGAGGAGTTTGAATCCCTTCGTCTGCTCTCGCAGGAGCTTTCCCTGCGGTCCAGAGGCATTCGCTCCAGAAAAGCAGCATAATCCAATACAACAGTATGGGGAGGGCTACATCGCTCCTCCCTGTACTGTTGTACTTCTTATCTGAAAGAACAGTGATGAAGCCCGCGTCATATGAAAAACAGGCCTGGGAAAACCAAGCAGAGGTTTGATAATATAGGGCAACACCGCACAGAAAACTGTGTGCAGAAAATGTCACTGCGTGGTAAAATAAAGACATGAATAAACAAATGAGTCTGTCGGGCCTGAGGGATGAACTGGCGCAGGTGCGGACAAAGAAAAAAGAGTTTCTTGAGCAGATCGAGCGTATTGTTCCCTGGGGCAGATGGATTGCCATGATTAAGCCGTGCTACTACAAGGGGGAGCGCGGAAATAAGCCCTATGATCTGGAACTGATGCTGCGGTTATATCTGCTGCAAAACCTTTATAACCTGTCTGATGAGGCGACAGTTGCCGAGGCAATGGACAGTCGTGCATTCTCAGAATTCTGCGGCGTAGAGTCCAGCAATCAGGTGCCTGACGGGGATACACTGGGTCGCTTTCGAAATATCCTCGTACACAATGGTTTACAGGAGCAGCTGTTTGCACAGGTAATAAAGCTGCTGAGGGAGAAAGGCTTGCTTCTGAAAAAGGGCACTATCGTTGACTCTACCATCATTGCAGCTCCATCCTCTACAAAAAACCAGGACACGCAGCGGGACCCGGATGCACATCAAGTGAAAAAGGGCAATGAATGGCACTTTGGATATAAGGCCCACATTGGCGTGGACAAAGACAGCGGTCTGATCCATACGCTCAAGGTGACGGCCGCCAATGTCCATGACGTTACCATGACCTCAAAGTTACTAACCGGAGAAGAAACGGTCGTATACGGTGACAGCGGCTATCTTGGAGCTGAAAAACGTGAAGATGCCATCATCACCAACCATTCAGGCAAGCACATTCGCTATAAAATCAATCGTCGTCCCTCGCAGATGAAAAAGGGTTCAGCCAGATCGCAGGCTCAGTTAAAACGCAGAGAACATGAAAAGTCATCCGTTCGGGCAAAAGTGGAACACGTCTTTGGCGTAGTGAAAGGCCTGTTTCGATACCGAAAGACGCGGTATCGAGGCCTGCGAAAACAGACCGCAAAATTGAATATGTTATTTGCACTGGCAAATCTGATTCTGGCTGACAGGCGTTGCTTGCCGGCTTGATTCAGTTTGCCCATGCAACGAAAATATGCTGATCCTCCGCCGCAGTTTGCCGATATTGGCAGATGGTGCGGTTTTTTCATGTCATTGCGCGGTGTTGCCATAGGATTGTTATACACTCCATGATTGAAATATTATCGAAATTATGTCATAATGACACTGTAAATCTCCTCTGAAGAGATTTTGGCAAAACTGAGTCTGGGAAATAAAGCCTTTATCGAAAATGTCCGAAGCGCTGGGTATCGTTTTACCACAGCCTCCATGCATCCGAAGGGAGCTGGGGCGGAAACTGACACTAAAGTATAGGAACGGCATACCGCCCCTTGCACGGGGGCGGTATGCCGTTTTTTTGCTGTGGCACCAAAAGGCGCTGCCTCCGTTTTCATCAATACCTGTTAAACTGCCTAAAATATTTGATTGACACTCGAAACGCTCATGACCAAATCTTCGTAGTTCGTCTTTCTGATGTCGTTATTGGCATCTCTCACCGTTTTTATCTGTGATAGAAGTGTTTTTGACTCTGCATCCAAGGTAGGTGAAGCAAAGCATGTTAGATAAAAAAAGAGTTCTGAATACCTGCCTTTGATCAAACGGCCCTTTCCATTTTGTGGTGAAAGGCCGCTTGTTCTTTATTCTATAAAATTTAACGAAGCGAACTATAACTAAATATGTATCGGCAAGACGGCAGATTTGCGCCGCCTGACCGCAGCACCACATGAAGAAAAGAGGTGATTTACGCCGTCTTTGTGCCGACCGCATGATCGGAAGGCGCAGCTATGCGATGGAGGGTTATCCGCTGCATTGAGAGGGTCTGCTGTCCATACGAGCCACGATACACCGCTTTTCGGAGAATCCACATGCTCTCCGGGCGGTCCAGAGAGCACAGGGAGACATCGGAGAAACCGCCTCCTGCCCGAAAAACACCACACCCAGCTTCTCTCAATGCGTGTTCTATGCGGCAAGGCGGCCTACGCCAACCCTCCGAAAGACCCCGCTGCCGTTCTCCTCCCAATCTGTTTTCGAGCGTTTCCCCCTTCAAAAAACAGATTGGAAAGGAATTTACATATGAATACTGATATGAAAAAGTATGTGGAAAGCCTGCTGGAGTCCTACCACAAGCGGGAAAGAGAGATCGCCATTTTGCGCTTTGAGCTTTCTGCCCCCGCGCAGATTACGGAGCAGGAGATGATCGACACCATGCTCTTTGCCCATCCGGATGACAGCGGACATACTGAAGGACACATCTCCGATAAGACCCCTTACATTGCTCTGGGCCATCAGGAGCGGGCGGCGCAGCTCAATGCTGAAACCATCAAGGAGATCTCCAAGGAGCTGCTGGAGCGCGTTCAGACGCAAACCCGGCTGGAGTATTATGTCTCGCTGCTGGAGCACCGGCAGCAATGTGTGCTGTGCCAGACCTACTTTGAGCGAGTCACGCAGGAAGCGGTGGCCAAGGAGCTGGGCGTCACGGTACGCACGGTTCAGGACATCAAGGCGAAGGCCATCGGGGAGCTTGCGGAGATGTACTCCTTTTCCGAAAAGGTGAAGTAAGCAGCCGAAGGTTACCGCACCGCGCCTTTTCTGCGTAAGCGATCCACAAAAGCTGTAGGCGCCGGTGGTTGATTGCTCTGTCCGGGCCTATGGTATGTTAAAACAGGGCCGCACTCCGAGCTATATGGCCCGGAGTGCGGTTTTTGTTATATACTGGGACAGCGCAGTGATGTTACTTAACAGCGTCCTTAAATGCCTTGCCGGCCTTAAATACTGGCACCGTGGATTCAGGAATCTCGATGACCGCATTGGTAGCGGGGTTGCGGCCAACTCTTGCGCTGCGCTTTTTGACCTCAAAGGTTCCAAAGCCGACCAACTGCACCTTTTCTCCGGCAACAACAGCGGCAACAATAGCGTCCAGGGTACTGTCGAGAGCGGCCGCGGCATCCTTCTGAGCGATGCCTGCACCGTCGGCGATCTTGCGGATTATTCATGAAGAAGCTCCTTTGCTTTTGAGTATTGCATAATTTAGCCACAATTTAACACTTATACTCTACCATATATCATGAGAAAACGCAATGCTGTTAGACAATATGAAATGATGTCAACGCCAGGCAACCATCTCCCTTACGACAACGAGGCTCGGCGTCTACAATAGGGTCTACTGGATAACCGCCAAATCCGGAAAAAATCTCAGAATAGCGAAGCGAAGCAGCCGGAACATCCGCGCAAAAAAAGTGCGCAAAAGTGTTTGCAGGCAGTGGGCGGCGTTCATGGCCAGCACAACCAGAGCCGCCTCGGTTTTTGCCGTGCAACTCAGGTATGACAGTATTCTGTCTAAACCGTAGCGCCGCTTGGCAATGCCGTTGCGGCTCTCCACAATGTTGCGGTCACAGCTGTCGCGATACGCCATCTCCCGGTCAGCCTCCAACTCGTCAGCCTTGGGCCGCCCCAGCCTCGGCCCCGAGAGCCGGATCCCGTGCTCTTTGCAGAAGCGCCGGTTTTCCCGGTTTCGGTAGATCGTATCTGCCAGAATTCGCTCCGGATAGTGCCCGAAACGCACTTTGTATTTCTCCGCGCTTGCGATCAATGTGACGCCCTCGTTGAAGTTGTCAAAGCTCTGCGCGTCAATGAAGGTGTAGCCGTCTACCACAGAAAACCCGAGCTTTTGCCCAAACTCCACCGGATGCCCGGCTTTGCCCCGGACGATAGGACGCACATGGGGCTGGCGCAGGTTGACGATCCTGTCGGGAATGGAGGCTTGGGGATTCTCCAGATGCGTTCGCTGCTGCTCGGCCACACTGCGGAGCGTAGCCAGTCGCTCCCACTGGCGATGTTTCAACGTGTCCTTCGGCAGGGCTGCAAGCAAATTGTCCAGATCGGAGAGTCCGCGCTCCACGTAATCCAACTGCTCTGAAACCGCTTGTTTGACCGCTTTCCGCTTCGCCTTGCGCAGCTTCGCGATCTTCAGGTAGCGCTTGCGGGCCTTCCTGCGGTTATACGAGGTCTTGTGTCCGCGTTTTTCGCTCTTATCCCAGACCGTGTCAATGAGTTCCTCCACATTCTCCCGGCACTCGTTCAGCAGCGACAGATCCGTCGGGTAGCGCACATCAGCCGGGGCAACCGTTGCGTCCAGCACCAATGTTCCACCATTCCCTCCGCCCTGCGGCGGCTCGTCCTTGGGCGGATGCCCCCGCCGGTACAACTCCTCGTTGATGGCGGCGACGTCATCGGCTGTGAAGCGCTTGCGGAAATACGTCATCATGGATGTGTCGAACAACGGTTTCGTCTGAAACTCATGTAGCCCGAGAAAGTACTGCAAATACGGGTTCTCACTGATGTTCTCCACGACCTTCTCATCCGTGAAGCACTCCGACGCCTGTATATGAAGTGAGCCGAACGCGATGCGGGCCTGCCGTCCCGGCGTTTGTTCTTGAAGCTGCGGGCGTAAACGTCCTCAATCATATCCCAAGGCATCAGTGCCGCGAGTTTCACCCATCGGTTACCGGCGTCCAATTTCCCGCCGAAGGGCAGTATGAAGTCCTCCAGCGTCATTTGCACCCGTTCAGATTCCTTTTGATACATCATCTCTACCCCAAAACCCGTCTTTTTTTGCTCTTCATCGCCATTATGATACCATAACAGAGCGCAAATGTATTGTGTTTTCAATGGGTTTGCGGTTGTTCAGTAGGCTCTACAATATTCAAATTATGAGAAGGCGCACCTGCTGCGCCGGTCGAAAGCTGCCAATGACGCTGCGCCTTTTCTTCGTAAAAACTTCGTGGAAATTTCGTGAAAGCTGTGGGTACAGGTGGCTTGCGGCTTCGTCCGGGAATATGGTATCATTAAGTTGTCAAATAAGGAATAAGCGCTGCTCTCCGAGCCAATGGCCCGGAGGGCAGTTTCTTTTTCCCGGCAGGCGGCCAGCATAGTTCGGCCGCCTTTTTCATATCCATTGCAGTAGGACAAGGAGGGCCGCATATGAGGGAATACAAGCTCACCGCGCAGGAATACGAAAAGCTGAAGAATACGGATATCCGGGAGGTGGAGCCCTCCGCGGTGCCGGACATCAGGGACATCCATGTAGATACCTCACTGCCTGAACCGGAGCGTGTGGCGCAAGTGGTGGAGCAGATGAACGGCAATCCCTTTGTCTTTCGCTGCGGCGGGATCCTGGTAAAGACCTCTTTTGCCGGTACGCTGCCCCTGCAGACGGTGCTGGAGGACTGTCTGGAGCACGCGAAATGACAACGCCGTGAAAACTACCGCTTTACAGAAGATACGAACAATGATATACTGAATGCGGACCAAACCAGAATAGAGTTCCATGAATCGCTTTCTGATGACAAGGCCGCATTCGCGGCGAACATCGTCAGGAGGTTGTTTTCATGGAATTTTTTTATTGTTATGCCTATGGCCGCCTCTCCAAGGAGGACGGCGACAAGGTGGAGAGCGACAGCATCAAAAATCAGAGGGATCTGATCCACGCCTACATCGCCCAGCATCCGGAGATGAAGCTGGTGGACGAGGGTTACGATGACGGCTATACGGGCACCAACTTTGAGCGGCCCTGTTTTAAGGAAATGCTGGAAGCGGTACGCGCCGGCAGGGTCAACTGTGTCATCGTCAAGGATCTCTCCCGCTTTGGCCGTGAGTACATTGAGGCAGGCCGGTACATCGAAAAGCTCTTTCCGGCGCTGGGCGTTCGCTTCATCGCCATCAACGACGGCTATGATACCGCCCATCTGGACAGCGCCAGCAGCCTGATGCTGCCCTTCAAGAATCTCATCAACGACTCCTATTGCCGGGACACTTCCATTAAAATCCGCAGCCATTTTGATGTCAAGCGCAGAAACGGAGAGTTCATCGGCTCCTTCGCCGCCTTTGGATATGCCAAGGACCCGGAGAACAAGAACCGGCTGGTGGTGGACCCGGAGGCTGCCGATGTGGTGCGGGATATCTTTTCCCGCCTCATCGCCGGCCAGAGCTGTCAGGGTATCTCGGACGATCTCAACGCTCTGGGCGTGCTGTCTCCCATGGAGTATAAACGCTCCAAGGGCATGAATTATCAGTCCGGCTACCGCGTCCACGGCAAGGCCAAATGGAGCGCTGTCGGTGTGCGCCGCATTCTGGAAAACGAGGTGTACCTGGGCGTGATGGAGCAGGGCAAGCGCACCACACCGAACTATAAGGTCAAAACGGTGGTCAAGCGGCCCCAGGAGCAGTGGATGCGGGTGGAGAACACCCATGAGGCCATTATCAGCCGGGAGGATTTTCAGCTGGCGGCCCGCCTGCTGCGCACCGATACCCGCAAGGCCCCAGGCGCCAGAGCGGTCTATCCGCTCTCCGGATTGGTGTACTGCGGAGACTGCAAGGGCAGTATGGTGCGCAAGACCAGTTCCTATGATGGGAAGACCTATGCCTATTATGTCTGTGCCGCTCACCGAGCAGATAAGACGGTCTGCGCACCTCACAGCATCAGCGAGAGCAAGCTGGAGCAGGCGGTGCTGGAAGCCACTAATTTCCATATCAGAACGGTGGCCGCGCTGAGTAAGGCACTGGAGGCCATCGGAAGAAGGCCTCTGCAGAAGGTAGCGGCGGAGCGAATGGATCGCCAACTGGACGCCCTGCGCCGGGAGCTTGTCAAAAAGCAGGAAATCCGCGACTCTCTGTACCGCCGTTATGCCGCCAGCGAGGTTTCACAGGAGGACTTTTACGAGTTCAAACGTATTTTCACCCGAGACTGTGAGGAAGTGGAACAGGCCATTGAAGCCCAGCAGCGGCAGCTTGATGAGCTGATGGAGGCTACCGCACCGGACAGTCCCTGGATCAAGTATTTCAAACACTTCGGACAGTTGGAAAGCCTCAAGCGGGAGACGCTGGTGCGCCTTGTGGAGCGCGTCCTCATCTATGAGGACGCCCGGGTGGAGATCGTATTCCGCTATCAGGAGCAGTTTGCGCAGGCCATGACCGTTGCCGCCGGACAGGTGGAGGATCTGCCAATGAGAGAGGCGGTGTGAGTATGGCGAGGAAATCGAGGAAAGCAGCGCCCGGCGCAGTTGCGGATTGCCAAACGACGCCGGAAGCACAGACACAGCCTCACATCTATGACGCGGTGGGCTACGCCCGCCTGTCTGTTATGGAGACCCGGGACAGAAAGGACAGCGAGGCGCTGCAAAACCAGAAGGCACTACTGCGCGATCACATCAGTCGGCAGCCGGATCTTCGGCTTTGCGCCATGTTCGAGGATAACGGTGAAACCGGAACCAATTTTGACCGGAAGGGGTTTGAGACCATGATCGCCGCTGTGCGCAGCGGTAGGGCCAACTGCATCGTGGTCAAGGACCTTTCCCGCTTTGGAAGGGATTACATCGAGGCCGGCACCTATCTGGAGACCATTTTTCCCGCCATCGGCGTGCGCTTTATCTCCATCGGGGATGGGTATGACAGCGCCGATGCGTCCACGGCAGACTGCCTGACTGTGGCGCTGAAAAATATGGTCAATCAGATGTATTCCAAGGATATCTCCAGAAAATCCGGCTCCGTGCTGCGGGAGAAGATCCAGCGGGGAGAATTTATCGGCGCCTATGCCGCTTACGGGTATATCAAGAACCCGAAAGACAAGCACCGTATCCTCATCGATCCCGATGCCGCAGAGGTGGTGCGGGAAATCTTTCGCCGCAAGCTGGACGGACAGAGTGATGCTTCCATTGCCCGTACACTCAATGCGGAGGGGATTCAGTCTCCATGCTGCTACCGCTATCAAAAAGGCATCCTGCTGGACAAGCGGTTTGCCCAGCCACGCCCATGGCGAATTGAAACGATCAAGAGCATTTTGCGAAACGAGGTCTATCTCGGTCACATGGTACAGGGCCGCCGGCGCTCTGAATTTTATGCCGGAAAGCCGGAGCGGATGCTGCCACGGGAGGAATGGACGACAGTAGAGAATACCCACGAGGCCCTTATCGACAAGGCGGATTTTGACCGGGTGCAGGCACTCATGGCGGAAAAGAACGCTCAATACCATGCCCGGCTTGGAAAGTATGACTATCTTGGGAAAAGCGAGAACATTCTGAAGGGGCTGGTCTACTGCGCCGACTGTGGAAAGCCCCTGGTGCGATACAAGCAGGTTTGGGGGAAGAATAGCGGCAATAAGGTGGGCTATTACTATCTGTGCCCCACTTACGCTACGCTGCTGGAGCAGAGCGGGTGTATCTATAAGTTTTTTAAAGAGGAGACCCTGTTGAATGCTTTGCAGCTGGAAATCTCACTGGAGGTCAGTCAGGCCGTGGACATGGCCGCACTGGCCAGGCGTCTTTCCGCTGGCAAGGAGGGCAGGCTCGGCGCAGCTGCGGCGCAGCTCAAGCGGCTGAATCTGAAATTGGAGCGGCTGGAGACTCTGAAAAAAACTTCCATGCTGGATTATCTGGGCGGAAAGCTGTCCACCGAGGAATATGAGCGGCTGAAAGAGAACTGTACGGAACAGGCAGACAGCCTGAAGGCGCAGGCCACAGAGCTTCGTGCGATGCAGAAGCAATATGGCGAAACTCTGACGGAGGCCAACCCCTGGCTGAGAGCCTTTGGGCGCGTCAGTCCCGTTGAACCGCTCACCTCCCAGCTGACCCACGCCCTAATTGAGCGTATCCTCATCTATGACAACAGCCATATCGAGGTCGTGCTTCGCTTCCGGGATGAGAAGGAGAAGCTGATGGTCGCAGCAAAGGAGGTTGGAGCATGATCCTGGCAAAATATATCCGGCTCTCCAGTGCTGACGAGGACGCCATGTACGGCGATAAGCCGGAGAGCAACAGCGTGACTCACCAGAGAATGCTTCTTGGAAGCTATATCCAGCAGAAGGCGGAGTTTTCTGGCTGTACGGTCATGGAGTTTTTGGATGACGGCCGCAGTGGAACCAACTTCTCAAGACCGGGTGTGTGCGCTCTGCTGGACGCCGCCAGACGCCGGGAGATCGACTGCATCATCGTCAAGGATTTTTCCCGGTTTGGCCGCAATTATATTGAAGTCGGCAACTATCTTGAGCAGGTTTTTCCCTTTCTGGGTATCCGCTTTATTTCCGTCAACGACGGCTATGACAGCAATGACCACCCCTACGGAGTAGCCGGGGATCTCAATAACGCCATACGAAATCTCATCAATGAGATGTATAGCCGGGATCTTTCGGAAAAAGTGAAGGACGCCCGGCGGCAGTACGCCCAGCGTGGCCAGTGCATTGCCGCGTATCCCATCTATGGCTACATGAAGTCACCGGAGGACAGAAAGCAGCTGATCCCGGATAATGAGGCTGCGGATGTGGTCCGGCGGATCTTTGAGCGGTTTCTTGGCGGCTGCACAATGACGCAGATCGCGCGGGACCTCGAAGCGGACGGCATCCAAACGCCATCCCAGAGAAAGCGCACCCTTGGCTCCAAGCGTCAGACCTGGAACTCGGAGCGGCTGGACAATGTGTGGGAGGAACAGACAATTAAGCGGATACTGGCCGACGAACGGTACACTGGAAAACTCATCTCCCTGAAAACCACGCGAAAGGAGCTGGGCAACCAGAACTCCGCCGTTGTGAAAGACCCGGCGGATTGGATCGTTGTACCGGATGCGTTTACGCCCATCATATTTCAGGAAACCTTCGAGGCGGTGCAAAGGCGTCTTGCCGAGAATCGAAAGCCGGCAAAGAAAAAAGGGCCGCGTGCAATCAGATTATTTTCCGGAAAGGTAAAGTGCGGTTCATGCGGCCTTGCCCTGACGAGAAGGAAGGTGGAGGCCGGCTGGTACTACACATGTGACGGCCGAGCAAGACAGGCGGACGATGTCTGCCGGGGCATCCGGTTGTTTGAAAAAGATTTGATCCGTGTGGTGCTCACCTCCATCCGCTTTCAGGCCAGGCTGGCAAAAAAGATTGAAAAGCAGACGAAGATCCGAAAGGGAGCGGTATCCGGAGTACATGGGAGCATGTGGGAGGAAAGGCGGCGGCTTCAGATGAAGCTGGATCAGCTCTCCACGCAGAAAACGGAAGCCTATTTACAGTTTGACAGCGGTGAAATGAAAAAAGCGGTCTTTGACGATAAATGCGCCAAACTCAACCGAGCCATAGCGGAGTGCTGTGAGGCTGTCGCTGAGACCATGAAGCTGGATTCAGGTGAGCGGCCTGAAGCCGAACTCACCTGTCGGGCACAGATTGATTCGCTGAAGGCACTAAGCAATCTGCGCACCCTTGACCGCGACACCGTAGAGAAGCTGATTCGTGCGGTCCTGGTTTATGGGAATGACCGGATTGAGATTATCTGGAATTTCAATGATGACTATATGAAACTGATTGAACAGAAAGAAGGAAATGACTATGCGGGAGAAGCATAAACCGCTCAGAGTGGCGTGCTATATGCGGGTGGCTCAAGCTGAATCCGCTGAAGCAGCACAGTTGGCTATGGCAGGACAGAAAGCTGTGCTGGGGGATGTAGCCGAGAAATGTGGGAATATCGTTACAGCATATTTTCAAGACTACATGAACGGCATTCAGTATCAAAGACCGGGCCTTCTTTCGGTCCTGGACGCCATCAAATGCGGACAGGCTGATGCCCTGCTTGTGAAAGACGAAGGCCGCTTGGGACGAGATGCGATAAAAAACAGGGCAATAAAAGAGCAATTGCAACAAGCAGGCGGCAGGATAATTTTTGCGGATGAACTTCAGACTTACCACAAAGAAGTGGATTGAGAAAATAAGACGTTGGTATTTTCCACATAGAACAGTTTTGGTTTTTGCTGAATACTGGAGGGATATAGTGCTGGCTTTGGACCAAAAAGAAATCTTCTTTTTGTGGCGTTGAGAAATAAATCGAATTATTTTCTGGTTTTCCCTTGACACTTTCGGACGACGGATTTTCCGGCGTGAGTTTTGAGCGCGAGGGGCTGCAAGCGATGTTGCAGGAAGTGGAAGCCGGACGAGTGGCGACGGTCATTACCAAAGACCTTTCCCGTCTTGGCAGAAACTATCTGAAAACGGGCGAACTCATAGAGATTGTATTTCCCGAAAACGGAGTACGCTATATCGCGATCAACGACGGAGTTGACACAGCGCGGGAGGATAACGAGTTTACCCCCTTGCGGAACTGGTTTAACGAGTTTTACGCCCGCGACACAAGCAAGAAAATCCGCGCAGTTAAACAGGCACAGGCGCAAAAAGGCGAGCGCGTCAACGGGGAATATCCATACGGCTATATCCCAGACCCGAACAACCGCCACCACCTTATACCCGACCCGGAAACCGCGCCGATTGTCAAACAGGTTTTCGCTATGTTTGTTAGCGGCGTGCGTATGTGCGAAATCCAAAAATGGCTTGCGGAAAACAAAGTCTTGACGATTGGAGCGTTGCGCTATCAGCGTACAGGACAGGCGCGGTATCAGCGGGCAATGATCGCCCCCTATACTTGGCCGGACAAAACGCTCTATGACATATTAGCAAGGCAGGAATATTTAGGGCATACCATAACCGCGAAAACTCACAAGGTATCCTACAAGTCGAAAAAGACCCGGAAGAACGAAGAAGAACAACGCTATTTCTTCCCAAACACCCATGAGCCGCTTGTTGACGAGGAAACCTTTGAACTTGCGCAAAAGCGGATTGCTACCCGCCACCGCCCGACAAAAGCAGCGGAGATTGATATTTTTTCCGGCTTGCTGTTTTGCGCTGGTTGCAGACATAAGATGTATTACCAACAGGGCGTAAATATCGAGCCGCGCAAGTTTTCCTATTCTTGCGGCGCATGGCGCAACAGGGCAAGGACAGGCAGCGAGTGTACCTCTCATTATATCCGCAAAAACGTACTTCTTGATTTAGTGCTGGAAGATATGCGGCGGGTTTTGCGGTATGTTAAGGAACACGAACAGGACTTTATCTGTAAAGCTACCGAGTACGGCGACATGGAAGCGAGAAAGGCATTAGCGCAGCAGCAAAAGGAACTTTTCAAAGCACAGGCGCGTATGACCGAACTTGACACGCTTTTCCGCAAGCTGTATGAGGACAACGCATTAGGCAGACTGACAGATGAACGGTTTGTGTTTCTAACTTCCGGCTATGAGGACGAAAAGAAATCCCTTGCCGCAAGGATAGACGAGTTACAACAGCAGATCGCAACCGTTACCGAGCGAAAAAGGGATATATCAAGGTTTATTCAGATTGTCGGGAAATACAGCGACATACAGGAATTGACCTATGAAAACGTCCATGAGTTTATCGACCGTATTTTGATACATGAATTAGACCGGGAAACCAACACCCGGAAAATCGAAATCCATTATAGCTTTGTCGGACAGGTTGATACCGAGCAGGAGCCGACGCAAGTTGTCAACCATGACCGCCGCAACATGGTAGATGTAAAAAGTATCGCTATCTAACCCCAGCAAAAGTAGTGCCCGAAATACCGTCGTCTACGAAAAACCGATAGTTCGTTATACCGTTTTTCTTGCAGTAGTCCTCTAAGATGGTTTTCTGATTTTTTATGGAGTTCGACTCGTTTTCTTCGGCATCCTCTTTGATATCATCTACCGAAAGACGACAATATAAAGCCGTCAGTAATTCTTCTTGCTCTTGTAATTTAGTTGCTGTTGTCATTTTCATAATCTCCTTTCCGACAACCAAGAGCGCAGCGAGGGTAATAATACCTTACTGCGCTCCGTGTATTTTTTCAAATGTGCTGATTACAGATACTGATTTGCCAGCAATAACGCTTTGAACTGATTCAGCACGGTACGCTTGCCTTCGGTTTTCAGATGAGTTGTAACATCATAAACCGTACCGCCGATCTTCATAGAAAAGGTACTTTTTCTATTTTCATCGGTATCGGGCAGACGCTCTTCAAACAAATATTTTTCTTTCTCGTTCATAATCTTTTCCTCCTTTATCTCGAATCTCGATCACGCTGGCGCTGTAAAAATCTCTTGTAGTAATCGACTGCCTTCAAGATGAAATCCTTCTGCTGAGAAACAGACAGATTTTGCGGCAGACGGTCACGGAGCTTATCCATAGGGATTTTCAGAGTTTCCCGCTGATTCGGCTTTGCCTGCGAGAGCATTTTGGAAATCTCATAACGGGAGAGTTGTCCGTCGTTATACAGATTTTTCATACGAAAAGCCTGCGAATAAGATGGGGTGCAGTCGTAAAGCTCGCATTCTTCCAAAACGCCGTACTGCGCTTCTTCGCTGAGGAAGGACAGTTCCACACCGACGGAGAGCGCCATTTTGCCTTCATCCATCCAGTCGAGCAGTTCCGGGATGAGATGCGTAAGGCGGATATAGCGTTGGACTGTCTTATAGCTTTCACCAAGCGACTCACCAATTACAGCAGTTGTTCTGTTGCTATCCGACTTCGGGACAAATTGTCCCGAAGTTAAATCTGAACGCTGTCCCTGATGGCTAAGGGCATCGGCTTTCATCTTGTACGCAAATGCTTTTTCGGACGGCAGAATATGCTCCCGGTGCAGGTTGCTGTCTACCACGGCAATGGCGGCGGCATCCCGGTCAAGGGCATAAATAAAAGCAGGAACTGTTTCCAGCCCTGCCTTCACTGCAGCGTGTAAGCGGCGGTGTCCGCTTACTACCTCATATTCGTCTGTGGTGTTTTCCTTTGGCCTTACAATCAGCGGCGATAGAATACCCTGCGTCTGTATGCTTTCGATCAGCGTATTCATTTCCTCGTTGTCGAGCACCTTGTAGGGGTGTCCCTCAAAAGGGTGTAATTTAGATACCGGAATGGCTACCGGCATTTTCATAGTGTTGTTCATCGTTCATAATTCCTTTCTTTTTTCTTAGTTGTAATTTCGTTTTCTTCATAGGTGACCTGCTGCGGAACGTCACGCCCTGCGGCACGGCGTTCGTTTGCGGAGACCCTGTCCAGCGTGTCCTGAATATGCACCGAGCGTTCCTCTATTGCCCGGTTGCATTTCAGATCTTTGCGTATTGCCGTAATTTCTTCGGTCAGATTGGCTTTCTCACGGCGGAGAGATACTTTTTCTTCGGGAGTTGCCCGCCGTATCTTGTTTTGCAGCTTCGTGCGCTGTGCCGTCAGTTCACCGAGCCGATCTTCCAATACGGAGCGGTCTTTATACAGATCATCCAGCGTTTGAATGTGCTGGAATTGCATATAGTCCACCTGCGCCGTAAACTCATCGAGCTTTCGTAAATCTTCACGGAGATACGGGCTTACCGGTTTGTAGCTCTGATTCTTCGGGAAGATACCGAGTTCAAAGCAGTAATACACATACAGCTTGTAGATATGGCTTGTTCTCTTAAACGGCGTATAATAGTAGCGGTATTCGTAGGGCATATACGGCGAGAATTCCACTCTTGCCCTGCGACTGCCGTAGGGAGCGTTCCGTCCCATATTCCTACGCAAATATTCCGGCGTCCACCGTTCTTCCAAAGTGTCGAGACGGGTAAAATGCTCATACTGCGGCAGGCGTATCTTCCAATGCGCTCCGCTGAAATCCGTGATATAGCCGAGCCGCTGTAAATACTTCTCTGCGTTCTGAACGGTTGTACTCTCCGAGAAGGCAGCAGTAATGTCTTTGCGGTAAACATTGTAACGGGTGGGCTTTCCGCTTTTCTCATCCAGCCACACCGGTCGTGACGGTGCCTTATACGGATGGGTAATGACGGAAAGCTCATATTCCCGGCAGAGACGGTCGGAAGTATCCCGCAGGCGCTGCTGTTCTTTCTTGGAATAGTTGTACTTGCCGCCATCTTTGAATGAGACAGAGTTAAAGGCGAAATGATTGTGAATATGATCCTTGTCAAGGTGTGTCGTGACCACCACCTGAAATCGATCTCCCCACATTTCGTTTGCCAGCTTCATACCGATTTCGTGGGCGATATCCGGCGAAACTTCACCCACCTTGAAGCTCTGATATCCGTGCCACGCAATATATTTATCGTTTTTTCCGTATTGCTTTTTGGTCAGAATCATTTGCTGCAAGGCGATTTCTTTCCGACAGTTGATAGCGTCCACATACTGATCGGTAGCTTTATCCGGGCGGCGGACGTATTCAAAAACGTTGAAGAAATCCTCCGTTCCTTTCGGCACGGTCTTTTCCGGATTCTCTACATAATCTATGAGGTCGCCCAATCGTCCCTTGATATGCCAAAGTGAAGTGGTAGCCATAATCACACCGCCTCCTGTAAACGCAAAATGAGCTGTACCAGCTTTTCCTGCTTTTCCGGCGACAGCTCATCAAATACGATATAAAGTTCACCCAGAAGATTCCAGAATTCATCCGGCGGTTTTTCCTTCGGCGGGTGCTTCTTACAACACCCGACAACATATTCCGCAACGGAAACACCGCTGCGCTTTGCGGCTTCCATAATTTTTGCTTTATCGCCCGGACGGATGCGCATTTCCAGCCGGGCGGTTTTGTTATCTTTCATTCATCAGTCCTCCTTAATAGATAATGGGGTATTCAGGGCACTCCCTGGGAAAAGTCCACACCCGGCAGCGGTGTGGATTCGAGTGGATTTTGTACGGCAAAATCCGATGCTCGTTATACCTGTGGACGTGTGTCCGCAGGTGTAAACAGAACATTCTCGGAAAGATATAGCAGGATGCTTCTTTCTCAGAAACACCCTGCACATCTATCGCTGAGCCATATTGGCTCAGATATTCCGTGATTTTTTCGCATTTGAGCCATAATTGGCGGCTTTTGGCTCAGAAGAAGGCGGACAGATCGGATAGGACATTTTCATCGTTCTCCGCCTGCTGCTCTTCCGTCAGTTCTGTGTCCGCCGTCCCATAGTCTGCCGGAGCTGGAGTGACAAACGAAACTTCCGACAATTCTTCTCGAAACACCTGCCGAACATCGTCGAGCGTAAAATCCCGGTCGCTGTTTTGGCGTTCCATAAATGAAATAACCGCCTCAACAATGAAGCGGTTTCGGGATTTACCTTTTTCATTATTCAGTTCGGCAAGATATTCGGCGGCACGGCGTTCGGCTTCATCGTTCAGATCAAAGCGCACATTCAGTCGGTAGTGATTGCTCATTGTCTCTCATCCGCTTTCAGTTGCAGTTCCGCCATATACTCATAGCCCTTTGCGGCGGCGCAGATATCGTCCACGAATTTCACGCGATCGGGATTGCACTTGTAAAAGTTCTTCACAAGGCATCCACCGCCTCCGGTGATATACAGCGTCATCGTTCCTTCGTCGTACCCGTGCTCACGCAGACGGCGGAAAATATCTTTCACATACTCTGTGGCGGTGGTCTTGATGATTTTCAGATCGGCGGCAGGAATATCCGCTGTGCCGTTCTGCAATACCTCGTCAATGATTACGTCATTGATTTCTCGTCGAGTCTTCTGCATAAACTCTTCACGGATTGCAAGCGTACACTGATAGGTACCGAACTTTTCGGTATACATCTTACTGCTCATCGGTCTGCCGTTCGTAAGGAACAGCGTGTTCATTGTCCCGTTGCCGATGTCCGCTACAACAGAAAGTCCTTTCATCGTGGTAACAAACTCTGCAACGGCGGCATAACCCTGCGGATATATCTTCACACCGGAGATACGGATATGATAGTCCGTGTGCTGATAGGTGAAGCTGACCTCTTCATTTTTGGAGAGGTAGGCGGCAAACTCATTTTTCTGCCCGCTTGTCCAAGTCAGCGGAAGCCCGGCAGCGATGATAACGTTTGCCTCCGTCAGTCCTTTGTCTTTCAGTTCCTCTGCGATTGCCACAAGGGTGAGCAGATAATAGTCCTCGTCCTTGATCTTATCCGGCAGAAATTCCTTGTGGCCCTCGCCGATGAGATAATACCGCCCGCCATATTCAAGCATATCTTTTGTAAACAGCGGCTCGGCATCGTATCCCATAATGCCGGTCTTAAAGCAGTGGTTTGCGGTCTTGATATTACCGTAACCGTGATCGATTCCTACGATCAGTTTTTCTTTGAATTGTTTCATAATGATTTTCCTCAACTTTCTCCCCGTCTTTCCGGGGTGTCGTTCTGTTGGATAACCGCAGAATGTGGGAGCAGTTATCATTAATTCTTCTGCTGCAAGATTTCTTCATAGAGTTCCTTTTCGGCGGGTAATACCGCTTTGCGGAAATAGTTGCAGTAAATTCCGTATCGGGAAACGAGCTGCACACATTTACACTCCTCGCCGTCGTCCAGCAGAAGGCAGTTGCCGTCCACGCAGTTGCAGCATTCTCTGCGGGCAAGTCGTCTGACCTTTGCCGACTGTTTTGTCGTGAGTTTCAGAATCATACGCATCACCTCCTTCGTTCTGAAATCCGGGCAGCAAAAAAGCCGCCGGTTTCCCGACGGCTCATTGCCCCTCACTTATATAATACCGAAGAAAGGTGATTTTGTTTTAGACAGAGCAACAGAAGAAAGTTTACAAACGCAACACGCTGAAACCATTGTAATAGCCGAACATTTGTGCTATGCTTAATAAAAAGTCAATCCGAAAAGCAACGTCTGAGAGAAACTTTTTCGAATTTCTCTCATTTTTTTGCAGATTTTTTGCTGTCCGTTTTATGGTACATGGATTTTGATAGAATTACTATGGAGGATGATAGTATGGTTGAGGCAATTCGTTATTTCACGGCAGATTATCGTGATGGCAGAGTATATCTTGGCAGTAAGGGCAAGGATGCTGGATATTACGCCGCCCAACTGCTAAACGAATACGATAAAGATGAATTCGCCGCCCAGCTTGCCGTGTTCCGCACGGAAAATTGGAATACGGCGGAGCAGCTCCGTACCGGCTTCCTCGATGTTGGCACCTATATGAAAGCCGGAGACGAGATTAAATATATCCTCACGCTCCTGCCGAAGCTCCGTCCGTTCTCCGAATTGGATATACAAGGTGAGATGGGCAGAACAGAAGAAATGTTCACGGAAGAAACGGCAGAAAATCTTTGCGAATATTTCCGTCAGCGGGCGCTTACGGCAAATATGGACTTCGGGTATATTTTCGCCGGACACTTTCCGAAAGGGTATGATAAGGATTTCTGCGTGGAATCCGAAAAACTGTTGCAGACCATATTGGGAACTCTCGATTTCTATGACCGACTCGGTGATGACGTTGTGGATGCCGCAAAGAAGCTCCGGCAGTTTGTAAGGCGTACTGATGAAGCCGAACGTTTTGACGAAGAACACCTTTTGCCGATAGCCATAGAAATTTTTGGCTCGGCTTCGTTTGATGTAACTACAGAATATGTTCCCATACGCAAATCCAGCCGAAGCAAGACAGCAACAGTGGCACGGCGGCTGCATTTCAAGAGCTATTACAGTTTTGTACTAACCGATTTCTTTGAGGGATTGCAGAACGGGCACTATCCCCGCCAGTGTCAGATGTGCGGGAAATACTTTGTCATGACCTCTGCTCGGCAGACGATGTACTGCGGCGGCTTGGCAACGGAATTGTGGCGTGGTAAAAAGATCACTTGTCGGAATCTTGCTGCACAGCAGAAACGCAAAGAGCTTGCCGCCAACGATCCAATCACCGTTCGCTATAATTCCCGCTGCGGTTCAATCCGTGTAGAGGAAGGACGAGGAACGATCACAAAAGAGTTTGCCGCAGCCGCCAAAGCGCTGGCAAAGGAGCATAAACAGCTTGCGGCGAGAGATCCGGCTTATGCCGCAAAACAATATGTTACCGATATGGAACGGGAAAAACTGTACGCCGATACCGATAATAGGCTGAAATAAGGAGGTGTGTGCCGATGAAGGCGTGGGAAAAGGAATTATATAACTATCAGCTGACACCGGCACCGCCGAAGATGCCGCCGCAGGAATATATTGAGAAATACCTTGCCGAAAAGGACGAGAAATATTTTTCTTGGTATCTGCATTACAACGAAAAATATATCAATGAAAAGGTCGAGGGATACGTGCAGGAGTACGCTATGCAAGGGCGTTTTATGGATATGAAGTCTGCCTACATTTTCGGGCTGCTCCAAGCTTTTCAAAATTACGATCCCGAAAAGGGTGCCTCCTTCAACTCCTTTCAGGCGTACTACACCAAAAATGCGATAGACGATTATATTCGGACGATGCGTACCGGGTACACGATCCCAAGCGGCGACGAATATGCGCTGCTGCGTAAGGCAATGGCGCTCTACGCCAAATACGGCTATAAAAGCGACGATGCAACCATCAACAAGATCGCTCTTGAAATCGGGCGCAAACTGAAAACGACAAAGCAGATGATCGTCGGCGGTGTACGAAATATGATGTTCACAGAATTTTACCGCCAGTACGCCGACGAGGACGGCGAAAAAGGCGCAGAAGATGTGACCGTCGATAGCACCACTGAACCGTCCCAGATGTTCTATCACGAACGGAGGCTGAAAATTCTTTATGAAGCGTTCGATGATCTGGAATACAGAGAACGCTCTATCGTTGCCGAACACCTCGGTTTCTGTGAAAACTGTTGGAGTCCCTATTATATTGAGATCATAAACGGCAGGAAAGTAAAGCGCAAGTTCGAAAAAATAGCATTCATAGACCTTGCCGGAGAACACGGCGTCGTGCCATCCTCCGCTGACCGAATCTACCGTGAAGCGATAGACAAGCTCCGTAAAGCGCTCGAAAATGACAAGTGGTTATAGGTCCATATAACGAAAAAAGCCCCACCCGGAGCCAAGACAAAAATCTTGATTCTGAGTGAGGCAATTTTGTTATTTGCTGAAAGAAAACTTATTAGAGTTGGAAATAATATATATTTTTTTCATCGCTCGAGTCATAGCAACATAGAAGTCTTTTGCCGAAAGAGGTGTTGTCATATCAATAATTACACAGTCAAATTCCAAACCTTTTGAGAGCAAAGTGCGGGATGATAGGTATTTGAAATCTGAATATCTTTTTTGTAGAGAAACATCTTTTCGTAGTCTATTTGCGGCATCAAATATGGAGGTATCATTATTATAAGCAAATTTTATGCTTCTTATCATTTCGTAGAACAACTCGGCCCTATATAACTTAAATAATGAGCTATTATCATCAAACCAATTGAGTATTTTTAGAATTCCATTAAGTTTTGTTTCGCCTTTTGCATCAAATAACAATTCACCAAATTCACTATGTTTTGTTATTCTCGAAAAGTCAAAACTGTTGTTCTGTAATCTTTTAATATAAGATGCCAGTTCAGCTGTTACGCCAGTTGCACAAGAATGAACAAATTTCAGAATCGCATAATATAACTCTGCATCCGACTTACTATCGAACATTTCTGCAAACTCAAACAATTCATTACATTCTTGCGTTTCATCATATTGAAAAAAACCGGGCATTTGACTACACAACTGCAATTGTTTATTTGACCATTGTGTAATCATAACAATGTTTTCATATTGTTTGAATTCCTTTAGTAAAGAGTACCCGTTGAATTTATCGGGAGCTATTATTTCAATTGAACCATTGCAAGAATCAATTTCTATGCTACAAGATTTTCCGTCAAGTATGGGAGATAGAGACGAACGGACCACGCTAAAATAATCTCCCAGTTGTGGATTTGCTTTCGCCCATCTCCACGGACGTGTTTTCACATCAACCAATGTAAACGGCAAGGTGTTCCAATCCACTAATTTCCCTGCGAATGAAAAAATGCCTTGCATTGGATCTCCTAAAACAATCACGGGTAAAAAACGATTTATACTAACGAATATTTCATGTTGCTCTTGAACACAATCTTGATATTCATCAACAATTACTCCGCCATAAGTTGCGCATAATACTTTTCCTGCCCACTGACATTCAAAAATACTTTTCGCTCCGCTATACATTTGCTCATAATACTTTTTAACTTGAGATTTTTCTAATGGTGATAGTGTTTTATCTATATGTGAAGAATTATCGTATGATAAACACCACTTGATACAAAAAGCGGCAATCGTAGTAACAGTATACTTATCTTTGGATATGTTTCTTTTTTTTAGTCTTTTTGATATAGCATCTACTCCCGCGTTAGTATGTGTAAGCAATAATTGACGTCTTGAAGAATGCTCAACAATATCTGCAATCATTTCTGTTTTCCCGTGACCTGCAGGAGCAATAATTGCTGCATTTGGTAAACTGCTAATTGTCAACAATTCTTCATTTGTCATCACAAATCACCCAATTAATAATATCCTTAATAACCTTGTACAGCTTTGAATTTAAATCAATTGAATCAAAGTCGGAGAAAATCACATTGCCAAGTTTCTCTCCAAGATCAATTCGTTTGTACCATTCAACTTTTTTTGTTTTTGCTATTGTTCCAATAGAGCGTTTTAAGGATATGTCCATTTCATCTATGACCAAATATCCATCGTTTTCAGTATAAGGAATTTCTGACAAACGACTTTTCACAGAATCAAGACCGTATTCATCAATAGCTATTGCAATTAGTTTTGTTACTAACGAGAGAGGAATGTCATTAAATATTTGTTCTTCAATAGCATTTGGCTCTTCCCAATCGAAAACAAAAATCCCTGCGTTTTTTAATTCATCTTTTTGAACTTTTTCTTCCGTTTTGTCCGAATCCATAAAAAGGCAAACGTCATAACCGCAAGAAGAAAGCAGTTTTGTGCATTTTATCGCCGTACTGCCTCCACCGTCAGCGGTTCCAATGCCGGCATAAGCGATACGAATACCTTTTTCTCTTGCTAAATACGTATCAAGTGCTCTAATAAAACCTTGCTCCGTTTTCCCTTCACATACAATAATGCGCTTGCACAAAACGGCTTCGGCATTCTTCCGAATTTGAGCTTGCATAGCATCGTCGGTTTCTTTATCTCCGCTTTCCAAAGGAATACACTGCGTTGTCCCATCCGCAGAGTGAACAATTAGAAGTTCTTTAATTGTGCACTCTGCAACAGCAATGGGAGAGTGTGTAGTCATTATAACCTGTCCAACAGTTGTATGCTTTATTCTGAGTTCGTTTATTATGCTCCGCAAACGATATGGTTCTAATCCAGTTTCTATTTCGTCTACTAAAAGAATAGAGTTATTTGATGAAGCGTTAATATTTAATCCCATAGAGAGGAGCCGTTGACTTCCAAGACCCCTTTGGGATAAAGGTGCTTTTTCATCAAAAAGTCCTACCGTGGTTGATAAAGAAATGCCTTGTATTTGCATATGGTTTGTAACTTCGCCCTTAAAGCCTACGCCGTATTCTTTACCAATCGTTTTTATTGTTTTAGAAATGTCATCTAAAGTGTGTAAATCTGCTTTTTGCGCTATATCTCGCAGTACAGATGTTTGAACATCGTGAATGGTTCCTTTGGCGTCGGCATACTTTTGGAGAACAGAAAACTTACCCCATAACATATCCTTGGCGCAATTATTTCCAATTTTATCGGCAATAATGCTTTTTCTGTCTGAAAGAGCAATATTTTTTGGCTCATTTCGATTGCATACAACCTCCCATTTGGGTTCAAGCGATCCGTCAATCGTAAGCTGTATTGTTAAACATATAGGGGATCCGTCAGCGGGTTCGTCGTTTTTTCCTTCTTTTATAGGAACGTCTGTTCTTCGCAAGTATAATCCAAATTTATCTTCAGAAAGAAGTTTCTCCGGCAACTCAGTGAATGTTCCTCGCAGAACGATTGGTGCTGTTGTATCACATTCAAAGAAATCACTATCAGACGCGGGTAAATTCCACGAAGGCCACAAAATCCATTCGATTGCTTGTAAAATTGTTGATTTAGTGCTATCGCCGGCACCTATTAGGCAAACAACTCTTGAATCCTTTGGAAATGTAATAAAAGCATTCTTAATTCCTTTGAAATTTGCTATTTCAAGATTTGTTATTCTCATATAACTACCTTCTTAGTTTTTATTTCTTTGCGTGGTACTTATTGTATGTAGACTTTTAGTATTCAACCGTATTATACTATATTATTGGAGGATTGTAAATATGGATATTGTTAAAGTGTTTGGAGATAATCTGCGAAAATATCGTAATGCTCTCGGCATATCTCAAGAAGCATTTGCTGAAAAGTGCGGATTACATCGCACTTATATTAGTGCTATTGAGTGTTATCGTCGTAGTATTGCCCTTGAAAATGTGCAACGCATAGCTGATGCTCTCGGGATTGAAACGTATAAATTGTTTATGGAGGATGAAGAAAATGCCTGATTACATCTCAAATATCAGAAATAGCGGTCTTTCAATATACGATGAGATTGATCCTGAAAACCGTGCACTATTTATACCTCTGTACGCATTAGAAAGGATTCTATCTGACGCATTAATTGGTGAGTCGCTTAACGGCTTGCCGCTAAGAACTCGGTCAAAGGTTGTTAAATCAATGATCTGCGAAGCATTAGGATACCCTATTCCGAGATCATTTATCAAAACGCAGCCACGGTTTCCTGGACAAAACTTCGACGTATATACTCAGAAGAGTATGAATGTTCAGATATGGAACGAAGAAGTCGATGCCGATAGGAGATATGTTTTCCTTAAAGTTGATGATGACGATGTTATTACCAATGTTAAAGTAATTACCGGCGAAACCCTCGCTCAGTATGATCGCACTGGAAGATTAACGACAAAATATCAGGCTACAATGAATTCCTATGATAATAGTTATCTGTTTTCGGATGATTCATTAAAAGTTTCGAGTTGGATTTCAGGCAGGAATACTCCATTATATGATGTTAACCCCAACTTTTATCCAACGCCAGATCAGTTATTGCCAATTGGAGAAGTATATAATCGCTTGCTTCCATTGGTTGGTCTAAACATTAATTATCTAAACTCTTTGCAGGAGCGAAACCGAGGCGCAGAACTGCATGCTATGATTTGTCAGCGTTTGGGTTATTCAATTTATGAAGATGATGGTACATACCCCGATATTGCAAATCAACTTATCGAGATTAAACTTCAGACATCGCCAACTATAGATTTAGGATTACACTCTCCTGAAGACGGTGCTTCGATTGTCACTATTGGCGACACTACATTTACAAGCGAAGATGTACGCTACGTAATATTTGATGGAGCAGTTGAAGGGCATTACGTTCGTCTGAATCGCTTATATGTGGTTTCCGGATGTGAGTTTACACACTATTTCCCGATGTTTCAAGGCAGAGGGCAAAATTCAAAAATACAACTTCCTTTGCCATATGATTTCTTTGATTAAGCAAAAAGTTTATCTACCATATCATCCAACTCTGCTTTATAGCTGAGAATTGCTTCAGGGCTGTTCTCAGCTATTATTTTTTTGACTGTGCTTATCGTCTTTTGGGCAAGCTCTGATGAATATAACGGAATAGGAAATTGCTCAACATATTGGGACATATATCTTCGTTTGCCGGAGTAGAGCTTAGTGTTGAATTTTACATCATAGTATTTCTCAATAAACTTACTATTTGCTATTGCTAAAGCAAGATAAACTACGTCCTCAAACACGTCGTCGTTAATCTCAATCCAGTAACAGTCACCGTTTACAATAGCGCCTGATGTATCCAGCCAAAACTCCGGCTGTTCGGAAATATCCCTGAATACAATCTTACGATGCTTCCAAGCATCTGGATTTTGCGGCACCCATATTTCATACCAATTTCTGTTTGCAGCTATTACATAGTTTCTTCCAGATAATTGATCATAATGTTTTTCCAGATACTTCTTTGCGTTCGGATATTTGTCTATATCATAGACCGTTTTTTTGCCATTGACTGTTGTATGGGTGTATAGCACTTGCCAGTGACTTGAATTATTTGGCAAAATCTGACCAGCGTTTCTGTGAGTAATGAGTGGACGAAGCAATTCAATGTTTGCTTTGTCACCTTCCCAATCTTCACCGATAAATACATTGTCGGCTGTTGTTTTTATGCCTACTCGTATTTTTCCAATATTGGAGAAGTGTTGCCAAGTGTTTTTTTCTACATTTTCAAGCCATTTCTGCGTCTCATCCGATTTAATATTCCAAAGCGAACCTTTTCGTACACTTTGGATTGTTCCTTGCTGATAATGAAACACACGTCCGTCAGGTATTCCAAAAAAACCGGCGTCATAGATGGAATCAAAGATGTTGTTAATCTTAGTGAATTCCTCAACATTATTAGCCTGATAAACTGAGGTGAATTTTACATTATCGGCTTCAGTGGTTTTCCCTTTTGAAAAGACTGTAATGCAAGGAAGAACCGATGCAGAAAACAGTTTTGTGTCTCCAAAATCAGTTATTCTATGTATGCAATAATTGTCAAGAATGTAGTCTCGTACTGAAGATCCGGATTTTATGGTAAGAAATTTGTTGGATGTAATATATCCTGCTATGCCATTTTCTTTTAGCACATCTCCCGTGCAAACGATAAACGCATAATAAATATCTATTCTTCCATTCAAGTTAAGTTTGTTAGATATTTCTTGTGCTTTATTGCTTCCCATAATTTGTGTACGAATATATGGAGGATTAGCGATTACATAATCATATTCACCAGCGTTTTTTTCTTCGATTGCTTTTAAGAAATCTTCGTTTTTGATTGTAATAGTAACATTGGGGAATAGTTTTTCTAAGTTCGATTGAGTTTTGAGACAAACAGAACTATCTGTTTCGTATCCGACCGCAATAATCTTTGCCGTTGAAATATCTGACAGAGCACTAATAATTGATATTAAAAGTTCACCTTCGCCAACTGCTGGATCTAAAATTGAAATGATACCATCTTTTTGCGGGTGTTTATGCACTATCATTTCGTGAGCAAGGTAATCGGCCATTGCAGTAGGTGTATATACGATACCATTCTCTTTTTCTTTGCTTGTGTTACTATATCGCATTATTTGTTCCTCTCAACAAAGAATACTACATCGTCAATATTGCAATTCAAAGCATTGCAAATTTTCTCTAATGATTCCATAGAAATCGGTTCATCTTTTCCGAGCTTTGCCAACACATTGCTACTGATTCCGCAAAGTTCCTTCAAATCAGTGCGTTTGAGTTTTTTATCAATTAGCAATTTCCAAAGGTTATCATAACTTACGGGCATATTGCACCTCCTGCATTCTATATCACTAATTATAAACTAAAAATCACGATATGTCAATATGCATACTCAAAAACGTGATGTAACTACAAAAAGCGGGTGGAAAACATCTATATGCTTTCCACCCGCTGAACTTATGCGTAGATCAACTCATTATTGACGATCTCCGTTGCCGTTTCCCGTACTGCGTTCATCCGCTGCACCCAAAGCATCTGATTTTCTGCTTTGAGCGTTTCCGTGATACCTTCCTTTTCGGCAAGTTCTTTTACCAGCCGAAAGAACATATCCTCCGCCTGCTCGTTCAGATTGGCAAAGTAGCTGTTGAGTTTCCCATCGAGGAACAGCCCAGTATAGAGCGCCTTGTGGTGTTCCCAGATATACCGCAGATGCCGCTGTCCCCATATCCCGATGGGACGTTCTTCTGGATCATCATCACCGGCGATGAGGTAGTAATCTCCGACAAGCTCATATCTCAGCCCCGTGTGCTCATCCGTTATGTACTTTTCCATTATACATTCTCCTTGTAAATCACCTTTAGCTTTTTCTTCGGTGCATCAATGATTTTCAAGATCAATTCATTGACGTCCTCTGTCGGTTTGCCTTCACGCAGATACTGATTACGGGATGTCATAAGACATCCAACTAACAGTCTGTGCTCAAAATCGTCCAAGTAAATATGTCTTCTCTTTTCTTTCATAGACTATCGCCCTCCTTGTGCGTACATTGTAAGCGATAACGGTTGATAAATCGAATGTGTGGATTTACGCATATAAAAACAGGCACCGTGAAAAGCATTTCTGCAATTCACGGTGCCTGTTTCCCTTTGCTACGCTCGGTTTAGATTCGTTCTTGAAAAACATCCTTATCACACGCCAGCAAAGGTCTGTTCCTTTTACATTTTATAGTGTTATGTTATAGTGTTATGCCTTCTTCGGACGGACGGCCCGGAAAATCAGGCCAATAACCAGCCCCAGGATCGCGGGGCAGATCCAGCCCAGGCCGATGGTGGCAAAGGGCAGCGCCTTGCCCACAGTGTCGACCAAACCATTCACATGGAGCACCGCACGGAGATGATCCGGCAGCGTCCGCAGCAGATCGTAGAAAGCCGCCACCAGAGTCAGGCCGGTGACCCAGGCGTACACAGCCCGGTCATGGTCAAAGAAGTGGCCCAGCAGCGCCAGCAGGATCAGGGTGATGGCCAGAGGATACAGGAACATCAGCACCGGCACAGCGTAGGTGATAATGGCGGTCAGGCCCACGTTGGCCAGCAGGAAGGAAATGCCCGTGAACACGAACACCCAATTCCGGTAGGACAGGCCCTTGGGGAACATCCCCACGAAGGTCTCCGCGCAGCTGGTGATAAGGCCCACCGCCGTTTTCAGGCAGGCCAGCGTCACGGTGGCAGCCAACACCAACAAGCCCGCCTTGCCCAGATAGTGCTGGGCGATCTGTGCCAGCGCCGTGCCGCCGTTGGGAGCGGCTTCCAGCGCGCCCCGGCTCCAGACGCCCATCAGCGTCACCAGCAGATAGATCACGCCCATCAGCAGGCAGCTAAGAATACCGGAGCGGACGGTGGTCATGGCCACGGATTCCGCCTTTTCCACACCCAACCCCTGAATCACCTGCACCACCACGATGCCGAAGGCAAGGCTTGCCAGGGCGTCCATGGTGTTATAGCCCTCCAGAAAGCCGGTGAAGAAGGGCTGTGCGGCATAAGCACCCTGAGGCTCCACCGCGCCGATGCTGGTGGTGGGATGCAGGATCGTCACGAACACCATGATTGCCAGGAACACCAAGAAGCATGGCGTCAGGACCTTGCCTACATAAGTAAGGATCTTGCCCGGCCGCAGAGAAAGGACCAACGTCACAGCGAAAAACAGCAGAGAGAACTGCAGCAGGTAGAGCCAGCTTTTGTCATCGTGGGGCAGGATCTGCTCCAGACCCACGGTGAAGGAAGTCGTTGCGCACCGGGGAATGGCGAAAAACGGCCCGATGGTCAGATAAAGAGCGCAGGTAAAGAAGAACGCATAGGGACGGCCCACCTTATGACTGAGGTCAAAAAGGCCGTTGCTGCGGCTGATGCCCAAGGCAGCCACGCCCAGCAGAGGCAGGCCCACGCCGGTGATCAGGAAGCCAAGAACGGCCGCCCACATATTCCGGCCAGCCACCTGTCCCATATAAACCGGGAAAATCAGGTTTCCTGCGCCGAAGAACATGCCGAACAGCATACTGGCCACATAGATGTATTCTTTAAAACTCAGTTTTTGCTTCATGGATCGATTTCTCCTCCTCGTGTTTCTTCCCTCAGAACACTGTAAACCCTAAAACAGCTCTGCCGGTTGGGAAGCTGCTTTGCCGCCTTCCGTTCGACAGCAATCGCTTCATTATAGCATCTGAATAGCTGAAAGGCAACTGAAAACACATTTTTCAACAGACCGCTTGCGCTTCTGCTGTTCGTATGCTATTATCAGTTAGATCTATCTAACCGGCGTAAAGGAGTATTCTATGCGTTTTTCCGCTTCTGCTTTCGCGCCCGCCTGCGCATCCCCCAACCCCTGCGAGGCCGATCCTCTGCGCCTCTATCCGGACGCCTCCGGCGGTGAAGCCGCTGTGACCCGGTACCGGGTATTCCCCGGTATGGAGCTGGACTACCGGGATGTTCATGCCCGTGCCTGCCGGGAACTGCGGGATGGTTCCGGGGAACGGCTGGAGATCCATCACTGTCTGGAAGGGCGGGTGGAATACCGGCAGAACGGCCGCTATTTCTATCTGTCTCCGGGAGATCTGGCGGTAGCCCGCACCTCTTCCCTGCCTCCGGACAGCCGCTTCCCCACCGGTCATTACCACGGAATCACCGTCACCATTGATCCCGCTGCCGCGCCGGAGTGCCTTTCCTGTATTCTCAGCGATGTGGAAGTGCGGCCGGCCACCCTGATGGAAAAGCTGTGCCCCGGCAGGACGGTTTTCACCGCCCGGTCCTCCCGGCGGGTAAAGCACGTGTTTTCTGAGTTGTACGCCGTCCCGGAGGACATCCGCAAGGGATATTTTAAGGTAAAGCTTCTGGAACTCCTCCTGTTTCTCAGCACCCTGTCCCCGGAGGATGGGCAGACTCCCCACGGCTGCACCGCAGCACAGGTCACTCTGGCGGAGCAGGTCAAGGCCTGTCTGTTGGCGGAGTCGGACCGGACCTTGACCCTCAAAAGCTTATCCCAGCAGTTCAACGTCTCCGAGGCGCAGATCAAAAGCAGCTTCACCGGAGTCTACGGTATGTCTCCGGCATCCTACGCCCGCTCACAGCGGATGCACGGCGCGGCGGCGCTGCTGCGGGAAACCGACCGGACGGTGCTGGACATCGCCTGTCAGTTTGGCTATGACAATGCCAGCAAATTCGCCAGAGCCTTCCGGGATGTGATCGGTGTTTCTCCCCGGGAGTACCGGGCCGGTGCGGAATATGACAGCTGCGCGCCCCAACTGGGCGAAAAACCGGTTTCTCTCTCGGATGCTGACGTGGAAAGGCGGATTTGATCACAATCATACAGGAGCGGAAGTCTGACATGGACTTCCGCTTCTTCTGTTCAGGATTATTTTGCCACATTCACTGTTTTGGAGCCGTACCCGACGTTTTGGAGCGGATACGGCTCCAAGCTTTTGATAAGATACAGTCACAGGGGTCAAGCTTCACTTTTCCTCCCCCCAGCAGTTAAGGTTATCTAACCACAATCATCACCGCACAGGCGGACGCTTCTCACACCGGCGTGCCGCTTGTGCCGTGAGAACCGCCGTTAGCAGTCCGAGCAAGCAAGGAGGTCACGGTATGTCTGAGGAAAATCTGGTGCGGCAATGCGCACCGACTCTGGCCGGGATCAAAACTGGCACCATCTTCCCCGCGCCGTTCACCTCTCTGGCAGAGCTGACGGCGGAGATCCGGGAGTTGAATCGAATTCTGGTCCCAAAGGGCCTGCGGCTGCTGCCTCTGCGCTATCAGGACCACACCGCGCTGCTGTACCTCTACCGTCCCGCTGAGCTGCGGGTGGACCTGAAGGACCAGTTGGCGGAAGCACTGCTGGCAGATGCCGGGTATTCCGGTAAAAGCAGTGAGCAGTGCGTGGCCTATCTGGCCAAGCGCTTCCGCTCCGGGGGCGAATTTCCCCATGAGGTAGGGCTGTTCCTCAGCTATCCGCCTCAGGATGTGCGGGGCTTCATCGAAAATCACGCCGTCAATTACAAGTGCGCCGGTCTCTGGAAGGTTTACGGTGACGAGGCGCTGGCCCGGCGGTTGTTTGATAAGTTCCGCAAATGCACCGATATCTACTGCGCCCTCTGGCGTGCCGGTTCCGGCATTGACCAGTTGGCCGTCGCAGTCTGATATACCAACGGTCAATGACCGATCCCGCAAGAAAGGAGATTTTTACGATGAAGAAAACCGCAGTTATTTATTGGAGCGGCACCGGCAACACCAAGCAGATGGCGGAGGCCGTTCTGGAAGGCATGAAGAGTGCCGGAGCCGAAGCCGCCCTGTTAGAAGCCGCACAGGTGGACGCTTCCACCTTCAGCGGCGTGGATGCCGTGGCCTTCGGATGCCCTGCTATGGGGTCTGAGGTACTGGAGGAAATGGAGTTTGAGCCTATGTTCTCCGCCTGCAAGAGCCATTTAAACGGCAAGAAGGTGGCGCTGTTCGGCTCCTACGGCTGGGGCGACGGCGAGTGGATGCGCACCTGGGAGAGTGACTGCGACAGCGCAGGGGTGAACCTCGTTTGCGAGAGCGTGATCTGCACGGAGACGCCCGACGACGCGGCGCTTGAAGCCTGCCGCGCCTTGGGTAAGGCGTTGGTGGAATGAAAAATGATGCCCGCCGCTGACGGTAACTTTAGCGGCAGATTGCGTGGTTTGCGTTTGCCAAACAGCCTATCCGAAAAGGCAGGGACACCTCTTGCGGTGTTCCCGCCTTGCGCTGTATAGCGATGCTTTGAAAAAGAATATGCTCAAGCACCCAAGACAGGTGAACAGAGAGTCTCTATGTTGAGTAGCTGTAAAACCGAATAAGAAAACGTGTTTGAATCGATTGAATATTTCGCTGAAAGTACTGAGGCCTTCCCTCTCGGCACACGGATGACATTGGGCAAACGGAGAATTCGCAGGAAAAGCAGGAATGCCTGGTGTTCTTCATTGAAATCCCTGCGCGCTTATGGTAAAATATTTTTTATAGGTACTGTGCCGTCGGATTTGAGGTAAACTGCGTACAGGCAGGCTGCCTTTTCTTTCATCCGCTGGTTAGAGTAGGCTAACCAGTGTGCAGAACTAGAAAGGTGGAATAGGCCAATTTGCATAAAAGTGTCTAATCATGTGTCGGAGGAGGGAGCCTGGTATGCAAGAAGCACAATATGATTTTCTTCATGGGCAAACGGATCGCAGCGACTTTTTCTCCCCCGCAATGCAGCAGCTTTGTGGTATTATGAAAGACAATCAGGTTGCTTTGCCAAGCGATATTGGAGAAGGATATTTCCGCTATATTTCACCGTGCCCCAATATCGAGATGTACATCTGCGATGTAATGTTTTACAGGGACACAGTATTGCGGAGCAAGTGTATAAGGATTCTTTTTCCGTCATTTTCTCTCTTTCCGACGCATTGGAGTGGAAGTCTTCGGGCAGAAACCAAAAAACGTTGTTGGAAAAGGGAGATTGCTGCGTATACGGCAGCGGTCTGTTTGATGCGGAAAATATCTATGAGGCAGGGCGGAGATATATAGGCGTCGGGCTGAACCTGCATCCCTGTCGGTTTCGGTCTGTGATGGATGGTTTGCAGAAGAAAAAGGCTTGCACCGCCTTTAGCGGGGGTAAAACCCCGCCAAAACATAGAATCACCGCTACCATAGAAGCCACAATACGCCAGATATTGCAGTGTAACTATAATGGCTGTGCAAAGTCATTGTATCAAGAAGGAAAGATACTGGAACTTGTTGCAGCCTTTGCGAACGAGATGATGGATCAGAATTCTGTCGCTGTGAAGGGGTCATTGAGCTGGGCGGATAGCGAGACGTTACTTCGGGTCAGGCGACAGATAGATGAGGGATTTCTGGAACCCGTGACCATCGCGGAGCTCTCCAAACAGCACTTTATGTGTAAATCCAAACTCCGTGAGATATTTCGAAAGCACTATGGAATCACCATATATCAATATATGTTAAATCGCCGCATGGAGCACGCCTGCGAACTGTTGTCTGCGCCCGACGCTCGGGTGAAAGACATAGCAGGGTTGGTGGGGTACAGCAACATCAGCCATTTCAGCGACGCCTTCCGAAAAAAGTTTGGATGCACTCCGAGCGAATATAAGAGGAGCTTACCATTCTGAAACATAAAAGCAAAGACACAGGTGTATTCTTTTGTGGTTACTATGTGCTAAACTATCCTTATCCATTTGGATAACCTCCTTTGTAACGGCAAACCATACCGTAAACAGCAGAGGAAAGCTACCAAAAAAACGAACTGTTATCAAAAAGTTATCATTTGAAGGGGATGCCCTATCTTTGTCTATGGCGGCACAATTTTTGCGCTGCCGGAGGCGTTCTTCTTTGGTTCTGCCAGCGCAACTGAGCGCACCCGAGATTTCTGTGGATTATTCCCCCTGCATATTGCCAAATATGCCGCAAACAGGTGTATTTACAGCACAAATCTAAGCATTCCTTTTTGCACCGCACCCCTTTGACCACATATTTGCCCACAGACAGCGAAAAGCCGCCCCGCCGGGGAATTGATATGCTCCCTCCATGTTTGGCAGTTTGTTTTTTCACTGTCTCTCATGGAGGGAGCATATCAGCATTCAAACAAGTGCCGAAATCGACACTTATTTCCGCGCTAAAGAAGAAACTGCGCAGGGAATACAATCTTAGGTCTGTCAATTTGCGTTGCTCTAAGGCTTGCAAGCCGAACAGTAACAGCAATGCCCTTAGCATCCTATCTCTCGACGATGTGGCGTTGGACTATGACGGAGCGATCAAAACCTATACCGGCAGCGGTACCGACCTTGTCATTGGTATGGAAGGAGCGGCTTTATATGCGAGCAGTCCTAACGCTCTTGAAGTGCTGCTTGGTGAGGCCCTTGCTAAAACGTGGGCGAATCGATATAATAAAAATACCGATATTGTGCTTTAGGCGGTAGAACGGAATATAAATGACCAATATGATCCGGAGATCGGAAAGCTATTGGATAAGGGGTATTTGGAATGTGACTGCCGGATGACTTAATGGCTTCCATTCAAACCATACAAACATCATGAGAAACTGTTGACAGTGGAAAGCAAGACCTCCAATGGTATCTCTATTGGCGTGATTTGAACGCACTGTTCAGCTCCTATGAGGTGGAACGGGGACAACCAATGTCCCTGTCCTTGAAAATAATGGCGAAGAATTTGTGATTCAACACGAAATTCAACACAAGCGCAGGAAAGATAGAGTGGACAGAAAAATACATTTTTTTGACTGTGCTTTTTCAAATGGGCAGAAAAAACCTTTTCCTATCAATGCGTTTGTGCAAAATGTAGAAATTATAAAAATATAGAAAAAGTTGTGAAAATGCGTGGCGGGAAAAAGGAAATTATGAGCAATTTTTCCGCGCGTTCAACATAAATTCAACACAAAAGCGACTTTGTGCAATTTGCCATATATAAGAAAAAACCTCGAAACCATTATGGTTTCAAGGTTTTCCTTGGTGGAGAATAGCGGGATCGAACCGCTGACCTCTTGACTGCCAGAATTTAACTTTTCCCGGTGTGTGCATAATGTACAGCTTTTTTAAAAAATATAGAAGAAAAAATCGGACCAAAACAGAGAAAATATTTCTATATTTTCTGAGTAGTATTTTCTGTTTCAACATGACCGATTGTATACCGTGCTTTCTGATTTATAAGGAGTTTAAATCAAGACCGCTTTTTGAGAGAGACCTTCTGTAAAATCATAGTAATTCCAGACTTTTCGGGTATTCCGTATTGTCGAAACTTGTGATTTCGTCATGCAGAATGCACGAACCAAAACTGTGATTTCGGATACTACTGTGTAGGGACAAAAGCTGTGATTTCGTTGCCGTGAGTGCTCGACGAAACCTGTGATTCCGTTATTCGACTGTCACGGAAAATGTAAGGAAAAAGTGGGGTGGGACCTGTGATTTCGCAACTTTTGTGCGCACAGCTTTCTGTCTAATCATACCTGTTCTTTAAAATCTAATTTTTGCCCTCACCGATCCTGCAAGCAGGAAGAACGTTGGAACAACTGAACCGACGAAGAAGGAGGGTGAGGAGAGAAACTGAACAGACGAGTCGGTTATGGCAGACGCCATCTACGGCGGCGCAACCATAGAAGCCACCCAAAATGATATGGTGAGACAGCTGCAAAGCACCATGAAAGGGTATCAGCGGCAGTTGTTTCATGACGGCGTGTATGCCGTGGTGACACTCATGGCAAACGATGATTCGCAGCGAGAGAATCCCGGTCAGGAAGATGGCGAGGAAGGAACTCTTGAAAAGACGGAACAGCCGAGAAAATGCTACATTTTCTGCCCGGAAAGAGACCGTGTGCGGTTATTTGAGGAGTTGGATCACAAAACGGCGGCGCCCCTCATTCCCGCGTTTCAGGACTATGTACTTGCTTCGCTCCAAAAGCGAGGCAATCTCCGGCAGTTGGAGGTCATCTCGCAAAAGGAGCGGATCGACGCATGGACGCTGGATCTGGAACCGGATGATAAGAATGTCATGATGCCGGGGTCAAAACAAGCCTTTTATGTATGACCAATGGCAAAGAGCTGGAAAAATAGCGCTGAAATGAGCACCCAGAGGAAATGGCCTTTTGAGGCTGTC
>OGHH01000533.1_pt1 | contig 39796 bp, 38 predicted proteins | sample 1571471 | NCBI WGS metagenome assembly OGHH01 (sample SAMEA2581936, study PRJEB24529) | metagenome | biome: Human gut stool | place: China | collected 2011
ATACGGGAGATGGCAGCCTGGATCCTTGCAGAAAGGGAGGCTTCCTCATCATCACCTGCAACAAGGGAAAGTTTGTCGATAGCATCAGATACCAGATCTTCGGCATCTGTTTCCTGGTATTCCAGATTTTCGATCCGCTCTAAGGCCTGCATAAAGGTCTGTTTCTTTACTGCCTTTTCTTCCTGGGCACGTTTGGCTTCTGCGTCTTTTGCAGCCTGTTCCTGTGCCTGTTTCCGTGCCTGTTTCCGTGCCTGTCTCCGTATCTGGCCTAGTTATAGTTTCAGGATAATCTTTAAAAGATGGATATGTTATTTTACTTGTTAGATCCGTTTGTTCACCCAACAGAGACGATACACCAACGGCAGAAGATGAGAAATCGCCAATTTGAGACATTCCATCTACAAACGATTTCCACGTGACGCCTTTAGCACCTGTTTCAGTTGTTCCATCACTTTTTTTCTTTTTTCCTTTTGTAGTATATTTATCTGCCTTTCCCGACTCAACAATTTGCTTTGCCGTTTTTCCATCATCGTCTACTGTCTGCCATGATTTTTTTCTATTTGATTTCCAACCGTCAACCAAATAAGGCATTATATCATCCGATGAAATAAATCCGCTTTTAATTTTTTCATCCAACGCATCCGCATCTGTCTTATTTTTACATTTCAAAACATAGGGCATTTCACACAATAAACCGGGAACACAAGTATTATAATTTACTATAGCATTATCAATTAAACTTGAATTCCAGTTACTAGCATATCCACTATTATAATCAGCATTTGGATAAAACCATGTATCAAAAACTTTAAATTTAGTATGATTTACAAATACAAAATCACCACCTATCCAAAAACCATTTGATATAGGTTCGTCAGAATAAACATTATTAACATTAGTTGATATTTTAAATTTTGGCTTGCCATCATCTATATACATAAGCGGATAAAATCTATCCGAGCCATTATTATAAGATTTACAAAAATTCCAACTAAATCCAATATAATAATCTTTACCAGCAAAAGGAATACCTTCCCCAGTCTTTCCTAAAAAGAGTTTTTCATTTAGAGATTGAACATGTAAAAAAGGCGCTACATCAAACCCATTATTTGATTTCATAACAGAATTTTTCCACCAATCGAAAGTATAAACATCCGAATCATACGCTTTATCTGCATTTTCTTCATTCAAGAATTTTGTCAGTGTATAAATAACTTTAAAAGCAACCATGGACGGAACCGCCCCAAGAGCTTTAGTATCCAATACAAACGGTTCATCCGTTCCTTTTGGTTTATATTGCCCATGTTCATCATAATCATCTGAATCATCATCATTATCATCATCATTATCTTTAAGAATATGCTGAACGCAGGCGTGGTCTTTCAGCCTCCCATGCGCGAATATTTCAACCTTCAATTCATCATCTTCCGACAAGTCGGGAATTCTATCCTTAACATCAGTAGTTACTTTATATTGTGCCCAAACTTTTTTTAGAAAACTTTTTCGTAAAATACGACCGCCAGCAATAGCAGACTTTGCTATTTCTTTTTCCACTTTCAACATAGTAACAGGGTTAAATTTGAATATCCTACTAAACGAGGAATCACCTGAAAAAGTATCATGCACATATTGTTGTGCACCCTTAAACTCCGTTATATTTTCGGATGACGTTGTTGTAACAATATCTGAATTAGTCGCACCAGCCGCAGAACATGCATATGTAACTATCACCTTTAGGGCTTCCGCTAACATGGCATAATCATCAACAACCGCAACTGCCTTTACCTCTTGAACATTTGTAACGCCTACAGACACGCAGGAGAGCAGAAGAGCAGACACAAACGCCAACGATACTATCCTACGCCATGAACGCATACAAAAACGCCGCACCAACTTAATTATTCTAAAAACAAACCATTTCACTTTATCACTCCTAACTTTCTTTTTATAATCAAGGCAAAAAGGAAATACTTTGTATTCCTTTTTACCTCTATCAATTTTTTTGAGAAAAAAATAACTGTCAAGAAAAATAGAAATACACGATTTTTCTTGACAGTCGGGGATGCTTGCCAAAGGCAATATTGATTACGATTTAGAGGAAATTTTTTTGAAGAATTTCACACCAAGAGTAATCGCAAGTCCAATGCCAACAATAGCAAGAGCAACCGGTAATGCAGTTGTCATCATACTAGACACATCTGACTTAATGGCTTTAAATGCGGTATCGACCGCCGTTGTCATTCCTTCACTCATTGTTTTTACCTCCTTAATTAGTTTATTTATGTTAAAGACGAAACCAAGATAACGCCTTTACCACACCATAAATTATCAGTTCAATAGGCACTATAGTTATAAACCCAAATACAAGAGCCATAGCGCCATACTTCATGAATGTAACTACCAAATCAGGGTTTAGCAATTCCATAATAAATTACCCCCTTATCCGATAAATAACATAATGACCGACTATACAACCTATCCCGAATCCTAAGAGGAGAAAAGCGGAAAATGCTATATTGACGGCAAGTTGCCAATATTCCAAATTATCCATTTCTTTCTTCCTCACTTTCTTCTCGGCAATGTTGCCAATATGGACACGTTGGACAAAATCCACCGCACTTAACTTTATTACTAAGCACTACATACCAAAGCCAATATCCAAATTTCTTCATATCATTTACCAGCCTTTACCTTTTCAATAATTGATACAAGGTTTTTTATCGTGTCAGGAGACCAGCCACACAACCAATCAACCGTTGCTTTTTCTTCATGCGTCAATTCAATAGTTCCAACCGAATCCATAAAAAGTTGTTCGTTAGATTCATGCATAGTCAATCACTCCTTTTTACTTGCATAAAGTAATTTTCTCCAAATTTACAAACGTACGTTGACCGATTGAGATGTTTAATTCACAATCCACATCTGCAAAAGGATTAAAACCTTTAGTTGCGTTATACATCTCTTCATTGACATAGACACGTTCTGAATCGAATCCCTGGAGCAGTCCAACATAAAAATACGGCTTTCCGTCCTTACTAGTGCCACGGTCAGCACCAAGATATTTCATTCTAGCGTTTACTTTCATTGCGTTTCCTCTCTTTCTTTGTTATAATAATAATTTAGAATATAAATCAATAGTCATATTTAATAACTATTTAATCATAGTATATGACTATTTAGTCATAATGTCAAGAATAAAATATGACTATTTAGTCACATATTATACATACATAAGATTAAGATATGACTAAATAATCACAAAAAGGAGTTGTATCATGCAAGAAAAAATTAAAATAGTATTAGTAAAAAGAGGAATGTCAGCAAATCAGCTTGCAAAAATACTAGGAACATCATCATCTAACCTATATCATAAATTTAAGCGAAATAATTTTTCTATAAATGAATTAAAAGAAATAGGAGAAGCTTTAAATTGTGATTTTATTGGAAAATTCAAAATGAGAGATACGGGAGAAGAAATATAAAAAATTACATTTAAATCAAAAGAGTAAAATTATTATATAACTCTCTTGGACAAACTCCAGTTTTTCAAAAAGACTTGACGGGAAAATACCTATTTGCTATAATTTTATTGGAATTACTTATATACTTATTGGATTTAGGAGGTTTAAGTCTATGGATAAGAAAATTACTTATCATGAGCAGACAAGCCGTGAAAATACATTAAAACTGCGTAGCGTCTTACAGACACTGCCGGATTTTACAAAGGATTTTTTTCGTGCCATTGAGCCAAATACATCTGCTAAAACCAGAATATCTTATGTATATGATATTCGTTTGTTTTTTCAATTTTTGCAGATAAACAATCCGGTGTTTGCTAAAAAAGATTCAATTAAAGACATTCGTTTAGAGGACTTAGAACAATTGCAGCCCGTTGACATTGAAGAATATTTAGAATATTTAAAATATTACAAAGATGCAGATGGTGTAATTCATACCAACAAAGAACGAGGGATTCATCGTAAATTAGCGGCATTACGAAGTTTTTATGCATATTATTATAAACGCGAGTATATTCATAATAATCCCACATTAATTGTTGATATGCCTAAGCTGCATAAACGTGAAATTATTCGTTTAGACCCGGATGAAGTTGCCAATCTTCTAGATTATGTAGAACACGGTGGTGATGAAATGACAGGGATGAAAAAAGTTTATTTTGAAAGAAATAAAATAAGAAATCTCGCATTGTTCACTCTTCTGCTCGGCACAGGAATTCGTGTATCCGAATGTGTTGGATTGGACATTGAGGACGTTGATTTTGACAATAATCGGATTAAAATCGTGCGTAAAGGTGGCAAGGAAGATTTTGTGTACTTTGGAGATGAAGTTGCCGAAGCTTTATACGATTACTATGCAGAACGAATGACGATTACAACAAAAGAAGGTCATGAACATGCTTTGTTTTTATCCATTCAAAAAAGACGTATCTGTGTACAGTCAATCGAAAATTTAGTTTCTGATTGTGCGAAACATGTTACGACATTAAAGCATATTACGCCTCATAAGCTTAGAAGTACATATGGTACCAATTTATACCGTGAAACGGGCGATATTTATCTGGTTGCTGAAGTATTAGGCCATAATGATGTAAATACAACCAGGAAACATTATGCAGCGCTGGAAGAAGACAGAAAACGAAAGGCTGCTTCGGCAGTTCGTTTGCGAGAATCCTAATCCCCTATCCTACCGACCGGTAGGATAGGTTTGGAACATTGTCTGAATACTCTTATAAATAGAATTTGCCGCATTCTTTTGGAAGGTGGCATTTGTTAATTTAGAATAATCACTGTTTCCGGAGATAAATCCAAGTTCAATTAAAATAGCCGGGACTGTATTGTGTTTTAATACATAATAAGCAGCTGTTTTTGTACCACGGTTTGTTGTTTTTAAATCCGCTAATAATTGAGTACGGAACAAATTTGCCATGGCTTTACTTGTAATACCACTAAAACTTGTCTTATTATTGGATACAGAATAATATACCTCTGTTCCATTTGCAGACCCACTTTTAGCAGAATTCATATGCAGACTGATAAACGCATCCGCACGAACAGATTTTGCAAAAGCTGCCCGATTGGCAAGGGTAATGTAACTGTCATTGGTTCTGGTCCAGTACACTTTTGTGTCCGGTGCATTTCCTGCAAACTTATCCTTCATCAATGTGTAAATAATCTTGTGAGTTAAATCTTTTTCATTTGTTCCAATATTTTGTGCGCCAGGATCACGACCACCATGACCTGCATCCAAAACCAAAACATTCTTAAATATTTTATTTGGCTGTCCCATTAATACACTGAGTGTATTTCCCTTTTCATAAATTTTATATCCAACTAAAGATGTTGTTGTAATCGTAATTACTGTATTATTTCCACTTTTTGCAGTCATAATATTTTTTATCGAACTGTGATTTATCACAATTGGATTTGTTTGATAATAGGACACATAATCACCGGGAATAATAATCTGAAACTTTTTGTTCAGATATAAATCCTGATTTTTTACTTGATTAATGTGTACATTTGCAGGACGTGGTATCGATAGGGAGTAATTTGTTACACTTCCATCTCCTGCCTGATAGGCACGCAGTATATTAATTTCCAATGTCTTATTATGAATGATATAGGAATAATCCGCTGTGTTGTAACAAGTAAAGGTAATCGTTACCGTTGTTTCACTGTTGGTTACATCCATTTTCTGAATAATCTCACCAAAGCGCTCAAAACTTTTGTTTGCTAACAAGTATGAGGATTTAGGCAGTGAAATCGAAACCGTGTTTCCGGTTCGATTTACCGTTGCCGTTTTCATAATCTCTTCACTTGTACCCGATAACTGGAACGAAATCGAGCCGGTTCCATTTTGCTCCTGATAAAAGGACTGAAACGTATATAAAGAGTTGGTTGTTGTGTTTGCTTGTTGTACCGTTGACTGTTTTGATGCCTGTTTCGTACTCCAATTAAAAAATTGTTTACTCTGAATACGGTAGCATAACAGGCTCTTATCCCAGCTTTTGGTATAATTTAATTGTCCTAAAACGGAGGATGCCGGTATACATAAAATATTTTTCTTTGTTTTGTGCGAATAAATCATTTTAGGAGGTGCTGTCAATGTCACATTTTTCCCATTTAATATAGCTTGACGGCTGTCAAGCACGCCACGAAATGACATATCTACATCGGAATCCGATACCTGTAGTTCTTTTGTCTGCTGATTATAGGAGTAAGTAAGTCCCATAATAGAAGAAAGAGTTTCTTCTGCAGGCAGGTACATCTTTCCGGATAATTTAATTACCGGCAATGAACGAAGTGTATATTTGTTATGATTGTAATAAATATTTCCCTGTGTACCCGTGTAATAGGTTAATTTCCCGTTATATGTAAGCTTTAATGGAGCACCTAAACGAATGGTTTTTCCGGTTTTTTTATAAGAAAACCGAAGTGCTTTAGCAACATAATTTATAGGAATCAGTATTTTAGTCTTTTTCTTGGATATAAAACGAACAGAAACAGGAGCTGCTTTTAATTTCACTTTTTTCCCATTTTTGTAAGCTGTCTTTTTTCCAACCTGCATTTTTAAAGAAATGCCATTTGCCGATAAGGTAAGAACCTTTCCTTTCTTTTTGTATTTACAGGAAACCTTCATCCCCTTCTTAAATACGTCAGCATAGGAAACCATATAGTTTTTCTTGATGACAACTGCCGGGTAGGATTTTTTTGAAACTTTCTTGTTCTGGTAAGTTACTGACATTTGTTTCGAACGATTAATGGAAGTTTTTCCATTGTAGCGAAGTTTAATTCCCTTTGATTTTGCTAAACTCTCTGCTCCGGAAATAAGCATAAATACACTGCTGAGCACAAAGCACATAGTAACAAAAATAATTCTATAATAAATTTTGTTGTGTTTTTTCATAATGGCACCTCTTTACTTGGTTTTTCTACAGTTTATCAATATGAATTGACAGAATATTGTCAGTTACGCATAGATTTACTCAAAAAGGTGCGAATGCTTCTATTTCTTGTCTATTTGAAATTAGGCAGTAACAAATAACCACCGGCATGAATATTTTCTGAAGAAAGGCTGTTTAATGAAATAATAGCTTCCTCATATTCTGCCTTTGATAAGTTGGAATACTTCTCTGCATAGGTATCAGCAAGGGAAGAAAGCGTATCACCGGATTTAATTAATACATTTTCATAGCTTTTCATTGTGTGCTGACCACTCATATCTGCAGAAGCAGTCTTTCCGGTAAAGCCGCTCAAAAAAACAAGCAATAAAATAATCGCTGGTACAAGAATAAATGTAAAACGTAATTGTAATAATTTTCTCATAATAGTCACTCCTTATTAATCGAACGTACAGTCCGAACATCTGTTTGTTGTATATAATATATCATCCGAACAGATGTTTGTCAATGACTATTTTCAAAAAAAGAAACGATTTGTATTTTACATAACAAATCGTTTCGGCTTATACAATATTTCTATCTACTCTTCTGCATCGTCATCTTCTGCGTCAATTTTAATGGCACCGGAAGATAATTCATCGATAGCAATGGAAAGCGCTTTTGGACAGTCATTATGGTCTGTTAAAGGCTCAGAGCCGGCAATAATCTGTCTGGCGCGTTTCGCAGTTGCCAATACAATGGAATAACGGCTGTTTACAACAGGCTGTTCTCCTTGCTCAACTTCACTGTTTGCAATATTCATAAGGTCTGTGTACGATGGATGTAACATAATAATTTCTCCTTTCAATTTAACAATTGTTATTATATCATGGTTTTCCAAACTGATTCAATGGCCAAATACGTAAAAATACTTTTCCGGCAATGTTTTCTCTTTTTACAGGACCCGGTGCATCCGGATCTTCACCCTGTGGAATACTTCGGCTGTCTAAACTTACGGAACGATGATCTCCTAAAACATAGTATTCATCTGATTTTAAGGTGTATGGTTTCTCTTTTGTTCCCAATTCAATCTGACTATCGTCCATGGCATCTTTTGCATATGGGTCGTCAATCTTTTTGCCATTGATATAAATGGAATTATTATCAATGTAGACCGTTTCACCCGGGAGTCCATAAATACGTTTTACATAGTACTCATCAACGTCATGACCTTTCGGGTAAAATACAATAATATCGTATCGCTCCGGGTCATGAATACGGTAAATAAACTTATTAACCAATAAACTATCTCCGTTTTGCAAAGTATCCTGCATTGAATTGCCATCGACAACCGTCCGTTGCAAGATATAGGTTGGTACGACGAAAATACAAAATACAATAATGGCAACATATAACAGCACCTCAAAAATAATGCTAAACGGACTTCTTTTTTTTCTGGCTGCCTTACGATTTTCCTGTAAATCATCAACAACCCTTGTGTTTGCCTGTGAGGTTTGTGTTTCCTTCATATCCATAGTTTAATTACTCTCCCTCCGAATGATTTTTTAATTCTGATTCCATATGTTCAATCAGGTTTTCGCAGTTACAGACACGGCAGTGTTCGTTCTGAATAATCTGATTCACACATTCTACGGCATCTTCTAACTTGTCATTAACAACAAGATAGTCATAGGACTTCATATATGCCACTTCTTCGCCGGCACGCTTAAGTCGTTTGCTAATCTGTTCCTCGGTCTCAGTTCCTCTTCCTTTTAAGCGGGAAGCAAGTTCTTCATAAGATGGTGGCGTGATAAAAATCAATACCGCTTCCGGAAACTGCTCTTTTACAAGCATACCGCCCTGCATTTCAATCTCCAAAAGAACATCTTTTCCTTCTGCAAGCTGATCTTTTACAGCCTGTTTCGGTGTGCCATAATAGTTACCGACATATTCTGCCCACTCGATTAACTCACACTGTTCTATCATATGTTCAAATTCCTCACGGGTATGAAAATAGTATTCACGCCCATTTACTTCTCCCTCTCTTGGCTTACGTGTCGTAGCCGATATAGAGAGAAAGTATGGATATTTTTCAATCAATTGTTTCATAATGGTCCCTTTTCCGGCACCGGAAAAGCCTGAAATAACGGTTAAAACGCCTTTCTTTGACATAGAGAAAGCTCCTTTCGTTTATTGATTCATTCTTGCAGCAATGGTTTCCGGCAGTAATGAGGATAATACAATGGTCTGATTATCCAATACTAAAACTGCTTTTGTTTTGCGACCGCAAGTGGCATCAATCGCAGCCCCCTGGTCTTTTGCCTGCTGGATTAACCGCTTAACCGGAGCAGCATCCGGACTTACGATACTGTAAACCTTATCACTGTTTACTACATTGCCAAAACCAATATTAATAAATTGCATCGTATGCGCCTTTCTATTCGATATTCTGAATCTGTTCACGAATTTTCTCGATTTCGGTTTTTAAATCAATTCCATACTCGGAAACTTCGGAATCATTTGCTTTGGATAATGTCGTGTTTGCCTCACGATTCATTTCCTGAATTAAGAAATCCAGTTTACGCCCGATGTTTTCTCCGGCCGCTAAGGTTTCTTTGACATGCTCAACATGAGTACGCAAACGAACCATTTCCTCATCGACACAAATTTTATCGCTAAACATAACAATTTCTGTTGCCAAAAGATTTTCATCGATTTGTGTATCACCAAGAAGCTGTTCGACTTTCTCGGTAATTTTCTTTCGGTATTCTTCTACAATCTGAGGAGAACGCGTTTCTATTTTATCTACTAAATCAGAAATATGATCCAGTTTTTCTGATAAATCTTTTGCTAATTTTTCTCCCTCGATGCGCCGGCTTTCCGTAAACTTTTCACCGGCAGCACGTAATGCCTGTGTCACAATCGGAATCCATTCTTCTTCGTTGTCATCCTCTTCTGCTTTTGTAAAAACATCCGGAAATCGTGCCAATTGATAGGCCTGAATCGTTCCGTCAATCGAAAATTCATCTGCCATCTTGGAAATGCCGCTTAAATAAGCAGCTGCAATTTGAGGATTATACTGAATCGATTCAGCGTTTTCCTGCAATTGTTCCATGGAAACGAAAATATCGATTTTTCCTCTTTTTGCAAACTCTTTGACCTGATTTCGAATGGCAGGCTCATAAAAATTTAATTTTCTTGGGAGACGAACCGACAAATCCAGATAGCGGTGATTCACCGACTTCATTTCGATGGTAACCTTGTATTTTTCATTGGCTGCCTCACCGCGGCCAAATCCCGTCATGCTCTGAATCATGATAAGCCTCCTTTTTTATCCAATCTGTATTATTATAGAGCATCGCAGTCGATAAGTCAAGTTTGTTGCCCTCTTTCCAGAAATATTGTATAATAGAAAAAGATGAAAAGAAAGGATGAATACACATGGCATTTGATGGTTTTACAATTGCTGCCTTAGTCAGCGAAATGGACGCCAAATTAACCGGTGGTCACATACAAAAAATTGCACAGCCGGAGGCAGACGAACTTCTGCTTTCCATAAAAAATAATAAAACACAGTATAAATTGCAGATTTCAGCGAGTCCTTCTCTCCCGCTGATTCATTTGACAAATTCACCAAAACCTTCGCCATTTACAGCGCCGGGATTTTGTATGCTGTTAAGAAAACATTTAGGTGGAGCAAAAATTCTGTCATTTGAGCAGGTCGGATTGGAACGCGTTATTAGAATTCAGTTAGAAAACCTGAATGAATTAGGGGATGTTGTTCAAAAATCACTGATGGTCGAGATTATGGGAAAACACAGTAATATTATTTTAGTTGACGAAAAAAATACGATTGTTGACAGTATTAAACATATTAATGGATTAACCAGTTCTGTCAGACAGGTACTACCCGGGCTTGATTATTTTATACCAAATACACAACATAAAATAAATCCATATGAGGTTACTACAAATGACTGGAATGAAACTCTTTTTATAAAACCGGTTTCGATTGCAAAAATGTTATACGGCTCCTTATCCGGATTTAGCTCTTCGCTCTCTCACGAACTCGCTTATAGAAGTCACCTCGACGGAGATGCACCAACGGCTTCCTTAAATGGGAATGATAAATCGGCGTTGATGGAACAGTTTCGCAGCATAATGCAGCAAACAAAAGGAAGGGATTTTTCTCCTTGTATTGTTTTTCGAGGGGCAAAACCGATTGATTTTGGCGCTTTTTCATTTACGATGTACACAGATTGTACCTGTAAAATATATGAATCGATGTCCGAAGTGGTAGAAACCTTTTATGGAGAAAAGGATACGCTTGAGCGCATCAGACAAAAATCAATTGATTTGCGTAAATCCGTGACTAATATTTTGGAGCGGAACTATAAAAAACGTGATATGCAGTATAAGCAATTGAAAAAAACAGATGGAAAAGAGAAATATAAAGTGTACGGTGAATTACTGACAACATATGGTTATCAGCTCTCCGAGACAGATACTTCGCTAACTTGTGTGAATTATTATAATAACGAAGAAATAACAATTCCGGTTGATGAAACGATGACGGCAATTGAAAATGCAAATAAGTATTTTGCCCGTTACAACAAACTAAAACGTACCGAGGAGGCCGTCAAAGAGCAGCAGGAAGAAACCGAAGAAACTATTACACATCTGGAATCCATTATGACAGAACTTGATATTGCACGAAAAGAAGAAGATTTACTAGTCATAAGGCAGGAATTAAGTGATTTTGGATATATGAAGGGAAAACGGTCAGGAAAAAAAGGGAAACCGATAAAAAAAAGTAAACCACTCCACTTTATTTCCAGTGACGGGTATGATATTTTTGTTGGAAAAAATAATTACCAGAATGACGAACTGACCTTTAAGACAGCAACCGGAAATGATTGGTGGTTTCATGCTAAAAACATGCCCGGTTCTCATGTGATTGTGAAAACAAATGGCGAAGAACCGCCGATTAAAACGTTTGAAGAAGCAGGAAGTTTAGCTGCCTATTTCTCTAAAGGAAAAGGGGCAGACAAGGTGGAAATTGACTACACACAGAAGAAAAATGTAAAAAAACCAAACGGAGGAAAACCGGGATTTGTTGTATATTATACCAATTATTCCTTAATGGCATCCTCCCATATTGAGGGAATCCGGTGCGTAAATGCCGAAGATTCCGTATTTCTTGAAAGGAGTTATGTGTAATGGCAGTTAAAATGGACACACACATTCACACGTCATTTTCAACAGATAGCGAAACTGATATGCAGGAACAGATTTTAACTTCTTACAAAAAAGGCTTAGAGGGAATCTGCATTACTGACCATATGGATTACAATTTCCCAGAATCTGCGCTGGAACATCCGGTTGACGGGATTCCGTTCTGTTTTGATTTGAATGATTATTTTAAGCGTATTCATACACTGCAAAAGACTGCACCACTCTCTGTCTATACCGGTGTGGAGTGTGGTATGCAGCTTATTACTGATGTAGTGGATAAAAATAAAGCCTTATGCCGAGATAAAGAGTTTGATTATATTATTGGCTCACTTCATTTGGTTGACGGAAAAGATCCATACTATCCCTCATTTTGGGAAAATCAAGAACCAGCCGAGTGCATTCAAACGTATTTTGAAAAGATTTATGATAATATAACAACATTTCATGAAATGGATTCTTTGGGACATCTGGATTATATCGTCCGGTATGCACCGACAGATTACAAATACCAGCCGGAGCAATTTAGAGAAATTTTAGAAGCTATTTTGCAAACGCTGATTCAAAAAGACCTTGCGCTTGAAATTAATACTTCCGGATTTAAGACACCTCTTTCCCGTCAAAATCCACATGAGAAAATTATTGAATGGTACTTAGCACTTGGCGGCGAAATGGTAACGATTGGTTCAGATGCTCATTCTCCTGAATTTTTGGCGTTTCATTTTGATGAAGTGGCAGTCCTATTAAAAAAATACGGAATCCGTCAATATACAGTGTTTGAAAAACGGACTCCGGTATTTTATGATATTTAATGCCTGTTATTTTTGAGAAAAATATGATATTTGGCGTTTAAATTTCTGTTTTTTTCAATTATTTCTTTTAATGCATCTACTGTTCTATCAATTTCTTCCTTCGTTGTATGGGAAGAAAGGGTAAAACGGACAGTTCCTCTTGCCAAACTGCCGGTTAATCCAATTGCTTCAATTACATGAGAGGTGATGGATTGACCAGCATTGCAGGCGGAGCCGGCAGAGACGCAAATTCCTTCCATATCTAACAAAATAACAATCGTTTCTCCATCGACAAAAGAAAAACTTATATTGATGTTATTAGGAAGGCGTTTTCTTCTTGAACCATTCAAATGACAATAAGGAATTTCCTGCTCTATTCGGTGAATCATGTAATCACGTAATTGCGACATCATATTTGATTTCTTCATTAAGATTTCGTTTACTAATTGAGCCGCTTTTCCCATACCAACAAGAGCAGGAACATTTTCTGTACCGGCGCGGAGTCCGCTCTCTTGTTTTCCACCGTGATGGAAGGAAGGCAAATTCACTCCTTCCCGTATATACAAAAATCCGACACCTTTTGGGCCATAAAATTTGTGTGCACTGGCACTTAATAAATCTACATTCATTTTTGTGATGTCAATCGGAATCTGTCCATATGCCTGAACGGCGTCAGTATGAAAAACAGCCCTGCTGTTTGCTTTTACAAGTGATGCAAGCTCAGGAATTGCCTGAATTGTGCCAATCTCATTATTTGCAGTCATAATGGATACCAAAATGGTATCTTTACGCAATGCCTGCAGCAATTTCTCCGGTTTTATAAACCCCTGTTCATCCACATCTAAATAGGTAATTTCAAAACCTTTTTCTTCCAAATAGGCACATGTATTTAATACGGCATGATGTTCTATTTTTGAAGTAATAATATGATTTCCGTTCTTTTTGCACTGCTCGGCAGTGCCGATGATTGCCCAGTTATCTGATTCCGTTCCACCCGAGGTAAAATAGATGTTTTGCGGGTTGGCACAATTAAGCGTTTTGGCAATTCGCTTTCGTGCCGTTAATAATGCAGACTTATTGGCGACACCTAAGTCATATACACTGGATGGATTTCCGTAGGAATCCTTTAAATAAGGCATCATTTCTTCTAACACTTGTTCTGAAAGAGGCGTGGTGGCGGCGTTATCCAAGTAAATCGTCTGACTCATACCTCATACCCTCTCTCTTGTATCTATCACTATATCTTATGCATTATTCGACAGATTGTGACAAATTACATTAGCGAATGGTAATTTTATGATAGGAACGCTTACCGATTCCGTTTTTGCGTACAATTTCTTCACTGTGAACTTCCTGCTCAGGCTCAATCTCTTCTGGCGGAACAGTAAAATCAACAGCCTCCGGTGTATCGGACGCTTCCAACGTATTGAATGTTTGCGGTGCTTCCTCCATGCTTGTAGCAACTGTTTCAATAATTGGTTTGGAATCATCTTTCCACTGATTTTCTAAATCATGGATTGTTGGAACTTCATCATATTCACTGATATTTGAATACTGGTCATCCAAAGGAATACTAACCGGCTGAATATCAAAATCAAATTTTGGTTTCTGATATTTGGGCAGGGTGCTTTTGGATGGCTTAAGAGGCAGTGCTTCAGATAATTCTACCTTTTCTTCATCGCGCTCAATTACATCCGCCATATCTTCCTGGGCACTCTCGTTCATACGTTTAATCGGTTCAGCCATATCCAGACGGTTAAGTAAATTACTTAACTGTTCCTCTTCTGTCTGTGCCGATAAGTAAGTATTTTCAACCAGTGCAGCCGAAGGAGTTTCCGGCTCTTCTTCAATTTCCATCTGTTTTTCTATAAATTCTTCCGGCATCGTCCACTCAGGAATTTTATCTTTGTTTTTTCCTAAGGTTTTCAAGATAAGATTTTCCTTTTCTTTCGCTTCTTTGTGCGGTAAGGCCTCTTTTGGTTCCGGTACAGGTTCTGGTTTTTCTTCGCGTTTAGGTTCTTCACTCTTTGTTGCAGTTTCCAAATTTTTTGTTTCCAAATCTTCTGTCTCGGCATTTTCCGGTTCAAGCATTTCTGCTTCATTTTTTTCTGTTTCCGGCAGAATTTCTTCCGGCAAAAGGATATTACTGAATCCGTAGCCGGTTAAAATTGGCAGAAAACATGTAATGCAGTAAAAAATATTTGTGTGTTCAGAGCACAAAATATAGTAACATACAGCTGCAAAAAACGTGATAAGAACCGGACCAATAAACGAAAAACGATTTCGAATAGCATAATATCCGGCTAAAACAGAAAAGAAGAAGAAAAGCAGCACAAACACACCGTTTGAAAATGGTGCAAAAAAGTAAAATAATGGTTTCGCATATTTTAAAAGAATGTAATCTACCATGGTACGCCAGCTATCCAATGGAAGGGATGCATCTTTTACAAAAGTTATATTTGTAACAATTGTTTTTTCGAAGAAAAACAATACTGCTAATATGGCTGTCGTAAATACAAGAAAATAGACGGCGCACAAACTACCTTTTGAAAAAATGGATGGATTCGGATTTTTTTGTCCGGCAAAAAACAAAGCCAGAAAACATCCTAAAAATAAAACGGTTACAAGTGGATTGATTCGAACGGCAAATGCGAAAACCACGCCAAGAAACAAAGCACCGAAAACGCAGGAAAAAACACTTGTTTTCTCTCCGAATCTTAAAGCCTTTAACCAAATCAAAAAACAAAGATATGGAATTAAAAAGCTAAACATATTCAGCGTCATCTGCTCCGGAAGATACTGTGCCTGATTCAGATAAACAACTAAATAAATGCTGCTTGCAAAACTGATAATTCCACAAATTCGTCCATTGCAGAGACGTCCAATTGCATAAATGCATAAAGTCAGTACCAAAGATGTAGCAGCTGTTTTCCATCCGTAAACCAGGTTCTGCCACAAGAAAAGACCTACGCCGACAAGAACAACAATAATCGTCTCTAAAATAATAGAAATAGGACGACTATTCTCGGCAATAATTAACCATTTTTTTTGTTTTATAAAGTACGCGGCAATTAGAAAAAGCAGTACGCCAAAAACAACGCCTCCTACCAGAAAATATCTATTTTGAGAATTGGTCATAACCAAATTGATAATCTCAAACATGCTTAAAAGTGCGACCGGTAAGTAAAAAAGGGCACACACAACACGAAAAACATTTCTTTTTAATAACACAGGTATCTCTCCTTTTGTACATAAACATTCCTATTTATCATACTATAAAATAATGATTTTAACAACATTTTTTCGTGATTTGACACATATATTAATAAAAAAAGAATGAGGTGTGCGGTGAAAGACCAATTATTAAAGGGAACGATGATTTTAACAATTGCCGGATTTGCCACAAGAGTCATTGGCTTTTGCTATCGAATTTTTCTTGCCGGTGAATTAGGGGAAGTAAATTTAGGAATTTACCAATTAATTTTTCCGGTCTATTCGATTTGTTTTACAATTTATGCCGCTGGCATCCAGACAGCTGTATCACAGTTGATCTCGCATCAGCCCAAAAAAAATCATGGACAAATTATAAAAGCCGGTATTACACTTTCTCTTTGTCTGGCAGTCATTTTGTCGTTTAGCCTTTTTTCTTTCCGCACAGTAATTGCACATTCTTTTTTAGGTGCAGATAAAACGGCACCGCTTCTTTTTGTTTTGGCTTTTATCTTTCCTTTTTGTGGTGTCACTTCCACAATCAATGGATATTTTTACGGAAAAAACAATGCCAAGATTCCGGCTGTCACACAGATTATTGAGCAGTTAGTCCGGGTTGTTTTTGTTGTCTCTTTCTGCTTTTACGATTTGCTTCCGGTTTCGTCTCTTATTTTGTCCGTAGCCGGACTTGTCATTGGTGAACTGGCAAGCAACTTTTATAATATGTATCATTTGATAAAAGAATCTTCCTTTACCCATCTATTTTGTCAAAAAGCTCAGTTTGGTAATGTGATTCGTATGGCACTGCCGCTCACCGGCACAAAATTAATTATTGCACTTCTTGGCAGTGTAGAATCGGTTTTCATTCCGCCGATTTTATGCAGGGCAGGTTCTTCTTTAGAAGATGCACTGGCAATTTATGGGATTTTGACAGGTATTGTGCTGCCTTTTATTCTTTTTCCGGGAACCATTACAAACTCACTTTCTGTTCTTTTACTGCCCGCCATATCCAGAGCAAGTGGCAAAAAAGATAATCACCATGTGCGGCAGACAACTTCTGTTACAGTCCGTTATTCCCTACTGCTTGGCGTGCTCACCTGTGCTGTCTTTTTAAATTATGGAATGGACCTTGGACAATTTGTGTTTCACAGCGAAAATGCCGGAAAACTTTTGACGCTGCTTGCTTTTTTATGCCCATTTCTATATGTGACAACAACTTTAGGCAGCATTATCAATGGACTCGGGAAAACGGTAATCACTTTTGCTTTTACCGTAATTGGTCTTATCATTCGAATTGGCTGCCTGTTTTTTCTGGCTCCTGTTTATGGAATCTTTGGTTATCTGTTCGGACTTTTATGCAGCCAGATTGTCATCTGTTTGTGTCATGGAATCTACCTGATGAAGAAAACACACATTACCATTCAGGTTGCAAAATATTTTGTCTGGCCTTTTGTCTTTCTTGTGAGCCTTCTCTATATTAGTAAAATATTCTGCCGTAACCTGATTCATTTAACAAATCAGCCTTATTTATCATACTTATTGCTGATTCCGGTTCTTTTTGTATCCTTTTTGTATTTTTATCAATGTGGCTTGATTTCCAAAAAGGATATTAAGCTTTTTCGTTAGCCTCTTCAATCATCTGAGCAAGTGTGGCTTCCTCAATAATCGGAACCGAAAGTTCTTTTGCTTTTTTGTTTTTAGAGGACTGGGAAGTAATATCATTATTCACCAGATAACTGGTGTTTTTGCTGACACTTCCTGCCACTTTCCCACCGAGCGATTCAATCATGTCTTTGCACTGATTACGGTTATCAAATGTATTTAATGTCCCTGTGATAACAAAGGTAAGGCCGGCAAATGGCTGATGCTCTTTTTTCTCCGGATAAGAAACAATAAGCAGGGCATCTAAATTCTTTAACTGTTCCTGATTGTTTTTATCTGCGAAGTACCGGACAAAAGATTTTGCTAATACCTCTCCAATGCCATCCACTTGAAGCAGGTCTTCTTCTGTGATTTCCTGCATTTTTATAATCGGATACGGGTATTTTTCAGCAATAAGTTTTGCCATACTTAAGCCAATGCCTTTAATGCCAAGGCTGTATAGTAAATTGGCAAGTGGTATTTGTTTTGCCTTTTCAATAGACTCAATGAGATTGTCGTAGGATTTTTCACCAAACCCTTCCATCTCAACAATTTTATCCTGATATTTTTCTAAATAAAAAATGTCTGTCAATGAATGAATCATGCCATCTGCTACAAATTTTTCAAGTGTGGATTCTGATAAGCCGTCGATGTTCATAGCATTACGACTTACAAAATGTGTCAGCAGTTTTATTTTCTTTGCATAACACTCTTTATTTGGACAGAGCAAAAAGACAGAACCGTGTTCCTGCTCTAATGTTGTAGACGCACCGCAGACCGGACATTTATCAGGAATTACGCACGTTCCGCTCTGTGTTTTGTTTTCCTGTATCTGCGGAATAATCATATTGGCCTTATAGACTAATATTTTATCACCAATTCCCAATTTCAGTTCTTTCAAAATGCTTACATTATGAACACTGGCACGGGAAACAGTGGTTCCTTCTAACTCAACAGCATCAAAAACGGCAACCGGGTTAATCAAGCCGGTACGTGAAGCACTCCATTCAATTTCCCGAAGCGTCGTTTCTGCCAGTTCATCCTGCCATTTAAATGCAATCGAATCATGAGGAAATTTAGCTGTACGTCCAAGTGTAGCACTATAGGCAACATCATCAAAAGTCAATACCAAACCATCACTTGGCAAGTCGGACTGCTTTACATGATTTGAAAAATAAGTTATCATGTCTTCTATGTTTGAAGCAGAAACTTCACGGTAAGGTGCCACTTCAAAGCCCTGTTTCACAAGCCAAGAAAGCCCCTCTTTTTTCTTTGTGAATGAAATTTCATCTCCAATCGAAATAATATTATAGGCGTAGAAATGCACACGGCGTTTTGCCGTAATCTCGTTATTTAACTGTCGTACGCTTCCACTGCAGAGATTTCGCGGATTTTTATACTGTTCTTCTACATTTTCCTGCTTATTTAATTCTTCAAAATCGGAATATCGAATCAAAGCTTCACCACGAACAATTAAAGTGCCGGTATACTGAATACGTCCCGGTATATTTACAAACGTTTTTGCATTATTCGTGATGACTTCTCCAATTTCACCATTTCCACGTGTCAATGCTTTTACTAATTCACCGTTTTCATAAGTCAAAATAATACTCAGACCATCTAATTTCATTGACAAAAGACCTTGCTCGTTTCCAAGCCATGCAACCAAATCCGCCGGTTCTTTTGTTTTATTCAGAGAAAGCATTGGCTGAACATGCTGCTCTTTTGGAAGTTCACTAATGGTTTCATATCCGACATGAATGGTTGGGCTGTTATTCATTGTAATTCCTGTTTCTTTTTCCAATGCAAGCAGTTCATCATAAAGTTTATCATATTCAAAATTTGACATCACTTCACCCTGCCCCTGATAATATACTTTGGCAGCTTGGTTCAAACGTGAAATTAATTCTTTCATGCGGGATACATTTTCCATTATTCTGCTTCTCCTTTATTCTGCGCCAGATTTTTCAATGTTTTTATTTCGGATGGTGTCAGCTCACGCCATTTACCGACAGGGAGCGAACCAAGTTCAATATTCATAATCCGGATTCTTTTTAAACTGGTGACACGATAGTCAAAATATTCACACATTCGACGAATTTGACGGTTTAATCCCTGCGTTAATGTAATGTAGAAGCAGTCTTTTCCCATTCGGCGTATCTTGCATGGTCTGGTTATTGTATCTAAAATCGGTACCCCCTGCGCCATTGCCTGCAATACAGAATCCGTAATTGGTTTATTTACATGAACAATATACTCTTTTTCGTGATAATTGCTTCCCCGTAAAATATCGTCCATCAATTGTCCATTATTGGTAAGAAGCAATAAACCGGTAGATTCTTTATCCAGTCTTCCTACCGGATAAATCCGCTCCGGGAAATTCAAGTAATCAATTACATTATTCTTATCTATTTTGCTTGTCGTGCACACAATACCGGCAGGCTTGTGAAATGCAAGAAGATATTCTTTTTGGCAAGGAGTAATTGTTGTATGATGAACCATTACCGTATCGCCGGGCATCACTTTTGTTCCCATTGTTGCCAAAGTACCGTTAATCCATACTTCCCCTTTTTCAATCAGCCGATCAGCTTCTCTTCTGGAGCAGTAGCCACACTGACTCATATATTTATTAATTCGCGTACCTGTTTCCTGCATAGTTTTATCATCCTTTATTCTCTTTACTTAGGAATAAAATGGTACGTCTGACGATTCAAACGTACCATCTTTGTAATTCATTTTCTTTTGTCAGTTTGCTGCTGGTGCACTACTTGCACTCGGAACGGAACTTGGTGCCGTACTCGGAGCAGTGCTTGGAACTGCGGTTCCATTACTCGCAGCTGATGCTGCCGGTGATGCGGAAGAACTTTCACCATTTGCTGCCGCTTTAATCTCTTTTTGCATTTTCTGATAATACTGTTTAAAGGTGGCATCCTTTTCCAATATATCGGACATGCTTTTGTTTACTTCCTGCTTCAATTTCTGAATTTCTTCGTTCTTATCTGCCAGGTTAATAAACTCCACTTCGGAATTGTCCAAAGCACTAAAGTAAATGACATACTTTCCTTCGGATGTTATTTTAACATAATACTTGGTCAAACAAGGAACCCAGCTTTCAATATTCTTTAACTTCATGTTATACTTTACATAAACACGATACGAATCCATTTCCTCATTTTTAATGCAATAACAATCAAAATCCTTATAGTTTTCCACATAACTGGCTAATATCGTATAGCGATCTTTTGGAATTCTGCTTGGATCACTGACTAACTCGCTTAAAGCGTCCATATTGACGGACTTTTTGGCATTAAAGTAATTTTCAATCAGTTTATTAATGTCTTTGTTCTCGTTTAAGTTCAAATCTGCTGTCTGTGCATTCTGATTCGGACTTCCGTTATCCAAAAAGACAAGTGCTACAAATCCAAGTGCCATAACAACAATGGATGCAATGATGACCATTTTCTTATATTTTAATTTCATAGTATATTCCAGCTTTCTATTGTAATTCGTTTTACCCTATAACAGTATAGCAATTTTTGGTGTCTTTGTCTATTCTTTTAAGCCACTTTTTATCTGCTTAAGCTCCTCTATGGAGAATGAATAATTGGAATTACAAAAATGGCAATGCAGTTCAATTGATTCACCATCTTTTATAATATCTTCCAATTCCTTACTTCCAAGACTTACAAGAGCACGCTCCATACGCTCCTTCGAGCAGTTACAGTGAAAGCAAACCGGAAGTTTTTCTTCTGACAGTTCCACCTCAAAGCTATCTAAAATTGCCGCAAGAATCGATTCCGGAGAATGGCCTTTCTCGAACAAGGTTGTTACCGGTTCAATGGAGGCTAAACGCTTTTCTAATATTTCGATGGTTTCTTCCTCGACATCCGGCATAAGCTGAATGATATAACCACCAGCCTGCGCAACGGTATTGTTTTTATTCATCAGCACACCTAATGCTACCGATGATGGAGTCTGCTCCGATGCTGCAAAATAATATGTGAGATCCTCTGCAATTTCCCCGGAAACCAACTGCACCTGTCCGGAATACGGCTCTTTCATGCCGATATCCTTAATTACCGTTAAAACGCCTAAATCAAGTGCACCTCCAACATCCAGCTTGCCATCTTTTCTGGCAGGAAGAGATACCACCGGATTTACTGCATAGCCTTTTACATGCCCAAAAGCATCTGCTGTTACTGTGAGTCCCTGCACCGGTCCGCTGCACTGAATCTGCAGTGTCAATAAATCTTTCTCCCCCTTCATCATGGCACCCATCATAGCACCACCGGATAATAATCTGCCAAGTGCCGCGGTAATGACAGGGCTTGTTTGATGACGGCTTCTTGCCTCTTCTACTAAATTTCTTGAAGTAATGGCAAAACAGCGAATTTGACCATTTGCCGCTGTACCACGTACGATATAATCCTTTTTGTTCTCCATGTAATCTCTCCTTTTAAGCCAGAGTCTAATGCATAAAAAGAATGCACCTGGAGGGATTCGAACCCCCGACCAAAGGCTTCGGAAGCCTCTACTCTATCCACTGAGCCACAGATGCATTACTCATCTATTATATATCAATGGATTCGACTTTGTAAAGTGTTTTTTACATATAAAACGATTTTTCCTTATGGTCATAATAGTAGGCACAATCGGACAAAATTTCCTCCTCTTTTACATGATTTTCATTGATTTCTTTTACCATATCGGATAATTTTGATAATGACAAGGAACCATCTTCTGCCGGCATAATAATCAGTTCATGAATACTGCTTGGAATCACATATAAATCCGTACCCAGTTTTTCTGCCAGTCCATCCAGTAATCCATGATATAACAATACAGATGCACCATTAATCTGATACTTATTTGTCATAATATGCATCGGAATAGGCTTATTGGAATCCCCGGCAGGTTCAATTGCGCAGTTAATCTCTCCCATAAGTAATTCCAGCGTGTGTTCCATCGTATCAATTACCGGAGGCAAAAGAATGGGTGTGTTTTTTTCGGCAATAATATAGAGTGATTTTGCGGAAAGTCCCCATTTTCCTGCCAATTCATTTGTTACGCAGATTGATTCCATACCTTCTTTCGATACATGATGAATGATATAAAAAACTACCGCCATATTCAGGAAAGGAAGATGTGGTACCGATTCCAAAAATTGTTTATTCCTCTCTTTTGAAACAAGCCGGTATGTTATTTTATTGCTGCAATCGGATAATTCGGCAGAAAATTCCTGATATGCTTCTATCTTATCCTCAAAATCGTGCATCTGCTCATAAATATGACTTGCTGTTTCGGAGATTGTTGTTCTTCCGTGTTCAAATTCAGAGTAAAAATTGTCCAGATAAATTGTAGGTGATACCGTCCCTTCGATTTTTTTCAAAAGAATGGCATACCGTTTTGTATCATTGTTTTTCAGCAAAACACTGCCCTCTAACTGATACTGCTCCGGTGAAAAATAACGATACAGTTCTTCAATCAATTGTTCCATAAAATCTTGTTTTGTCATAATGACTCCCTTCCCATTATTATAACCCATCACCGTGTAACAAAAATTGTATCAGAGAAAAGATGGATTTGCAAGGATTGTTTGACGCTATTTTTGGCGCATTACGACATAAAAAGAAGCCAGCCTTTTTTGAGGCTGACTCCTAAATCGTTATTCATTTAATTGATTAAACAATTCCCTGAGCTGTCATAGCTTCAGCAACTTTCTCAAAACCAGCGATGTTAGCACCTACAACATAGTTTTTCTCAAAACCATATTTCTTTGAAGCATCATCACAAGCATGAAAAATATTAACCATGATACCCTGAAGTTTTGCATCAACTTCATCAAAGGTCCAGCTAAGTCTCTCACTGTTCTGGCTCATCTCAAGTGCAGATGTAGCAACACCACCGGCGTTAGAAGCTTTACCAGGTGCAAACAGAACACCGTTCTCCTGAAGATATTCAGTAGCTTCCAAAGTAGTAGGCATGTTAGCACCCTCAGCAACAGCGATAACGCCGTTAGCAACCAATGCTTTTGCATCATCTAAGTGCAATTCGTTCTGAGTTGCACATGGAAGAGCAACATCACATTTAACAGACCAAACGCCTCTGCCTTCATGATACTCAGCGCTCTTTCTAGCTGCTGCATACTCAGTAAGACGTGCTCTCTTAACTTCTTTTACTTCTTTCAAAAGTTCAACATCGATTCCTTCCGGATCATAAATCCAGCCGGTAGAATCCGAAACGGTAACAACCTTTGCACCAAGCTGCTGAGCTTTCTGTGTTGCGTAAATAGCAACGTTACCAGCACCGGAAACAACAACTGTTTTACCAGCCAAATCATGTCCGTTGCATTTCAACATTTCCTGTGTATAGTACAAAAGACCATATCCGGTAGCTTCTGTACGAGCGAGAGAACCACCGTAAGTAAGTCCTTTACCTGTCAGAACACCTTCATACAGGTTGCGGATTCTCTTATACTGTCCGAACATATAACCGATTTCACGTCCACCAACACCGATATCACCGGCAGGAACGTCTGTATCTGCTCCGATATGTTTGCAAAGTTCTGTCATAAAACTCTGGCAGAATGCCATAACCTCACGGTCTGATTTACCTTTTGGATCGAAATCAGAACCACCTTTACCGCCGCCAATCGGAAGTCCGGTCAGGGAGTTTTTGAAAATCTGCTCGAAACCAAGGAATTTAATGATACCAAGGTTTACGGATGGATGGAAACGAAGTCCACCTTTGTATGGTCCGATAGCACTGTTAAACTGAACACGGTAACCGGTATTTACCTGTACCTGTCCTTTATCATCAACCCAAGGAACACGGAACTTAATCTGTCTCTCTGGATTAACAAGACGCTCAAGCAAAGCATCTTTACGGAATTTTTCCTCGTTCTGCTCTACAACAGGACGAAGTGATTCAAGAACTTCTTTGGCTGCCTGATGGAACTCCGGCTCAGCAGGGTTCTTCTCGATTAATTCAGCCAATACCTCATCTACGTATGACATAGTCATAACCTCCTTCGTTTTTTGTCACTTAACATTATAAGACGCAAAAACGAAATTGACAAGTAAAAAATTACTTTTGGGCTAAATAACTATTTGTATAGTCAACTTTTCCGCTTACATCCTCTAAAAACCATGACGGTTTTTCAAACAATTTACTTTCTTCAACAGAGTCAAACTCCACTTCTGCCAGAATAAGTCCTTCATAACGGTCATGAAAGATATCCAGTTCTATCATATAATTCTGATATGGGATGCAGTATCTCGTTTTCTTTATGCAGATGCCATCACATTTTTGTTTCAAATGAAAGAAACTATCTTTTGTCAAAGGCATCTCCCGCTCATCCGAAACATTCAATGCCTCGTCATCAACAGCAATGCGGTTTTTATAAGTCAAAATATAGTCGTCATTTTTCCTGCGGATCCGCACGGTCGGTTCCGAACACAGATATCCCTGTTCAATTTCAAACACTTTGACCGCCTGGCTTAAATCCGGAATGTCACTCACTAAAAATTTTTTCTCAATTTCCATTATTCTCACCATCCTGCGGATTTTCAACTGAAATTTTTCCAAGTCTTGCATTGCGGAAATCATCCAAAAGCAAAAAAGCAGCCTTATCATGGTCTAACTCATTTCCTTTTTTCAGACAGCCGCGGTTTACAGCAATTGCATTTAAAATAGCAACGGAATCCTCAGATTCATCAACGGAATATGTTTTACCAAGAATTCCCGGATAACTTGCCGTTAAAAACTCAATCAAATCCAGTGCAAGTTCTACACTCTGGATTAATTCATCTTTAATAGAACCGATAAAAGCTAAATGCTGTCCAACTGTCTGGTCTTCAAACTTCGGCCATAAAATACCCGGTGTATCTAAAAGTTCTACCTGTTTATTTAGGCGAATCCACTGTTTCCCTTTGGTAACGCCCGGTTTATTTCCTGTTTTTGCACATGCTTTTCCGGCAAAACTATTAATAAATGTAGACTTTCCAACATTCGGGATACCAACAATCATAGCACGAACCGGACGATTTTTAATGCCTCGTTTGCGATCGCGCTCAATTTTCTTTTCACAGGCTTTCTGCACTAACGCATTCACCTGTTTTAATTCATTTTTCTTTTTTGAATTGACTGCCAATGCTAAAAAGCCCTGTTTCTCATAATATGAAATCCATGACTGAGTCTTTGCCGCATCCGCCATATCGCTTTTATTTAACAGTAAAATTCTTGATTTTCCCTGTGCCAGCGAATCAATATCAGGATTTTTGCTGCTTCGGGGGATTCTAGCATCCACCAGTTCAATAATGACATCAATTAGTTTGATATCTTCCTGCATGGCACGTTTTGCTTTTGTCATATGCCCCGGATACCATTGAAAATGCATCGAAACTTCCTCCTATTCCGTTTTCTTATCTTCTGCCGTTGGCCCTCCAATTAAGGAAAATGGGTCAAGCCGCAAAATTACTTTTCCGATAATATTCTTTTTCGTAACTTTTGTAAAAGATGAATTCCGACTGTCATCCATGTCATTGCGGCTGTCACTTAGCACAAAATACTCATCGTCTTTGAGCGTAATTTCATTGACTGCCCGTCCGCCGGAATGCATCGCTTCAAAATCATATTTTTCTTTCTGTTCTTCTCCATTAATATAAAGTTTTCCATTTTTAATTTGTACTTTTTCACCGGGAAGACCGGCAACTCTGCGGATGTGAATCATACTGTCACTGTTTATTGTCTCCTCCTCGTCCTGTACTTCCGGATAAAAAGCAATAATCTGATTTCTTTTTGGTGGAAAAAGCACATAAGAAGTTTTGTTTACAATCACATCTTCCCCATTGTAAAGTGTCGTTTCCATGGAACTGCCAATTACACCTACTTTTTTTAAGGCAAATGTAATAATCAGCCAGGCAAGAACTACAACCGCTGCTGCCATAATCAAAAAGCGGATGGCTCCTTTTAGAAACTGCATTCTCTGTTCGTGTTTTTTTTCTTCTTCAAACCTTAAATTCATAGCAATACCCCTTTGCTCATTTACTGAAAAAGACGCATGAGCCAAGCCCATGCGCCTCGATGAAAAGCAAATATTTACTTAACAAGTTCTTTAACCTTAGCTGCTTTACCTATGCGTCCGCGCAGATAATTCAGTTTTGCTCTTCTTACTTTACCAAGACGAACAATTTCGATTTTCTCAACAATTGGAGAATGAAGAGGCCATGTCTTCTCAACACCAACACCATTGGAGAACTTGCGGACAGTAAATGTCTCGCGAGTGCTTCCGCCCTGGCGTTTTAATACAACACCTTCAAAAACCTGTGTTCTTTCGCGCTGTCCCTCTTTTACTTTGGCATATACCTTAACAGTATCACCAACGTGAAATTCAGGTACTTCAGCTTTCAACTGCTCTGCTTCGATTTTCTTGATAATTTCGTTCATTGTTGTTCCTCCTAATCTGATTTTGATGTTCTTAATGATATATTTCCATCAGAGGACCATCTACTTTATTCACAACATTAAAAATATAACATACTTCACTTGTACAAGTCAAGTATTAATTTTCGTCAAAGACCTCTTTGCCAAAGCGCACAGCGATGGAGTTTGCGTGTGCTGTCAAATGCTCTGCTTTCGCAAATTTGATAATGTCCTCATGCGCTTCTTCCAGTGCTTCACGTGAATAGGAAATTACGCTGGATTTCTTGATGAAATCATCAACGGACAATGGGGAGAAGAATTTCGCTGTTCCATTTGTCGGAAGGACATGGTTTGGTCCGGCAAAATAATCGCCAAGCGGTTCACTGGAGTATTCACCTAAGAACATGGCACCGGCATTCTTTACACGCGTCATTGTGTCAAACGGATTTTTTGTAATGATTTCCAAATGCTCGGAAGCAATCTCATTTACCACGTCAATTGCCTCATCCATATTGTCAGCAATCAAAAGGTATCCATAGTTTTCCAAAGATTTTGAAATAATTTCTTTACGGGATAAGGAAGCAACAAAAGTGTCGACTTCTTTTGATACCTGTTCTGCCAGTTCATGGCTTGTCGTCACCAAAATTGCGGATGCTAACTCATCGTGTTCTGCCTGGGATAACAAATCAGCAGCCACGTAACGTGGATTTGCAGTTTCGTCTGCAAGCACAAGAATTTCACTCGGGCCGGCAACCGAGTCGATGCTGACATGTCCGTATACCGTTTTCTTGGCAAGGGCAACAAAAATATTACCAGGACCTACAATTTTATCTACTTTCGGAATTGATTCCGTTCCATAAGCGAGCGCTGCAATCGCCTGTGCACCGCCAACCTTTACAACTTCTGAGGCGCCGGCCAAATGAGCAGCTACCAAAGTGACCGGTGTCACTTTTCCGTCTTTTCCCGGAGGAGTTGCCATAACAATACGTTTTACGCCAGCCACTTTTGCAGGAATAATATTCATCAAAACACTGGATGGATAAGCTGCTTTTCCGCCCGGCACATAAACACCAACACTTGCTAATGCTGTAATGCGCTGTCCTAAAATCACACCATCCTCTCTTGTGTGAAACCAGCTGTTTCTCACCTGACGTTCATGAAAATCGCGAATGTTTGCAATCGATTTTTTCATTGTCTCAATTAAGTCAGCATCAACAAGAGAATATGCCTCTTTGATCTCTTCTTCTGTCACATACAAGGTCTCTTTAGAAATATTGGCTTTGTCAAAGCGCTTCGTATAATCAAAGACCGCCTTGTCTCCTTCTTTTTTTACATTTTCCAAAATTTCATTGACTGCTTCCTGATACTCATCATACTGGTTCGGGCTGCGTTTCAACAAATTTTCCAAAATATTTTCTTTTTCCTGTTTGGTAAGCTGTACCATGCGCATGTTACCATTCCTCCTTATTCCAGTGCCTGTTTTAAATCTTTAATCAGTTTCGTAATACGCTCACGCTGCAATTTCATACTTGCTTCATTAACAATCACGCGGGCGGATAATGGACAAATTGTTTCCAATACCTCTAGTCCGTTTGCCTTTAATGTCGAGCCCGTCTCAACAATATCAACAATGACCTCGGACAAACCAACAATTGGTGCAAGTTCAACAGAACCATTTAATTTTACAATTTCCACAGTCTGATGTTTCTGATTATAAAAATAGTTTTTCGCAATTGCCGGATATTTCGAGGCAACACGAATCACCTGATTATTATGCAGCAATTCTTTTGCTGAAGCAGGACCTGCGACACACATATTGCATTTGCCAAGTCCTAAATCCAAAACTTCTAATACTTTTCTTCCCTCTTCCATAATTGTATCGCTTCCTACGACACCTAAATCTGCCGCGCCATACTCCACATAAGTAGGTACATCCGATGTTTTGGAAAGGAAGAATTTTAATTTCAACTCCTCGTTGATAAAAATCAACTTTCTTGTATCTTTGTCTTTCATTTCCTCGCAGGTAATGCCGGTCTGCTCAAGCAGTGCAAGTGTCTGTTTTGCAAGACGGCCCTTTGCGAGTGCAATCGTAATATATTTCATGAAAACCTCCATTTCAAACTTTTGTCTGTATTACATTTCCGATAAGTCAAACTCTGAAATTTCACCGGTGTCATCAATATAAAGGAGCTTGGAAACCTCATTTCGCTTGCCATAGGCAATATACTCACTTAATGGTGTCTGTGCGTCCTTTCGAAGCAGTCTTGCCGGCTGATTATCCGTACGATAAGATTTTGCCATCTCTAACGCTTTTTTTCGATTCGCTGAGCGGTACAAAATCAGGTAATCTTTCTCCTGTGCCTCAATTGGAATCTCCTGGCTTCTAAGTGCTTCCATCAATTGGTCTAACAGTAACGCAAATCCAACCGCGGGGGTCTTTTTACCGAACTGTTCGACCAGATTATCATACCGGCCACCGGTCACAATCGCATCTCCGGTACCATATGTATAAGCCTTGAAAATAACTCCGGTGTAATATTCATAATGCGACAAAAGTCCCAAATCAAATGTGATATGGTCTTCTAAACCGGATACCGACAAAATCTCATAGATTTTTTCTAATCGCTCTAACGCTTTTAAGGCACGTTTGTTTGTGGTCTGTTCCTTAACATAAGTAATGGTTTCGATTCCGCCAAACAAATCCGGCATTTTTACCAAAAGATTTTTACATTCTTGTGGCATATCGCGGTTTTCGAGCATATCCTCAACCGCAAAAATATTTTTGTTATTTAAATAGGTTTTTAACGTCTCGATTTCTTCTTCGGATAAATCCGTCTCCTCAATAAGCCCGCGGAAAATATCAGCGTGTCCAATATCGACTTTAAACTCTTTCAAACCCGATTTTTGCAGACATTCAATCGTCATGGCAATAATTTCACCATCGGCATCGGAAGACGCATCATTCATCATTTCCGCACCGAGCTGTGTGATTTCCGAAAGTTTTCCCTGATAACCGCTTAAGCGGGTAAAGGTACTTCCTGTATAGCACAGACGAATCTGCATTTCTTCTTTTTCATAATACTTAGCCACACAACGTGCAATCGACGGTGTGATATCCGGACGCAGCACAAGCGTATTGTTGTACTGGTCAAAGAACTTAAACATATCAGCAGATTTTACAGTTCCACGTTCTCTGTTAAAAATATCAAAGAACTCAAAAGTAGGCGTTTGAATATTCTTAAATCCATACTGTTTCATAATCGTATGAATTCCCTGCTGAATTTTGGCTCTTCTTTCACAATCTTCTCCGTAGATGTCTCGTACACCTTCCGGTGTAAAGAGTAATGATTTCTGGTCCATCACGGCTCCTCCTTTATTGGTAAACGGCAGTCGGCTGTTCCGGTTTCGGTGTATACCCTGCCTTTTTTAATGCTACAATAATGGATTCTTTATGGTCATTGCCAAACGCTTCCATCGTAATCGTAAGTTCCACGGCGGCATTTCGGTTAATGCTGACAAACTGGTTATGCTCTAAGCGGATAATATTTCCCTGTGCTTTTGCAATCACATCTGCCACCCGTACCAATTCACCCGGACGGTCCGGAAGCTGGACACTCACGGTAAAGATTCTGCCACGCTGAATAAGTCCGTGCTGAACAACAGAAGACATTGTAATGACATCCATATTACCGCCGCTTAAGATACAGACAATTTTCTTGCCTTTGCAGTCTAACTGCTTCAGTGCAGATACCGTAAGCAGACCGGAATTTTCAACTACCATTTTATGATTTTCCACCATGTCTAAGAAATTAACAATCAAATCGTGGTCATCCACGGTGACAATTTCATCTACATTTTTCTGGATATATGGGAAAATATTATGTCCCGGTGTCTTTACTGCCGTACCATCTGCAATGGTATTGACATTTGGTAGAGAGACAACTTTTCCCTGCTTTAACGACTCCTGCATACAGTTTGCACCTGCAGGCTCTACACCAATGACTTTAATATTCGGATTTAATAATTTGGCGAGTGTTGAAACGCCGCATAACAAACCGCCGCCGCCAACCGGTGCTAAAATCATATCAACGGTTGGAAGTTCTTTAATAATCTCCATGGCAATGGAGCCCTGTCCGGTTGCCACTACTTCATCATCAAACGGATGAATAAAAGTGTATCCTTTTTCCTCTGCTAACTGCAAAGCATAAGAACACGCATCGTCATATACATCACCGTGAAGAACTACCTCTGCACCATAGCTTTTTGTGCGGTTTACTTTGATTAACGGTGTTGTATTTGGCATTACAATTACTGCCTTTACCCCAAACAATTTCGCTGCATAAGCAACGCCCTGTGCATGGTTTCCGGCAGAAGCGGTAATGAGTCCTTTTTGTCTGTCCTCTTCTGACATGGTACTGATTTTATAGTAGGCACCACGAACTTTATAAGCACCTGTATACTGCATATTTTCCGGCTTTAAGTAAATTTTTCCGCCGGTCTGTGCACTGTAATACTCACTATATATTAAATTTGTAGGAAGAATTACATTCTGCACCTTTTCACTTGCCTGCTCAAACTGATCTAACGTCATCATCCGGTAAAACACAACCTTTCTCTATTCTTCAAATAATGCATTCACAAACTCTTCGGCATCAAATCTCTGTAAGTCACCAATTTGTTCACCAATTCCGATATACTTAACCGGAATGCTTAATTCTGACTGAATTGCAATCGCAATACCGCCTTTTGCGGTTCCATCAAGTTTTGTTAAAATAACACCTGACACATCTGCTACTTCGCTAAATTCTTTTGCCTGTGCCAGTGCATTCTGCCCCGTTGTACCATCGACGACAATCATGGTCTCTAATAAAGCTTCCGGGTACTCTTTTTCAATGATGGTATGAATCTTGTGAAGTTCGGCCATCAAATTTTTCTTATTATGAAGTCTTCCTGCTGTATCACAGAGAAGAATATCAACATCTCTTGCTTTTGCGGCAGCAACCGCATCGTACACAATCGCAGCCGGGTCAGAACCTTCCTGTCCTGCAATAATATCTACGCCGGCACGATTTGCCCATTCTTTTAACTGATCAATTGCACCTGCACGGAATGTATCAGCGGCAGCAAGCATTACCTTTTTACCCTGATTTTTGAACTGTCCTGCCAGTTTGCCGACACTGGTCGTCTTACCAACACCATTTACACCAATCAATAATAAAACAGACTTTTTGTGTTCAAATTCATAAGCGTCTTCATGAATTTGCATCTGCTCCTTAATGGTATCAATCAAAAGCTGTTTGCAGGCAGAAGCTTCTTTAATTTTTTCTTCTTTTACACGTTCTTTGAGTCCATCAATAATACTCATTGTAGTATTAATACCGATGTCCCCCATTACCAGTAATTCTTCCAGTTCTTCATAAAAATCATCATCAATCTCCGAAAAACCGGTAAACAAAGAATCAATTCCGGAAACGAAAGAATCTCTCGTTTTGGAAAGTCCATTTTTTAATCGTTTGAAAAATCCAACTTTTTCTTCCATTGCTGTCTCCTTACTTTTAGTTGTCTAACTGCTCTTCAATGAGTTTTACGGATACCAGCGTAGAAACGCCTTTTTCCTGCATGGTAATACCATACAGAACATCCGCTGCTTCCATCGTGCCCTTTCGATGGGTAATTACAATAAACTGTGTGTTTTTTGTAAGCTTATGCAAGTATTTAGCATACCGCTTTACGTTGGAATCGTCAAGTGCTGCCTCAATTTCGTCAAGCAGACAAAACGGAGAAGGTTTCAAATTTTGAATAGCAAACAAAAGTGCAATGGCTGTTAACGCCTTCTCTCCACCGGACAACTGCATCATGTTGCCAAGTTTCTTTCCCGGCGGCTGCGCATTGATTGTAATGCCGGCTTCCAATACGTCTTCTTCCTCGACCAATTCCAAAGTACCTTTTCCGCCTCCAAACAACTCGCGGAACACCTTGTCAAACTGTTTCTGAATATCCGCAAATTTTTCTGTAAACTGTTTGCGCATTTCTTCATCTAAATCAGCAATAATCTTTTTCAGTGCGTCTTCCGACTCAATCAAGTCGTCATGCTGCGTTTTCAAAAGTGTATAACGCTCACTGACGGATTTGAAGTCTTCAATTGCATTCACATTGACATCGCCAAGACCACGAATTTTATTTTTCGTATCCGTTACATTCGCCTTCATGCGTGTGTAGGAAATGGAATGGTCGATATCAATTTCTTTGGCACTGCGGTATGTAAGCTCATATTCATTCCACATATGATTGACTTTTGCTTCCATCTTCTCTTCGATGTTCTGCTTTCGCGACTCTAAACGGAAAGACTCTTTGTCGAGTTCGCTCATATGATTCATCAGCGCATCCCGCTTCTCAAAAATATCTTTCTGGGATGCCATCATTTCTTCTTTCTGCTTACTTTCCTCTTCAATTTCTTTGGTCAGGCGGACAATTTCTTCCTGTAACTGTTTGTTTTTCTCTTCGTAACCGGCAATTGCCTGTTCCATCTCAGAAACCGTATCATCCGAATTTTTCTGCTCCTGCATCAATTTGTTGTATTCTGTTTCCAGATCATGAAGTGATTCTTCAATTCGGTGAATATTTTCAGCTACATAATTGTTCTTTTGCTGGAACGAAGAAACTTCTAAGCGGTTTTGAGAAATTTTCTCTTGTAACTCCACTTGTTTTTCACGTTCTTCATCCAATTTGACAGATAAAAGTTTTACCTGCTCTTTTGCCTGCTCCTCTTTCTGCTTCGACAATTCCAAATCACTGTCGATTCTTGAAAGAGAATCTTCAATTAATGCCTTCTGGTTTTCAATTTCTTTTCCATCATTGGCAATAGCGCGGTATTCTTTTTCCTTCTGCTCTTTTACCGATACTGCCTGCTCATATTTAATCTGAGCCGTATTTTTCTTTAATTCCAGTTCTTTAACCGTCTCTTCTTTGGCATTGGCATCTTTAACAAAGTTTTCCACCTGTTTCTGTGCTGTCTGAATTTCTTCTTTCACGGAAGCAATTGCACTCTCAATCGTCTGTTTTTCTTTTTCTAATGCTTCCTGCTCCTTGCGGCGGCCAAGCAGATTTGAATTATTCTTAAAGGTACCACCGGAAAGAGAACCGCCCGGATGGAACAATTCACCCTCTAATGTTACAATACGCACTCGGTACTGATACTTTTTACTAATCTGCATCGCATGATCAATCGTATCCACAAGAAGAAAACGCCCTAACAGATATTCAATAATTAATTTATACTTTTCATCGCAGTCTACCTTGGAAGCTACATTTCCAAGAACACCATCTTCCTCTAGAATTTCATCCCGGAATGGCTTTTCTTTTTTCGGTGTAACTGTCGTCAGCGGTAAAAATGTAGCACGCCCCAAACGATTCTTTTTTAAATACTGAATCATTCGTTTTGCAACATGTTCATCCTCTGTTACGATATTTTGAATATTTCCGCCAAGTGCTGTCTCAACAGCAGTAATATATTTTTCTTTCACCCGGATAATATCTGCAACAACACCAAGCACACCTGGTTCCTGTTTCTTCTGCTCCATCACACGGCGGATACTCTGACTGTACCCCTCATAGCGCTCTGCCATGTTTTTTACCGTTTCCAGTTTAGAATCAATGATATGGTAATTCTTTTGTTTTTCCTGCTGCTTTTTCTGCAAAGATAAAATATCCTGCCGTTTTATATCTGCATTTCGTAAGAGTTCTTTTTTCGCCACATAAGCAGAGTCTAACTCTTTCTTTGCCGCCTTCAAAAGTTCCTCTTCTCTTTTCATTTCTTCTTCCGCTGAAGAATATTGTGTTTTATTTGCTAAAATCTTCTGATTTAATTCTGCTTTACGAATCTTATTCTGCTCCAGCATGGATTTCGCTTTCTGCTGTTCCACAGTAATCTTACTGGAAGCATTCATCGAATCCATAATCTGCTCATTCTGTTCGTTTAACTCGATTTCATCTTCTAAAATTGCTTTCTCTAACTGCTCCATCTGGCTGCTAAGCGATTTTTCTTCGTCTGTAATTTTCTCGAGTTCTAAAAGTGCCTCTTTCTGGGAAGCGGTATAAGAAGCCAGTTCCTCATTTGCTGCCTGTTTGGATTCCTCCAATGCATCCGTACGCTCTTTGTAATATTCTTTTCCCTGTGCGGCAGACGAAATTTTTTCCTTGGTAATACGAATTTCTCCTTCAAAATTCGTAATCAAAAGTTTATCCTGATTTACTTTTTCCTTTTTCTTCTCAACCGAACGATCAAACTCCGCAATTGCAGACTCTACCGAATCATATTCAGAACGCGATTTTTCTTTATCCGCTTTTGCCTGTTCCAATTCTTCTTTTGTATGGGAAAGATTTTTCTCAATTTCTTCTGTTTCCTGCTGTAATGTCTCATAATCCATGCAGAACAGTCCTACTTCAAACTGTTTTAACTCTTCTTTTAACTGAAGGAATTCTTTCGCCTTTTTCGACTGTTCTTCCAGTGGACCAACCTGTTTTTCTAATTCTGTCAAAATATCCTGTACACGAAGAAGATTTTGACGTTCTGTCTCCAGATTTTTCTCAGCAGCAGCCTTTCTTTTCTTGAATTTAACGATACCGGCAGCTTCGTCAAATAATTCTCTTCGCTCTTCCGGTTTACCACTAAGAATTTTGTCAATCTGTCCCTGCCCGATGATGGAATAACCTTCTTTTCCGATACCGGTATCAAAAAACAATTCCTGTACATCACGGAGACGGCAGGTTACACCATTTAACAAGTATTCACTTTCACCGGAACGGTACACTCTTCTCGCTACCTGTACCTCTTCATAAGGCAGATTTAATTTGTGGTCCTCATTGCTGATTGTCAATGCAACATATGCATAACTTTGTGGTTTGCGCATCTCCGTTCCCGAAAAGATAACATCCTGCATGCTCGAACCACGTAACTGCTTAGCACTTTGTTCGCCTAATACCCAGCGGACCGCATCGGCAACATTACTTTTTCCACTGCCGTTTGGTCCGACAATTCCGGTAATTCCATTATGAAATTCAAATACAAGTTTTTTTGCAAAGGATTTGAAACCCTGAACTTCTATACTTTTCAAATACATGGACTACTTCTCCTGTCTCAATAATAATATCGTTTCATACGCCGCCTTTTGTTCGGCCGCCTTTTTCGTACGGCCTTTTCCACGGCCATAGGCTTTCTCATTTACCATGCAGACCACTTCAAACGATTTATTGTGGTCAGGGCCTTCCTCTTTTTCCAGTGCATAAGAAAGATTTGTTTTTTCGTGAAATTTGCTCTGGATAATTTCCTGCAAAATTGTCTTACTGTCATAAAATAACTGTTTCTTTTCGATGTCCGATAAAACATACTGCAAAATAAACTCTCTTGCCGGATTCAATCCACCATCCAAATAAATTGCGCCAATTACAGCTTCAAAAGCGTCAGACAAAATCGAGTCTCTCTTGCCGCCACCGGTAACCCATTCGCCGTGTCCCAGTTTCAGATATTCTCCTAATTTAATTTCCCTGGCAGAAGATGCAAGACTCATCTCGCATACTAAACTGGCACGCAGCTTCGTCATTTTCCCTTCTACCATATCCTTATGGTTTGAGAAGATATAATCACTGCTTACCAATTCTAAAACAGCATCTCCCAAAAATTCCAGCCGCTCATTGTTTCTCTCATATTTCCAATGCCTCTCATTAGCATACGAACTATGTGTCAGCGCATTGTTAAGCAGCGAAAGATTTTGAAAGTGATATCCAATTTCGTCCTGTAACTGTGTTAATTTGTCTTCTTTCACAGCACAAAGCCTCCTTTAAGCCTGAATCTTGTCCTGTATTTTTTCATTAATACTATTTTCTTTAAATGTAATACATTGTCCCAAAGCCGTTTTGATTTCCGCACTCTTGGAATTTCCATGAGCCTTTACCACAAGCCCATTTAATCCTAACAACGGGGCACCGCCCTGGCTGCTGACATCAAATGTCTTTAATAATCCTTTTAATGCCGGTTTAATCAGCATACCACCGATTTTTGTTCGGAGGCTCTTCATAATGCCCTCTTTGATGCAGCCTAAGAATGTTTTAGCAACACCTTCAAAAAATTTCAAAATCACATTGCCGACAAAAGCTTCACAGACAAGGATATCTGTGCCGCCTTTTGCAATATCTCTTGCCTCAACACTTCCGACAAAATTAATGTTTTTGCAGTCACGAAGCAACGGATATGTTTCTTTCACAAGCTGATTTCCTTTTTCCTCTTCGGTTCCGATATTTACAATACCAACCGTTGGATTTTTTTTGCCCATAACGTTTTCAAAATAAACCGAACCCATCTGAGCAAACTGAACCAGATGTTCCGGACGAGCGTCTACATTCGCTCCACAGTCGATTAACAGAGAAAATCCGTTTTTAGAAGGTAAAAATGGTGCAAGTGCCGGACGCTTGATTCCTTTGATTCGACCAACAACAAGTTGTCCACCAACCAAAATGGCACCTGTACTTCCTGCCGATACAATCGCATCCGCCTTTCCATCGCGTACTAATTTCATGGCAACAACTAAAGAAGAATCTTTCTTCTCACGAATTGCCTTTGTTGGGACTTCACCCATATCAATAATTTCTGTTGCATTCACAATTTCAATGCTTGCTTCCTCATAGGTATATTTTGCAAGCTCACTTTTTATTTCTTCTTCTCTGCCAACAAGAATTACTTTCATACCTTTATTCTCATTTACTGCCTCTACGGCTCCCTTTACTGTTTCAACCGGTGCGTAATCGCCACCCATGGCATCTAACGCAATTACAACTTTATTTTCCATCTTTTTTACCTCCTAAAAAAACTCATACGTTATAAATATACTAGAAAATGAGAAAAAAAGCAATCAAAAAACCACCCGAAGGTGGTTTTCTTACTGTTTTTCATAAAAAAATGACTGAATTCCCTGGAAATTATACTTTTTCGCACCAATAATCTGCTCAGTGCTTCCTACAAACAAAATTCCCTGTTTGCATAAGGAATCCGAAAATCGGCGGTAAATCCGCTCCTTTGCCTCTTCCGTAAAGTAAATCATCACATTCCGGCATACAATCAGATGAACTCTCTGCGGATATCCATCCTTTAACAGATTGTGCTGCTTAAAAGAAATACATGATTTTAATTTGTCAGAAACACGGTAAATACCATGCTCATCTTTTTCTAAAAATTTATCTCTGTAACGCTGCGGCAGTCCTTTAATGCTCTGACCGGTGTAACACCCCGCCTTTGCTTTTGCTAAAACTTCCGCGTCCATATCCGTCGCCAAAATCTGAACTTGACTCAATGGAAGAAAATCACTTAAAACCATCGCCAGCGAATATGGCTCATCACCTGTTGAACAGGCTGCACTCCAAATACGCAAAGGTTTTGGAAAGCGTTTCAAAAGCAGTGGAATGATATCCTTTTCCAAGGTCTGCCATTGCAGAGGATTTCGGTAAAACTCTGATACATTGATAGTCAAATATGTAATAAAACTATCATGAATTTCTGTATCCTGTCTAAGTAATGACAAAAAAGTGTTATAATCATCTACTTGATGTTTTTTCAAAAAATTATTAATCCGCCGCTTCATCTGCCCTTCTTTGTAGGAATTTAAATCAATTCCTGACATTGAAAGGAATCCGCTTTTAAACCATTCGTAATCGTAAAGACTCATTATTCTTCTTCGGAATCTTCAACATCTGCTGCTTCGTTGCGTTTCTCAATCTCAAGTGCTTTTACACTTAAGCTGATTTTCTTTGTTTCTTCATTGAAATCAACGATTTTAGCAGTAATTTCCTGACCTACTTTCAAAACATCGGAAGGTTTTTCTACATGCTCAATAGCAATCTGAGAAACATGAAGCAATGCGTCAATTCCTTCTTCCAACTCAATAAATGCACCAAAATCAGTCATGCGGGCAACCTTACCGGTTACGACTGTACCAATCTGATACTTCTCTGCTGCATTTTTCCATGGATTGTTCTCTTCCAGTTTAAGAGTAAGTGCAATCTTTGTGTCTTGAATATCTTTAATCATGACATTTACTTTATCGCCAACTTTGAACAGCTTTTTAGGATCTGCAACGCGTCCCCATGACATCTCGGAGATGTGAAGAAGTCCATCTGCTCCGCCCAAGTCGATGAATGCACCAAAATCGGTAAGGTTTTTAACAGTACCTTCTACCATCATGCCAACTTTAATACGGGAAAGCAATTCTTCCTGCATTTTTTTCTTCTTAGCAACGATTAACTGTTTGCGGTCGCCAATAATTCTTCTCTTACGTGGATTAACTTCAGTAAGAACGAATTCAACTTCCTGATCCTGATATTTGGATAAATCTCTCTCATACATATCGGATACCAGACTAGCCGGGATAAACACACGGCCTTCACCATAAGAAACACTCAAACCGCCTTTGAGTACCATGGAAACTTTTCCGGTAAGTACTTCCTGATTTTCAAATGCTTCTTCCAGACGCTTGTTGCCTCTGTCAGCTGCCATACGCTTGTAAGATAAGGATACCATGCCAACACCATCGTTCAGCTTGATAACCTTAGC
>OGHH01000562.1_pt1 | contig 38468 bp, 64 predicted proteins | sample 1571471 | NCBI WGS metagenome assembly OGHH01 (sample SAMEA2581936, study PRJEB24529) | metagenome | biome: Human gut stool | place: China | collected 2011
TAAGGGCGTAAGCCCCGGGCACCGGGGGTGCACACGCACTGTCCCGAAGCGCAAATAGCGAAGTGGCTTAGATACTGTAGAAATTATGCCCATGAAGTGCAGAAACACCCCTGCATGGACGCAGGGGTGAGGAGAACCGCGCCACGGACGGCGCGTTTCGACGGTTTCGTCAAGCATAGAAACCCATCAAGCATAATTTCGTACAGTATCTTAGCCACGCAGCGTAGCGACGACTGGAGTACGTGTGCGCCAGTGGTACCCGGGGCTTGCGTTCCGAACTATTATCCTAAATAAGGTTCTTGATTCCTTCTGTTAAACGCTTTGCAACTCTCACATTGTTCATAGTGTAAAGATGAATTCCCTCCACATCATTAGCTAAAAGCTCAATTATCTGACTCTCGCAGTAAGACATTCCGGCATCAAAAAGTGCCGCCTTGTTGTCTCCGTATCTGTGCACAATCTTCTGGAACTTCTCCGGGAACTTTGCCCCGCACATTGTGACCATTCTCTGAATCTGAGCCGCATTGATACAAGGCATGATACCCGGGATAACAGGCACATTGATACCTGCAAGCCTGCAGTCCTCAGCAAAATTGAAGAAGGTATCATTGTCAAAGAAGAGCTGCGATAAAAGAAGCTCTGCACCGGCATCAACCTTTTTCTTAAGATTCTTAATATCATCCACCTTATCAGCTGCCTCCGGATGGATGTCCGGGTAGCACGCACCTGCGATACAGAACTGATCGCCTGTGGTGTCCTTTATGTACTTAATAAGGTCGCTTGCATGGAGAAAATCCTCCTTTGCAGGCACGTTCGGATTTCTGTCTCCTCTTAAAGCGAGGATATTCTCAATGCCCTCATATGAAAGCTGTCTGGTGAACTCATCTATCTCTGCCTTGTTATAGCACAGACATGTAAGGTGTACGACCGGCTCCACATGGTACCGGTTCTTGATTTTCTTCGCAATCTCGATAGTCTTGTTATTGTTTGAGCTGCCGCCTGCGCCAAATGTCACGCTGATGTACTCAGGATGGCAATCACAGAGTATCTCAAGCATCTCGTCAATATTTTTAAAGTCTTCCTCCTTCTTTGGTGGAAATATCTCAAAGGAGAGCGACTGTGGTTTGTTTGTATGTATCTGTGTAATCTTCATGTTATCCTCCGGTATATATGGTTATTCAATAATTTGTAATGTTATAGTCCATATATTACTGTAGTTTTTTGTCATTGTAAAATATATTTTTCTTTTAGTTTGTCATAAATAAAATCTATATCAAAGCTTGCTGAGCATTTGATTTTTTTATATGAGGTGATATAATGGGCGAAGCAAATCAAAAGAGGTTTCACAATGAAAAAAATAGATTTTGATAATGATTCAATAAAGAAAAATATATTGCAGGCTGCTCTGCCAATGCTGGCAGCCCAGATTCTAAGCCTGTTGTACAATATAGTAGACCGCATATACATTGCCCGCATACCGGATATGGGAACCACAGCACTCGGTGCTGTGGGGCTTTGCTTTCCTATTATAATGCTGACAATCGCTTTCTCCAATCTCTTCGGAAGCGGTGGTGCTCCGCTTTTTTCAATAAAAAGAGGCATGAGTGATGACAGAGCCGCCAATACTATAATGAATACAAGCTTTACAATGGTCTGCACATTCGCAGTCGTTTTTACTGCTTTGTGCATGATTTTTGCAAAGCCCCTTTTAATCGTGTTTGGCGCATCTGAAAATGCTCTCAAATACGCTCTGCCATACCTGCTCATTTATTTGATAGGAACACTCCCATCCATGATTTCAACCGGCATGAATCCCTTTATCAACGCTCAGGGCTACTCCACTACCGGCATGCTTTCTGTGGCAATCGGAGCCGTTGCCAATCTAGTACTTGACCCACTTTTTATATTTGGATTTAATTTTGGTATCAAAGGAGCAGCTATTGCTACGGTTATCTCACAAATACTGTCTGCTCTCTATGTGCTTCACTTTCTTAGGAAAAAGGCCGAGCTTAAGGTGCGCCTTATGACACTCTCTGAATTTGGTGAAAATACACGCTATGCAAAGGACATCATAAGCCTTGGAACCTCCGGCTGTGTCATGCAGCTCACCAACAGTCTGGTATCTATATGCTGCAACAACGTGCTTTCAGTGACCGGTGGCGATTTGTACATATCGGTAATGACCATCGTATCAAGCATCAGGCAGATGGTAGAGACTCCAATTTATGCAATTGTGGAGGGTTCATCTCCTGTTTTAAGCTACAACTATGGCGCCAAAAGACCGGCCCGGGTGAGAAAATCTATTTTCACTATGGGACTGCTCGTGCTTCTATATACAGCTGTCATGTGGAGTGTGATCATACTTGCTCCTCATGCCCTGATTGCTATTTTCAGTTCCGATGCCACCCTCATGGATGATGCGGTGAAGGCTTTAAATATCTACTTTGCGGCATTCATATTTATGGATCTGCAGTACATCGGACAGACCACCTTTAAATCACTGAACAAAAAGAAACGGGCTATATTTTTCTCCCTGCTTCGCAAGGTGTTCATCGTTGTACCGCTGACATATATTCTGCCATACTCCTTTGGTATGGGAACCGACGGTGTATTTATGGCAGAGCCTGTATCAAACGTGATTGGCGGAAGCATCTGCTTTGTAACCATGCTTGGCACTGTTCTGCCGGAGCTTCACAGAATGGAACAGTAATTAAATTACAGCATCTCATCAATACAGATGCCATAGCCTCCGGTTGGATCATCGACAAACACATGGGTGACTGCTCCTATTATTTTTCCATCCTGTATGATTGGGCTTCCGGATGTGCCCTGCACTATGCCACCGGAGAGCTCTATCAGCCTTTCATCTGTCACCTTAAGCTCCATTCCCTTGTTGGTATCTGTCGCTTTTTTGTCTATATTTGTTATTTCCAGATTATATTTTTCCAGTTTTCCCGATATTTCCGATATCATCTGTGCACTGCCTGTGTGTATCTCATCCTTGCCGGCGACCGGATAATACATATCCTCTGCAGCATATTCCGACAATTCATCGCCGTCAAGCTGCCCGTAAATTCCCAGATTACTATTGCAGTCAAGTGTGCCTATATGGCTTTTTTTGCCAAAATATACCACTCCGCCTATCTCGCCCGGCGCGCCGGCTTTTCCCTTTTTGATTTTTGTAAGCTTCATGCTGTACAAATCACCACTGTTTGCATACAAGAGATTGCCGCTTTGCGTTCCGTCTCCTATTCCATGCCCCAGCGCTCCAAAACGGCCGTCCTTTGTATAATAAGTGATAGTACCGATTCCTGCCAGATCGTCCTTCACCCATATTCCCATGTAGTATCTGCCATCATCCATCCTCACAGGTGTGATATCCGCTGACATTTTCTCACCGCCCCGAAGAAATTTAATGTTTACGGTACTTTTATCTTCATGCCTTTCATCATATTCCTTCATGATATCATTCACAGCTTCAGAAAGCTCCTCCTTGTCTGCCACAGTGCGTCCATTGACAGATAGGATATAATCACCGCACTGCACCTTTTTATCTGCCGGATTGACTTTTTTGCCATCCTCGTCTGTCACCTCCGTGGTATTCACTACAAGCACGCCCTCTGTCTGCTCATATATACCGGTCAGCCTGCCACAGGCATATACGCCCTCAACACTTATTCCATCACTTATTTTATCTGTCTCTTCATAATCTCTGTCAGCAGCTCTGTGAGTTGATGCTGTATCTGCTGTCTGTCCTATGTCTTGTTCGGTTCCGACGTCTCCACCATTTCCGCCGTTTTCACCATTTTCACCATTTTCACCATTCTCGCCCGAATCAGCCAATACACTGGCCGCCTGTCCCGGAAGCCCTGTCGCATATCTTCCATATCCGGCCTTTGATTCATTTAAAAAACTTCCTAATGCACTTTCATCAAATGCCTTATCTACCCTGCTGCACCACTTATCATCACTGCTTAGTGCAAACATAGCTATCACTGCTGCAGCCAGCGTGACACTCACAAATTTTCCAAAAAACTTCCGCATACTATTACCTCCATTTGGATTAGTATGCTCCTGTCATTTTTCTTTTATTCTTATAATATCTTATTATCTCATTGTAACTATTCCAAATTATTTTGAGCAAAAACCGGTATAGTTTGACAGTTTAGGTGTTTTCTTATATAATTTTGATATATTTATATGATTATTATAAATTTCACATATAATTCCCACGTTGTCAGCTACAAATAAATATTGTAATAGCTTTATGATTCTTAAATCACCATTTAATAAAGGAGGAATTTCATGAATACATACCTGCTCATCACATCCATAGTAATCTTCTTATGTATCCTGCTAAATCGTGTCTCCAACCGCATAGGCATTCCGGCACTTTTAGCCTTTATCGTGCTCGGCATGCTTTTTGGCTCTGACGGAATAATGAAGATAGATTTCGACAATTACGCGTTCGCTGAACAGATATGCTCTACCGCGCTGATTTTCATCATGTTCTATGGTGGCTTTGGCACCAACTGGCAGCGTGCAAAGGCTGTTGCCGTTAAGTCTGTGCTTTTGTCCACCATCGGTGTTATTATCACATGCTTTCTCACAGGGCTGTTCTGTCACTTTGCCCTTAATATGAGCTGGGAAATAAGCTTTCTCCTCGGTGCACTTATTTCATCAACTGATGCGGCGAGCGTTTTCTCCATACTGCGTTCGAAAAAGCTGAATCTGAAATACAATACCGCCTCTCTTCTTGAAGTGGAAAGCGGTAGTAATGACCCATGTGCCTATATGCTCACAGTTGCTTTTATAGCCGTATCCCGGGGCAGCGCAAGCCCGGGAAATATTGCCATACTCATAGTAAAGCAGCTTGCCTTCGGCATAATCTTCGGCGTCCTGATTGCAAAGCTTTCCATCATGCTCCTTCGATTTATACGCTTCAAAAGCGCGGGGTTTGATGCGATTTTCATGGTGGGAATTGCTCTGATATCGTATGCCCTGCCTGCTTACTTTGACGGAAACGGCTTCTTAAGTGCCTATATAGTCGGCATTATACTCGGCAACACAGAAATAGAAAATAAAAAGAATCTGGTGAATTTCTTTGATGGCATAACGGGACTCATGCAGATGCTTATTTTCTTTCTGCTTGGTCTGCTTTCTTTCCCATCAAAGCTGCCACACGTCATAGTACCGGCACTTTTAATATTTATGTGGCTGACCTTTGTGGCAAGACCTCTTTCTGTCGCACTTGTGCTCACACCATTTCACAGCAAAATAAAACAGCAGATGCTTGTCTCATGGTCCGGCTTAAGAGGAGCTGCATCCATAGTGTTTTCCATCATGGCATATACCGCCACCAATGATGACCTCGACACCTTCCACATAATATTTATGATAGTACTTTTTTCAATACTGCTTCAAGGCTCAATGCTTCCATGGATATCACGAAAGCTTGACATGCATGATAAAACAGCCGATGTAATGAAGACCTTCAATGATTACTCCGAGGAAGCAGATATCCAGTTCATACAGCTTACCATACCGGAAAATCATCTGTGGTGCGGCCACAAGCTAAAGGACCTGACGCTGCCTCCTGAGACACTGATTGTGCTCATACGAAGAGGTGAACAGAATATAATACCGGACGGTGAAACAATAATTCTGCAAAATGATGTGCTTGTGCTTAGTGCCATCACACCTGATGAGGTGCATGGTATAAAGCTGGTGGAAAAAATAATAGAAAAAGACAGCAGATATAATAATAAACTGCTGTCTGAAATATCAAAAAAACACAATGAGATTATAATAATGATCCAAAGAAACGGGCAGGTAATCATCCCAAACGGAAACGTACGGCTGACCACCGGTGATATACTGGTAATCAACCGCGCCGTAAACTGATAATGTCAGATTTTTTTCTCCATGGCAAGTGCTTTCATCTCGCGTGCGCTCTCCATCACGGTATCCGTGATTTTTGCACCGCCGAGCATTCTGGCAAGCTCAGCTACGCTGTCTTTGTCACTTAGCCTTCGAATCCTTGAGACCGTGGATTTGTTCTCGACTGCTTTTTCAATAAGGAAATGTGCATCTGCCATAGCTGCTATCTGTGGCAGATGTGTGATACATATAATCTGATGGTTGCGGCCAAGCTCATTCATCTTCTCAGAGACCATCTGAGCTGTGCGTCCACTGATTCCAGAATCAATCTCATCGAAAATAAGCGACTCAATGTGGTCATTTTCTGCCATGATTGTCTTGATGCCAAGCATGATACGCGACAGCTCTCCTCCCGATGCTACCTTGCCGAGCGGCTTAAGCGGCTCTCCGGGGTTCGTTGATATGAGAAACTCCGGCGCATCGATGCCGTTTGCCGTATAGTCAGACAATCTGTCAAACTGCATATCAAACTGTACATCAAGGAAATTCAAATCATTAAGTGCTGATTTAATTTCTGACACAAGCTTTACAGCACTCCTTTGTCTGATTTCTGATACCTCATCCGATATCTGTGCCAGCTCCTTTTCCTTTTTCGCAAGCTGCTGCTCTAATTTCTGTAAATAAGAATCATAATCATTCAGGACACTGATACGCTCCCTCTTTTCATTGAGTGCTATCAGTATATCATCAATTGAGTGGCCGTATTTGCTCTTTAGATGATTTATCTCATCCAGACGCTTTTGTGTCTCATAGAAGGTCTCCTCGTCAAACTCAGCCTGTGATATATATCCTGATATCTCGTGATTAAAATCAGAAAGCAGACTGTCTATCTCTGACAGCTGACTCTCCAGAGCTTCCACATCCGAATCATAGCCTGATACCAGTGACAGCTCTCTTACCGCCCTGCCAATAAGCTCCGAGGCACTCTCCATCTCGCCTCCTGTGGCAGAATATGCAGCATTTACGCCCTCCATGATTTTCTTTGAGTTTAAAAACTTCCTAAACTGCGCCTCAAGATCCTCATCCTCCCCCGGCACAAGGGAAGCTTCTTCTATCTCCTTCACCTCGTACTCAAGGAATGACAGCTCACGGCTTCTTTCTTCATTGTCGATATTTGACTTTTCATACTCATCCTTAAGCGCCCTATATGCTTTGTATGTGACTGAAAGCTGCTGCTTTTTATCTCCAAGCGGCTGCCTTGCGTACTCATCAAGTATATCAAGGTGTTTTTTCTTTGATAAAAGTGACTGGTGCTCATGCTGACCGTGGATATCTATGAGATATGAGGCTATTTCCTTCATTCGCGAAACAGACACGGCTTCACCGTTTACCCTGCCGACTGCGCGCGACTGTGTGATTTTACGGCTTAAAATCACGCATCCGTCCTCGACCTCCACATCAAGCTCCCTTAAAGCCTCTATAATCTTTGGGTCCTCAACTGAAAAAATAAGCTCCACAAAAGCAGGCTTTTCATTGTCTCTTAGCATCTCCTTTTGCACTTTTTCACCAAGCGCCAGATTGATAGAGCCTATGATGATTGATTTTCCGGCTCCGGTCTCTCCCGACAGTATATTTAGTCCGTCGGAAAACTCAACCTCACACTCATCTATGAGTGCCAGATTCTTTACATGTAGATTTTGTAACATATTTTCTCCTTCCTCTCCCAGGCATGACGATATATGTTATTTTCCGTTACAGTTCAGCTATAATCTGATATCCATGTAACATTATTCCACAATTCTGCGGATTTTTTTCATCACCGCATATGTATCATCAACAGTCCGGATTGCACACATGATTGTGTCATCTCCTGCAATCGAACCGACGATTTCTCTCATCTTCATGGCATCTATTGCAGCACAGACAGCGCTTGCCATTCCCGATACAGTCTTTATAACGAGGATATTCTGTGCCATATCCATTGACAAAAAGCCCTCTCTGAGTACTCTTTCGTATTTCTTTGAGAGATTCTCAGGTGCATCCGTTATCACGGCGTACTTCTGTCTGCCGCCTGCGGTAGGAATCTTCGTGAGCTTAAGCTCCCTGATATCCCTGGATACTGTTGCCTGAGTCACGCGAAAACCATCTTTTTCAAGAAGCGCAGACAGCTCATCCTGCGTCTCTACCTCATTCTTTTGGATTATCTCAATTATCTTGGATTGTCTGTTTGTTTTCATGTCCTGTCACCTCATAAATATTATTTGTAACTATTCATTATAACAATCCTTATCTGTGTTATGAATAATTTCCCATCTTTTTGCGGAGTATCTCCAAAAAGCTTCTCTGGTGAAGCTTGCAAATCTTTGTATGATTGGCTGCCTTTGAAATAACAAAACGGTCTCCCACAGCCAGCTCTGCCGTGGTGTCGCCATCATAGCTGACACACGCCAGCTCATCGTTTTGCTCCCTGCGGCTTAAAATCTCTATCTCTATCTCATCATCGCCTGAAAGCACAATGCTCTTTGAAGTGAGATTGTGAGCATTGTTCGGTGTAAGCAGTATCATATCGCCCTTCGGATCCACAATCGGACCTCCCGCCGACATACTGTAGCCTGTAGAGCCCGTTGGAGTCGCAACAATGATGCCGTCGGCATGGTAATTGTTTAAAAACTCACCGTTTACATACACATTGAGGCTTAATATCTGCAAATTTCCCTTTCTATGGATGACTATATCATTTAATGCAACTCTCGAGGTCTCACTGCCTCTTTTGTGCCCTGTGAGCATGATGCGGTCCTCTGTCATGTATTTATCAGCCATGAGCGAATCAATGGCATCAAATACCGTAGCTTCCTCCACCTCACACAGATATCCGAGTGTACCGAGATTTACACCCATAAGCGGAATCTCAAGTGTCTCCACCCTTGTAGCCGCACGAATCAGGGTACCATCACCGCCGAGCACAAGAATACACTGCGTATCCTGTGGTATATCCTCAAGCTCAAACTCATTGTCGGATATTGCCTCGACATTGCTCATAAGACCCTTTGCCGTGCCGCCTTTTTGCTCTATGTATGCCACTATTTTATTTGTAAGTGCAAAATTCCTGTCCTTATAGGCATTTGCTATCACAACAAAATGTTTCATAGTCTATTTTTTGTCCAGCTCTCCATGTGCAGCCTCAACCACACTATGAATATCCACTGATTCCTCCTTTATAGGATCATCCGTCTTTTTGATATGTACGAGGTACTCTATATTGCCCTCCGGTCCTTTGATTGGAGAATACTCAAGGTCTAACACACTAAATCCGTTTGAAAGTGCAAAGGATATGATATTGTTTACTACCTCCTCATGCACGCTTTTGTCACGTACCACGCCCTTTTTGCCTACCTTATCCCTGCCTGCCTCAAACTGTGGTTTGATAAGACAAACCATCTCACCACCGTCCTTTAACAGTGCTCTTGCAGGGCCTAATACCTTGGTCAGTGATATGAATGACACATCAACCGATGCAAAATCAAGCTCATCATCTATATCCTCCGGTGTCACATACCTGATATTGGTCTTTTCCATGCACACCACGCGCTCGTCCTGACGCAGCTTCCATGCAAACTGACCATATCCGACATCCACGGCATATACCTTTTTAGCACCGTTTTGGAGCATACAGTCTGTAAAACCGCCTGTTGAGGCACCTATATCCATGCATACCTTGCCATCCATCGTGATATCAAAGTGCTTCATAGCCTTTTCAAGCTTAAGCCCTCCACGGCTCACATACTGCAGTGTCTTTCCATGAATCTCTATATTGCAGTCATCAGGGAATGTACTTCCCGCCTTATCCTCACGGTTGTTATTTACAAAAACATTGCCCTCCATAATCATAGTCTTTGCTTTTTCCCGTGATGGTGCAAAGCCTCTGTTTACAAGTAATACGTCTAATCTTTCTTTCATACTGTATGTTACCTCTATCTATAATGCTGCTATTATACGCTTAGCCACCGATTCGGCATCCACATGCAGCTCCTTTTTGAGCACCTCTACATTGCCATGCTCCACATAGCAGTCTGGGAGCGCAACAGTCAACACCTCAAGATCTATGCCGTTAGTCTTGACATACTCAGTCACATGCTCACCAAAACCGCCACTTTGCACGTTTTCCTCCATGGTCACAAGCATGCTGTGCTCACCCGGCAGCTCGTTTATCGCTTCCTTGTCAAAAGGCATTGCAAAACGTGCATTGATAAGTGTAGCTGAGATTCCCTCTGCCTCAAGCAGCTTTACCACATCAACAGCAGTCTTTACCATACTGCCGAGTGCCATGACAGCCACCTTGCTTCCTTTTTGGATTAGCTCACTCTTTGCAAGCTCTATCGGCTGTCTGATTTCCTTAAGACCGTCATAGGCTACACCTCTTGGATATCTGAGTGCAATCGGACCGTCATATGCCACTGCAAACTTCATCATATCAGACAGCTCCCACTTATTCTTCGGAGCCATGATTGTCATATTTGGGATGACCGACAGATATGATATGTCAAATATACCCTGATGCGTCTCTCCGTCGCTGCCTACAAGCCCTGCCCTGTCGATTGCAAAGATGACATGCAGATTCTGTATGCACACATCGTGAAGTATCTGGTCAAACGCCCTTTGTAAAAATGACGAGTACACCGCAAATACCGGGATAAGTCCTGCCTTTGCAAGCCCTGCCGCAAAGGTCGTGGCATGTGCCTCGGCTATTCCCACATCAAAAAATCTATCCGGGAAATTGCGGTGGAATCTGCGAAGCCCTGTTCCATCTGCCATGGCAGCCGTTATCGCAACTACCTTTGGATTTCTCTCGCCCAGCTTCTTCATGACTGTTGAGAATACATCTGTGTAATTGGCCTTCGTGCGCTTATTCTTTGGAAGCCCTGTCTCTATAACAAACGGCTCTGCCCCGTGAAATCTGGAAGGATAACGCTCAGCCGGGCCATAGCCTGCTCCCTTTTTCGTGAGCACATGCACAAGCACCGGACCATCCACACGCTTTGCCTCATCAAACACACGGCACATTTCCTTTATATCACTGCCATCCACAGGTCCCAAATAGATAATGCCCATCTCCTCAAAGAACATACCCGGAATAAAAAGCTGCTTTATGCTGCTCTTTGTATTCCTGATATGCTTTACCATACGCTCTCCGTAGATTGGTATATGGTTAAGGGAATTCATGACATTATTCTTAAAATCCCTGTATGCATCCGCTGTGCGAAAGCCTGAAAGATACTGGCTGATGCCCCCGACGTTCTCTGAAATCGACATATTGTTGTCGTTTAGCACTATAATAAAATTGCCCTTCACGCTTGAAGCGTTGTTGAGCGCCTCATATGCCATGCCTCCGGTCAGCGCACCGTCTCCGATTACAGAAACCACGTGGTAGTCCTCTCCGGTCACCTGTCTGGCTGTCGCAAGCCCAAGTCCCGCTGAGATAGATGTTGAGCTGTGTCCTGTATTAAAGCAGTCACAGTCGCTCTCATCCGCCTTTGGGAAACCGCTCATGCCTCCATACTGTCTGAGCGATGAAAATCCATCCTTTCTGCCGGTGAGTATCTTGTGTGTGTACGACTGATGCCCTACATCCCACACTATCTTATCCTTCGGCAGATCAAAGCACAGATGCAGCGCCATGGTAAGCTCCACAACTCCGAGATTTGATGCCAGATGACCTCCTGTCACCGATATGCTCTCTATAAGAAACTGCCTGATTTCATCCTTTAACAGCTCAAGCTCCTTATGTGTCAGTTTTTTTATATCATTTTCCTTTTGTATCTTTTCTAAAACCATCCTATTTCTCCCGATGGATCAGATATTCAAATAACTCCTTAAGAAATGCATCGTCGTATCCCAAATCATCAAGCTGCTCCTCTGCCTCCTTGGAGATGCGCTCCACATCAGAAACCGCTTTATCCAATCCCTCAAATGTGACATATGTCGCTTTATTATTTTTCTCGTCACTGCCTACCGGCTTTCCAAGCACCTCAAGTGTACTTGTGACATCAAGCACATCATCCTGTATCTGAAACGCAAGCCCCAGCTTTGCCGCTATCTGCTCCACGCGTGATACCTCATCAGACGACGCCCCTGCAAGGATTGCTCCTATCATCATCGAGCTCTCTATAAGTGCGCCTGTCTTAAGCCTGTAGATAAAGTCAAGCTTTTCCCTTGTGATAGGACAGTCATCGGATTTCTCGCTTTCTACATCAACCACCTGTCCTCCGACCATACCATACACGCCTGCTTTTTTTGCAAGCACCGCAAATGCCCTTGCCACACGCGCATCAGCCACTTCCATGCCAAAAGCCTTTGCTGCGGTCTCATATGCCAGGTTTAAAAGTGCATCACCTGCAAGAATGCCCATAGCCTCACCGTACACAGCATGTGTGGTCTTCTTTCCACGCCTGTACTCATCATTGTCCATGGCAGGCAGGTCATCATGCACCAGCGAGTAGGTGTGTATCATCTCGATTGCCGCCATAAATGGCTCAATCACTGCACTGCTTCCGCCAAACATATGGTAAGTCTCTTCCATTAGGATAGGGCGAAGCCTCTTTCCACCGGCTCTCACACTATAGTTCATGGCCTCAAAAATAATCCTCTGCTGTCCCTCCTCAGCGGGAAGAAACTTCTCAAGCACGTTATTTATATGCTCTACCTTTTGCTGCAGCTCTTCCATGAATTGTGACTTATTTAAATTCCCATTTAAGCTCATCAGAATTCCTCCAGTTGTCCATCGCTGTTTAGCACAAGCATGGCCTTTTCCATGCCCTGTACCATATCATTGGCACTCTTTACCTCATCAAGTCCCTTCTTGTAGAGCTCAAAGGCCTCATCCAGGGATACATCCGCATCCTCCATCCTCGCCACTATCTGCTCTAAGTGTGCAAAGCGCTCCTCGAGTGTCAGTGTTTTTTCATTTTCTTTGCTCATCGTTAATAACCTCCGAAACTACGGCCCTTGCATGACCGTCTATCAGATATATATTTATGTCATCGCCTGCATTGATATCTGATACACTGTGCAGTGCCCCCTTCTTTTCCACCTCGACATACGCATAGCCCTGTGCCAGCTTTTTGGCCGGTGAATATGCATCCAGTGTACCTGAAAGCAGTGCCAGACGCTGTCTGCAATCCGAAAGCCTCTGCTTCATAATCCTTTCAAGTGCATCCTCGATATCTGCCAGACGCCTTTTATTCTCATTTAGTTTATTCTGTGGACTAAGGAAATTAAGTCTTGTTTTAATATGTGACAGCTTTTCCCTGAAAAAATCAATCCGGCCTGTCAGATTTCTGTCCATCCTGCGGCGCAGATTGTCAAGGCGCTCTAACGTCTGTCTGTAGTCACTGACTGCAATCTCTGCAGCCGCTGAAGGTGTGGGCGCTCTCCTGTCTGACACAAAATCCGCTATCGTCCAGTCTGTCTCATGACCTACTGCCGAGATGATTGGCGTGCGGCAGTCAAATATGGCTCTCGCCACAATCTCCTCATTAAAGGCCCATAAATCCTCTATGGAGCCTCCGCCTCTGCCGACTATTATCACATCAAGATTCATCGCATCCAATGTCTGTATGCCCTTTGCTATGCTATTAGCCGCACCCTCTCCCTGCACAAGTGCCGGATAAAGTATGACCTGTACATATGGATTCCTGCGCGATGATACATTCCTTATATCCTGCACGGCCGCGCCTGTCGGTGCTGTAACCACACCAATACGGCCGGCATACTGCGGAATGGGCTGCTTGTACTCTGCGGCAAACATGCCCATCTCCTCAAGCTCACGCTTTAGCTGCTCGAATTTGAGATACAGATTGCCCTCTCCATCAAGCTCTATCTTTTTGGCATAAAGCTGATATGCGCCGGTCTTCTCATACACCTCAACGGAACCTGTCACAATAACCTGGTCCCCCTCCTTCATGTGAAAAGAAAGTCCTGCCGCCCTGCTGCCCGCAAACATGATAGCGTTCATGGCTGCTCCCGCGTCCTTTATTGTGAAATAAATATGACCGCTCGTGTGATACTTGCAGTTGCTCACCTCTCCCTTTATGCTCACCTGTCTGAGCATAAAATCCTGAGCGAACATATTTTTAATATAGCGATTTACTTGCGCTACCGAATATATATTTCTATTTGCCATGTTCAATGCTCTATATCGCTGTTCCTCTTAAGCTATGCAAACTTTGCAAGCACTCCGTTTACAAATGCACCTGACTCATCTGCACCATACTTCTTTGCAAGCTCAACAGCCTCATTTATTGAAACCTTTGTAGGAATATCGTCCTCAAACTTTATCTCATAAACTGCCAATCTGATAATTGCCAGATCAACCTTTGCCATACGATTGGTCTTCCAGCCTGTAGACTTCTCATCAATGAGTGCATCAAGCTCTGCCATATGCTCAATAATCGCACTGCATTTTTCATCAATATACTGTCTTTCCTCGTCTGTAGGATTTGTAAGCTCATCATTTAAAAGCTCCATCTGCTCTGCAAGCTCAGACTTGTCATGAAACTCAACCCTGAAAAGCATCTTAAAAACGTTTTCTCTTATCTTGCTTCTTGTCATTTAAATTCCTCTCGTGAATAGTATTTTATATAAATTAAGGATGTCTGTACGACATCCTTAATTATACTACATTTGTGCTCATTTAAAAAGAACTATTTAATTCTCTCCCATATCAACACTTGCTATACGAACATTGATAGTAGCCACAGAAAGCCCTGTCATTGTCTCAATTGCAGACTTAACCTTCTCCTGTACCTTTGTAGAAACCTCAGGGATGCTGTATCCATAAGCAATATTGAGTGCTACATCAACCACTACCTCATTGTCTGCTATCTCAATCTGAATTCCCTTTGAGAGATTCTTCATACCGAGCCTGCTGACAATCTCGTTTGTGATATTGCCTGCCATGGAGCTTACTCCCTCAACCTCAGTGGCAGCAAGACCTGCTATGATAGCTACAACCTCATCTGCTACCTTGATCTCGCCAGACTCATCTGATTTGATATTTATAGTGTTTCTATTTTCTGCCATGTCCATGTTCCTCCTTAACCGGCTATACGGTCTGTCCCTTTGCCACGTAAACCTGGAATGAGTCATTACCCGTAAGTGATCTATTACTTGATACGCGAACATTTTTGTCTGTAATCACGTACTCCAGATTGGCGCCATCCTCAATTACCGTATCCTGTAACAGGATGCAGTTCTTGACCTTTGCATTCTTTCCTATCTTGACACCTCTTGATAGGATGCTGTTTTCCACGGTTCCCTCGATGACACAGCCATCAGCAACCATGACATTCTTGGCTTTTGAGCCATTTATGTATCTTGTAGGATTATCATCCCTGATCTTTGTATAGACAGAGTTGCCGCCCTTAAACAGTGCTGCTCTGTTATCCTCATCAAGGAGCTTCATATTCTCCTCGAAATAGCTCTTCATATCTGTAATCTGTGAAGCATAACCTGTGTACTCATATGCCTGGATATTGAGTGAATCAGTGTTTGTAGCCATCAGATCCCTTGTAAAATAAGAATAACCATGTACAAAAGCGTCATCCACTATTCTAATGAGCTGCTCCTTCTCCATGATATAGATATTCATGCCAAAGTTTACCTTGCCCATATCCCTGTCATTAATATATATCTTTTTGATACGTCCATCATCTATATCAAATGTATAGTACATCTCATCATTGTTGCCGTTTGGTCTTAAGAATACCTTCGGTACCTCCTGCTTGCGGTACATTGCAGTGATATCAGCCCCTGTAGTCTTATGTGCTTCAATCAGCTCCCTGAAATCAAAATTGAATACATAGTTGGCATCAGCCATGATAACATACTTCTGAGTGCACTTTCTCAGATAGCCCTTAAGACTTTCGATTGCCTCAACACGGCCCTCATACACCTTAATCTGCTTCTGTGCATAAGGCGGAACTATATTAATACCACCATTTTTTCTTGCAAGATCAAACTCCTGACCTGAGCCCAGGTGATCCATCAGAGAGTGATAATTCTTCTTAACTATGAGAGATATATTGTCGATTCCACTATGTACCATGCTTGAAATCAGGAAATCGCAGAGTCTGTAACGACCTGCAAACGGAATGGAAGCCATAAGTCTCTCGGATACCATCTCAGGAATGAGGGCATCGTAGCTGTTTGCAAAAATAACGGCCAAAGCCTCTTCGTTGTTCATGTTTAGCATTGTTCCTGGCCCTCCTCAACATCATTATATACCATAGCCTTTGGTCCTATAACCGCTCTGTCGCCAATTGTAACTCCCGGTGCAATTGTAGCAACATCACCTGTCACATCCTCCTCAGGCTTTTCTCCAATAACTGCATCACAGCCTACCGTAACACCCTCTGCAACTATACAGTGTGTGACCTTAGCGCCTCTTTTTATCACAGTATCGCCCATGACAACTGCATCCTCTACCACTGCGCCCTCTTCTACGACGACACCGCCAAAAAGAATTGAATGCTTTACTGTGCCCTTCACTACACAGCCATCGGTAATCATAGAGTCTGTAACCTCTGCGTTGTTGCCGATGAAATGTCCTGTATGACCGCTGTTACGGCTGTATATCTTCCAGTTCTCATCAAACAGGTTGATACCGCTGTGCTCAGGATCAAGCACCTCCATATTGGCTTCCCATAAAGCTGGAATTGTTCCTACATCCTTCCAGTAGCCATTGAAATGATATGCATACATCCTGCGGCCATCCCTCAAAAGGTTTGGAATGATATTGTTACCAAAATCATTTTCTGAATCCGGATCATTTTCATCCTCAATAAGATACTTCTTAAGTATATCCCAATTGAAAATATAAATACCCATGGATGCAAGATTAGACTTAGGATTCTTTGGCTTTTCCTGGAACTCTGTAATCTTGTCGTTATCATCTGCTACCATGAGGCCAAAACGTGACGCATCCTCCCACGGAACCTCCATAACCGCTACAGAAAACTCCGCATTTTTTTCCTTATGGAACTTAAGAAAATCGCTGTAATCCTGCTTACAAATCTGATCTCCCGAAAGTATGATAACATACTCAGGATCATATCTCTCGATAAATGCTATATTCTGATAAATCGCATTGGCTGTGCCCTTGTACCAGTCAGAGCCCGAAGCCTTCTGATAAGGTGGCAGCACATGTACTCCTCCATATAATCTGTCAAGATCCCATGGCTGTCCATTTCCTATGTACTCGTTCAATACAAACGGCTGGTACTGTGTCAGTATACCAACTGTATCTATGCCTGAATTAACACAGTTAGAAAGTGGAAAATCAATAATTCTGTATTTGCCTCCAAACGGAACTGCCGGCTTTGCAAGTTTCTGCGTCAGTGCATAAAGTCTGGAGCCCTGACCACCGGCAAGAAGCATCGCAACTAGCTCTTTTGCCATATTAAAATCCCCCTTGTTTAATTTTATTAAATTTTTGTTAGCTTTTGCAATTATTTTGGTTTTTTATAATGGTTTATAGTTATATTTTACCACACTTTGGCATTTATGCAATTCAAAATTAACTAAAAAAAACTATAATTTTTGTCATTATTTTCCAATTATCTCGCGGTTGTTTATGAACTCGTACGGCACTTCCTGGTACACATAGTAGTTTTACCAGTTTTAGTACAAAAGTGCCCTGCGAGCGTTGATTTTTCAACATCCTTTAAATTGAGAGTGTGTACTACTACACACTTACTACACACATTTTCTTCTATATTCTATGATTTTGTTGTCGGCGCTAACGATTTTTTCAATGTCGGCAAACGACTTTTCGGGTGTAACATGTGTATACAAGTCCATTGTCATTTTCAGCGTTGCATGACCCAAATATGATTGAACGACTTTCGGCTCTATTCCCGACTCAAAACATCTTGTCGCAAACGTATGTCTAAATGTGTGACCGCTAAAAAATGGAAATTCATTGTCACTGCTTCTTGTGTCATTTATCCGTCTTACAATCGAACGTATAGAGTCGCTATATATAACCGAATTAATCGGTGTGTTAAACCTCGTAACAAACAAATATTCGTTTTGTTCCTTAGGCCTACGTGCTGAAACTATCTTTTTAAGCTCAAATTGTTTCGTCAGGCATTCCTTGCATACACTGTTAATTGGTACGTGTCTGTAACTCTGCTTGGTTTTTGGTGGCTCAACATGAAATGTCTTGCCTTTATCTTCAAGGTATTTCTGATACACAAGTGTCTTATTAACATCAATATATCCCTCGTCCATATGTATATCTGCAATCGTGAGCGCAAACAGTTCTCCTGGGCGCAAGCCTGTATTAAGTGCTACATTGTACAAATTATCGTAAAACGTTCCTTTGCACGCTTCAAAAAACTCACTCTGTTGCTCTGCCGTCAATGCAAAAGCATTAACTTCCTTGTCTGCTCTCAGCTTTACACCTTTTGCCGGATTCTTAATCATCAGGTCATCTTCCATAGCTCTGCTAAACATATCGCTTAAGATAGCCTTGATTTTGCTCTGCCTCTCATATTTATAGTTATCGTCAGAAGCCTTGTCGATAAGTAACTGTACATCCGACTTGCAAATAGATTTTATTTCGTGGTTTCCCAGGTATGGTGAAATGTTCTTCTTATATATGTGTGTGTACTCCCTAATGGTATTGGGGCGCACGCTCTTTTTCTTGTATACACTCATCCACCTGTCAAACCACACATCAAGAGTAACATTGTCCCTAACACTTGTAAATTGTTGATTGTCGGTCACTGCTTTGCTAAGCTCCTTTCGCAGTTCCGACAACTTGCTATTGTAGATTGTCTTGTTCTTGCCGAACCTATCTTTGTATCTGCCCTGATAAAGTCCGTCCTTGCGCTGGGTTATTCCGACTCCCAGCTCTTTTCCTCTCAAATCCTTTCCCATACTGATTTATGGCTCCTTTCAAAATTAAAAGCCATTATATGATAATTTCTATATTACTACATAATGGCTCATAATTCAATATATCTATATACTATCTGTCTTTTCGAGATATTTCTCAAACTCCTTGCGCTTGACTAATCGCTTGCCTCTTCCAACAAAAAGTACAAAAGGGCATGAGGGATTATTAAGCATATCATTAATTCTGTTAATTCCGATGTTACTGTATTCCGCAGCTTCATCAATCGTCAGCGTTACTTTTTCCCATATTGGCACTTTATTATTCATCGTCCGACTCCTTTCTATCTTTTCTTTAATGTCTGCCACTCTCCGAGAAGTGGTTGTTTTTGAAATTAATAGTCTCTGCGATACCTCTTCAAGGCTTTTATCAGCAACTAGTAATTTAAAAACTTTCGCTTCCTCATCGGTAAAATTGGCATTTTTCAAAATTTCTTCAAGTTCCGGCTTAGTAAGTTTTGAAAACTTCATAAGCCTATCTCCTATTCTTCGGTTTTGTTTACACTGTGTATACAAGTATTTGAGTATCGGCATGAACTGTTACACGGCTTGTTGTCCTCGTATGCACATTGTCTTTCAATTAATTTCGTATCACTTATAGTTTTGTTATTTATCTGTGTCATTCCACACCTCCGATAAAATCACTTAATCTCATTTGTGCCATTTCGTTATCTAACCTCTGCTTTGATACCTTGTAATAATATTCGTCAAGTTCAAAGCCTATAAATTTATGGTTAGTGTTATAGCAAGCTATCAGACTGCTAGCACTTCCTACATGAGTATCAAGTATAATGTCATTAGGCTTTGCATACCGGTTAAGAAGCCATTCATATAGTGCGACAGGCTTTTGTGTTGGGTGTATACGATTTTCTTTATGCTTCATGTTTTGCTGAAACATTCCGTGCCACCTATATTTAATCTTCCTTACTGCAGTACCGAACGAAGTCCATGCAAGCTCACAATCAGCAAAATCGTTATCCCCATTATCTTTATCCCAAACAATCCAACAACTACTATCAAACGGCATTTTGCTTATAAAATGATTTGCTCCCCATATAATTTGATTTTTTGAAACTCTAAAGAGTTCATCAAAGTATTTTTCACTTGGTGGCTTTAAATCCATTCCACTAAAAGCCTTGTAATCCTTTGCTTTTGTCAGTCCGCTTCTTGTATGGTTTTTATCTCCATTTTCTCCAATTCCATACGGTGGGTCTACAATCGCAAGGTCAAAATATTTGTCGGGGAATTCTTTCATTCCCTGCATACAATCCATGTTGTAATATCCAAAATCCAACACTTCTCTTACCAAAAGGAAACCTCGGTTTTATGTCGCGACAACCTATTCCTTTCTGATAAATTAATTAATGTTTAATATTTTCACTACACCACTACTCTTGTATCTCATCATCGGTCTTATCTCGTCCACGGATGTCGTACCATGCAAGTACTACCTCCGTCAGACTGATTATGCCGAATACTATGAGGGCAGTGTATACTACCGTTGCTATGTCGGTCATTCTTCATCACTCCTTAGCCTTAATATTCAAAGTGTTTTCAATCTCCCTCAAACTTTCCTGTACATCTGCAATCTGCAAATAACTAAACGGGCTGTCGCAACCGCTGACATAGTGATTGATTTCAACACATTTTTGATGGACTAATTGCTTTAGTTCGATTGCGAATTTTCTTTTTTCTCTTATTGCTTCGCTCTCTGTCATTTTATCCCTCGATTTCCGCATTTTTGCTGTAAAGTCCTAGCTTTTTCATTTTTTTAAGAAAAAGCTTCATTTCATATCCAGTAAGTCCAACACAAGTGTTTCCAATCTTCTTTTCGTCCATCAAGTCTCTGTCATACGACTGTAAAATATGACGGCCTGAAGCTTTATGCCAAATGTCAACGCGCTGCCAATAATTGTACTTTGCATCGTAGCGTTCATATTGAGCACCATGCTTGTCTTCACAGATTTTGTTGAATCCAATCTCTTTTAATTTTTTGTCTACGTTTTTAAATATTCTCATATTATCCCTCACTTTCCAATAACCCTGCATTGTCAAAAATGTTGCCGATAACTTCTACTGTGTTTACCGAATCATCCTCATCATTAAAATTCCAATAGATTTCCCACAATGATATATAATTATCATTTTCGCAAGCATATAAACGATTATCGCAACCGGTTATTGGCTTAATACTTGCTTCTATTCCATTCCAATCTATAGGTGTTTTATATGCAATGCCAAAACTGCCACATTCAAATACAACAGTCCCTTTATGCCCTAAGAAGTCAACAATATCATTCTCCCAAATCAGCTTGCCATTCTTGTCTTTCAAGCCTGTGCATTGACAGATTGTATCTCTGTCCACATCATAAGCACATATAAGTATTGGCTCGTCAGCTTTGCCCTCTAAACAGCTTGTAGCAATCTTGCATGTTCCATCTTCGCAAGTAATTAAAGAGCCTGTAACCCATTCTCCATTATCAAGTCTCTTTGCTTTGAATAAATATCTATCTTCCATATTCTCTCCTGTTCTAATACCTTGATATTTCAATCTCGCTATTCAATATGGTATTAAGTTCCTTGCTAAGTAAATCAAGCTCCTGTTTCACCAATGATTGAGCTTCGCTTATCGCGCTCATTACAGATGTACTGTTTAATTTTCTATTCACAATACCTAGTGCTCGACAATTCATATATAGCGTTTCTCCACAACCGTATAGTGTGTGAACGCATATATTTAATCTTTTGTTGTCACCTCTGTAGATAGTTCCTGTTTCAACCGGCTCTCCATATTTTGCATTGCTTATGTATTTCATACTCTCTCCTATTCCGCTTCTGATTGAAGCCAATTTAAAACACATTCTTTACAACTATCTTTTTCAAACATTCTTTCGCAACTACTCACTTCAATATGGTCAATGCAAGAATCAAAAAGTATATCTGCTAACTCTTCATCACCCATATCTCTAATCCTGTCTGCGTTAGTCATTCTGCTGTCACACCTGCAACAAGGCTCATTATCTCTTGAATTGCTGTTGTGCTGGCAGTTACAAGAAATCTTTTCTTCACTATCATCAAATGCCTTTAAAAACATTTCAGCAATTTCTTTCTCGTATCTGCCACACATACCTTTGCAATTAATATCCGCAATAACCCTTGAAAAGAAATCTTTGAATTTGTCAGCAATATAATCTCTTGTGAAATCTTTAGGTATGTCAATTACTACTTTCATTTTCTCCGCCTCCAAACTCTTTAACTCTTGATTCATATGGTTTGGGTAATTTCATCCAAGCTGTAACCCTATCTTCAATTGTGAAATACGAATAATCATCACAATAATCACATACCTCATACCAACCTTGGGGAATCCAGTAAGTATCTTCATCTTCTATGTACTCCCAATCATCAGGAACGCCATCTGACATATTCCAGCCCATATCCTCTACAGTGCAGTGATGATAAGGAATGTAAATAGCTTTCAGCACTCTCTGATATGTTTCTCTTGCATATTTTTCTACTGTTACAAGCACTTCATCAGAGCAACATTTCTTTTCACATTTTGGCACTGTATTTTTATTCCATTGAGCCATTTTCTCCACCTCTCAATTCTTTCAGTTTTGCTTCTGCTTCGGACTTTGTGAGGAATACAGTTTTATCAAACATAGATTGTTTTAACTGCGAATTGATTTCAAATTCATCAACTTTTACATTGAAAGCAATTTCTTTTTCAGTAATCAGTATGCTTAATACAACCGATTCATAAATAATTGGTTTATTATTATTAAATCCAATTGCATATACTGTATCTCCCACCTTGCAAGGTAACTTGACAAGTCTGTCCTGTTCCTCTAAGTCCTCATATTTTTTCAGTGTTTCTCTTAAATTTGCCATAGCCCACAAATTACGATAGAATAGTGAAATTAGACCACGGACATCCGAAAATGGGTCTATTGCCAAGTCGTCTAATATTTCCTCGTCAAACTCCGTGTTGCTTATTGGCATTTCATCTTTTGCTAGTGTGGCTATAAGTTTTCTCACAAAATCTCGCGCGTCCATGTCCATCTCGTAATCTCTGTACCGCGCGTTACGCTCATTATCTGCATAGCAACTATTATGTGCCAGTTCAATCATTGACATATCAGATACTTTTTTATTACTTGTTAATCTCTCCATTACTGCTCCTTTTCTCCTCCTTACCATCCGAATATCACATATCCAGACATTAAACCGTACTCCGGCACATCTCACAAAATATACACTATATTTCTGCCTACCTCGCGTCCGGTATACTTCTCGCCGTTCCACTCCTTAAGGATTACTGCATCACCTATCTGCAAATTATCCTCATCCTTGCAGATTTCAAACTTTTTCTTATCATGGATGACCGCATCAAAGTACTTTGACAATATCCTCTTTTCTACAATTTTACGCATCTATTCCACCACCTTTCACAATCTCGATTGCATCTTTTAACACTTCAACAGCCTTTCTTTGCTGAAATTCCTCTGTTATCATTCCGTTTTTCTTTTCATATTCAATACAACGCGTATGCGTCTGTATCTTCTTTTCCAACTGTTCCACAACCTTATCTACGTCATAAGCCGTCGGATATTCTTCTAGTAAATGCAATACTGCATTTGTATTTACTAAAGTTCCATTGCTTAAAGTAACCGATTTTAAATCTTTCTTTAGTGTATCAGCTTCAATCAGTCCCATTCTTTACTCCTTTCCCATAATCTGGCATGCGTTTAAACCTCTCATATGCCTTATTGTCTCTGTGCTTTTCCATGTAGGCTTTTTGTCTATCGTCTCTCATCTGCTTTATGTGAGCATTTTGAGTACCGTTGTTATCGCATGCATAAGTCATTAATCAATCACCTTTATGTACCTTTCATCAACGTAATTAACTTCATCAGCAAGGCATTGTGCCACTTTCGGCAATGTCAGACCGAATTGATTAAATTTATACAACGTATCGATTAAATCCCTAAATTCTACGATAAACTCTTTAATTTCCTTAACCGACAATTTAAACATCAGTTTAAGTGCCGTACATGCTAAAACTATGTAGCTGTATGCCGTGTCGTTTAAAAGTTGTCTCGTGTCGTTTATCGTAAGCGGATTATTTCTCTGACAAATCCTAATCAACTGCTGCATTGGGATTAAATTAATCTCTTTCTGCACATCAATGCCGTATCTCACTTTCAAAAGTTCAGCAAGTGTTTCGATTTTCATTTCATTTTCAGTCTGTGCTCTTTCAAGGTACTCATTTATGGTTCTCTCGAGTCTTACAATGCGCTTATTGCCAAACCCATGGTGTAAATACAGTACATAGTAGCCTAAATCCATAAAGTCTGTGAAAGACCGCCTTACGAGCTTTCTGCGGTTATTGCTGTTTTTCAGCGTAACTTTTTCGGATTTTGTCCATGTAAAATCCGGCTCTTTGTGCTTTTTCTTTGGTTTCAGTTTGTTGCTCATATTTCTTCATTCTTTCTTCAAGTTCTCGTCTCGCCCTAATGAAACAGGCTTCTGTAGTTTCTTCTGTGACTTTTACAATCTCTTTACCGCGCCACCGGATAGTTATTTTCGCTTCCTTGCTATTTGTTCTGTAAAACATTCGCAAGTCATACTTTCTTTGCAGTGGTCGGTAAAAATCGTAAAAATCTTTCAGGGAATCCATTGTGGACTCCTTTCTTTCATCTTCTGCCGTGCTATGTTTGCCTTTTCACAAGTCGCATTCTTAACGTTCTTCTGATAGTGCATTTCGCAGACTTTATATCCGGGTTTTACCGGATTATCACAGAAAAAACATAGTCCTTGTTCATATCTGCCTGTCCTTTCGGGCATTTTAACATGTGCTCTTCTCATTGTTTCCCGGCAAAATGTGCAAGTACTATGCCCCGGGTCTGCTTTCCTTTTACGACAGCGTGTGCATATGCCATTTTCCTTGTCTTTTTCGTATCGTGCTTTTCGCCACGCTTTTTGTCGCTCGTTGTATTTTTTGACATCAGTAGCACGTATCTTTGACATGGCTTCGGCTGATTTTGCCCTACACTCGATACAGCTTTTTTCGTCACCATACAGCAAATTCTTACCACATCTAGGGCAGACGCCAACTGCCTGTAATTTTTTATAAAGCTCTCGACCATATGCTGTCTGACTGTTTTTACATGCCGTACAAACCGCACCTTCTCTGTCAAGCGGTTTCCCACAACGCACACAAAGGTTACTGGCTTTCCGTTCTTCATACCTTTGTCTTGAATACTTGTCTTTTATCATTTTTTGTTAGGAGTAAAACATGTTTTAATTGGTCGACCAAAACCTCTTACCTCCTATCTTTTCATCTGCTCGATACGTTCCTTAATTTCTTTCGGCATTGGAACACCTTTAATTGGCTTATTTTGGCTTTTATTATCTTCAAGCGATAATTTTATCGTCTGTTGATTTTTAGAGCCAATTTGAGCCGAATACGAGCTTCTATTGGCATTTTCAATCAATGCTTGTATATCCTTTGGCATTTTTTGATATTCCTTTGCTCGATTAACAACCGTCCTATAAGTTCTCATAAAATTTGACTGGACCACGTTTTCAATACTCTTACTGTCCGTCAGTGCCCAGTTTCTAAGATTATCTGGACTCCCGACAGCCTTTTGCACGAGTGGTGGTAACTTGTTAAATTCTTCAACTGCACCATAATAGCCATTTCGTATTGCTCTGCTAACAAGGAACCATGCTTCCATCTCGTTTAGTTCCTGTGGATTCTGAATGGTGTATATTGTATTTATCAACTGCCCTATGCTTGGTGCAAAACCACTTGTATCGGATGTTATGTAAGCTCTCAAACCCATTTGCACAACGTTGTAATCCATATCCTTAAGCATCGTGTACCACGTATCAACTGCTACTGTTTTATCCGGTGGTTTAAAATTCGGATATGCCGACTGGATAACCATTAAGAGTTTAATTGTTTCATCTCTTGTCATTAAGCATTTCTCCATTCGTCAAACACATTTTCTTTATTTTCCTGTTTTCGACTTCTTTCCCAAGTCCGGACTGCTGCTTTCCAGTCTTTCATTTTGTTTTTGCCAATCATCCAGCCTTTGGATTCATAAAAATCAATAAATGATTGAGCATCAATGTTATTGTTTCTCTCAATGCAGTACTGCTCGACTTCTTCAACGCTTGGGGGGATAAAGTGTCTTGCTTTTTCCCCTCTCACACTCTCCCCTTTACTATCCTTAACTATACTATCCTCTCCTAACCTAACCTTACCTATACTATCCTTACCTACGGATACATCTTGTATACACTTTGTATACATCTTGCTTTCATCAAGGGTGTATGCTTTATTTTTCTTAACTCCAAGCATGGATTTTTCGTCTACATAATCAGTAGGTCTGTATCTGTCGGACTGTATGTAATTGTGCATTTTCCAGTGTTTAATAACGATAATTCCACTTTCAAATAAGATTACAAACGATTTTGCAATCAGCAGTTTAAAATCATCATCACTCGCACCACACATACGCTGTATCTTCTTGGGATTATTAACAAATCCATCATCGTCAGCATTCATGGATAGGTGAAAGTAAAGCATTTGAGTACTGCTCGGCATATCGAGAAAAGCGTCACTTTCGGTTATTTTCTTAGCAAACATTCTACGTTCTGCCATTTAATTAATCTCCTATTTTCTTCAAGTTTCGGTTGATGTATTTTAATCTTTTCCCTCGTGGTTTATATTGTTATACCTTTTTCTCAACGTGTTCTGTACCTTATTCATACCCTTGAAACCACCAACAATAAAAGCCATCTCTGCTCTATTTTCCGTTGCCTTTGTTTCTGCTTCCATGTCGTGCAGTCCGTATTCAACCTGAATAATTTCATTTGCAGTAATTCTTTTCAGAATTTCTTCACATTTCTTTTTACTCAAAATCTTCATTCTGAATCACCTCTCTTTTATGCTAAATAATAGCCTTTACTTTTAGCTTCTGCATAATCATCTTCGGAAAGTAAAACTTCTGTCTGAATTGCTTTGTTGCCATAGCAATCAACATCACATACAACCTTGAAAAATAACATTCCGTACTTTTCGATAGGTTCTTCGTGAGTTATATTTGTTACATAGTGTTCAAGTAAATTCATTCTGAATCACTCACTTTCTTTTCTTTCAAAATTCTCGCAAGGCACATCAAGTAAGCAACCGCACCGCTCAATTTCTGTTGTTCCCCAAAATGGTCTAGGGTATGTCTTGTATCTGTAAGAGTTTTGGCATTTAAAGCAGAAATCTTTGCCGTTGTTCAGCTTGCAACTTGTCTTCTTATCCTCCAACTTTTTCCCAAGGCTTTCATTTATTCTTTTGAGTTCTTCTACCTTTTTCTGCAATTCCTCAAAATCTTCAATGAGTTTGTTGTATTTCTTTTTACTTAAAATCTTCATTCCGAATCACCCTTTCCGTTCCTATATTCTTCTATTGCCTTATCAACTTTATCTTTGCCCCAATCTGCGCTACAATACCATTCAACAGCTTTGAAAACAGGACTTAGCATTTCAAAGAGCGTTTCCACTCTTATTTTAGCTGATTTGATATATTCAACTAACCGCCTTGTATCTTTTGCCACATCTTCATATCCGTTTTGATTGAGATAATCAGCCATTTCTTCTAATGTTTCAATGTTGCTGTACTGCATAAGGTCATCAATCTCTTTTGAATATAAATAATTCCAACTACCACCGCTCATTCACTTTCACCCACTTTCATAAACACAAGCCAGTGCGTATCAGCTCTTCTGTTTCCGAATATAGGCTTGTTCAATCGCTTTCACCAACTTTCAATATCTTAAAAGGTTCGCCTTTGTCTAGCGTTAATTCTGTTCCATCAATATTCCCATTCAGTTTATTTTGACAATGGCAAAGAAGTATTTCTAAGTTACACAATCTGCCTTGTCTATACTCTGAACGAATGAAATCTAAAACCCTATCAACACTTTCTAACCTATATGCAAGTTTATAATCATCGCTACTTTTAAAACAGCTATCGGCAAGCTCTCTGTATTTTTCTCCCTCTGCGTATTTTTCTTTCGCCATGTTTAAATATTCTTCTGCTCTTGTCATTCGCTTTCACCCACTTTCAATAAATCCATAAACTTCTCATACTGCTTCTGCGACACCTTATTATGCTCTTTTTCGGGCTTTAAGCAGATTATAAGGTGTTTTTCTGCGATAGATGATAATTCCCTCGCTAACACCTTTTTGCCTTGCTGTATGCCTTGCATATAGCCTTTAGGTGCTTTTCTCTCGCCTATTGAACCACTAGCACGATTTTCTCCTTGACCGCCTAAACTGACATTTCTAAGCTGATAGCCTTTATCAGCATACAGCTTGATGTAATACTTCTCTTTTTCGTCAAGCTGACTTTCGGGGAAATTTAGGAATTCAACTCGCCAACCATAAGGGTTTTTCTCTTTGTCATACAGCTTGTGTTTGCGTAAACTAAGGTCTATGTGCTGTTCATAGCCTACAAGGTGGCTCGCCAATCTCTGCAACACCGACTTAGCCTGTCCGACATAAGCAAACTTAAAGCCGTTTTCATCTTCTCGAAGCAAGAAGTATATTCCACTCCTGTCATTCAACTTTGGATTTAGCTTTAGAAGTCGCTTTTTGTTTTCCTGTTCTATTGCCTTGGCTCGCACTATGTTCTGGTAATTCAAGAGTTACCACCTGCCTTTGCTTCAAAAGGATTCACAAAATTATCAATAGGTTTAGCCCCCATACTAAAAGCCGTTGGTTGTTCATCAATGATAGTTTCAAATATTTCAGATAAAGCCTTACTGATATAATTTCTTTTATGAATATCCTCAATTAGTTTATCAGCGTCAATCAATCTCATTCTTATCACGCTCCAATAATATACATTCAGTTTCAAAGAGTTTTTCAGATATATCTTTTGAATTAACTCTGCTCTCAAATTCTTTGATAAAATCTCTGTATGCCTGTTCTCTCACTTTTCGGTCATGCTCGGTGCAATCAAGCATATCAAATGAAACAGCGACTCTTCTGACAGAACTGTAATTTGGCACATCAGGGTTAAGGTTTATGAATCTTTCACTGCATATTGGTATGATGCCATTTTTCTGTAATAATTCTGCAATCTGTGATGTAAAAGCTCTTGTAATTACATACTCTTTCCGGTCAGCTATTTCCTTTGCAATGTTCGCAAATACTTCGTTTGTATAATCCATTATTTTTCCTTTCTAGGACAGCCGTTATTTGACTGCCCTATAATCAACCGACTCTTAATTAAATGGTAATTCCCCGTCAATAACATCAGGAATTGACATAAAACCATCATCAGGTTTTGGCTGTGGTTCTGCACTGCTGCCACTTGAATTTTTACTGTCGCAGAACTCAAGTTTAGATATGTTGCAATCATTAGTGTAGACTGTGTTTCCGTCTCTATTTTTGTAACTGCCTGTAGTCCACTCACCGATAACTGCTATCTTTGAGCCTTTGAATACATGCTTTTCTACTGTTTCAGCAATCTTGCCAAAAGCCACGCAGTTAATGAAATTTGCCTTATCGTCTTTCTTCTTAAAATTCTTGTCAACGGCAAGTGTAAATCTTGCTATTGCCATTGCATTTTCACCCTGTGTGTATCTAATGTCCGGGTCCCTAGTTAATCTGCCGATTAATGTTACAATGTTCATTATTTTTCTCCTGTCTGTTAAATTTTTAAAAAGGACACTTTTTCTTCTACCATATTGGGTAATAATTCCCTTTATCATCTGCAACCCAATAACCTGTGCTCCAAGTATCAGTTAATGGGTCATAAACTTTTCTTCCTTTAATCATCAGTTTTTCTCCTCATAACCAACTCAAAATCTGTCTCTGGATATGTGATAGAATATTCTTCTTTTCCCTCCATATTCGCCATAAACCATTCAAATACAGAAGCTATTGCACTTTCTGTTATGTCTGTTTTCTGTCCTACCCACATGTGCTTATCTGTATCTTGCGTTTCATAATAAATTCTGTTGGTAATAGGACTTACTCCTGTTCCTTTCTTTTTAGCCATGCAATCTCCTTTCTAAAAAGGGCACTCATTAGGATTAGCAAGTAACCATTCCTTATTACACTCTGCAACATCCACATTCGCCCCATTCACAGCATTTTTCATTTTCTCAATAAAACTATCCTTATCAGCATTTTCACTTGATAAATGGCACATTATGACGTTCTGCAAGCTGTCTGAATCGTTAGCCTTGACAAAATCACAAGCGGTATCAATGGATAAGTGACCTCTGAAAACGTGATTGGCTTTCGGATTGCCGGTATCAACTAAATCCTTGTCATAGTTCACACCTAAGAGAATGTGGTTTATGCCTTTAAATTTCCACTTGATAACTTCACAATCCGTTATGTAAAGCATTCTTCCCATTTCGGGATGTGTAATCAAAAATCCGAATATCGGGCAAGGTTTGCCATCTGCGTTTGTGTGTGTCCAGCTTCCATCTATTGCTGTCAAATCAAAAGGCTTTACTGTAAACTCGCCCATATTCATTGACATATAATCAATCTTCAAATATGGTGCATAAATCGGTATTCCCATTGATTTAAAATCCTCAACTGATAGAGAATGGTCTTTGTGCCCGTGAGAAATTACAGCTCCAACAACATTTGATATTTTCCAATCAATACCTTTTTTGATAGTCTTTTCTGACACACCCAAATCAAGCAATAGGATTTCTCCTGTGTCACCAATTAAGGCATATGTATTCCCTGTACTTCCTGTTGCAATACATTTAAGCTTCATCATTCCACACCTGCTGTCATAACTGCTGGATTTACAACTCCGTCTCCGTCATAGTCATACTTTTTGTTATGCCACTTTCTCAAATACTCTCCGTATTCCCAACACTGTGAAAGAATACTAACTGCACATCCGTACATAAATCCTGTTATGCCCTCTGTGTCTGCTTCACGGCCCAATCTGTCTGCATTATCAACAAAACACTTCATAATGTCATTACTCTTGTCAATTTCTGCTTCTAACAGTTCAGCCCACCTTTCAGCATAAGTGAAGCAAGCCCTGCTGTATCCGTCACTATTCTTGTCGTACCAATCCTTATATTCTTTCTCTTTACCTTTAATAATCTTCATTCGCAACCTCCACAACAACCATAAGGCACATTGGCATTGAATACCTCGTCTATTTCGCTTGCATATTTGCGGTATTTTTCCGGTATTTTGTCCACATCTATTTGCCATTCTCCTGTATAGGCTTCATAATTTCTAATATATCCGCCGGAATGCCAAAATATAGGACATATGCCTTTACGCTCGCTCATTCTGCTACAATACATACTCCCGAATATTACTTTTTCTCCGTCAATTTCGAGTGTCAAGTCTCCACAGCATAAATTAGGATATTTGCCTGTGTAGCTTATAAATTTTACATTTTCTTTGTTTGAATTGATTAGCATACTCACACCTCGATTTCATCATCCTGTGGAAACTGAAAGATAGCATTGCTGATAAAATCTACTCTTGACGGCTGATTTTCTGTTTGCACCATAACGCCGCACTTCTTTAATCCTTCAAATTCCTTTGCCACATCTTCTGAAATAGCGACATTCTGCATTACAATAGGCATACCGACATATGCTTCTCTCAGCATTTCCATAGCCTTATACGCTTTCTCTTTGGAAGAGTACTCGCCTAATACGTATTTTTCTCCATTGTATAGCGCTATAACGTTTTCCATTGCGTGGCACACAACTATCTGCTCATAAGGCAAATCAACATTGCCATGCTGTGAAATTACTCTCATATCAGCTCTCCTCACTCTGCATGAATGGCGGAAGCTCCTCTGACTGCTTGTCGGCTGTGTCTGTCGGCTCTACATCAATTATGTTGTCCTCGTCAAAATCTACTGTGTTTGCATTTTCTTTAATCTCATCAGCAACAACCTTTTCTGTATCAAGTTTTACATCTGATACATTCTGAAATTCCTCTTGTGCATATAAACCTTGAAATCTATCTGGAAATGCTTCTCTTAAAGCCTGTACAACAGCTACTTTTCTAATCATTGTGGCCGGCTTTTTCGCCCATTGGCTGTTAAGCGAGCCGTCTTTTTTTCTTCCTGCGTACTCATCAAAACCTACTGACTGATACTCGTCCTCTTTTCCGTCAATAAAGATTTTCGCCCAGCCACCTACGATATTTTCGTTAGGTAAAACCATTGTTCCCTCTCGTTCTTCAACAGCTCCGTCCTTTTTAATTACAATAATTCCCGCTTTCTTTCCCTTATATCGTGGGTCCGCATTGGCTCTCTTTGTAAAAACATCTTTTCCAGTAACTATTGTGGCCGGGTCGTTGCTTCCATACTTAATAAGGTATGCTTCTCTCAAAAACGGATTTAAGTGCTGGTATCTGCATAATGACATAAACATCATTACTTCTCCGTCAGATACATTGCCACCGCCACTTACAAGGTATCTTTTTATCATTGTTGGGGAAATTTTTACCATTTCCCCATTTGATTCATACTCGACTATCTGTGTATTCTCTGCCATAATTAATCCTCCTAAATCGCATTAAAAACCTGAACCGCAAACAGTTCATTAGCTGTCTGCTTGAATAAAACTCCGTCAGATATAACTGTATACATATATCCGTCATACTTAAGTTCTACAGTATGTTTCTTCCCACCCATGTAATAATTTCTCTTCTTAATACTCATTTCTATTCCTCCTATAATCCAAGTAATTTTTTGAGCATTTCTCTTGCTCTCTCGGCTTCATCTTTCACCTGTTCCTCGCTTTTATCAGCAAGTCTAATTACCATTTCGTACTGCTCCTCTGAAAAGTTCCTCTTTAAGCGCACGTAAAACAGTAACTGCCTCTGCCGTAATATTGCTTCTTGTACCTCTAAATGTAACTTCTCCGCCTTTTGCTTTAATCATTTATTTTTCCTCACTTTCCTCGATTACTCTTAATACATTTTCCAACCGGTCTAATTCCTTTTTTGCGTTTTCAACCCTAGCCTTTTCTCTGTTCTTAAACATTTCTTTTGCGCGCTCAAAACTAGGCTCTGTAAAAGCCACAAGATTTGAATAATCGCCAACAAAATGTCCTATATCATCTTTTCTTAATCGACATATATAATTGGGAAATCTACTACCGTTAATTGGCATATAAGTCTTTGGCTTTTCTTCCGCTTCACATTCAATACAAGATATTTTTCTAGGCTCTCTGCCGTATCCGCCTGTATCTAACCCATAAAAATAAAGTTTCATATTATCTCTCACTTTCTATTCAAACTCTTTTAACTGCTCCGCTAACTTCTTACACTCTTCCGCAACATATTCCTCTGTGCGGACTGTCAACCCATCAATATAAAATCTATCTTCGCACTCAATCTGCATAGCAAGGCTCTCTCTGTAATTAGGAAATCTCTCGTAAGCAAGTCTAAGTTCTTTTGCATCGTCACAATGTGCGCAGTCAAAACCAAACCACCATAAATCACTTTCTATTGGATAGTTTGAATTTTCTCCACCATCAGAAAATGTAATACCGCCGTGGCATTGAAAATATGCTTCAATTCGTATTCTTTCGTCTTTATCAAGGCAAGCTCCAAGCAAAGAAAAAATACCGCTTATTTTTCGGTCTCCGACATCTGCTTTCTTAATTTCAAGATAGTCTGAATACTCTTTGCCATATAAAGGGTGGTTTTTAGGAATGCCTACATATCCGCACCTATGCCCCATCACATTGAATGTAACGACACATTTATATCCTGCGTGTTCAAATTCTTGTTCTACAATATATCTATCATTCGCCATATCACACCGCCTCAATCACAAGCTCTTTGTCCTGTGTATGCTTTAACAAGATTAACTGGTTATCAATCTGTGGTATTCTCCAATCGTCAACGCTCTCTGTATCATCAATAATAATTGGGAAATTAACGTTTGCCACTTTCTGAAAAGCTCGGCATATGTCAACTTCTGTCAACATCCTTGCACCATGGTTGAGGTTTCTTGCATATGCTTCACCATTGTATACAAAGTCACAGCACTCTTCGGTATCACCATTTAAAAGCGGTCTAAACAGCTTTGCTGTGGCAAAATCCAGATACTTATTAACATCAGCCTGTAAAAGCTCGTTCTTTTTACGAGTAAACTCTTTCAGCAAGTCAAGCTTTCTCTCCCAATCAGCTATCTCTTGATTGAGGTCTTTTCTCTTATCCTCAAGGTCGGCTATGCTATCGTCTATACGCTTGTTATTTGCCACACCAAGCTCAATCTTTGTATCAACCGATGAAACTTGTCTTAGCAGTTCGTTTCGCTCGTTTTTGAGCTTTCTGATAAGCTCCGATGTATCGTTTTCATCTGCAAGAGCTTTCTCTTTTTCCCCGATTTTAGCTTTAAGTGCCTGATACTCACTGTTGCCTGTCATATCAACATCAGTAGGCACTTTTCCAAGCTCTTTAGCAACGATGTCACACTTTTCTGTCAGTTCCTTAAGTTCTGCTTCAAGGTCGATTATTTCCTTTTTCTTATCCTCAATAGCCTGTTTAAGCTCCTTGCTAGTACTTAACAGTGCATTGCCCTTATCCTCAAGCTCTTTAAGGTCCTTTGCTTTTCGCTCGTCAAACTCAGCTCTCATGCTCTCTATCTTATCTTCCGGCAACTTCTGACCGCACATCGGGCAATTAATACTGCTCTCGTCAAAGGCAAGCTCCTTTGCCTTTTTCCAGTCGGCGCGTACCTTTTCTAAGTCTCTTGTGCAATCTTCAATCTCTCTTTCAGAGGTTTTAATGCTAGCTTTTCCAGCTCTTATCATCGACTCTGCCTTGTGAATTGAAGCATGGAAATCATCAATCTGTGACTGCAGCTCCATACGCTTTTTCTGATTGTCAGCATTGGCTTTTCTCTCCATGTCTGAAAGCTCAAATTTAAGGTTCATAACATTCTCTGTGGCTTTCTGTTTGTCCTCTAAAATCTTATTGTAGTCGGACAGCTTATCTTCAATCTCCTTAAGCTGTGGCTCGTAGGTTTTCTTCTGCAATTCAAGTTCTGCAAGGTCTGTATACTCATTGGTGGAATGAATTGTATCGATTCTTGTTGAGATTTCGTCTCTTTCCTTGACAAGTCCTTTTGAGTCATTCCTACCGCCTGCGCCGTTCAGCTTGCCACGACATACTTTTTTAAGCTGGTCTACATCCCCATCGTCAAGCATCGGCTTAAGTTCGGCAAACTGCGGAAACATATCGCAGATTTCTTCATCAGTACGTGTACCAAAATAGCTTGCAAGTGCTAATCTCTGCTCTGCCTGTGACTTGTTAAGAAGCGTCATGGCATTTAAGCAAAATGGTAATACTCCAAGCTCTGCCATGTTGTCATTGATGTACTGATTGTAGTCTGCCATTTTATACGGCACATCATTGATTGAGTAATCAGTAACACTTCCTATAATCTCACCCTTTTTGTTGCGTTTCTGCCTTGTAACCTTTTTCAGAGTCTTTGCTTTTCCGTCAATCTCAAAGGTAACAGCTCTTACAATGTCAACATCGTCAATCTCAACTCCGTTTTCATCATGCGGTCTTATGCCTGTAATCTCTCTGTCTTTTTCATCATGGAGATTAAGTACATCAAAGATTGCTAATTTGACAGTTGATTTACCAGATTCATTCTGACCAAGTAATGCAGTCTTATCTGAAAAATCAACATCAAGTGTGTTTTTGCCATAGAATTTACAAAAATTCTGTAAATAGACATGTGTAATTTTCATTGCGTTTCCTCTCTTTCTATTTGTTTATGGTTTTTAGAATCAAATTTCCGTGTAGGCTTGATTTTTTAACTACTCTCAGATATGAGTCTGACTCCGATACGAAAAACCACTCACTTGCCATGTAATGAGCCTTGCTGAGCAATAGCTTCTGCTCTCTAGTCAGTGGTTTGAGTTTGTATCTCGTATCGCCTAACTTAATTCGTCTTACATTGTCGCTCATTTAGCTTCTCCATTTCTTTATCTAGTAATGCTTGAAAGTCAAACGATTTGTCTTTGTGCCGTTTAGCTCGATATAGTTCTTGTAGGTAATCGTTAGCACTCTGACGTTTCAATTGGCTACCAATCGCAGTAGATGTCAAGATTTCCATTTCCGCTCCCTTCGTCATATACAATCCCTTGTATGCCAACAGGAGTATCAACTACAGTTCCGTGTGGTAAATCATCACTTGCAATTACTGCATACTCGTTTTCATCTACAACAAGTCCATATTCGTTTAGATGTCTGCCCGGTATATTAAGTCCACCACCCGGCAATACTCTCTGTGAGTACCACATATATGTGTAATCGCCATATCTGACTCGCCCCAGCTTCCTAAATCGGCTACAACTGTACTTCTTACGGCAAGTTGGAACTGTTGGCTCCTCATAGGTCTGCTCAACTACAACCGGCTCATTCTCAACTATTGTCGGTTCAATCTTTCCTAGCATTACATCATTTAAATAGGAAGTAACACCGGCTGTCAGTTCAATTTTGCTATCTGCTTTCGTTGCTGTTGGCTTTAAGGTCATAGTTCCAATTATTAAAGTCGATAACATCAACATCAGCTTTCTTTTTCTCATGTGGTTCGCCCTCCTCTATGAGACAAATCGCAATCAATATCAGCCAAAATACTGTTACGATTGCTCCAACGATAATGCTCGCTGTCTTAATTCCGTATGCCACCGATAATCCAAGGAAAAATGCAAATGCAATAGCCCCTAAAATCGAATAGCCACAGCCTGTGTAGAATTTCTCTTTTAAAGTTCTTTTTCTCATACAATCACCTCGCTATGCGAAACTCTGTTGTGCGTTTGCATCATGTATAAGCTCGTCAAGATACTTAGGCACGACATAGCAATCAATGAACTCATGCACATCGTCTATATACTTTCTCTTGATACTCTTATAGGTAGAAACACAACCATACTCACGCTTTAACTGCGTCCATATATCAGAAAATGTCTTATGCCTGATACTGTTATCCCTGTACGCTTCACTCTGCTTGCCACCAAGGATATTTACAACTCTGCGCTTAACGTGCTGTTGTATCTCGTCAATATCGCAACTGTAAAGTGGCACGTTTTCCTTAAGCTCGCTCACATCATCTTTGATGTCGTTTACTTTCTGCTCAAGCTCCGTATAGCCCTGTGCCAAAAGCTGTATCTGTCCGCCTGTTGTCTTTGGCATTCCGTAACTTCCTGTCTTTCTGATTGAGGGAAGTACTTCGGCTGTTACCCACTTGCGAAACTTCTTAGCATTAGGTTTGTCACTTCTAAGAATTACCGCATACAAACCGCTTTCTGTTATGAAATTTGTCTCTCCTTGACGCCCTAACTCTAACTTAGTGCGTTCATCTTCATCTAACCTCTGTGCCACTTTTGATGGATTGCTAATGTCTAATGCTCTGCAAATATCCACCAAGCAAAACATTGGTTCATTATCTACGAGTACTGTTCTGACTTCCCCGAACTCTTCATTATTGAAAATTTGTAAATCGTTCATGCTTTCTCCTTTCTTTCTAATCCGCGAAACTTTCAACCGGCTCATCAAGATAGCTTGCAATTTTAATCATTGTGTCTAACTTAGGCTTGCTTTTATCTCTCTTCCAATCTGAAAGTAACATAGGTGAAAAGTTCAAGTCTGTTGCTACTCGGTATGATGTGATACCCTTTTTCTTCAAAATTTGCTCAAATCTCGAATATGATTGAGCATATTTCTTAGAATTATTCATTTTTTGCGCTCCTTTCCTTAAAATTATATTGATTTTATTAAGGAAATCCGTTATAATGAAACTTACCAAGATAACAAAATAACAAAATTAAAACCTAGGTTTTAAGGATTCCCTTAATCTAGGTCTAGTATATTATGGTTTTCTTTAATTGTCAAGCATTATTTTAAAGTTTTCCATAATAATTTATGAGGGTTTTTTATGTATGAATATTATCAGAAATTACTAGACGAAAAAGGCTTAAAAAATGCCGATGTTTCAAGAGCTACAGGCATTTCAAACATGACTCTATCCGACTGGAAAAGAGGAAAAAGCGAGCCAAAAACTAAGAATATGCAGAAAATTGCCGATTTTTTAGGAACTACCTTGTCATATCTAGTTACAGGTGAAGAAAGTAATCCTATATTTGAACAAGCAAATATAGATTATGAACTTTCAAATATAGACAGCAAGCTCAAAGATTATGTATTTAAGTTATCTAAATTGTCGGATAAAGAGCAAGAAAATATTATGAATTTAATAGATATGATGTATGAAAAATACTCAAAATAAATTAAATTAATAAGAAAGGTGGTATTTTATTATGAGTAAAACTGTTAAATGTCCTAAATGGGGTTGTGATGGTGTTGGCATACCTGTTGATACCAAGAAAAAATTCTCATTCGGTAAAGCACTTGTTGGTAACACAGTAGGTGGTCTCTTCGGGCCTGTCGGTGCCGTTGTTGGTACTGCTACCGGAATTAAAGGCAAGAACGGCAAAACAAAATTTGTGTGTTCAAAGTGTGGTAACGTTTGGGAAAAGAAAATATAACCACAAGGCAGAGTTTCTACTCTGCCTCTATTTTTCCTTTAATAA
>OGHH01000578.1_pt1 | contig 37692 bp, 29 predicted proteins | sample 1571471 | NCBI WGS metagenome assembly OGHH01 (sample SAMEA2581936, study PRJEB24529) | metagenome | biome: Human gut stool | place: China | collected 2011
TGCGTCAAGGGGCGCATCCGCCGGGCTCTGCGGTATAAAAAGCCTGCCGTGTGGGTGACGGCGGCTGCTGTGGTGGTGTGCGCTGCGGCGGCGGTCTGCCTGCTGACCAACCCCAGGGACCGGACCCCCTATGGGTGGGCCAGCCGGGTGACGGCTGGGGGGCTGAACGTGACGTATCTGTGGGAAGGGAACTCTGCCCGGACACCGGCCGGAATGCCGGGGCTGACCTCCCGGCTGGCGGAGCAGCTCAACGGGCTGACGGAGGAGGACTTCCCTCTGCTGGAGAACTACGCATACAATATCTTTGACCAGGGGAGGGCGCCCTTCCGCCTGCAAATGGGGCGGAAGGCCGGAAAGCGGGAGCTTCTGTACGGCGGCGACAGCGGGTATCCGCTGATGCTGCTGTACCGGGGGAAGCTTTACGGTGTGAACAGCGAGGAGCTGCTGCAGACCATCCTGGAGTATACCCGGGGCGTGCAGGTGGTTCCGGCAGGGACGGAGCTGGCCCTGCGGATGGGGCTGCCCGGAGTGTACCGGATGATGACAAAGGAGAGCGCCGACGGGCCGGACGTGATACAGGGAGATGACTTTTCCTGGACCCCGGCGGCGTGGCAGGGCGGCATGGCATATGTGGACCTGATGCGGACGGAGGGGGATGCTTCCGGCTCCGTGGGCCGCATCTGGTGCGCCAGGGCCCGGTGGGGCGGCCAGGAGCGCTGGCTGGTATACGCCCGGGACGGGCAGATCGCCCTGCGGCCCACGGAAAGCGGCTCCACGAGACTGAGCGTCGTCGGGCGGGGACTGGCATTCCCGGAGGACGGGACGTATCTGACGGCGGAGTGCGTGTATCAGACGCCGGAGATGCCCAGCCCGTCTCCCCTGTCGGCGGAGCTGCTGCAATTCCGGAATGAAGCCGTGAAATACTGGGCCCGGTATCAGGAGAACGCCGACGGGCAGCTGACCACCGCACTGGACCCGGAGAAGTACAGTCAGTATCCCATCCAGGGCGGTCAGAGCGTCAGCCTGGAGGAATGGGACAGCCGGTTCCCGGAGGGGGTTAGCCCGGACATCAGCGGGTACCAGGAGCGATGGCTGTTCCAGCTGGAGGACGGCCGTCAGCTGCTGCGGCTGGATGATCAGCTGTATTTGCTACAATATCACCAGGCTGACGGGGAAGTTTTCGAGCTGCTGAGGCTGCGGCCGGTGCCGCTGGAGCCGGAGCGGGTGCTGGAGCTGGATCGTCTGCTGCTCAGCGTCAGCGGAGACGACAGCGTGGCGGCCATCAGCTTTTCCGGGGCCGTGGAGGCCGCTATGCGGCAGCTGCCGGATTACCGGCGGCTGCTGGACGGCGGGGTGGACACCCTGCGGTACTGCTTCACCATGCTGGAGTGCCGGTATAACGGCGGGTATGGGATGCAGGCAGCCATGATGGCGGTGTGCCGGGATATTCTGGTAGACATGGGCGAGGATCCCGGCGATGACGGGTATGACGTGCAGACCTGGTATGACGAGCTGAAGGCCCGAGCCTTTTCCGTGTCGGAGGACCTGGCGCACCATCCGGGGTATGCTGTGCTGCTGGGGCTGGGGGTGTCCCGGCCTGACGGCACGGCGGCGATAACCTATGTGGACATGGACGGCGACGGACTGGCGGAGCGCCTTGCGGCAGAGAACGGAGGACTCCGGGTGCTGCGGTATGACGGCACGGAGGTGTGGTCCTCCGGCCCGGTGGGACAGAACGGGGATGAGGCCCTGTTCCTGCACCGGAACGGCGGGCAGTGGGAGCTTCTGCGCTATGGCCGGACGGCGGAGGAGCAGCTCTATGAGCTGCTGAGCCTGACCGGCGGCCGGGAGCGGCTGGTGCGGTCCCGGCATCTGGCCCACGGCGCGGCGGCAGAGAGCGTCCGGGTCTTTGCGGAGGAGTTCCATACCCTGCTCTATGGCGTGGATGAGGCGGGGCTCTCCGACGGGTGCGAGATGCTGCTGCTATCCACCATGAACGGCGAGACCCGGGTGGGTCCGCTGTACAATTTCAGCGGCTGGACCACGGAGGAGATAGGATGAAAACGGAGGAATACACCATCCTGCGGGGGCAGGCCCGGATATCAACGGCGGACTTTGTGCAGCGGTATGTGGACCTGAAGGACCCCGCCGCCGGGTGCCGCCCCTGCCCGGACTATGGGCGGTACTGGACGTGCCCGCCCTATGACGTTCCGGCGGCGGAATACTGGGCGGGGTTTGACACGGTGCTGCTGGAGGGGATGCAGTTCCACTTCACCCCGGCCATGCTGGAGCGGCGGTTTGACCCGGAGGAGCTGGCGGAATATACCCGGCGGCTGACGGCGGAGCAGGCCCGGCAGATGGACCGGGCCCTGCGGCGGCAGTACCCCGGGGCGGCGGTGCTGACCACCGGAGGGTGCACCCTGTGTGAGGAATGCACCCGGCCCATGGGGCGGCCCTGTCGCCATCCGCAGGCGGTGGGGTACAGCCTGGAGTCCCTGGGCTGCGACGTGGGCGCCGCCGCCCGGAGGGAACTGGGCTGGGAGCTGCTGTGGCCCCGGCGGGACAGGCTGCCCCGATATCTGACGCTGCTGTGCGCCGTGCTGCGGTGACATACAAAATTTTTGAAAGTTTTTCAAAATTCGGGTTGATTTTTCAGTATTGTATGTGTATAATGAATTTATATTCAGAGTCACCTCCGAGACTCCTGAATCGAAGCAGGACCGCCAGGCGGTCTGCCTGACTTCGCTGATTTCCCCCTTCCCCCCCTATAGCAAAAGCGCCGGTATCGCACGATACCGGCGTTTTTGCCCGTATTTGCTGCCTTCCGGTCAGGAAAGCTCCTCCTGGCCGGTGCACAGCTGGTAATACTTGCCCTTCTGGGCCATCAGGGCGGCGTGGTCGCCCCGCTCGATGATCCGGCCCTGCTCCAGCACCAGAATGGCCTGGGCATTGCGGACGGTGGAGAGCCGGTGGGCGATGACAAACACCGTGCGTCCGGCCATCAGGGAGTCCATGCCCTTTTCGATGAGCTTTTCGGTGCGGGTGTCGATGGAGGAGGTGGCCTCGTCCAGGATCAGCACCGGGGGATCCGACACGGCGGCCCGGGCAATGGCCAGCAGCTGGCGCTCCCCCTGGCTGAGACTGCCGCCGTCCCCGGTGATGACGGTGTCGTACCCCTGGGGCAGGTGGCGGATGAAGGTGTCGGCGTTGGCCAGCCTGGCCGCGGCGCGGACCTCCTCATCGGTGGCGTCCAGCTTCCCGTAGCGGATGTTGTCGGCCACGGTTCCGGTGAACAGGTGGGTATCCTGCAAAACAATGCCCAGAGAGCGGCGCAGGGAGTCCTTCCGGATGTCCCGGACGTCGATGCCGTCATAGGTGACGGAGCCGGATTGAATGTCATAAAACCGGTTGATCAGGTTGGTGATGGTGGTCTTTCCCGCGCCGGTGGAGCCCACAAAGGCGATCTTCTGCCCCGGCTCTGCGAACAGGGACACATCGTGGAGCACGGTTTTCTCCGGGTCATAGCCGAAGTCCACGTGCTCAAACCGCACGTCGCCCCGCAGCTCCGTCAGGGAGCCGTCGGACTTTTTCCAGGCCCAGTGGCCGGTGCGGCGGTCCGTCTCCGTCAGGGTGTCGCCGTCCTTCAGCACCCGGACCAGGGTGGCGGTGCCGTCGTCGGTTTCGGGGTCGGCGTCCATCACGGCGAAAATCCGCTCGGCGCCGGCCACCGCCGCCAGAAGGGTATTCACCTGCTGGCTGATCTGGCTCACCGGCTGGGACACCTGCTTGACATACAGCAGATACGCGCCCAGAGAGCCGATGTCGAACACGCCGGAGATGGACAGCAGGCCGCCTACACAGCAGGTGACGGCGTAGTTGATGCGGGAGAGGTTGCCCATGGCGGGCATCATGGCCCCGGCGTAGGTCTGGGCCATGGCGGCGGCGTCCCGATAGGCGCTGTTGCGGGCGGAGAACTCGTCCAGGGTCTTCTGCTCATGGTGAAAGACCTTGATGACCTTCTGACCCTCGATCATCTCCTCAATGTAGCCGTTGAGACTGCCCAGGGCCGCCTGCTGCTGCTGGAAGCTGGTGCGGCTGCGGCCGCCCACGCCCTTCACCACCAGGAGCATCAGCCCCAGGAACACGAAGGTGATCAGCGTCAGCGCCCAGTTCAGGTAAACCAGCATCACCACCGTGCACACGAAGGTCAGCAGGTTGGACACCACGCTGGCGAAGCTGTTGCCGATCATGTCGGACACGGTGTCCATATCGTTGGTGAAGCGGCTCATCAGGTCGCCGGACTGGTGGGTGTCGAAATACCGCAGGGGCAGGGTCTGGAGCTTGTTGAACAGGTCCTGCCGCAGGGTGGCCACCGTCCGCTGGGAGATGCGGACCATGATCCGGGAATAGGCGTAGGAGCACCCGGCGGACACCAGGAACACGCCGCCCATGGCCACCAGCATCCAGAACAGGCCCTTGAAGTCCCCGGCCACAATGTGGTTCAGGGCGGGCTTGAGGAAGTAGCTGCTGGCCACGGAGCCCACGGAGCTGAGCACCAGGCACACCGCCACCACGATCAGCGCCGCCTTATAGCGGCCGATATAGGCCAGGAGCTTCCCCACGGTGCCCCGGAGATTCTGGGGCCGCTGATAGCCGTGTCCCCGGCCGTGGGGGCCGCCGGGACGGACCTGCTTCTTGTTTTCAGCCATCAATCGTCGCTCCTTCCTGCTGGGATTTATAGACCTCCTGATAGATGTGGTTGGAGGCCATCAGTTGGTCATGGGTGCCTGCACCGGAAATTTTGCCGTCGTCCAGCACCACGATCAGGTCCGCGTCCATGACGGAGGAAATGCGCTGGGCGATGATGAGCTTGGTGGCCCCGGGCAGGGCCTGGCGCAGGGCGGACCGGATCTTTGCGTCGGTGGCGGTGTCCACGGCGGAGGTGGAGTCGTCCAGAATCAGCACCCGGGGCCGGCGGAGAATGGCCCGGGCGATGCACAGGCGCTGCTTCTGACCGCCGGAGACGTTGGCGCCCCCCTGCTCAATGTGGGTGTCGTAGCCGTCGGGCATCCGGGAGATGAACTCGTCGGCGCAGGCCATGCGGCAGGCCTCCTCCATCTCCTGGTCCGTGGCGTCCTCCCGGCCCCAACGGAGGTTTTCCCGGATGGTGCCGGAGAACAGGGTGTTCTTTTGCAGCACCATGGCACAGCCCTGGCGCAGGGCCTCCATGGTGTATTCCCGGACGTCGTGTCCGCCCACGGACACGGCGCCCTCCGTGGCCTCATACAGCCGGGGAATCAGACTCACCAGGGTGCTCTTGGCGCTGCCGGTGCCGCCCAGGATGCCAACGGTCATGCCGCTGTCGATATGCAGGCAGACATCCTCCAGGTTCCAGGCGTCGCTGTCCTTGTGGTATTTGAAATAGACATGATCAAAGTCCACGTCGCCATTTTCCACGGTCAGGGCCGGGTCGGCGGCGGAGTCGGTGATCTCGGGCTGCTCCTCCAGCACCTCCACAATGCGCTTGCCGCAGGCGATGGACCGGGTCAGCACCATCATCACCATGGCCACCATCATCAGGGACATGAGAATTTCGGAGGCGTAGGTGAAGAAGGCGATCAGGTCGCCGGAGAGCATGGCGCCGCCCACCACATAGTGGCCGCCCAGCCACATGATGGCCATGATGGTGCCGCCCATGATCAGGGTCACCAGGGGGACAAACAGCACCACGAAGCTGTAGGCCCGCTCCGCCGTATCCCGGAGGGTGTCGCTGCGCTGGGCAAACTTCTCCTGCTCCCGGTCCTCCCGGACGAAGGACTTCACCACCCGGATGGCGTTGAGGTTCTCCTGGACCACCAGGTTCAGATCGTCGGTGGACTTTTGCAGGGCGGTGAAAAACGGCCCCACATAGCGGATGACGATGGCCACTAAAAGCAGCAGCAGCGGCAGCACCACCAGGAACACCTGGCTCAGCTGCAGGCTGATGGTCAGGGCCATGACCAGGGCGGTGATCAGCATTACCGGCGCCCGGACCAGCATGCGCATGCCCATCATCAGGGTCATCTGCACCGACGAGACGTCGTTTGTGAGCCGGGTGATCAGGGACGCGGTGGAAAACCGCTCGATGTTGGCAAAGGAGAACCTCTGCACCTGGGCATATTCCGCGGCCCGGACGTTGGCGCCGAAGCCCATGCCGGCCTTGGCCGCCAGAGCTGCCGCGCCCACGCCCATCACCAGGGACGCCAGGGCCATGAGGATCATTTTCAGGCCCGTGGCCAGAATGTACGCCTTGTCGCCGTTGGCGATGCCCACGTCCACGATCTGGCTCATGGCCTTGGGCAGCAGCAGCTCCAGCACGGCCTCGCCTGCCGAACACAGCACGCCCAGGAATATCCAGACGCGATACCCCTTGGTATAGGGGGCTAATTTCCGAATCATGCGTTGTCCTCCTCCGATGTCAGATTGTCCGCCGCCCGCAGCAGAAGCCGGCGCAGGGTCTCCGTCTCCTGGGGGTCCATGCCCCGGTGGATCAGGTCCTCGATCTGCCGGGTGATGGACTCAAAGTCGTCATAAAACCGCTGCCCGGCCTCCGTCAGCCGCAGGATGCGGCACCGGCCGTCCTTTTCCCCCGGGGACCGGGTCAGCATCCCCTTTTCCACCAGCCGGTCCACGATGCCGTTGACGGTGGAGGGCTTCACGGCCAGATGCTGCTGCAGCTGTTTCTGGGTCACGGGGCCCGGCTGCCGGTGCAGATACGTCAGCGACCGGCACTGGATGGGCGTGACCCCATAGCGCCGCAGCTTCTGCTCCATCCGCTGATAGGCCCGGTGGTTGCAGTACCCCAGCAGGGGGCCGATAAGCTCGGGCTTTTTCATGCAGCTCATAATAGTCTGCTCCTTTCCTGAGATTTTAATATTTAGCACCCTAAATGTTAGCAGGCTAAATATTACCACCATTGCGCCCCGCCGTCAATAAGCAGAGCGCCGGTTTCCTGTGAACGTTCTGTAAACGATGGTGGGGAGCTATTGACTTTTCTCCGCCGGGACGGTAAGATAAGCCCGTAATCCAAAAGCTGTTATCATTGTTATTCTCTCTCCTTTTACCACAAAACAGACCGCCGGTCCCCTCTTTCCCGGGACCGGCGGTCTGTTTTTGCTTGACAATCGTCCGAAATCGTACTATAGTATCCGGGTACGATTTCGGACCAAGGAGGGCGGCCCCATGGCATACACATCCCGGGATATGCGCCGGTTTAACCATCTTTTGCAGGAGACCGACGCGGTTTATCATGAAATGGCCCAGCACTGGGGCCTTTCGGACAGTGTCATGGGGGTGCTGTACACCCTGTGCGACGCCGGGGGCCGGTGCCGCCTGCGGGACATCTGCTATTGGAGCGGCATGACCAAGCAGACCGTCAACTCCGCCCTGCGGCGGATGGAGGGGGACGGGCTGATCTATCTGGAGTCCGCGGGCCGGGGCAAGGACGTGTGCCTGACGCCGGAGGGGGAGGCCCTGGTCCAGCGGACCGCCCGGCGGGTGATCCAGGCGGAAAACCAGGTGTTCGCCGCCTGGCCCCAGGAGGACGTGGAGCAATATCTGGCGCTGACCCGGCGCTTCCAGGAGGCCCTGGCCCAGAAGGCCCGGGAGATCAAGGAGGAATCATGAGCAAAACACCCATCCAGCTTTCGGATCATTTCACCTGCCGCAAGCTGATCTGCTTTACCCTGCCATCCATCACCATGATAATCTTCACCGCCATTTACGGCGTGGTGGACGGCTTCTTCGTGTCCAACTACGCAGGCAAGACCCCTTTTGCGGCGGTGAATCTCATCATCCCGGTGCTGCTGATCCTGGGAAGCGTGGGCTTCATGTTCGGCACCGGCGGCGGCGCGCTTATCGCCAAGACCATGGGCCAGGGGGACCGGGAACGGGCCAACGACATCTTCTCCATGATCGTGTACGCCTCGGCGGCCTGCGGCGTGGTGCTGGCGGCCCTGGGCTTTTTGATCCTGCGCCCGGCGGCGGTGCTGATGGGGGCCGAGGGGGAGCTTCTGGAGCAGGCCCTGATCTATGGCCGCATCAACCTCATCGCCCTGCCCTTTTATGTGCTGCAATACGAGTTCCAGTGCCTGTTTGCCACGGCGGAAAAGCCCCGGCTGGGCCTGTCCGTCACCGTGGCGGCGGGGGTTGCCAACATGGTGCTGGACGCCCTGTTTGTGGGGGTGTTCTCCTGGGGCGCGGCCGGTGCGGCGGCGGCCACGGCCATCAGCCAGTGCATCGGCGGCGTGGGGCCGCTGATCTACTTCGCCCGCCCCAACAGCAGTCTGCTGCGGCTGGGGAAGTGCCGCCTGGACCTGCGTGCCCTGGGAAAGACCTGCTCCAACGGCTCCTCGGAGTTTATGAGCAACGTGTCCATGTCCCTGGTGAGCATGCTGTATAACGTCCAGCTGATGAAGTACGCCGGGGAGGACGGCATCTCGGCCTACGGCGTGCTGATGTATGTGAGCATGGTGTTCCAGGCCATTTTCGTGGGCTATTCCGTGGGCGTGGCCCCCATTGAGTCCTATCACCTGGGGGCGGAGAACCGCCGGGAGCTGCGGGGCCTGCTGCGGCGCAGCCTGGGCCTGTTGGCCGCGTGCGCCGTGTGCATGTTCGCGGCGGGCCAGGTGCTGGCCGCGCCCCTGTCCCGGCTCTATGTGGGCTATGACCCGGACCTGTTCGAGATGACGTCCCACGCCTTCGGCATCTTCTCCTTCTCGTTCCTGTTCTCGGGCTTCGCCATCTATGGCTCGTCCTTCTTCACGGCCCTGAACGACGGGCTGACCTCCGCCATCATCGCCTTTCTGCGGACGCTGGTGTTCCAGGTGGGAGCGGTGCTGACCTTCCCGCTTCTGTGGAAGCTGGACGGCATCTGGCTTTCCATCGTGGCGGCGGAGGTCATGGCCGTGATCACCACGGTGATTTTCCTACTGGCCAAGCGCATGCGGTACGGGTATTGAAGCCCCGTCAGAAAAAATCCAAAAAATTTCAAAAAAATGCTTGCAATCCCCGGACGAATGTGGTATATTAATCAAGCTGACACGAGCAAGCCAGCTATCCGGGTGTGGCGAAGTTTGGTATCGCGCTTGAATGGGGTTCAAGAGGCCTTGAGTTCGAATCTCAACACTCGGACCATAATGTGGAGACAAAAAAGATGTCTCCTGCGAAAAGCCCGAATATATCGGGCTTTTTTGCTACCCAAACGGCGATTTTTCTCTGTTCCAAAACACAGATGTAAAATCGCCGTTTTCCCTTTGTGGGTAGACTTGAACTCCCGAAAAGTAAATATCAGATACACAGGCAGATAGAAATCAAAAATCTATCTGCCTTTTTTTATTATCTTCATAAAGGAGAAGACAGATATGCTACAGAAAGAATTAGCCAAGCGGCTCAAGGCTCGGTACGACACCAAAATGGACGGCAACGAATGGCTGGAGGTTTCCTCGGACGGCATCCCCCTCTGCCGGATAAAATACAACGGTCAATTTCTAAGCAACGCCGACCAAAACCTCTCGTGTGAATACCGCAGTAAAATTGCATATATTCAGGATGAGATCTCTACGGTGCGGGAATATGTCGGACTCTACGAACACGCACCGCAGATGAAAGCTGCCGATGTCTCCGATTACAGACAGCTTGCCGCCTTCGGAGATACCGTGTTGGCGGCGACCTACAGCGAAAAGAACGGCTTTATGTTCTGCACATGGAAGCAGAATACAGACGGCAACTCGGTGTTTTGGGGAGATTACTCGCCGAACTATGAATCTGTCATGTCCACGGTACTTTCTCGTCTCAATGCATTTCTGGACTCGGAACTGGAGCAGGTGCTTTGCTTCGACAGCGCCATCGATGCAGAGAAGTTTGCTTCTGAAAAGTCTGCCATCTTTCTTATTCTTCCGGAGGAGGACACCACCAAAAACTTCATGGCGGGCTTGATGATTCAAAATCTGAGCCGTGAACTGTTTGCTGTGGCGGATGAAAACGGAGGGAAGCTGCAAAACCGTGTGGTACTGTATTGTGATGAGTTCGGCACTATGCCACCCTTCGATGTCCTTCCGCTGTTCTCAGCTGGCCGTTCCCGCCGCCTGACGCTGGTGCCGATTATTCAGTCCTTAGCGCAGCTTGAAAAAAACTACGGAAAAGAAGGAAGCGAAATTATTCAGGACAACTGCCAGGACACCATCTTCGGCGGCTTCGCACCCAACAGCCAGACGGCAGAGGTGCTGTCCAAGGCGCTCGGAAACCGCACCGTTCTGTCTGGATCGGTGAGCCGTGGGAAGAACGACCCCAGCCAGAGTCTGCAAATGATGGAGCGTCCACTGCTGACGCCAGATGAGCTGAAGTCTATTCCCAAGGGGAATTTTATTGTCCAAAAGACGGGACAGCATCCCATGCGTACCCGCCTGCGGCTTTTTCTGGAATGGGGTATCTCCTTCGAGGAGCCTTATATTGTTCCGGAGCGGGTAGATCGTGCGGTAGCTTATGCAAACCGTGAGGATCTGGAGCGAAATCTTCCGCAATCAAGCAAGGCGGAGAATGCGGATATGCGTGGAGCCTATGCCGTTTCCGGACGCGGCGGCATTGCCCATGAGCCTGCTGTAGATAAGCCCCGGCGCAGGGGCGGCAAGCAGATGAAAACTTACGGTGAGGAGGATCTATGAGTTACTTTGGAACAATTTACGCCGACACCGAACTGCCCTCCAGAGCGAGGGCAGTTTATATGTATCTGCGTGACCGTGCAGACAGCGAGGGAAAATGCTGGCCAGGAATCAAGACGATTGCGTCCGACATGCGATTGTCACGCTCCACGGTCAAACGGACATTGACGGATCTGGAGCAACATGGATACCTGCAAAAGATCCCACGCTACCGTGACAATGGGAGCAGCACATCCAACCTGTATTCCGTGCAGTAAGTCCGTAAAAAAGCGCAGTCCTCCGCCAAGGGAGGACTGCGCCCATTTGCTGAACCCAGGGGAGGTTCATGATGGACCTCCCAGAAGGACTCACTCTATCGGAGATTTAATACAGAGAAAGAACAGTAGTAGAGTTACTTCTCAGAATCCGTAAGATCGTTGATTTGCTCAGAAAAAAGTGATGTGTTGAGAAGATCGGATGGTGTGATCATTAATGCGTCTGCAAGATTGAATAGTGTCTCCAAGGAAAAGCTTCTGATCATGTTAGGTGCTTCAATAGCGCTTAGATGAGAGCGGCTCATATTAGCCTTCTCTGCCAGTTGATCCTGAGACATACCACGTAATTTGCGCAGAGTTGAAATTGCAATACCAAGCTGGATAAAACGGTCTCTGTTCTTAAAGCTAACGCCTTCCTTACTCATAAAAATGCCGCCCCTTTCTGGATAAAATTATATCTTGCCCGGCATTTTTTATCCGCTCTATAAAAAGAGCTATTGACTTATTTATAGAGCATTATATAATTAAAAAGAGCAGAACGACGATTTATAAAGCGAGATGAGATAGCGGCGGAAGACGTTATTGAATCACCAGGCTGGAAAAACAAAAGGAGATTTCCGCAATGCGAAAATCTCCTGAGCTACAACAGATTACCAAGTCATTTTCATGGAGTTTGCCACTCCACGGGAATGATAAAGACTAATTGCCTTTTCGTATTATAGCATATTGCACATAGGAATGCAATTACTTCAACGGATAAATGGAAGAAAAAAGTGGGATTTTGTCAGCCTGTGTTAATATTATGCAAGGAATTACGTAGCTTTAGAGATTCAGCGCAGTCAAACCGACAGTCTGGATGGGCTTAAAATAGATATACACCCACAAAATCATTGCGCAAGGAGGAATTATGAAATGGCAAAGGGTGAGAATATCTTCAGACGGCGGGATGGTCGCTGGGAAGCTCGCTATAGCAAAGGACGCGAGCTATCTGGAAAAATCAAGTATGGATACTGCTATGGAAAAACATATCGTGAGGCCAAAGAAAAAGCAGAAAAGTGCAAAGCAGCATTAGCAAGTGGAAACCCCTTGCCAACATCTAAGATTCAAAATCTGTTTTTCACCTATTGTATAGGGTGGCTTCACGCAAAGAAATGTAGAGTGAAAGAATCAACGTATATCAAGTACAGCACGGTAGTTGAAAAGCATATTATTCCCAAACTTGGTGAGTGCTACCCGTTGGGATTTACTACGGAACTGATGGACGATTTCATCAAAGAGTTGCAGATTGAAGATGAGCTGGCACCAAAGACTGTACATGATATTCTGGTCGTTCTGCACGGGATATTAAAGTTCACGGCTTCAAAAGTCACAGGAAACTTTCCCGTGGTGGAAATCAACTATCCGAAGACAGGAAAAAAGGAAATGCGTGTTTTGTCCAGAGAGGAGCAGGAACGCTTCATTTCATATCTGCAAAACGATTTGGATCCATGCAGATTCGGTATCTTGTTGGCGTTGTGTACAGGCATCCGAATTGGCGAACTCTGCGCACTGCGTTGGGAATGTGTTTCTACAAGAGATAAAGCAATCAAAATTGTAGAGACGCTGCAAAGGTTGCGTGACACCAGCATATCACAGAATGCTCGAACAAGAATCGTAATCGGTCCACCCAAAAGCGATACCTCCGTGCGAACGATCCCTATGACGGAATACGTGGCTGGTCTTTGCAGGCACATGAAGCCGCAAAGTTCAGCCGCGTATGTTTTGACTGGAACGGATGCATTCATGGAGCCACGGGTATTGCAGTATCGCTTGGAAAAGTACACCCAAGCATGCGGCCTGGAGGGAGTACATTTTCATACACTTCGGCACACATTTGCGACACGTGCCGTTGAGGTCGGCTTTGAGATCAAATCGCTGTCCGAAATCCTGGGCCATGCCTCTGTCACAATCACGCTGGATCGATACGTGCATTCTTCGTTGGAATTGAAAAGGGACAATATGCAAAAGCTGAATGCTGCAGGGATGTAATCTGTGCGCAGTCAAAAATCGGTGTTATCGGACGGTACCAAATCGGGAAAAGCCTTGCCATGCAGGGCTTTTCCTTCTTTTTGGTAGCAGAGTGGCAAACTCCATGAAATTTGCGCTTATGCATCGGCAAACCATTAGCAACAATAAAACGATTTGCTTTTTCTTAGCGCAGATGAAGCAGGCACCTACTTAACGGACGTGTATTACACATGGCAGAGGGGTCAATTGAATGAGGAAAGTTGAAAATACAAAGCAGGTTTTTATTGAGAGTGCGGTTCGTGTTGTGGCCAGAGATGGATTGGATAAAGCAACAACAAAGGCGATTGCAGCAGATGCTGGCTTAAATGAGGCAAACATCTATCGTTGTTTCGAGAGTAAGGAAGACCTTTTACGCGCTGCATTCCATATGGAAGACGTGGGCTTTGCATACTTTCTAAAACAAAGTCTCCATGTCATGTATGTACAGAACACTCCGTGGAAAGAACAAGCATTTCAGCTATGGTCTGTGAGCTGGCGGTTTATTCTGGAAAGAAGAGACGACTGCCTATTTTACCTACAATAATACTATTCTGCAAATTGTCGCAAATACGCATATGAGGAGCATTTGAGATGCTTTCAAGAACTTTTCGCAACAATGGAACAGGCATTTAAGCCAGAGGCGAATGTCGATATGGTACTTCATCAGGTTTTTGATACGATGCTTTCTTTTGCAGCAAGAGTACTTGGCGGCGAGATGCCGGATGATGACGTGACCACACAATGGGCCTTTGAACAGATATACAGCTTTGTTGTACCCAACGTCCGTGAAGAGTGTTTGATCCCATCTGCCTCTGCGATAACCTGACGGTGCAGACATCAGAGACTAAAAGTGTAGGGATGTGGAATATATGGCGTCAACAGCAACCGGCTGTTTGGCAGAGGAACGCTCTGCAGATGTAATCATTCAGATAGCTAAACCTGTGCTGCGGCAGAAGAGGCTGTACCTGATAACAAAGCGCGCTTTTGACATAGTATGTTCTTTCTTGGGCCTGCTGATTTTGGCAATCCCGATGATGATTATTGCATTGATCATCATCATAGACTCGCCAGGTGCTCCGATTTTTAAGCAGGAGCGACTCGGCATCAACGGAAAGCCGTTTATGATTTATAAATTCAGATCAATGCGCCTTGATGCGGAGGAAAACGGCCCGCAGTGGGCAGACGAGCATGATCCAAGATGTACGCACTTTGGCCAGATCCTCCGGCGCACCCGGCTGGACGAGCTCCCCCAGCTCTATAATATTCTACGCGGTGATATGAGTTTCGTTGGCCCACGGCCTGAACGGGCTTATTTCTACAGGGAATTTGAGCAATACATTCCGGGGTTCTCTAACCGCCTGCTGGTTATGCCGGGACTGACTGGATATGCACAGGTGAACGGTGGGTACTCGCTGAAGCCGGAAGAAAAAATCATCTACGATATGGAATACATTGAGAGCCAATCTATCACCCTCGATATCAGATGTCTCCTAAAGACTGTACATATCGTTTTTTCTCATGAAGGAGCCCGGTGATATTGCGCGTTAAAGTTCTTAACCCGTAATAAAGAACAAGTAAGAGAGATTGTGAAAAAATGAAACGTGACGTTCTTTTCCTCTGCCAGTTTTTCTATCCGGAATACAATTCCTCCGCAACACTTCCCTTTGATACTGCCAGATATTTGGCGCAAAGTGGATATTCCGTTGATGCCCTATGCGGCTATCCAAGAGAATATAACACCAGCGGCGAAGTTTCGGCCAGAGAAATGAAGGATGGCGTTTCGATTCATCGGCTTCATTACATACAGTTCAGCCGACGCAGTAAGCTCGGCAGACTGATTAACTATTTTTCTTTTACACTTTCGGTACTGCTTCATATTTTTGAAATTAAGAACTACAAGACGGTCATTGTCTATTCGAACCCCCCAGTACTTCCTATCGCTGCAATTTGGGCAAATAGACTCTTTAACACGAAAATCATCTTTGTGTCCTACGATGTTTATCCAGAAGTTGCCTACGCCTCCGGCAGTCTGACCTCCGGCGGGGTGATTACCCGGGTGATGCAGGGTATCAACCGGTCGCTGTTCAAGCGTGCCGATGCCGTTGTCGCCCTGACGGACGAGATGCGGGAGTTCCTGCTGCGGAACCGGCCGGAGCTGTCGGAGGACAGGGTGGTGACGATCGCCAACTGGGCCCACGAGGCCCCGTCGGAGGGGGCAGCTGACGCCCGCCGGAAGCTGGGATATGCTGAGGACGACTTTGTTGTGTCCTATTTCGGCAATCTGGGCGTGTGTCAGGACGAAACGGCACTAATTCAGGCCATGGAGCTGCTGAAAGACCGGCCGCACATCAAATTTATGGTGGCCGGGCACGGAAGCAAGCTGCCTCTCATCCGACAGGCGGCAGAGCATCTGCCCAATGTCCGGATCTGCGGCTTTCTTACCGGAGCCGCCTTCGGCCAGGCCGTTGCAGCCAGCTCCTGCGGCATCGTCAGCCTGGAGCGCGGCCTGATGGGCATGTGCGCTCCCAGCAAGTACTACAGCTATCTGCAGAGCGGTCTGCCTGTTCTGACCGTGGCGGAAAAGGAGTCTTATCTGGCAAAGGAGGCTGTGCACGCCGGGATCGGGCTGTTTTCCGACGTGGGAAACGGCGCGCAGCTGGCCCGGAACATCCTGACGCTTTATCAGGACCCGGAGCTGTGCAGGAAAATGTCAGGCAATGCGGCGAGACTTTACGCGGACCGGTACGCCGAGGACATCAGCCTGAACAGGTATGTGGACCTGTTCAGGGGCGTATTGCGCACGGCGGACTGAGGGATCACCTTTCATGAGATATTTATTCATCAACTCCGTTTACGGCGTCGGAAGCACAGGCAGGATCGTTGCGGAAAAATGCCGGCAGCTCAGAAGTGAGGGGCATGAATGCGCCGCCGCATACGGCAGAGCGTGCGCGGATAACGGCGCGGCGCAGCTGATCCGGATCGGCACAAAGGCGGATTATCTGGTTCATGCCGGAATCGTGCGGTTATTGGATCTGAATGGATACGGCTCCGGGGCGGCGACCCGGCGGCTGCTTCGGCAAATGGAGCGTTTTCGGCCGGACGTGGTCTGGCTGCACAATCTGCACGGATATTATCTGAACATCGGCCTGCTTTTCGGATGGCTGAAGGAGCATCCGCAGATCCGGGTCCTCTGGACGCTACACGACTGCTGGGCGTTTACCGGGCACTGCGCACATTTCAGCGCCGTCGGCTGCGATCGCTGGAGATCCGGCTGCGGAGACTGCCCGCAGCTGAGGGCGTATCCCAAAACCTATGGACCGGACCGCACACAGGCGTATTACCGCTATAAACGCGCGTGCTTCACCGGCGTCGCAGACCTGACGCTCATCGTTCCGTCGGAGTGGCTGGCCCGGACGGTGAAGCAGAGCTTTCTGAGCGGGTATCCCGTTGAGGTGCGGCGCAATCAGATCGACCGGAATATTTTCAGGCCGACTCCCAGCGATTTCCGGGCCAGGTACGGACTGGCCGGGAAAACGGTGGTTCTGGGCGCGGCCAGCGTCTGGACCCGGGAGAAGGGACTGCCCGATTTCTGCCGGCTGCGGGAGAAGCTGGACAGCCGGTATGCCATTGTTCTGGTGGGAGTGACGGAAAAGCAGAAAAGCGGACTGCCCGCGGGCATTCTGGCCCTGCCCCGCACCGCAGACGCCGAAGAACTGGCTGGGATCTACAGCGCGGCAGACGTGTTCGTCAACCCCACGCACCAGGATACATATCCGACGGTGAACCTGGAGGCCAGGGCCTGCGGGACGTCGGTCGTTACCTATGACGTGGGCGGCAGCCCCGAGAGCGCAGGCGGAGAGCACATTGCGGCGGAAGGCGACATTGACGGGCTGGCAGAGGAGATCCGTCGGCTGACGGAACCGGCGGCGGTGCTGCTGTAAGCATTTTTGGGACCATTGTTCCCGGGAACACGGGAATTGGAAATCATATTTTCTGCGAGTCGACCGGCATTCCGGGCATCCGGGGTCGTTTCGCCGCCCTGAGGCGCACGACGGCCGGACCCGAAAATGATCCGGAAGAGCGGCGTTTGCCGGTAAACCTGCAGGGAGTTGTACTCCGGCAATGGCACAGAGTATTTACAAGGACAGGTGGTGGTCAATCAGAGAGTATACAGATCCCAGCGATCCGCGCACGATCAATGATGAAAGGAAAGAAAGCATGAAAAAGTTTTCGCTCAAGAAAACGGCGGCCCTTGTTCTGAGCCTGCTGATGCTTGTCGGCGTGGTGCCGACGGCGGCATTTGCGGCCGGAACGGACTATGCATCCGAGACCCACGATGTGTTCAAGCACACGGAGTCTACCCTGGCCCCCGGCGTGGAGCAGTACATCAACTACGCCTACGCCAAGGACGGCAAGCAGATGGTCTACTATGTGGCCACTGCGGACATCACCCGGGACGACGTGGTGGTGCAGACGTCCTATCTCAAGCAGCACGAAAACGGCATCATGGGCATGGAGAAGCTCACCAACCAGATGGCCTATGCCAACGGGAAGTACAGCAACCCCGATGATGCCCAGTTCATCAGCGAGTATTACAACGTAGTGGCAGGCGTCAACGCCTCCTTCTACAACATGACCACCGGTCAGCCCATGGGCATCACCTATATCGACGGTGTGTCCTTCGGCACCAACAGCTATGACAACTTCTTCGCCATCCTGAAGGACGGCAAGACGGCGGTCATCGACTATGCCAGCAACCTCAGCAAGTATGTGGACGAGAACGGCCAGAGCACCATCTGGCAGGCGGTGGCCGGTTCCGTGTGGCTGGTCCGCGACGGCAAGGACGTTACCGCCAACGCAAGCGGTTCTTACAACACGGACCGCCACTCCCGCACCTGCGTGGGCATCACCGCCGACGGCAAGGTGGTGACCATGGTGCTGGACGGCCGCCAGGAGCCCTTCTCCTGCGGCGGTACCATGCACGAGCTGGCCCAGATCATGCTGGAGGCCGGCTGCGTGGCGGCTGTCAACCTGGACGGCGGCGGCTCCGCCACCTATGCCGCCCGGCCTGAGGGCGCCGACGCCGTCAGCGTCATCAACCGGCCCTCCGACGGCTCCGAGCGGTCCATTTCCGCGGGCCTGATCATCGCCTCCACGGCGGCCCCCTCCAACGTGTTCGACCGCGTGAGCATGACGGCGGCGGACGAGTACGTCACCCCCGGCACCGGCACGGAGATCACCGTGTCCGGCGTGTCTCCTGCCGGTACGTCGGCGGAGATCCCCGAGGGCGTCACCTACGCCGTCTCCAACGGTACCTATGAAAACGGCATCCTGACCCCGATGGCCGTGGGCGACACCGTCCTGACGGCCCGGTACGAGGGCCGGGACGTGGGCTCCGTCACCGTCCATGGGGTGATGCCCGAGAAGCTGGCCTTCGTCAACGCCAGCATGACCGTGCCCTTCGGGAAAACGGTGACGCTGAACCTGACGGCCACCTACGGCCTCAACGAGGTGAAGATCAAGGCCCAGGACGTGAGCTTTACCCTGGGCAACCCCGGCGTGGGCACCATCGACGGCTTTGACTTCACCGCCGGTGACGGCAGCGTCACCGAAAGCGCCATCACGGCAGCGGTCATCGGAACGGACGTGACCGCCGCCGCCCAGATCAAGCTGGGCAAGGGGTCCCAGGTGATCTTCGACTTCGAGAACGGCACCACCGACGGATTCGACACCGGCTATGCCGAGTATAACTATTATCTGCCCAAGGGCGGCACCTTTGTGGCAACGCCGGAAAACGGCAAGGTCCGCAGCGGCAGCTATTCCCTGGGGATCAACATTGACTACTCCAACAGCCAGGAGTCCGGCTATCAGATGACGGCTCTGTACCGTAGCCCGTCCGGAGACAGTAACGTGACCTATTATCCCGGCGTCCAGTCCATCGGCGCATGGGTCTATATCCCGGACGAGTATGTGGGCCTCTGGATAAGATGGGTCCTGTTCCCCATCACTGAGATCAACGAGGACGGCACATACACCGTGGCCGAAAAATCCATCACCAGCAACGCGATGGACGGAGGAGCCGGCGGAACGGGCGTGGTGTACTCCTTCAGCGAGTCCGGCTGGCACTATATCTCCTGCGACCTGAGCAAGTATAAGGGCCTGGCCTGGTACGACGGCTACTATGCCATGCAGTTCTATATCTCCGACCGCGACGGCGCCAGCTACAACTACTATGCAAAGGAACACCCCAATATCAACGGCAACTTCACGGTCTATCTGGATGATATCACCCTGGATTACTCCACGGCGGTGGACGATCGCGAGGCTCCGGTATTCTCCGGTGCGACCTATGCGACTCCCACCATGTCCGATGCGTCCGTCCTGAACGATGGTGCGTCCATTGCCGATAACACGGTGGACTTTGCCGCCGCAGTGGCGGACGATACCCGGAAGACCAATGCCACCGGTATCGACGGCTCTACCGCCTGCGCCTATATCGACGGCAACCCGGTTCCCTGCACCTTCAGCAACGGAACGATCACCATCGACAACAGCGTGACCCTGACTGCGGGTCAGCACACCGTCAAGTTCTCCGTCTGCGACAAGCAGGGCAACTACGCCTCCCTGATCCGGAACACCACGATCACCGGCGGCGAGGCGTCCCAGATCCGGGTGATCGCCCACGATGCGTCCCTGGACCGCATTCTCTTCGGTTCTCTCTACTATGTGGATGTGGTGGCGGACGATGTTGCCAATGTTCAGTCCGTGACCACCACGCTGAATCTGGACAGCATGAACAAGTGGGAGCTTGATCACATGGTGGTGGCCAAGGGCTTTGAGGTGACCTATGACTATCAGCAGGCGGATAAGATCCTGACCCTGACCATTACCAGGACCGGCGAGACCGACCTCCAGGGCCAGCAGGCTCTGGTCTCCATCCCCGTCCGCGTCTGGGAGCTGGACAACGTCGGCAGCCGGATCGGCGGCACCGATAAGGTCCTTGAAGAGGGCAACAAGTATACCTACAGCTGGTTCAAGAACAATAACGAATACTGGTGGGTGGCCGTGGAGGTCCGCGTGCAGCAGGGGCTTGTGACCCTTGCAGACGGCCGGACCGAAACGTTTACCGGCGAGAATGTTTTCTGCGATACCGAGGCATGGGCCATTCAGAAGTTCATGGTCGAGACGCAGGAGGGTAAGGATTACAAGGCCTCCTGGAACGGCGGCCACACCCATACCGCCCAGCCCCTGCCCGACAAGGCGGCCACCTGCACCGAGGACGGCTACACCGGCCGCACCTACTGCCAGGTGTGCAGCTCCGTGGTGGAGTGGGGCACCGCCGTTCCCGCCACCGGCCACAGCTATGAGCTGACGGACGGCGTGATGAAGTGCTCCGTCTGCGGCGAGTTGCTCACCGGCCAGCTGGACGGCAAGCGCTATGCCGACGGCATCCTGCTGCAGGGCTGGGACGGCGAGTCCTACTATGTGGACGGCGTGGCCCTGACCGGCCTGCAGAAGATCGACGGTTACTACTACGACTTCGGCGAGGACGGCGTGTGCCCCGGCCGGGCCAAGCTGAACGGCTTCTACTACGACAGCTCCGTTCAGGCCTACAGATACTTTACCGCAGGCGTGATGGCCATCGGCGAGGTGGACATTTATCCGAATGTGTACTTCTATGACGAAAATGGCTGCGCGATTTCCGGCCAGGTGAACCTGCTGGGCTATGTGTGCCATTTCGATGAGAAAGGCGCGTTTGTTTCCTCCGACGACAAGAACGTTGTGGACGCCGGCTTCTCGGGAACGAACATCCAGTATGTCCTGCTTTCCGACGGCACCCTGAAGGTGGACGGAACGGGCGCGATCAAGGACTATACCGCCAACGGTATCTATCCCGCCTGGATCATCAAGAACGATATGAACCAGATCACGGCGCTGGAGATCGGGAGCGGGATCACGAAGATCGGCCGCTTTGCCTTCTTCCGCAACGGCTATCTGAAGAACATCCGGTTTGCGGAAAATTCCTCCCTGGAGACCATCGGCTGGGGCGCTTTCGGCCATTGCTGGCGCCTGACGGGCGTTCCCATTCCCGCCAGCGTCAGAACGCTGGATCCCTATGCATTCTATGAGTGCGGCGCCATGAAATATGTGGACTTCGAGGCGGGCAGCAAGCTGACCACCATCGACTTCTGCGCATTCCAGCATGGCATGGCCCTGGAGAGCGTGTTTATCCCCGAATCCGTCACCAAAATGGGCGGCGACATCTTTATCAAGGCGAACCCGGACATGGTGCTGAAGGTGGCCGAGAACTCCGTGGGTCATTCTTACGCCCTGAATTATGGCCTGAAGTATGAGCTGCGGGCCGGCACGCCTGTTGAGGTGGCCAGCGGCAGCTGCGGCGAGAACGCGGTGTGGACCCTGTACTCCGACGGTGAGCTGCGGATCAGCGGCAGCGGAGCCATGACCAACTACACCTCCCATGCCCAGCAGCCCTGGGGCAGCGTCCGCCACACCATCAAGAAGATCGTCATCGGCAAGGACATCACCAGCGTGGGCAACTACGCCTTTGCATACTGCCAGAACACCACGGCTGTGGAGTTCGAGGAGGGCAGCAAGGCGGCCACCATCGGCGTGCTGGCGTTCTTCAACAACCCCAAGGTCACTCAGGTGAACCTGCCGGAGACCGTGACGTACATCTCCGCCTATGCGCTGGGCGACTGCTTCGCGCTGGAGAGCGTCTATGTGCCCCAGAATACCTCCGGTATCTATAAGACTGCCTTTACCAATTCCGCCAAGGTGGTTCTGAACGTGGCTGAGGGCTCCTATGGCGAGGCCTTTGCCAAGCAGCACGGCATCGCTTACACCACCCGGTAATCGGACCGGAAACCGCCGCCTGTACTGACGGACAGGCGGCACCGTAAAGACATAGGGGTGGGGACGGCCTTCAACGGCCGTCTCCACCCCTGACGCGGCGCTTCTCGGATTTATATTCCGGATGATCTTCGGTTTTGTGACAGACTCGACATATGACTATGAACATTTTATATTTCGGCACGGTGTGCGAGCCGGAGCATTACAGCCGCCTGCTGGAGGGATGCCGGAGCAAGCCCTCCGTGTCCACGCTGGTGTTTGAAAACGCACTGCTCAGCGGCTTTGCCGCTCACGGAACGCAGATGGAGATCTGCAGCTATCCCATGATCCCGCCCTTTCCCCGGAGCCCCCTGCTGCACTTTGGCGGAAACAGCCAGATGCTTCCCAGCGGATACCGGTGCAGGTGGCTGAATACCGTCAATATCCCGGTGCTCAAGCAGTATTCCAGAAGCCGGGATGCCAGAAAGATCCTCCGCCGCTGGGGCGAAGAAAATCGCGGAAACGGGTTGATCCTGACCTATTCCATTCCTCCCTTCCTGATAAAGGATATTCTGCGCTGCGCAGAAACGTATGATCTGAAAACCGCAGCCATTATCCCGGACCTTCTGCGGGACATGTACATGAACGAAAACCCCCGCTCCCCTGTAACCATGCTTAAAAACGTCTATCTGCGTCCGGCGCTGAGGCTGCAGGACCGGTATGACGGTTATATATATCTGACAGATGCCATGCACGCCGTTGTTGCGCCGGATAAGCCCTATACGGTGATGGAGGGGATCGCCGATGCATCCGCGGCCGCGCCCCCCTGCACCCGGGAGAAGGCTGACCCTCCGGCTGTGATGTACGCGGGAATGCTCCATGAAAAATACGGCATCCTGTCCCTGCTGGATGCGTTTGAGGCCCTTGATGCGGAGTCGGCGGAGCTGTGGCTGTTCGGCGACGGGACAGCCGCCGAACAGGTAAAGGCCCGGGCGGCCGGGAACCCGCGCATCCGGTATTTCGGCGTTGTTCCCCATTCACAGATCCTTGCGTATGAGCGGCGCGCGTCCCTTCTGGTGAATCTCCGCCCGACGCAGGAGACCTATACGGAATACAGCTTTCCCTCCAAAACCATCGAGTATATGCTCTCGGGGACTCCGCTGCTTACCACCCGGCTGAAGGGGATCCCGGATGCGTACTTTGACTATGTTTTCACGGCGGACTCCGGGCGTCCGGAGGACCTGGCCCGGGCGATGCGGTATGCCCTGACCCGCCCGCAGGCGGATCGGATGAGGCTGGGAGAAAGGGCGCAGCGCTTTATCCGCCGGGAGAAGAACGCGGCGGCGCAGACGGCCGGACTTCTTGCATTTCTGGAAGAGAGCGTGATGCAATGACCATGCGCATACGAACGGATAAAATCGGCGGATTTCTGACCATGGCGCTGCTGTTTATGGCGGCCATGAACCTGGGCGGCAAGTTCTTCTACTATGTATTCCTGGCCTTTTTCCTGGTGTTCCTGTCAAAGCGCTGCCTGAAGGTGGACAAGACCACCATCGTTTATCTGCTGCTGTGCGCCCTGATGGCCGTCGGCAGCTACGGAAGCGGATTGTTGGCCGTTATCAGGCGGTTCGCACCCTTCTGCTTTTATCTGGTGGGGGTCAACCTCATCGCAAACGACACAGACTCCGCGGCGGATGCGCCCCGCCGGGATGTGATCCAGCGGAAGGCCTATCGGCTTCTTGCGGTGGTCTCCCTGGGCTCCTTTTCCCACTATCTGCTGAACTATCTCTATAACCGCGGCGCGGCCGTGGGCCGCAATACCAACGATATCTGGAGCGGGCAGGCCATGGCGGCCACCGGGCAGAATGCGCTGGCCTGCCTGATGCTGGGCCTTTCCTGCGCCATGCTGTTTTTCCCCATGAAAGAATGGCACCGATGGCCGGCCGCCGCCGGCATAGCCGTCATGCTGCTGTACAACATGACGCTGGCCTGCCGGACCATGCTGGTGATGCTCGGCATACTCCTGCTGCTGGGGATGCTGTACCCCCGGCAGGACACCGGATACGGCACGCAGCTGGCCAGGAACACGATTTATACCGCGCTGCTGGGCGGGGCCTCCGCCATTGTGCTGGCCCTGAACCCATTCGGCCTGCGGGACCGGATCTGGAGCTCGGCGCTGGTTTCCCGGATCGTGAACCCATCCTCGGCGATGCTTGGCAACGAGACCCGGGCCTATGCCAAGCTGGCATTTATCCGCAGTATGCCGCAATATCCCCTGGGCGGCTTTCATATGAAAAAGAGGTACGGCTATGCCCACGATCTGCTGCTGGACGCCTATGACGGATACGGCATATTCGTGTTTCTGCTGATGCTGGCGGTGCTGGCCGCGGGGATCTGGCAGCTGTATGTCCTTCTGCGCAGGACCGATTACGCCCGGCCCGTCAAGGCGGCGTTCCTTCTGGTTTACTGCGCGATTCTGCTGGAGTTTGCGGTTGAGCCCATCATCGAGGGGATGCCGTGGCTGTTTTCCTGTTATTGTCTGATCAATGGATGCCTGGCCGGCATGACTGATGCGGCGGCCCGGGGCGGCGGAGCGGTTCGGAATGAAGATATTGCAGATTAACACCGTATACGGAGAGGGCAGCACCGGAGGGATCGTCAGGGACCTCCATGATCTGTGCGCCGACCGGGGGATCGCCTGCGTGTCGGCTTATCGCGGCCCGGCAAAGGGCCGGACGGCCCCGGAGGACACCGTCGCCGTAAGCTCCGTGTGGGACGGCAGGATTCACGGTCAGTGGTCCCGGTTCACCATGTTCAAGGGTACCGGCTCCCTGCTGAAAACGGCCCGGTTCCTGCGATGGGTGGACGGCTATGCGCCGGATGTGATCCATCTGCACAACCTGCACGGAAGCTATATCAATCTTCCGCTGCTGTTCGAGTACATAAAAAAGCGCGGCATTCCCGTGGTATGGACGCTGCACGACTGCTGGGCATTCACCGCCATCTGCCCGCATTTTGCAATGATCGGCTGCGAAAAATGGAAAAGCGGCTGCCGGGATTGTCCGCAGAAAAAGCGGTTTTCGTCGGCGCCCGTGGATCTCAGCGGCCCCGTGTGGAGGGCGAAAAAAGCCTGGTTTACGGGGGTCCCGCAGCTGACCGTCGTCACGCCGTCCCGGTGGCTCGGGCGTCTTGCAGGGGAGTCCTTTTTGGGCGCATATCCGCGGGAAACCATACCCAACGGCGTAGATCTGGATATTTTCACCGGGACGGAGTCGGATTTTCGGGCCAGGTATGCCCTGGAGGGGAAGAAGCTGGTGCTGGGCGTGGCCTTCGCGTGGACCGACGCCAAGGGGCTGGATGTTTTTCAGGCCCTTGCCCGGCGGCTTCCGGAGGATTACCGGATCGTTCTGGTGGGAACCGATGACCGGGTGGACCGCACCCTGCCCCCGCGCATTCTCTCGATACACAAAACGGCGGACCGGCGGCAGCTGGCGGAGATATATTCGGCTGCCGACGTGTTTGTTAACCCGACGAGGGAGGAGGTCCTGGGCCTCGTGAACATCGAAGCGCTGGCCTGTTCGACTCCTGTGATCACCTTCGATTCGGGGGGAAGCCCCGAGTGCGTTGCCCCGGACTGTGGCGCGGTGGTTCCGGCGGGGGACATCGACGCCATGGAGCGGGAGATCCTCCGCGTCTGCCGGCAGCGGCCGTACAGCGGAGCATCGTGCAGAGCGCGTGCTCAGCAGTTTGAGAAAACGCGCTGCCTGCGGGAATACCTGCGGCTTTATCGGGACGCGTCCGCCGGAAGGATGAACGGATCGCCATGAAGATCATTTTTATTTCCAATTATTACACCCATCACCAGGCCCCCCTGTGCCGGGCGCTGTACGAACTGACCGACGGACAGTTCCTGTTTCTGGAAACCGAGGCCTTTTCCCGGGAGCGCCAGAGCATGGGCTGGCAGGCCCAGACCGGCGTGCCGTTTGTCCGCGGGTGCGGACAGTGGAGCCGGGAGGATGCCGCGGAGGCGCTGCTCTCCGCGGATGTGGTGATCCTGGGCAGCGCGCCGCTTTCCCTTGTGACCCGGCGGCTGCAGGCCCGCAAGCTCGTATTCCTGTATGCGGAGCGGATCTATAAGGACCGGTATCAGCCGCTGAAATGGCTGCCGAGGCTTTACCGCTTCCGGCAGCGGTATGGAAAATACCGGTCCCTGCACCTGCTGGCGGCCAGCGCCTTTGCCTATGGGGACTATGCCATGCATGGGGCGTTCTGGGGAAGGGCCTATCAATGGGGCTACTTTCCGCAGACGCGGACCCACGATATTTCCCGGCTGGCCGGGGAAAAAGAGACCAACCGGCTTCTGTGGTGCGGGCGCTTTCTGGACTGGAAGCACCCGGAGGCCGCGCTGATAACCGCCAGACGGCTGAGGGAGAACGGGATCCCGTTTGCCCTTGACCTGATCGGAACCGGCCCGGAGGAGGAGCGCCTGCGGCAGCTGACGCAGACCTGGGGCCTGACGGACTGCGTGCGCTTCCTGGGAACCATGAGCGCCGGAGAGGTCCGCGCCCATATGGAGGCGTCCGGCATCTTCGTGTTTACCAGCGACCGGCACGAGGGCTGGGGCGCCGTGGTCAACGAGGCCATGAACAGCGGCTGCGCCGTGGTGGCCAGCCACGCGGCGGGTTCGGTCCCCTTTCTGATCCGGCACGGGGAAAACGGACTGATCTGCCGCAGCGGCGACACGGACGGGCTTTACGCCTGCGTCCGGGACCTGCTGGAGCGGCCGGAGCGGCAGAGGACGCTGGGTACGGCCGCCTATCAGACCATCGTCCGGTCATGGAATGCCGAAAATGCCGCACGCCGCCTTATAGCGGCCGCGGAGCGGATACGGGAACACGGAAGCTGCGACCTGTATGAGGACGGCCCCTGCAGCCGGGCGCCGCTTGTGCGCAATGACTGGTTCAGGGGATGAGCGGGCTGCAGCGGGCCCGGCATATGCCGCCGGGATAAGAAAGGGGACATGACCATTGTTTCTGCCGGGCCGGGAGCTGCTCTATCAGCTTACCCGCAAACGGATTCGGGAGGATCGGCTTCCCGTGCGTGATATATGGATAAAACGGGAGGAGCTGTCGTTTTTCTCCCTGTCCACCCATTCGATCCTCTCCTTCCGCCGCGATGGGACGCTGTGGTTTTTCAGGGAATGCCCCCGGCTTCTGACCGGGGAGGCCTATTGGAACGAGGCCGTGGAGGCCTTCTTCGACTCCTTGGACCGCCTGCACATTGACCGGGAGCGATTTGCCCAGGAGATCCCCATCCGCATCCGGTTTACGCAGGAGGAGATCGCGGCCTTCCGGGCTTATCTTGCCCGCAGGCGGGCCTGCGGGGGATATTCCGCCGTTCTGCGGAACGCGGACCGGACCGCCCGGCGGCTGGGCTTTTCCATCTGGACCCGGACGACCTGGGACGCCGGATTTTTCAGCGCCTTTGGAATGCCTGATCTGCCGGAGGAATGCCGGGACGTTGCCGTATACTTCCTCTGGAATATACGCACGGCGGCCCGGAATCTGCGGCTGAGCCGGATCGTCCGCAGCGGGAACCACTCGTTTTTTTCCGCGGTCCGGTCCATTTCCTCCCGGATCGTCGCCCGGGAGCTGGGGCTTGGGCATATGATCACACCGTACACCTGGTGCCGCCTGCACATAGATCAGGACCGCTGTCTGCTGGGGCTGGCAAGTCCCTGCGCCCCCGGCGTGCGGATGCTGGATGCGGACCCGACGCCCGACGCGTCCCTGCAAAGGGAGCTGACGTGCCTGAATATGCTGGACGCCGTCTGCGGGCAGAGGGACCACGGGCCCAACAACTATAACGTCCTGTGCGACGGCGGCAGGTACTCCGTCTGCGCTTTTGACAACGACGAGGACCGCGCGTTTTTCCCGTCTCCCGGCGTTGGCGCGGGCCTGTCCGGCTGTGCGCCGCTGGTGGATGCCCATGGCCGGATACGCCGTCCGCACATGGACTGGGATATGGCGGAGGCCATGGCGCATATCCGCCCGGCACGGCTGAAAAAGCAGCTCCGGCCGTATCTCAACGGACTTCAGATCGCGGCGCTGCTTCTGCGCCTGCGGGCGCTGAACCGGGCCGTTGCGGCCACGCAGAAGGACAACGACCGTTTTCTTCTGCGCGCCGACCAGTGGGACGCCGATTCCCTTGCCGGGGAGATCACCGGCCGCTGGGGGCAGACTTATCTGACAAAAGCGGTTTCCGCAAAAAAAACAGGAGGATGAACGATGAAGCATAAAAGAGAAGCGGAGAACCGGTCCCGCCGGCCGGCGGCAGGATGGCTGATCCTCCTGACCGGGGTGATCATCGCCGCAGTCGTCTGCACCGCGATACTGGTGCGGAAAGCGCCGGAGCAGGGGGAACAGCCCTCTGCCGGGCCATCAGCCGCGGAGACGGAGGATCCCCGGGAGCCGGACGAGTCTCTGTCGGCGGACGGGGATATCCAGGTGGAAACGCCCTTCTGCACGCTGTATTTCCCCGGGAAATGGCGCGATCAGATCAGCACGCGGGGCGTGGACCTGGGCTACGGATATGAGGTTTTCTTCTTTGTGCCCTGCGGAGACGACACCACGGAGCTTTTCGCCGTTCTGTTCGGCTTCCGCAGTACATATTCGACCCGGGTGGGCGCCATCGTCAGCAACGGCATAGCGACAAGCGTGAATCTGGAGATGCCGACTCCGTCGGATCACTTCTCATGGACGGAGGAGCAGCAGAAAAACGCCTTCGCAATGCAGGAGGATGTGCAGTATCTGCTGGACAGACTGGCGGAGGAGCCGCTGTTCACCACGGAAAGCGAGGGCGTCGATGACGCGGTGATCCCGGAGATGCCGGATGTGACCCAGGAACGCCCGTGAGCGCATCCGGAAGGAGTGACATGGCACATGAAGCTGAAAACCATCAAGCGCATGACCGTGACCTTTCTGGTCAATCACGTTTTTTGCCGGAACCAGGTTCTTCCGCTGCAAGAGGCGGATGCTTCGTTCCATCGGATATGAGATCGGCGAAAACACGAAGATCGTCGGGCCGATTTTCAATACGGGCACCCTCCGCATCGGTGCGGACTGCTGGATCGGGCGGATCCTATACCATCACGGTGGGCAGCGGCGTCTGGATCGGCGCACGGTCCACTGTCCTGCGGGATACGGTCATTGCCGACGGAAGCGTTGTTGCGGCGTGCGCCTGTGTGATCGGCGACGTGCCGGCGGATACATTGGTGGCCGGTGTGCCGGCCAGGGTTATGAAGGAGTTCGGAGACCGTGCTACAGAAACTGATCAAGAACCGGGTCGTTAAAAACGCGGGGTGGCTTATTTTCGGAAAGCTCGCCAACATGGTCCTGGCCTTTGTGGTGGGCATTTTCGCGGCGCGCTATCTGGGCCCCAATCGCTACGGCCTGATCAATTACGCCGCCGCATACGCCTCGTTCTTCGCCTCGCTCTGCACTCTGGGCATCAACAGCGTGATCGTGAAGAACTTTGCGGACCATCCGGAGCAGGAGGGCGAGACCATCGGGACCACCCTGTTGCTGCGGGCCGCGTCCAGCTTTCTGTCGGCGCTGGCCATCATCGGGATCGTCAGCGTTGTCGACAAGGGCGAGGGGCTGACGGTGGCGGTGACGGCGCTTTACAGCATCAGCCTTGTTTTTCAGGTGTTTGACACGCTGAATTACTGGTTCCAGGCGCGGCTTCAGTCGAAATACGCGTCCATTGCGGCCCTGGCGGCCTATGTTGCCGTGTCCGTCTATAAGATCATCCTGCTGATGCTGGGGAAAAGCGTGCTGTGGTTTGCCGTGGCCGCCTCCCTGGACCATATTGTGCTGGCGGTGTTTCTTCTGGCGGCCTATTTCAGAAACGGCGGCGCCAGGTTCAGCTGTTCCCTGTCCAAGGCCAGGGAGCTTCTTGCCAGCAGCGGCAGCTTCATTCTGGCCGGTCTGATGATCTCCATCTATGCCAGCACGGACAGGCTGATGCTCAAGCAGATGCTGGGAGCCGAGGCGGTGGGCCATTACTCGCTGGCCGTTACCATCAGCGGCTCGTGGGCGTTTGTTCTCGCCGCCATGATCGACTCCCTTTACCCGGAGATCGTGCGGTGCTATCGGGAGGACCGCCTGCTGTATCAGCGGAAAAACCGCCAGCTGTACGCCCTCGTTCTTTATACGGCCCTGGCTGTGTCGGTGTGCATCTGCCTGGCGGCAAGGCCGTTCATTCTGCTGATCTATGGGGAGGCCTATCTGCCGGCGGTTCAGCCGCTGCGCATCGTGACCTGGTACACGGCTTTTTCCTATCTTGGCGTTGCGCGAAACGCCTGGATCGTGTGCGAAAACCAGCAGAGATACCTGAAGTACCTGTATGTCGGCGCGGCGGCGTGCAATGTTGCGCTGAATCTGCTGCTGATCCCGATATGGGGGGCGTCCGGCGCAGCCGCCGCATCGCTGATCACGCAGGTGGCCACCACCACGCTGCTTCCGGCGCTGTTCCGGCCTCTGCGTCCCAATGTGAAGCTGATGCTGGATGCCGTGCTTTTCCGCGGCGTACTGCCTGAAAAACAGAGAAATCATACAAAGGAGTAAGACCAGATGATATCGTTCAAAGATAAAATACTGCTTATTACCGGTGGGACAGGCTCCTTTGGCAACGCTGTGCTGCGCCGCTTCCTGACCACCGACATTGCAGAAATCCGTATTCTCTCACGGGATGAGAAGAAGCAGGATGATATGCGGCACACCTATCAGGAGCTGTATCCGCAGTATGCGGAAAAGATCAAATTCTACATAGGCGATGTGAGGGATTACAATTCCATTCTGAATGTGTTCCGCGGTGTGGACTATGTATTTCATGCCGCAGCTTTGAAGCAGGTACCGTCCTGCGAGTTTTATCCCATGGAGGCAGTCAAAACCAATGTGGCCGGTTCCGACAATGTGATTTCCGCCTGTTTGGCAAACCATGTGAAGAAGGCCATCTTCCTGTCCACGGACAAGGCAGCTTATCCCATCAACGCTATGGGCATGACGAAGGCTGTCATGGAGAAGAATGTGATTGCCCGCTCCAGGCAGATGCTGCCTGGGGATCCGGTGCTGTGCCTGACCCGGTACGGCAACGTCATGGCCTCCCGCGGGTCCGTCATTCCGCTGTTCTGCCAGCAGATCGACGAGGGCAAGCCCTTGACTGTCACCAATCCCGACATGACCCGGTTCATGATGACCCTGGAGGACGCAGTGGACCTGGTCCTGTATGCCTTCGAGCATGGCGAACAGGGGGACCTGTTCGTGCAGAAGGCTCCGGCCGCCACCATTGAGACACTGGCCCAGGCGGTGCTGGAGCTGAAAGACGCGGATTCCGGCGTGACCACCATCGGCACCCGCCACGGCGAGAAGCTCTATGAGGTGCTGGTGACGGCGGAGGAGATGCTGCGGGCGGAGGACCTGCCGGGATTTTTCCGTGTTCCGGCGGATAACCGGGATCTGAACTACGACAACTATTTCAGCAAGGGAAATTCAGAATTTGGCAGGATCGAGCAGTACACCTCCCACAACACCCAGCGTCTGGATGTGGAGGAAATGAAACAGCTTCTGCGGAAGTTGAAGCTGTTCGGAGGGACCTGCTGATGAACGTACTGATCACCGGCGCAAACGGATTTGTGGGAAAAAATCTGACCCAGCGCCTTTTCACAATCAAGGACCGCAGAGATAGGACCCGACCTGCGCTGCAAGTTGATGAGATTCTTTTATGTACGCGGGATACTTCGGAAGAAGCCTTGGCGGACTACTGCCAAAAAGCGGATTTCGTGGTCCATCTGGCAGGCGTGAACCGGCCCAAGGACCCGGAAGAATTTGCGGCCGGGAATAGGGACTTCGCCTGCACCCTGCTGGAGATGCTGCGGAAAAGCGATAACCGCTGCCCGGTGCTGCTGTCCTCGTCCATTCAGGCCAGTCTGACCGGACGTTTTGCCGGAAGCCTCTACGGTCAGTCCAAAAAGGCGGCGGAGGAGCTGCTCTTTGCCCACGCACGGGAAACCGGCGCACAGGCTCTGGTCTACCGTCTGCCGAATCTGTTCGGCAAGTGGTGCCGCCCCAACTACAATTCCGCCGTGGCCACCTTCTGCCACAACATCGCCCGTGACCTGCCTATCACCGTTTCCGACCCGGCAGTGGAATTGGAGCTGGTTTATGTGGACGACCTGGTGGAGGAAATTCTGAACGCCATGGGGGGCCATCCCCACCGGACGGAGGGGGCGTATTGCAGCGTCCCGGTCAGTCACCACGAAACCCTCGGCGAGATCGTCCGCCTGCTCCGGACCTTCCACCACCAGCCGCAGACCCTGCTGCTGCCGGAAATCCCGGCGGGCAGTTTCGCCAAAAAGCTCTACAGCACTTATCTTTCCTATCTGCCGCCGGAAAAGACCGCGTTCCCGCTGAAGATGAATGTGGACCCGCGGGGCAGCTTCACGGAACTGTTGAAAACGGAGAACTGCGGCCAGGTCTCCGTGAACATCTCAAAGCCCGGCATTACCAAGGGACAGCACTGGCACAACAGCAAGTGGGAATTTTTCATGGTGGTGGCCGGACACGGGCTGATTCGGGAGCGGAATCTGAATACCGGTGAGCTGGTGGAGTTCGAGGTGTCCGGAGAAAAAATCGAAGCCGTCCATATGCTGCCGGGCTATACCCACAACATCATCAATCTCAGTGAAACGGAAAATCTGGTGACGGTCATGTGGGCCAACGAGCCGTTTGACCCCGGCCACCCGGATACCTACTTTGAGGAGGTCTGACCATGGGAAAGCTGAAGCTGATGACGATCATCGGCACCCGGCCGGAGATCATCCGGCTGTCCGCCACCATAAAATGCTGCGACCGGTACTTTGACCAGATTCTGGTCCATACCGGCCAAAACTATGACTACACCCTCAATCAGGTGTTTTTTGACGACCTGGGCCTCCGGGCGCCGGACTTTTATCTGGATGCCGCAAGCGATGACCTGGGAGCTACCATCGGAAATATCGTGGAACGCTCCTACAAGCTGATGGTGCGGGAAAAGCCGGACGCCGTGCTGGTCCTGGGCGATACAAACTCCTGCCTTTCCGTGATCGGCGCCAAGCGGTTGCACATTCCGATTTTCCATATGGAAGCCGGGAACCGCTGCAAGGACGAGTGTCTGCCGGAGGAGACCAACCGCCGCATCGTGGACATCATCAGCGACGTCAATCTCTGCTATTCGGAGCATGCACGCCGGTATCTGATGGAGTGTGGACTGCCAAAGGAGCGCACCTTCGTGACCGGCAGTCCCATGGCAGAGGTGCTGCACGCCAATCTGGACAAGATCGAAGGCAGTGATATCCACCGGCGTCTGGGTCTGACCAAGGGACAGTACATTCTGCTCTCGGCGCATCGGGAGGAAAACATCGATACAGACCGCAATTTTGTCCAACTGTTCACAGCGGTCAATGCCATGGCGGAAAAGTACGACATGCCAATCCTTTACTCCTGCCACCCGAGAAGCAGAAAGCGGCTGGAGGCGACGGGCTTCCATCTGGACAGCCGCGTGATCGCCCACGAACCGCTGGGCTTCCACGATTACAACTGCCTGCAGATGAACGCCTTTGCGGTGGTCTCCGACAGCGGAACGCTGCCGGAGGAGAGCAGTTTCTTCCTGTCTGTCGGTAAGCCATTCCCGGCAGTCAGCATCCGCACCTCCACTGAGCGCCCCGAGGCACTGGACGCGGGCTGCTTTGTACTCGCCGGAATCGACGCAGAGCCCCTCCTTCAGGCGGTGGAGATGGCTGTCGGGATGCAGCGGGCGGAATGCTTCGGTACGCCGGTGGCGGATTATACCGCTGAAAATGTGTCCATGAAGGTCGCCAGAATCATTCAGAGCTACACGGGCATCGTGAATAAAATGGTTTGGAGGAAGGACGGATAAATGGAGCTTGCAGATATTCACATACATCTTTTGTTCGGAGTGGATGACGGTGCAAAAGACGAAGATGAGATGCATGCCATGTTAGATGCGGCTTATCAAGCTGGCACACGGGTGCTTTGCTGTACACCTCATTTCCACCCAGGCTACCTTGGAGACAATTATGACAAGGTAAATGCGGCATTTAAGCGCTTGTCGAGCTATGTGCAGAAAACATATCCAGACATGGCGCTGTATTTGGGAAATGAACTTCGGTATGAACCGGAATGTGTGAATTGGCTGAGGCAAGGCGTTTGCAGAACGGTCAACGGCACCAGATATGTGCTGGTGGACTTTTCGGAAGCAGCACCCGAAAAAGCAATTGGAAATGGCCTTCATGCATTGCTCAACGCAGGCTATATCCCCATTCTTGCCCATGTCGAGCGCTATCGATCCCTGCACGGAAGAATTCCCGCGATTCAAGCGTTCTGGCATGATGGCGTGGTGCTCCAAGTGGATACACAGTCCCTGTTCCGCGGGTTTGGCCTACTTGTTCAGCGTCAATGCCGGAAGCTGTTGTCCCTTGGGCTGATCGATCTTTTTTCCTCAGATGCACACAACTGTACGTCTCGCCCACCTGAAATGTTGACGTGCTTTAACTATATCAGCAAAAAGTACGGTGCCGACTATGCGGCAACTTTATGCTGCAATAATGCGATTCGTTTATTGCATGGTGAGGCCGTAAGAAAGGACCTTTCTTAAGCATGAATCAGAAAGCAAATTTTAAAACAGTTACGCTGAAAGACCTGTGGGGAGTATTCGTCCAACGGCTATGGGCCATCATACTCGCAGCCTGCATTTGCTGCGGCGGCCTTTTGGTGTTCAACCGTATGACATTTGTCCCACAATATGCCTCTACTGCGACCCTCTACATTCTGCGTCAAGCAGATGGCGCAACCGCCAGCGATGCAAGTTCGGATTTCTCCTTGGCCTTAAAGGTCGTCAATGACTGCACCTACCTCTTAAAAAGCCATACCGTTTTGGATGAAGTTATCAGCAGCTTGAATCTGGATATGAAGTACGAGGATCTATATGACTGTATTTCCACGTCCAATCCGGAGGACACTCGTATTCTCGAGGTGACTGTGAAAGCGGATTCCCCTGAACTGGCAAAGCGTATTGTGGATAAAATCTGCACTATCGGCTCAAAGCGCATTGAAGACGCTATGGGGTTTCAGCAGGTGAACCTCTATGAGCTTGGAACGACGGATCCTGATCCCTGCAACAGTACGAGGATGCTCACGTTCGCTTTTGCTGGCGTTGTTGCTGCCGTTGTAACATATGTGATCTTCCTGATCATCTTCCTTCTGGATGACCGTATTAAAACCGATGACGAAAATCTGGAACGATACCTTGGCCTTAGCGTTCTTGGCAACATCCCGAATGCGGATGGCAAAAAGCCGGGGAAATACGGCTATTACAAGACATACGCAGCGTATAAGACCTCAGCCAAGCAGGAGGTAGAAGATAAATAAAATGGAGAAAACAGTTTTGGAAAACAGATCATCTGTGAAGACAACCCTAAAACTTCCTGGGAAGAAAGACTTCTTTACACAGGAGGCATTTAAGACATTGCGAACCAATTTGCAGTTCTGCGGTCAGGATATCTGCACTGTTGTGATCACAAGCTGCAATGAGAATGAAGGCAAGACAACTATCACCCTGCAGCTTGCAAAGAGCCTTGCAGAATTGAACAAGCGTGTGCTGGTCATTGATGCGGATATGCGAAAATCGGTTATGGCAGGGCGTAACACCACAGCGGAAAACCCTGCGGGACTGAGCGAGGTGCTGACAGGGCTGACTTCTGTCAAAGAATGTCTTTATCAGACGCAGTACGAAAATTTGTCGATCATGTTTGCAGGCAAGTATCCCCCCAACCCGGTAGAACTGCTGAGCGGGCAATACTTTGAAGAACTTTTGAAGGCGGCGAAAGAGTCTTACGACTATGTGCTAATCGATGTCCCCCCGCTTGGCAGCGTCATTGACGCTGCCGTCGTAGCAGCCAAATGCGATGGAACAATCCTTGTTATTTCTGACAATCAAGTCCGCTACCGACAGGCCATCGAGGTCATAGAGCAACTGAGGAAAAGCGGAAGCAAAATTCTCGGAGTAGTCCGCAACAACATCAAGAAAAAGGATGGTAGCTACTATAAGAAGTATTACAAGAACCGCTATCAATAACCCACAAAAGAGTATTAAATTCGAGCCATACTTACTTGAAGAGTTTCTGACTAAGGTGGTAGAAATCATTACAGATTATGCCGCGGCAGTTCCAGATTTTTCGGCGGTCATCTTTCGCTATTTCAATCCGGTGGGAGCACATCCCGGCGGCCTTATTGGAGAGGCACCCAACGGCACACCCAATAACTTAATGCCGTATATCACTCAGGTTGCTATGGGAAAGCGAAAGCAACTATCGATTTTTGGCGCTGATTATGATACGCCAGATGGTACATGTATCCGGGATTATATTCACATCATGGACATTGCCACTGGCCACACAGCAGCACTTCCGTTCTGCACTTCGCACAAGGGCGTGTAGGTAATCAATCTGGGAACAGGCAGGGGACATAGCGTCCTTGAGTTGATCTCCGTATTTGAAAGTGCCACTGGGGTTCATATCCCCTTTCAAATCGTTGGCCGCCGGGCGGGAGATATCCCGGTCTGCTTCGCCTCGGCAGAAAAGGCAAAAGTGTTGCTTGGCTGGCAAGCCACAAGAACTTTGAGTGACATGTGCCGTGACGCATGGAACTGGCAGCAGAAAAATCCCGATGGATTTATATAGCCAAAAAGGATTATGTATTAGCGCAGGAAAGATCGAAAACCGGAGATGATGCATTACGAAAATCAAAGTACGCTATATACGGCAAGTAGACACTTGCGTATGTTGCGGCTGCCCAGTTCCAGAAGGCCGTATGGTCTGCTAAAATTGTGAGAAAGATACAGAGTCATCATTGCTGGAGAAGACCCACAAGAAGACCAAATTCATAATCATAAAATGTGTACGAGGGATTTTCGGCTCTCTACGCAACAATTGATTTGCTATCGCATAGCCGTTTTTTTCTGATCCATTTATCTTCACAAGCAAGGAAGTCCTGATTGTTTGGATTCCTTGCTTGTTTTTTTGAGAAGCATCAGTGAGATTCCATTCATAAAATTCCAATAACTTTCTCCGCGCCCCTATCTATGGCAGCATAACGGGTACATATCATTTGATTACCATATACCATACCGATGATTTCTATAAAGCCAATCAAATGAGGTGTATACTAATAGCATAGTAGGTGGTACCAATGTTCAATGCACAACAGCGGATTCGACAGTTAATGGATGAGCGTGGATGGACAATTTATCGGTTAGCGCAGAGTCCAAGCTGTCACAGACAACGATCAGCAATATCTTCAAGAGAAATAACCAACCGTCCCTGCCAACGGTAAATGCGATTTGTGACGCTTGCGGAATCACACTGGCGCAGTTCTTTACGGAGAACGATACGGCAAATTCACCTAACGCCAAGAGTGAATTAGATGATAGTGTTGCGGCTCTCAAGGAGGATCAGCGCGAGGCGCTTGCTGCATTCATCAAAACAATCGTATAGTACATAACCGCTCAGCCATACTGTGCGGCTCACAGCAGAGGCTGCCCGAGTTACATTGGACGGTCTCTGTATTTTTTTTACAAATCAAAGGGGGCATATTCATGAGCAGCGAAATCATGCAGGAAACCACACCGCTTGTTGAATGCTGTGCGTTCCATCTTGGAATGAGCGTATTGGAGGCCAGTCTGCGAAACACCGAGGATTCAGACGCTATCATCAGTGGCCTTCTGAAGGG
>OGHH01000625.1_pt1 | contig 35690 bp, 32 predicted proteins | sample 1571471 | NCBI WGS metagenome assembly OGHH01 (sample SAMEA2581936, study PRJEB24529) | metagenome | biome: Human gut stool | place: China | collected 2011
TGCCGGGGCAGCATTATCACACCATGCAGCAGTTTTTGGAACCGCTGGGCGTTTCGGTGGGACTGCTGACCGGGTCTGTCCGTGCCAAGGAGCGCCGGGAAATCTACGAGGCGCTTTCTGACGGCAGCATGGCGCTGGTGGTGGGAACGCACGCCATTTTTCAGAAAGAGGTCTCCTTTGCACGGCTGGCGCTGGTCATTACCGACGAACAGCATCGGTTCGGCGTGGCACAGCGGACACTGCTGGCAGATAAAGGCGGCTGTCCCCACAAGCTGGTCATGTCGGCAACGCCGATTCCACGGACACTGGCACTGATGATCTACGGCGACCTGGATATCTCTGTGCTGAAAGAATTGCCTCACGGCAGACTGCCGGTGCAGACGTTTGCGGTCACGGGAAAGCTGCGCCAGCGTGCCTATCATTTTATCCGGCAGCAGCTGGAGCAGGGACACCAGGGCTATATTGTCTGTCCCATGATCGACGACCGGGACGAAAGCGAATTGCAGGCGGTGTCCAGCTATGCGGAGAACATCCAGAGCGGTGCGTTTGCACAGTATCGGGTGGGACTGCTCCACGGCAGAATGAAGGCGGCGGAGAAGGATGCGGTCATGTCGGCATTCCGGAACCATGAACTGGATCTGCTGGTCAGCACCACGGTGATCGAGGTGGGCGTGGATGTGCCCAACGCCACGGTCATGGTCATTGAAAACGCCGAGCGGTATGGCCTGAGCGCCCTGCACCAGCTGCGCGGCCGGGTGGGCCGGGGTGCCGCCGAGAGCTGGTGCTTTCTGGTCAGCGACAATACCGGCGAAGCGGTGCAGAAGCGGCTGAAGTTTTTGTGCAGCACCACCGATGGCTTTGCCGTGGCCCAGTACGACCTGGAGACCCGCGGCCCCGGCGACTTTTTCGGCAGCCGACAGCACGGTCTGCCCACATTGCAAATTGCCGACCTGATGAACGACACCCGCACCCTCCACGCCGCCCAGAGCGAAGCACTGGCCATGCTGGCGGAGGACCCGCTGCTGCAGGCCCCGGAGCACGCCCTGCTGGCCGCACAGGTACAGCAGATGTTCGACAAGGCCGGGCCGATGAACTAAAAAAGCGCTGTCACACAAAAACTCGTGCGACAGCGCTTTTTTCACGCTTTTTCACTCCCGACGATCCTTTGCAGAATGCAGGCAGTCAGGGCATCCAGCTTTGTTTCCAGTGCGGGCAGGCGCAGCAGGCGGTAGAGCCGCTGATACACGGCATCCACCGCGTAGCCCGCAGCGGCAACCAGCAGCACCGCACCGGTCAGGTACGCCAGCGAGGGCAGCAGCGCCCCGCCGAACCGGGGCAGGTCTACCAGTCGCCACAGCAGCGCCCGGGTAAAATCGCTGTCGTGCAGTAGATACACCCCGAAGGACAGCGGTGCCAGCCGAAAGACCCAGCGCCGCCAGTAATCCGAGCGGATGTGGATATTCTGGAACAGCAGAAACATCGCTGCCGAAGCAATGACCGTAGCCAGTGCCTGATAGCCGTTGACGGCATTCACAAAACCGTTCAGGTGCAAAGCGTTTTCCACCCGCAGCGCCAGCATCCGGTTGAAAAGCCCCGCCGCCGAAGCTGCCAGATATGCCAGCAGACACAGCCCGCTGGGCACAGTCACCCGGTATTTGCGGAAATAGGCAGCAATAAAATACAGGGTATAGAACCAGATAAAGCTGTACCCGTTATTCACAAAAGTTGCATCCGCTGCCCAGTAGAACAGCGTGCCCCACACGCTTTGCAGCAGCAGTACCACCAGCAGCAGCGTTTTGTACTGCCGCCGGTCAAGGCTTTGCACCACCACGTTCAGCACCGGCACCGAGAGGTACATCAGAAAATAGGCCGAGGCAAACCAGTAGCCGTTGGAGGTAAGGGGTAAAAGCGCCCGAAGCAGCTTGACCGCCGAAAGCGGAACTGCCCCGGCCTTGACCGCAACGCAGAAGGTAAGCATGGAGTAAAACCACACCTGTGCCCCAATGCGGAACAGCCGCCCGACATGAACAGGTCCCTTGCGCTCTGACAGATAATAGCCGGAAAGCATTACAAAACAGTTGGTGGATACACGCGCCAGAATAAACAGCAGCCAGTAGATCCAGAATGCCGCCGACCCCTGCGGCACGGCGCTGCCCAGCCCGCCGTGCCCAATGCCGTGCATCAGAACGATCATCACCATACTGAGAATGCGCATCGTCTCAAAGCCGCTATGCCGCTTCTGCTCTTCCATACCCCGTTTTCCCCCTCACATTACATTTCCCCTGTTTCCAGCTGCCGCAAAGCCTGCCGCACCTGCTGTTCCGGCCGCAGCCACATCTGATAGTAGTCCGCATTGTGCTGCGCCATGGCTAAGATCGCCGCCGGGTCTGCCAGCAGCTGCCGCAGCTGCTCCTCACATTGTGCCGGGGACGTATACGTTTTATAGTTTTTCCCTTCTTCAAAGCCGCCCGGCAAGGTGTACCGCAGCGGCTCGGTAACGATAGCACGTCCCGCCGCCACATACTCGGCCAGTTTCCAACCGGTAGAGCCGTGCAGTCCGGTAGAAGTCACACAGATCTCGGTGTGCTGCATCCGGTGCAGGTAGGCGCGCTTGCCGGTCAGCATGTCCGGCACGATCAGTTCCGGATCCACCTTCAGCTGGCTGCCCAGGCCCGTGCAGGTGGGGCAGGCCCCGAAGGGGTTGTTGAAGGAGAACATCCGGGGCGTCAGCTCCTCGATGCTGATGCCGCAGTCGTCGCAGGCGTAATTCTGGGAGAAGGTCAGGTCCTGCCCTTCCCGCACCAGGTTCACCAGCACGATGCCGCCGGACAGGTGGGAGGCGGTCTCCACGGAGTCCGTCAGCCGCTGGGCCCCGTCGGGGCGGACGATCAGACGGTCCACCACGATCTCGATGTTGTGCTTCTTGTTCTTCTCCAGGGGAATGTCCTCGGACAGGTCATAGAGGTTCCCGTCGGCCCGGACCCGGACATAGCCGGAGCGCCGGGCGTCGTCCAGCACCTTGGCGTGCTCGCCCTTGCGGCCCCGGACCACCGGGGCCAGCACCTGGATGCGGGTGCCCTCCGGCAGGGCCATGATCTGGTCGATGATCTGGTCGATGGTCTGCTGGCGGATCTCCTTGCCGCATTTGGGGCAGTGGGGGGTGCCCACCCGGGCCCACAGCAGGCGCAGATAGTCGTAGATCTCCGTCACCGTGCCCACGGTGGAGCGGGGGTTCTTGCTGGTGGTCTTTTGGTCGATGGAGATGGCCGGAGACAGGCCGTCGATATAGTCCACGTCGGGCTTGTCCATCTGGCCCAGGAACATCCGGGCATAGCTGGACAGGCTCTCCACATACCGGCGCTGGCCCTCGGCATAGATGGTGTCGAAGGCCAGGGAGGATTTCCCGGACCCGGACAGCCCCGTCAGCACCACCAGCTTGTCCCGGGGGATGGTGACGTCGATGTTTTTCAGGTTATTCTCCCGGGCGCCCTTGATGAAAATATGATCCTGCATGGTGATTTGTCCTCATTCCACGATAATATCCGCCGTTTTGGCCCCCAGCAGGGCCAGCAGGTCCTTGGGGTCGCACTGGACCTGACGGCCGATGCGGCCCGCCGACACCATGATGGTGGGAAGGTCTGCCGCCGTCCGGTGGAACACCGTGGGGAACTGCTTTTTCATGCCCACAGGGCTGCATCCGCCGTGGACGTAGCCCGTCAGGGGCAGCAGCTCCTTCTGGGGCAGCATGGCCACGGACTTCTCCCCTACGGCCCTGGCGGCCTTTTTCAGGTCCAGGCTCTCTGCTGCCGGGATGTCGAAAACGTAATAGCCGCCGCTGGCCCCCCGGGTCACCAGGGTCTTGAACACGCAGGCCGGGTCCTGGCCCAGGGTCCGGGCCACGGACACCCCGTCGATGGGGCCGTCGGGGTCATAGGCGTGGGGGATATAGGCGATCTTCTTCTGGTCCAGCGTCCGCATGACGTTGGTTTTTTCTTCCTTCTTGGCCATGATGTGCCTCCTTACCTTACCAAATGATTCTATAATACGGATTCTTGATTCAAAAAAATGAATCAAGAATCCTGTGTGCTGCGCGCACACACAGCGTGTGAAAACACGCTGTGCCGTCTCATACAAAACCTGACGCACCTTCTGTGCTATAAAAAGTTTTTCAAGCTTTTTAACAGGTTTTGGTATCAATCAGCCACAGCACCAGCAGGTGGGCCGGGTAAAAGCCGTACCATACCCACCGGAGCCAGGGGCCGTGGGGGCCCTGACGGCCCCGGTACAGCCAGATGGGGAGCAGGGCCGCCGTGGCCAGCAGCTCCACCGGCAGGGTGACGCCCCAGAGGGTCATATCGGCGCTGGGCAGCAGCCAGCCGTTGATCACCAGCATGGCCGCCAGCTCCGGAAGCCGCCCTATATGCCATTGGCGGCACAGGGCGAACACCAGCACCGTCAGCACCCCGGGGCCGAAATAATCGGACTGCAGCGCCTCCCCCAGCAGATAGCCCGCCGCGCCGGCGCACAGTGCCGCCAGCGGCAGGGGGATCTGCATCCGCCGCAGGGCCTCCATGGCCCACAGGGCCGCCGCCGCGATGCAGAAGGTCCAAAGGACGTTCTGGTACCCGGGGTCTATCAATTGGCCGCTTATGGCCAGGTCGAAGGGAATCTCCGACAGCAGGCCGCACAGGGCCAGCCGCAGGAAATACCTCCGGCAGTCGTGGGTCCTGTACCACCCCTCAGCCACCTGAAAGGCGAAGATGGGGAAGGCCAGCCGCCCCACGCACCGCATCCAGAGGGCCTGGGGGAAAAACAGATAGCCTATGTGGTCCGCCAGCATGGCAGCCATGGCCAGCAGCTTCAGGTCAAACGCGCTGAGGTCAAGCCGGTTTTTTTCCATGGCCTCTCCTCATACCCGCTTCCGGCGGCCCCGGGGAGCCGCGGCGGCCCGGGCCTGCTGGGCCAGGACGTATGCCTCTGGGTCGAAGGGCTCCGTGACGGAGTCCGCCCGCAGGTACAGGGGGTGGTGGGGATGCCCGGCCTTGGAGCGGCGGCCGCAGGTGACCCATTGGGCGCCGTATTCCCGGCCCAGCGCGATCATATCCTCCAGACAGGTCCAGAGGTAGGGGCGCTTTTCGATGATGGTCCCCCAGGCGGCCCACACCACCGGCCGGGGATTCAGGGACAGGGCATAGGCGAAGGCCCGCATATTCTCCCGGTGCAGCTCCGGGTTGCACTCCGGCTCCATATCGTCCGGGGAGGTGGCCCGCTGGGCGTAGACATTGAACATGATGAACGAGTCGAAGCCATTGTTCCGGGCCACCCGCTCCACGCTTTGCAGGGTAGGGTCCAGGTCCCCGGGCCGGGCGGTGGAGGGGTTGATGCCGATGCAGATCAGGGGTCTTTCCCCCCGGGTGCCCAGGATGTACCGGTACTCGGTGTATTCATTGGGGACGAACAGCCACTGCTGCACGTCATAGTCCGGGCTGGGGGCCAGAGCCTTTTCCAGCTGGGTATCGAAGCGGATATCCCCCAGGCGGCGGATATCCACGGTGGGAACGTGGGGCATGGCGAATCCTCATTTCTCCCCCCGCAGGGCGATGATCTGATCGCGCAGCAGGGCGGCGTATTCAAACTCCAGCATCTTGCTGGCCTCTTTCATTTCCTTCTCCAGGCGGCGGATGGTGGCCTCCCGCTCGGCATCCGTCAGCTTGCGGCGGCTGGCCTGCTGCTCCTGCTGGGCGTCCTTGGAGATTTCCAGCACCTTGCGCACGTCCTTGCGGATGGTCTGGGGCACGATGCCGTGGGCCTTGTTATAGGCGTCCTGCTTCTCCCGGCGGCGCTCTGTCTCGTCCATGGCCGCCCGCATGGAGGGGGTGACGGTGTCGGCGTACAGGATCACCAGGCCCTGGGCGTTCCGGGCGGCCCGGCCGATGGTCTGGATGAGGCTGGTCTCGCTGCGGAGGAAGCCCTCCTTGTCGGCGTCCAGAATGGCCACCAGGCTCACCTCCGGCATGTCCAGGCCCTCCCGCAGCAGGTTGATGCCCACCAGCACGTCGAATTCGCCCAGGCGCAGGTCCCGGATGATCTCCATTCGCTGGATGGCGGCCACGTCCGAGTGCATATACCGCACCCGCAGGCCCAGACCCTTCATGTGGTCCGTCAGGTCCTCCGCCATGCGCTTGGTCAGGGTGGTCACCAGCGTCCGCTCGTTTCTCTCGATCCGCAGGCGGATCTCGTCCACCAGGTCGTCGATCTGGCCTTCCACCGGTCGCACCTCCACCCGGGGGTCCAGCAGACCTGTGGGCCGGATCACCTGCTCGGCCACCTGGTCGGCGTGCTCCCGCTCATAATCTCCCGGCGTGGCGGAGACGAACACCGCCTGGTGATACCGCTCCTCAAATTCCGGGAATTTCAGGGGCCGGTTGTCGAAGGCGCAGGGCAGGCGGAAGCCGTATTCCACCAGGCTCTCCTTCCGGGCCCGGTCGCCGTTGTACATGGCCCGGACCTGGGGCAGGGTCACATGGCTCTCGTCCACGAACAGCAGAAAATCCTCCGGGAAATAGTCCAGCAGGGTAGTGGGCGGGGAGCCGGGCTCCCGGCCGGAGATCACCCGGGAATAGTTTTCGATGCCGGTACAGTAGCCCAGCTCCCGCATCATCTCCAGGTCATACCGGGTGCGCTGGTCAATGCGCTGGGCCTCGATGAGCTTGCCATGATCCTCAAACCACTTTTTCCGCTCCGCCAGCTCCTTTTCGATCTCCTCCGCCGCCCGCTCCATCTTGTCCTTGGTGGTGACGTAGTGGCTGGCGGGATAGATGGCCACATGCTGGAGCACCCGCTGGGCCTGACCGGTGACGGGGTTGATCTGGGAAATGCGGTCGATCTCGTCGCCGAAGAACTCCACCCGGATGGCGTAGCCGTTGGCATATACCGGATAGATCTCCACCGTGTCCCCCCGGACCCGGAACATATTCCGGTCAAAGGCGATGTCGTTGCGCTCATAGCGGATCTCCACCAGCTTGCGCAGCAGCTGGTCCCGGGGGTACTCCTTCCCCTGGCGCAGGGAGATCACCATGTTGGCATAGTCGATGGGGTCTCCCAGCCCGTAGATGCACGACACCGATGACACCACGATGACGTCCCGCCGCTCAAACAGGGCGGCGGTGGCGCTATGGCGCAGGCGCTCGATCTCGTCGTTGATGGCGGCGTCCTTTTCGATGAAGGTGTCCGTGTGGGGGATATATGCCTCCGGCTGATAGTAGTCATAGTAGGACACGAAGTATTCCACGGCGTTTTCCGGGAAGAAGGCCCGGAACTCCTCGCACAGCTGGGCCGCCAGGGTCTTGTTGTGGGCCAGCACCAGGGTGGGCCGCTGGACCCGCTCGATGACCTTGGCCATGGTATAGGTCTTGCCGCTGCCGGTGACGCCCAGCAGCACCTGGTCCCGCAAGCCGTTTTCGATGCCGCTGGCCAGGGTGTCGATGGCCTGGGGCTGGTCCCCGCTGGGGGTGTATTCCGATACCACCTTGAATTTTCCCATAAGCGCCTCCCGGATGCAGTATTCTGTCGTAGTATTCTATTGTAGCACCATTATTTTTATCTGTAAACAGATTTTTTCAAACAAATGTTCTGGATCTGGCCCAGGGCGGCAGGCATGTGTTGATAAGAGCAGCAGGGACGCGGCAGAATGGCCGCGTCCCCGCTATGCTGTTTCTCTATTCCGGCCGGTCACGCGGGCGATTGGGTGAAATTAGGTATCGCCGTACCCGGAAGTCTCTCAAAAAGTTAATAAAACGTTATAAATCCTGATATATCAATGGTTCCAAAGATTCGAAAAATTATAAAAATCTATATAACTCGATATAGATTTTTACACGTTTGGTACAGAAATGGTACAGTAAATTTGCGTGGTTTTTGAGGGAAAATGAGCCCTCTGCAACGGGGTGAAGAAGGCCGGAGGACATGCGTCCTCCGACCTTCTTTTGGGCTGTGATGTCAGGTGAAACCGGCGAGTTTGGAGTATCAGACCATTTTCGTGAGGTCACGAAAATGATCGTACCGGGAAGCGGCTCGACCGGGAAATCAGGGACTATATGCAGGATTCCCGATTCCAGCGATTTGAAATCTCCCATCCGATGCGCTACTCACAGGAGCACCCTTTGCACTTTAAGGAAACGAGAAGCAATCACACCGACCCGCACACAGTCACGCGAAACCGCGCATGCCGTGCATGGTTTGCAGAAGCGTGGAATGGTGAAATTCGTTTGCGTGGTAGGAAATTTCTTTGCTATTCGGGCAGGGATTGAATCTGCACGAGATTTTCGGGGCTTTTTCCCGCCAAACATCCCATATTTCAACAGAAGGGCTTTCCGAAACGGACGCCCTTCTGCTTATTTCTTCTCATCTATAATCCCATACAACTTCATCAGCTCGATACGTTCCTTACCGAGCTTGATGGAGCCGGACGCGCTGTTGTCCGCGCCGGACTGCTCTCCGGCGTAGTGGGCGATGCGCTGCACCTACGCCACGGGCAGCAGGTACGGGCGCTTTTTGAGGTACGGGTAGCGCCGCTCCAGATACGCCCGCTTGGGGAACACCGTGCGCAGGACACTGCTTTTCTCGCCGGTGCGGCTGGCCTTGACGGCGTTCAGCGTCACGGTGGACGAGTGCAGGCGCGTGTAGTCGTTGGAGCCGTACACGCCGCCGCAGAGGGCATCGTGCAGCAGCGGCTCCACGTCCACGGTGCTGTTCCACGGCGCGGGCAGATCAAAGTCAATGCCCAGATACGTCCGGGCGATCCGGAAGGCCGCGGCGGCGAAGGTCGCTGCGTGGACGCTGGCGCACTGGTCATACAGGCGCTGCCAGTCGATTTGATCGTGGTACACCCGCGCCCAGAGGCCGATGTCGCAGAACTGCCGCAGTCCGATGCCGCTGCGCACGAAGTGCTTGTAGGCGTGCAGAATCAGGTACAGCAGGTGCTCATGGGGCGGCATGGTCAGGAAGCCGTCCACCTCCACGGGGGCGATGTCCGCGAAGAAGTGGTTCAGTTCGTCGTGGGCGTCCTGGGCGGAGTCGAACAGGTGGCGGTGCAGCTCGATGTAAAGCGGGCTGTCTTTTTTTGTGTAGGACACCTCGTCCGCCGTGGGCAGCTCATCGGCGGGCGTATCGGTGGTCAGGCCATTTGCCAGCAGCGCCTCGTGGCAGACAAAGAACTCGCCCTCCGGGATGAAGAGGTCGTCGTCCGCACTGATGCGTTGATCGCGCAGGGGGTAAAGCCTGCTGCAAAGCTGCCCCTTGACCACAACAGGGTGCAGTCCGGCGGCCCGGAGCTTCCCGTAAAGGTCGGCGAACTCCGCCGAGCGCACGGTCTGGTTCAGCACCTGCCCGATGACCTGCCGCTTGATGGCCGCGAACAGCGGGGCGTTCTCCCCGGCGGCAGGCGTCTTGCGGACGGCCTCGAAGAGGATGGGCAGCAGCTTCTGCTGGTTTGCCAGCGTGAATATGGCAGGCCAGTCCACGGCCTCCGTGGGCAGCTCCCCGCCGGAGACGGCAGTCTTGGCGATATGCAGAAATTGCGTTTCTGTGGCAGTCAGGGTCATGGTCGTGGGCCTTTCCTTGTGTTTTTCCATGGCGTGGGCCAGCAGCAGCGAGGCCGCGCCAGCGAACGCGCCCAGCGTGTTGCAGATCACGTCGTCCGTCTCCGCCATGCCGAGGGCGAAGCGGTACTGCGCGTACTCGATCCCCGCGCTGAGGATGCAGCCGGTCAGCGTTGTGAGGGAAATGCGGAACCAGCGGTGCCACTTTCGCGGCAGGGCGTTGGACATCGTCAGCCCCAGCGGGAAGAAGAGAAAGACGTTCATCAGCATCTCCCGGTAAAGCTCCGGCTGCTGCCGCGCGGCCGCAAGCGCGGCGAAGGGGGTGAGGACGGCGGCGTAGGTCCCGGGCGTGCGGGAGAGGAGGGTGGCGTGGAGGATGATCGCTGCGGACACGCAGAACAGGATCACATTGACGGCGATTCTGACCTTTGCGCGGAGGCAGTTGCAGAGCACCGTCCATCCGGCAAACGCCAACAGCATCAGGAGGCACACCGTCCATGGATTCATCGCATAGATTTGGCGAAATATCATATTTATCGCGTCAGGCGGCGAATGACGCGGGCCAGAAGGCTTCTGTTCCAGCGTTCCTTCGCTGCCTCTTCCTTTGTCGGTTCGCAGCAGGCGGAAACCAGTTCCGCAAACGGTTTCTGTTCATATCCTGCCCAGAACTCATCGTACCGCGCCGGTTTCTGAATAGGCCGGAGCATAGCAGGATTCCATGTAAGCGCGCCCTCTGCGGCAGGACAGGTTTGCAGCCTATCCTTGCAGCGTTCCAGCAAAGCGCGGCCTTTCTCGCTGTGCAGCAAAACAAGGGATGTCCCCTGCGGATGGTAGGCTTCCGGCTGAATACCCTTGACGCCCCAGTAGTCCGCCAATGTGATATCGCTGCACCGCTCGATACCCTTGAATTTACAATCAAAGCAGGAGCCGCGGGAATACAGACCTTTGATAAATCCACGCTGATACGGATTCTTGGCAGCAAGCTGTAAAAATTCTCTGCCGTTCTCAAATGCAGCATGGATATGATAGTTCTCCCATCCGGTTGCTTTCTTGCGGAATGAGAACGATTTCAATTTACTGCCGTTCTGCGTTTCCAGCGCAGAGCGATAATCCTTCCAAATCATAGGGGATGGCACACTGTGGCAGGCGGTATCCTGCGTGATCAGCGTCTCATACTCCCGGCTGAGGTAATTCTTTAGTCCGGCCACCTGACACGGCATTCCGCTGAAATAAACCCAGCGCCCGGCGGTAAGCGCCGCCTTCGCCTGCGCATAGATGTCCGCCGGGATGCTGCTCTGCACATATTTGGAACTGCAAAGCGCAGCAAGCTCCGCGATGCTCTCTGCGGCAGTATGTATCACGTCGAAGTTCTGATTGAACGCCGCGCCGAACACGATACCGCCACGGCGGATGATCTCGGAGGCCAGCACCGGGAAAATCGCACCGGAAGAGGATGCAGGCAGGAGCGCTTCGTCGTTTGCATATCCGGTCAGGATCTCCGTGTGGGCCGATACCTGCGGCGGTGTGGAAACCGGGCACTTGCAGGCGCAAAGGCCGCAGTCAGTACACGCTGCGGCGTCAACTGCCGGATGGAGAAAGCCGTGTTCATCCGGCTGCATCCGGATCGCGGCAGACGGACAAACGGCAACGCAACTGCCACAGCCGGTGCAGATATCAGAAATTTGAGAGATGTTCATAAAGTTTCCCTTAAAGTATCTATTGCGGTCTTAATCTTTCTTATACAGCGCAGCGGAAAAACCATATAAGGGCAAAAAAGCGAACAATAACCTATCATGTCATTAATGGTGCACGCATGAACCCTCCTCAAATCGGCATAAACTGTCCTTGCTGTTTTCTTAGACTTTAATTTGATTGCCTCATTAAAAGCCAGCTTATAGTAGGCTATGTCGGCCAGCAATCTATATTTTTGAACCTCTACTGGATCATTTATAACTTGGCCTATCAAATGATATCGAATATCCCTATAGCCCGCACAGTTCTTCATAAATTTCTCTATTGCTACTTCAGAATCAGCAGCAGATTGTGACAAGGAGTTCTCCTGAATATTGTAAATCATTTGCGGCTCATCTATATAGCCGCACTTTTTCTTGTAGGTTAGCGGCATCAGGAACTGTAGATTCTGTCCAAAGCGAGACTGGTAGATTTCTCGATCCGGGTAAAAATCAAACAGTGCAGATGTCCTGACCATATAACTTCCTGCCCAGTTATTTGTTTCTCCTCCAACCAGCGCAGAAAAAACATCATCTATACGTTTCTCTTTTTCATCATATATAAAAAGGCTCTTTCCGCTTTTTCGATTATACCAGCCATTTGAGCGAACAACATCTATATCCGGATGCGATTTTAAAAAAGCAACCCTTGTAGAAACCGCAGATTCGAGTAATTCATCGTCGATATCTAGCAGACACAAATATTCTCCCGTCACATGCTTCAATCCAGTATTAATCGCTCCCCCGGGACCTTTGTTCTCTTGAGAAACGTAAACGAGCTGTATTCCTGCGTTTCTGAATCTGTCATTCCATGCGAGTACGCGTTGTTCGCTCTGATCAGTTGATCCATCATTCACGACAATAACTTCCATGTGAGCGTACTTTTGCTTGAGAATTGAATCAAAGCACCTATCGACGAACTTTTCTCCATTATAACACGGAACAATTATACTAGCTAAACTATCCATTTCTATCCTCTTTTTTTGAACGAAGCCTTGCTGTCGTTCCTCTAACTAAACGGATGGTCAAAGTCTTGATTGCGCCGAACTCTGTCGTCCTATAAAACAAGGCACAACTCAGTAAGGCAGGAACGCCTACTGACACTATCCCTCTAACAAGGAATAGTAAATATGCGTTTGAAAGGTAAATCTGTGCATTCAGCCAATAGGTAAGAGCGATATATCCAACGCCAAGGAGCAGGTACACCATATATTTTCTAAAATACTTTTTCACAGGAGCATGGAATACCGTTCGATAGATTACAAATGGTCTGTACCAATCCGCAGTAAACAGACTTCCAATAATAGTTCCAAGAAATACACCCGCTACTCCAAATGGTTTCGCCAGCAAAATAGACGCGACTAAATTTACTATAGCGAATCCGAACGGAACCCACGTGTCCTCCAGATATTTTCCAGCAGCACCCTTCATCGTAATAAGAGGGATTCTCAGACCCGTCAGATAATTATTTAAAACAATTACCGCAACCGTCCCCGCACTAAAAATATAGTTTCTCCCTATCCAGATATCTCCAATAAACAGATTGTAAAGGCTCATAAAGCACGTAGCTTCTATGCTGTAAATTAAGAATGCGCAGAAAAAAACCGTATCAAATATTTCCAGTTTCTTCTCATCGTTTTCAACTGCTACAACGTTTCCCATGCTAGCAGTTATTCCACTAAACAATGTGGCAATAAAGCCATTGATCATGTTCCGAATCAACAGATAATTTGAATATATACCTGTAGCAGCAAGGCTTACAAGTTTCGTAATAATCAGATTGTCAGTTGAATTTACCAAATAGTCGCCAATTTTCGCGATAATCAGGCCAGAGACATTTCTCTTTATTTCTACTGTTTTTTCACTCGGCAGCCTGTCCTTAGAAGAAAAATCAACTTCACTATATTTTTGGGTTATATAGATGTTTTGGAGTGCCATTAGAATAATTGAGCAAACAATTTGTACGCTCAAGTAAACCACATAATTTCGAGTTAAGACAAGCACAAGAATCTGCAAAATGGTTTGTGCCGTGTTGACCGCCATGTTGATCGGAACAAGGCGGAACGCCTGATTATCCGAGGATATGAGGGTTGTCTTATATGCCAGAAAATAACTGACAACCGTGTTGGCAAGAAAAGCAAAGTACGCGAAATCAGTTCCTGCTGGTTGTTGATCAACGGGGATGAAGAAATCCAAAAAGAAGAAAAGCAGAATTCCCGATATCAGCACAATCGTTCCAATTATTGAATACGCTTTTCTATATAAAGACATCAAGGAACTGACAACCTTATAGTCCTTTTCCGCCAGCGGCTTATAGAGACTAAAGCCAATTGCGGTGGCAATACCTAGCTCACTGATGGATAAAAAGCCGAGGACATTCCCAAGCAGCCCAGCCAATCCTAAGTAGTCCGTCCCTAATATATGAATAAAAACTGTTCTTGAGATAAAGCCTAGTATTGAGACAAGAATTGTATTTCCAAAAGAAAACACAATATTTTTTGCAGAATTTTCCAGTCGTGACATATTTACCTCGTCGGTTTTCTGATAAGGATCTGTACTATTTTTTTATTAGTTCCTCCAATGCACTGCGCGCATCATCCGCGCGGGCAATGTACGCAGGGAGTATCGTTTTCAAATGTGTCTGGATGTTTTCGCGCTTTTCATACAGCTTTATAAATGCCCGTGTCAGTTCGTCGCTTTCCTTCAGCTGCTGCACCGGCAAAACATAACCTTCTTCCGTTCCAAACAGATCGCGGGCAATGCCGCGCGCCTTGACGGAGTAACCGACCACCAAAGTCGGAACGCCCGTAGAATATGCCGCTATGGTCGCATGGGTCCGCGCACCGATGAAGAATCTGCATTTGGAAATTATATATTTCAGCTGCGGCGCAATATGGTCATCTACAAGAATCAGGCGCGGGTCATGATCGAAGTCGTCATAAAGCTGTTTCAGTGGAATACGATCATCATTGCTGGCCCAGACCACATGGGGAATCAGCGCAATATAAGCATCGGTGTTGTCCAGAATATATCGGATCAGGGTTTTGTAGTTGGCATAAGCCGCACCCTTGTTCTGCTCATTATGAATGATCATGGGGCTGATATTGATGCCAATGACGTTGCTTTGCAAGAAACGCTCATCAAGGCTACACGTCTCTGGACTCATATGAAATGCAGGATCAGGCATTTGCACGACATTGGCACCTGTCTCTTTAACTGCTTCGTATGTAATGCTTTCTCTGGCTGCGACAAGGGCATAATTCCACAAATCTTCGGCAACAGACGCTTCTGCTACAACATCCGGTTCTATCGAACACCCCCAAAGGATCGTTCTAATTTTCTGCTTTATAAAAGCCCGGTTCAGATATGCATATATGCCGGTATTTCCATAACAGTAATTGTCGCCGCCAACGGATAGTGCAATATCCGTGTTGCCCTTACACCGCTGAATTGCAGGCAAATAGTAGAGTCCGTCCATATCTGTATATTTTCCGGTCAGTTTTAATCTCGCATATGCTTTCAGAAATTCAAAATCCTTTTTTCTGAAGCCTCTTGCGGAAGTCAGGGCTGCGATACGTGCGAGTGCGTATTGAGAATCCTCTTTGCAGTTCTCTGAAAGAATGCAATACGAATGTTCTCCCAGAAGCTGTATTGTTCCCCGTACAATCGCCTCGCAGCCATGGTTGCCGCTACCGCCGTTTCCGTACATTATAATCTTCATAGTTTGATACCTTCTACGCATCGATCAGTGTTTCTATCTGTCTCATAACCTGTTCCGGGCTGTATTGCTCAGGGCACTTTGTGTTTTCACAAATGCGCTGATACAGCGCCTTGTCGTTCAAGATCTCAAGCACTCTTGCAGTCAAAGACTCCGGGGACTGCTCCGTCAATAATCCGCTGATACCGTCCTGAATGAATTCGCAGGGGCCGCGGGATTTCGTTACCACGCATGGAACACCCAGCGCCATGGCTTCCAGCACCGTCAGGCCCTGTGATTCCACATAGGACGGATGAACGAAAAGCTGCGCATACTTCATGTACGGGTAGGGATTCGTTTTGCTTCCTTCCAGAACCACATGGCTTTCCAGACCGCTGTCTGCGATCAATACTTCCAATTTTGTACGTTCCGGCCCTTCCCCGACGATATGCCATACAAAATCAGCGCCGGCTTCCCTCAGCGCCTTTGCCGCAGGAATAACGTTCTCAAAGTGTTTTTCCGGTGCCAAGCGTCCTACGGAAACGATGTGCAGCATGCCATCAGCATAGGGGGAGTTTAATGCTTTCTGACTGATTGCTTCTGCATCCAGCATATTCGGAATGCAAACCATCTTGTCCGCAAATCCCGGCAGGATTTGCTTCAACATTTCTTCACATGTTTGCGACACAACCGCAAGCGCATCCATTCTCCCGCACATGTTGGCGTATGCCGTCTGGTCAACATTGAACTCGCCGTGATGCCACCATGTAATTTTTCGTTCTGCCTGAATGGAATATGCTGCCAGGTCAGAGCAGATACCGGGGCGAAATCCGATGACGCAATCATAATGGTACTTTCCCAGCAAAATCTTCGCCGCAGACTTCAGGGCACGCTCCCCGATCCATTTTCGTAATAGGAACAGCAAGCGCAAGCGCAGGCACATCCAGTTCTGATGAGTGATGCAGCGGCGAAGCGACGATAGGAAGCTTCCATAGGTATCGTGTATATCAAGGAACAGCACAGAAACCTCCGGAGGAAGTTCCTCCAGATAATCGCCCTTCTCCTCTAGAAGCAGAACGTCTACCGTATATTTCGTATCATCCATGTGCCGGAGAATGTCTACCAGTGAGCGCTCCACCCCGCCGGTATTCAAATGTCCGTTGATAAACAGCACATTTTGCATAATTGTCTTACCTTTTAAGCATCATCACTGCAGGACGGAGGTACTTTTTCTTGTAAATCAAAGTGATAATTTTGAGTTTCCATGAAATGTCCAACTGGCTGACCTGGATCTTGCCAAGTGATTCGTGAACCAACGGATCATCCAACACCTCGCTGACCTCATGGAAAAGTTCTTTTGCTGATAAGTTTGCAGAAAGCCTTTGATTCATTGCCATGTAAACAAAAAAAAGCATGCAGCGCTGAATCTGCGGTGTGAAGTCATAATCCGTTTTTTTTCGGAAACTTTCAGCAATCCTGCACCAAAGTTCTCTCAAAAGAGGCCACTTGTCCTTATATTCCGTATGCGTTACAGACTCCGGATTTTGGCGGTAATGGTACGGAGTAAAGCCTTTCAAATAGGTCATGCTTCTTGCATGATAACCCACCTCAGCCCCAAACAGAAGATCTTCTGAGAAACGCATACCGATTGGAAAAGAGAGATGGTTTTCCGTAATCACAGTATGCCGAATCAGGAGAAGCCAGTTTGAAATTGTAACTGGGTATTCCATAGTATCCGGCATTAGAAGTTGGGGATAGTACACCGAACGTATACGATCACAGCCATATGTGCCGGACGGAAGCGCATGTGTATAAAGTTGGCTGCCTCTGTCGGATTCCTTCAGGCAGTCACAAATCACAAGCTCGCTTTTATCTAACTCGGCAGCAGCAAACATCCGCTCATACATATCTGCATCAATCCAGTCATCACTGTCTACAAAAGCAACATATTCCCCCTGTGCAATGCCCAGACCATGGTTTCTGGCTGCCGCTGCCCCTGCATTTTCCTGATGTATTACACGTACCCGCGCATCTTTGGCCGCGTACTGATCGCAGAGTGCCGGGCTACCGTCGGTAGAACCATCATCCACCAGAATCAGTTCAATATCGGAGAGTGTTTGGCACAGCACGCTCTCCACACACTCCTGCAAATATTTTTCGGCATTGTAAACCGGAACGATAATACTGACTTTCGGCATATGACTTATCTCGCCCTTTCTCTCCTGACATCAAGCCAGTTGATCACTTGCTGTATTGCTAGAGAGCAAACAGCACTGATTGCACCCACCGAGAAAAGCAACCAGAACTTTTCTGACAGGGGAATCCCTCTCATTTGGCTGTAAAACCTCAAAACACCAAGAAGCCAAGACCCACCCCACAGCAAAATAAAAGAACACTTTCTAACTATCAGCAAAAGCATTGCCACGGCAGCACAAATCAGTAATAATTCCGGCCTGCAAATGGACTGGACAAAGTGGTACACATTCTTTGTCAAATTGGAAAGAGTGTGCTTTTCCGAAATTGTCATATTCACTTTTGAATTGTCAATATCCTGCGTAGAAATTCCATGAAGGTTATCGACAGAGTCTCCCATGCTCATAGAGAGATACCATTCATTATCTTGCGTGATGACTCCATATATGCAATATAATCTGCTATCGCTATAGAGAATGCATGGGCGGTAGAACGCTTTCCAGAAATTCTCCTTCCGGACAATAGGCACTGGACTTTCCCAAGTGATTCCATCATGGCTTTCAGTATACAAAATGGTATTACTTTTCCCTGAATCCTCTATAAATGCAAATCGATATGTATCGTCAAGTGAAACAGCTCCGTGCCAAATCTTTTCTATTCCATAATAGCCTCCGAAAGTGCATTTTTCGAACGGGGTCCATGTATCACCATCTGTGCTTTCCGAATAGGCCAATGCACCTTCTCTTCCTGAGGTAGATGGCTCAATTGCCCACAGTTTATACTTGCCTTCGCTATAAACAATACTCGGAGATAGGTAGCCCACCAAATCCCGCATAATTTCATATTCGCTCCAATGCACTCCATCTGAAGAAACTTTGCGGAACAAAAGCAGTGTTCCGCCGCTTTTAATGGTGGAATCGGTTCGTCCCAGATACCAGATTTCCATTCTGTTCAAATCATTGTTGTATACGATATGCGGATCCTTCAATTCATCGCAGGCCGTTTCTTCATTGAATGCAATGGGGTTGTACAATCCGTCCGGCGTTGTCCAGTGAATCATGTCATTCGATACTCCGATGCACGGATTTTCCTCTGCACCATCAGCGTTGGGATAAGGAGAATAAGACATCCAATATCTGTATCCATTCCACTCACGCTTCATATCAATAACTGCCGGGTGTGTGGGTTGGTTCTGTCCATCAATATACGTTTCAATATTTAATACAGCGCTACCTTCAGATTGCGAAAATGCTGGTGCAAAGTAATCTGTCAAAGTCAGTACACACCCCAAACATCCGAATGTCAAAAGTGCCAATAACAGAACCGTAAATGCTGTTGCTCTTTTCATCCTCTAATCGCCCTCTTCATTCTTCTGTATATCCTCCCAATTTTGACCTTAATCTGTTTATACCATGGCAACCAACTCATAGAGTACCAGTGTATGGAGTATGTATTCTCCGTTTTGGTCAGCTTCCCTGTCACGCTATCCAGCGGGTTGAAAAAGTCCGCCGGGTAAACATGGATACCGGCTACGGTTTGCTCCTGCCCATTTCGGACAAGGCCGTAGCGCTCCATGATGTCCGTATTCAGATGCGGACACCCCACCGCGTTCGTCGTTCCGTCTGCATTGGTGAAATGCAGCTTCCGATACTCCTCAATCATCGCCTGCACAACCGGATGATGCGGCACGGATGCAATGGTCAGTCCTGATGCGACATATTGGTCGTTTTCAAATCCGATGAAGCCCTCGTCATCCATCAGCGGCGCGATATCCCGCACGGCCTCTACGTCAGTGTCAAAATACACACCGCCGTACTGCTCCAGCACCAGAAGCCGCATGACGTCTGACACAAACGCGTACTTCTTGGCAGCATACGCCTCGGCCATGAAGGGCATAGCAAGATAATCGCAGTTGTCCTCGTTCCACTCGCGGATCTCGAAATCCGGGCAGAATTTGCGCCAGCTGGCAATGCATTTTTTCGCCAGCTCCGGCTTTTCGCCCCGGCTGAACCAGCAGTAGTGGATGATCTTCGGGATCATGATGTTACCTCACAAGCTTCAAAATAGGTCTGCTCAGCCACCTGATCACATAGGATGACGCAAGCGAAAGCGCGATCAGAAGGAGCAAAACAGGAATCGGGTATTTCAAGCAAAACGCAATTCCATGAAATAGGCTTCCGTAGAAGAACATATGGACGAGCCAGATGTTCGTGGAATGCTCACCGAAATAACAAAGGAGATTTGTCAGCCACACAGGAAGCGGGCAAATGCAGAGCAAAATGATCGTCACGGTTGCAGTAATGAATGCGACAAAAAGCGGCGGTATCAGCCCATGCACTACGATCATGCCAGCAAAGGTAACCCCGGTGAATATACAAATATTGCTGGCCTTAACAGAAGCCAACCGCTGCCGCAGGGCAGCAACCACCTGCTTTTTGCAGAACAACATGCCAATAATATACGGGAAATAGGAAGTACCCAATAGTCCTATGTGCGTGATAATCCAAGAAAGCACTGTAGAGCGGCAGCTGCCCCACCCCCAGAACCGAATACCATAACCAACGGTGTAAAATGCGAAGGAAGTAAGAAGCACAGCCCACGCCGGACACCGTTCCACAAATTTGCGCGAAAGCGGCTGCAAAGCGACCAATAGTATGTAAGTATTCGCATACCACCATGCGCCGTTATAGCTGTTCTTAATGGTCAGGCAATTCAGCAGAAATTCCTTTACACTGCCGGGAATCACAGAATCGCCTGTGAATATGCCAATCACCGAGAATACTGCCGCAATCACCCAAAACGGGATCAAAAAACGAAAGAGACGCTTCCAGCGATGCCGCAGCTCTGTTTTGGAGGACTGCATGTAATGGGCATAGCCGCTGACAAAGCAATAAATCGCCACGCAGATGTCTCCGAACAAGCCAAAGTAGTAAATCAGGGGTGTATCCCCTATCCACAACAAAGGGGTGTAGGGCAGGTTATCCCTCCGACAGAAGAGATGCAACATCAGCATAGCGAGGATCGCTATGCCCTTCAGCATTTTTGAGTCCCTTTTGGTAATGTCCATCGTTCACTCCATCAGCGCGTAGATTTTCTCGACCTCCGCGCTGTTCGTATAGTCTCTCTTGGCGCAGTTTTCTGAAAGCTGCTGCATCCGCGCAGGGGCACGCAGCAGAGCCGCGATACCGGCAGCGCAGCCTGCGTTGTCCATCGGGACGATCACACCGTCCACGCCGTCCTCCAACTGGCTGGCGGAGGTGGCATAGTTTGTGATGACCACAGGCTTGCCGAGAAGCTGCGCCTCCCGCACCGTGACGGCCTTGCCCTCGTAGCGGGAGGGCTGCACATACAGGTCGCAGGCCTGCATATAGGGATAGGGGTTGTCCTTCTTACCGAGAATAATGACACGCTCCTGCATCCCAGCTTCGGCGATCCTCTGCCGGATCAGCGGTTCACCTCCGCCGTAACCGATGAGATACCATTTGACATCCAGACCGTTCTCCATCAGGCGGCGGCAGATATCCGGCACGTTGTCAAAGTTTTTTGCGTCACAGAAACGGCCAACAGAAAGAATCTTAACCGCGCCATCGGAGGGCATATCAGTCTGCGGCTGCTCTGCCTGCTTGGTGGTCAGTTCCCTCGGCAGGATGTTTTCGACGGTCTGAACCTGATTGGAAAGCTCCGGAAACACCGTCCGAAAACTCCGGGACGCCTGCTCCGACACGCCGCAAATCGCGTCATATTCTCTCCACATGGCAAACTCCGCCGACCGGTCAAACGACAGAGCGGTATAGTCCGTATGAATCCACGCCGCATATTTTTTTGCCTTGACCCGCTCCCGCGCGAAATAATGCGGCGTCAGAAAGCTGATAGCAAGGTCATAGGTCTTATCGGAAATCTGCGGCATGGCAGGCAGCGTGAACTTGTGGCTGTATGTCAGCGCGGTGACAGATGGCTTACTGCTGGGATGCCGCTTGTCAAAGCGCTTGGCCGCAAGCTTCCCTCTTAGCCGCCCGTAGAAAACACCGATCTGCCCGCTTTTGAGCAGCGATACCATGGGGACCGCCAGCGATGCGTATTGCGGAATTTCCGGAAGAAGATTCGCCTTCGGATTCAGGTAGGGCATCAATTCGCCGCTGTGCCGCATCAGAAAAAGGTCCACGTCATAGCGGTCATAGTCGATGGAGTCCAGCAGTCCCAGCAAACTGCGCTCCACCCCGCCAAGCTCCATGGCTTGGGAGAAGATGAGAATGGTGTGCGTTATTTTTTTAGGCATAATACAAATCAGACTACTCTTCCATCTGTTCCTTCCGCAAATACTCTTTTCCTTCCTCGGGGATCTCCATATAGTTACCATACCACAATTTAAGTAAGTACTCATACCCGCTGGGTACCGGAAAATCCATGTCTTCAAATTTGAGCATCTTAGTTTCTAAAAGCCACTCACTTCTTATAACTCGGGACGGATCTTCAAGTATCACCAACCGGCCAGTTGGATATTCACTTACCAAAAGCAAATAAATCCATTTTTCGATCCTTGCACTGCCAAATATTCCGCATAATACATCACCTAAAAAGACAACAAACCTTTTACTCTTGCTGTCTTTAAAATGTTCGTAAAGAATATTTTTCTCTGCTTTGCTGAGTTTCGCGATATGTAAAAAGCGTCCCAACGCTCCATTAATTTTAGTACATATATTTGAAGTTATACGAGCGTTATCGATTATGAATATATCTATGTGAATATCTCCAAATACGCAGTCCTTAGGCTTTACAACTCTCGACAATCCGGCATACTCTATAGAGCTATAACATATATCCCACACCTCCAACCAGTCTGGAAGTTCTTGAACAACGCTCTTAAATCGGTTAAATTGCGTTCTTTCCATCGCGATATCTATGTTATAATCCCACGGGATAAACTTCGAGTGGCGCACAGCACCCAGCAGAGTACCATACAGCAAATAGTACTCGATGCCGTATTTTGAGCACAGGTCATTCACGCTTTGTAAAATCTTGTACTGTTCCAGTTGCAATTTTCGTAATTGCTTATGATCTTCAAGCATAGCTACACCTCTGAGTTTTATTCTACCGCAACAGTCCTACTTTTTTGTTTATAAATGCAGTCAGTACCCATCCAACCGGTGTACACAGCACCGTCAGCAGCTTGCGGGGGGATTCCTTGATGTAGTGCCGGTTTCCGGCAATCTGGCTGCTGGAACAATAGTGAATGCAGTCCATGACCAGCCGCTTGAAGGACTCCGGATACTGCATCTTGACCGTCCGCCAGAAGGCAAACCCCTTCGGATTTTTCAGGTACTGCCGGAGCATATTGTTGCTGGAGCCGTCTGGCTGATATTCCACATTGCACAGGACGTCATCCAACACGGCCAGCTTATAATCCTGATCGATCAGGAGATATTTATAGGCAAGACTGACATATTTTTCGCCATCAAACACAGGGTACTCCGGGTAAGCGTTGATCACATCCGTGCGGTAGACCAGCTTTTTGTCCCCCGCCCCCCCGGCAGCGTAGTAACCGGAAATGGTCGTCTCCGTCATATTGACCGGAAAGCCTTTTCCAATAACATTCCCGGTGAAATCAGCGTCAAGCCCGACAAGACCGGCATAGCCTTTATCTTTGACCTCCGCCCATTTGTTCAGGATCTTCTCCACCGCGCCGTCTGCCAGCATATCGTCCGAGTCAATGCAGGTGTTCAGTTCGGTATGAATATTAGCGTAGGCAGCATTGTGAGCTGTATGCATACCGCCATTTTCCTTGTAGATGTACTGAATCTCAAACCCGTTATCGCGGCTCTGCCACTGCTGCACCAATGCGGCTGTGTTATCCGTGGAACCATCGTCCACAATGAGCCAGATGAAGTCCTTGCAGCTTTGACGGCAAAGGCTCTCATAGGTGCGCGGCAGGGTGTGGGCGCGATTGTAGGCGGGGGTGAAAATGGTGAGAATCGGATCAGCAGTTTTGTTCATAGGCATTCAAATAGAACTCCTGTAGTTTGACAGCCTCTGTGGTGATATCGAAGCCGTGAGCGGCAATTTCGGCGCTGCGGTCAGTGCGAGGTGTATTACGCTTTTCGAGGATCGCGTCAGCCCACGCCTCCGCCCCAGCCGATAGCGGCATAACGTCCACAAGCCCCTCTGTCAGAATGCACTCCGGAGGAACCTTGTCAGAGATGATGCATGGCAGCCCCGAAGCCTGCGCTTCCACCATGGTAACAGGAAGTCCCTCATACAAAGACGGAAACGCAAATACATCCATGGCCTGCATCAGATCGGCAACATCACTGCGGACGCCCATGAAGCGAACATGATCCGCAATGCCAAGCTCCCGCACCTTTGCCTGCATCTTCGGCATATCCTCACCGCCGCCCACCAGCAGAAGTACGGCGTTCGGCTCTTTTTTCAGCAGCGCGGCAAAAATGGCAAGCAAGAAAGGATGGTTCTTTTGCGGATTAAACCGGCCAATGTGGCCGACTACCAGCCTTTTCTCTAACCCCAATTGGTTACGTACCAGTTTCCGTCTTTCTGCCAAAAAGGAAAACATTTCCGTAGGAATGGCGTTATTTACTATTTGACATTGTTCTTTGTTCCCGCCGCGTCTTTTCCCGTATCTCGAAATTCCCGCAGCTCTAGAACACGAAAAGAGCTGATCGGCAATATAGCGTGTAGGGAACGCATAGATTGCGTAAACGACTTCATTTAGGTTTATACAGGTTCGCGTATTATGACTGTGAGCAATCGTATATACCCCATATTTCTTCGCAATCGCCAGATAAATCGCAGCCGTACTCCCTAAATGCCCATGCACAATAGGATATTCTTTTGAATGCGCTTGGAAAAACTCATTCCACCACTTGACATAGGTAAAGTGATTTTTCCCATTGTAATGCGGACACCGATAAATTCTTCCGCCAAGGCTGATAATTTCCTCATCGAATATAGCCGGTTCGCTGCTGTTTTCCACAAAGTCAAACTGCACCTTACTGCGGTCAATATGACGGTAGAGATTCATAATCATTGTCTCCGCTCCACCGCGATTCATAATACCGATAACATGCAGCACTCGGATCGGTTTATCCATACTTTTGCCTCTTATCCTTGCATAAGCTCCTCATAATTGTGTTCGAAATCAATCAGGATTGGATGATGCTTCCATACTCGCTCTTCCTCCGGCGGAAGCTGCATGTAATCGCCATACTCTATACGCAGCATCGTATCTGGATCCGCAGCACACATATATTGTTTATTTCCAAACTCTATCGCTTTCAGGTTTTCAAACAAATTTGCAGGATAAAGTTTGCGGCTGCACCCGATGGTGTTTGGAAATACATATTGCAGGGTCGCATTGCCGTTCCATCTGCGAATTGATTTTTCAGCACGCTCGCGTCTTATGGTGTATTTTTCCTTTGGCGCCCTGAGTAAGATATTTTCGACTTTTCCAATCAATCCGCCGGAACCACTTGTATGCCCTCGGCTGTACAGCAGGTTCACAGCGCAGGCAATGTATTGAACGGTTTTTCCCAACTTGCCGGGGGCAACTCGATCGCCGGGAAAAATATCAACGAATATCCCTTTGTGATAGTGCTTTTCCCGCTCAGATTCGTCCTGCAAAAACGTTGTATGATCCTTCCTGATTTTGGTGAAATTTTGTGTGAAATCTGGATCTGTTCGTGTGTTTTGCAGAATATACCCCTTTGGTGCGGCTTCATTCCAGATGGCAAGAAGCTTTTCGTAGTCCTCCCGCGGCATCATCAAGTCAATATCATCGTCCCACGGGATAAAGCCCTTATGCCGCACAGCGCCAATCAACGTACCATACGCCAGAGAATACCGCAGCCCATACTCCGTACAGACCTGATGGATCACATCCAATATCTCCTGCTCGGTCGTCCAAATCTGCTGCTGGAGTTGATCTGATGTTTGTGTCATGCTCATATGTCCTTTCTCTCCCGCAGATAGCTGGACGCATCCTTGAAGAAGCTCGCTACGATCATGAGAATGATGATCCCAATGGGAAACGCCGCAATGATCGATACGGATTGCAGGCTGTTCATGGAATTCTCCGAGAATATCAGCGCGATGGGCAGCAGGATGAACACCACTGCCCAGAAGGTACGGATACGTTTATCTGGCTCCTGCTCCGGCTTCAATCTCTTATACGAGTAGCTCGAAACGACCATTGTCAGCGCATCAAATGTGGTGGAATAGAATGCAACCATTGTGACCGCCAGCAGAATCAGGCCGAACTCCGTCAGCGGGAGCGTATCGAATATTTTCATAATTGCTTCGGAATAGTTGCCGCCCGCCGCAATAAAGCCGGTAACGTCAAGGCCATGCTTGAGCTGCTGTGCAAGGCCATAATTTCCAAGGATGATAAACGAGGTAAAGGTGCCCGCAAGGCCCCAGCCGTAACCGCCGAGGATCGTATTGCGAATAGTACGACCCTTGCTGATCACGCCGATAAAAAACGGTGTTGCAACACACCAGACCATCCAATAGGCCCAGTAATAAATCGTCCAGTTCTGCGGGAAGCTCGTTTCCCGCAGCGGATCCATCCATGTTGCCAGCCCGATGAAGTTCTGGGCAAGATTGCCGATTGCGGAAAAACCCGTTTCCAGAATATAGCGCGTCTCTCCGCCGCCAAACAGGACATATGCCAACAGCGCAAAGAAGCAATAACTGCAAATGGCGGCGAGCTTCGCGATTCCTTTCATGCCGAACCAGACCGTAAAGGTGTAGACTGCCGCGATCATCAAAAGGATTGCTATCGTTAACCCGATGCTGTCCTGCAGGCCAAACACCCGGCTGATCGCTCTGGAGAGCAGCGGCGTTGCGAGAGAAAACGTCGTCGCTGTGCCCGCAATCAGCGCAAAAATCGCAGTCAGGTCGATCACACGACCCCAAACTCCATCTACCTGGCTTCCCAGCAGGGGGCGGCAGGCTTCGGAGAACTTCTGCTTATCACGGCCGCGGATATGGATCATAAAGCCGAATGCAACCGCAAGCACGATATAAAAGCCCCACGCGATAGGTCCCCAGTGGAAAAGCGGGTAAGTGGACGCCCATTTCTGCATGCCGCCCATCATTTCGACCTGCGATTCATTGGCATACAGCGCCCACTCGCACAGCGAATAAAACAGAATATCCGCAGCCATGGTGGATGTAAAAATCATAGTCCCCCACTGAAAAGAGCGATACTGCGGCTTCTCACAGTCGCCAAGTTTGATTTTTCCAAATTTGGAAAAGGCTATGTAAAGCGTACAGCCTACGATGCCAACACCGAGCAGTGCATAGTAGAGACCAAAGTCATCTCCCAGAAAGCCGCGCACCACGCTAAGGACGAGCTTGGAGCCTTCCGGAAAAATCATAAACAGCGCACATACCGTCAGCACGATTGCCAGCGGCACCAGCATAGATACCCAGTCAAGCTCTTTTTTCAGTGTGTTTTTCTTCATATCTCAATTAACCCTTCCTCTATATGATGAATCAGCCTCGCAAAGCTCTGTGAAGCTGTCAATTTCGCGCAGATCTTCCGCTGAAATGGGATAAATACCAAGTTGGTACTCATCAGGGTGGCAAAACATTGCAACATCATCCCAGTAAATGCTCCGATTTTCGTTTTGCACAAATTCCAGTTCCAAGTGCTTTCTGAGTCGCTGCCCATCTTCTGCTGTCCAGCGTGACACGCTGAAGAGCTGCCAGCCGTGATCGCCGCCTGTGTGGCTGCATTTTGTCACGATCCCATTTTTAACCGTCAACAGCCATTCGTTTGTAGCTCTGTCTGTCCAGGCGCAGCTATACCCGGAGCGGGTAAATTCCCGGTGAAGGATCGCCGGGTTGCGGATGATCTGATCGCCGTCCAAAACAATCGCGTTGTTCAGGTATTCACGCGCGACATAGAGGGACGCGATGTTATTGCACTCCGCGTACCATGGATTTTCTATCAGAGTAATGCCGTTGTACTTCTTCGCCCATTCATAGAATTGCTCTTTTAGGTATCCGACCACGACATAAATCTCGTGGATTTCATTCTCGTGAAGCGCCGCGATGATCGTATCGATCATGCACACACCATTGACTGCAACCAACGGTTTGGGAGTCGTCAGGGTCACAGGGCGCAGCCGCTGGCCGATGCCCGCAGCCATAATGATTGCACGTTCTACAATATGTTCAGACATAATCTCTGCCAAATGCCTCCCTGTATTCCTTGAAAAAGATTTTGGTATACTCTCTCGCGTAATCATACTGTCGCTGTGCATAAGCGCCGAACTCCACACCGCAATGACGCTTGAACTCGCACCAGTTGCTCCACACAAGGCCACTGACAGCAATATAGCAATATATCTTCAGGCGGGTGGCTTTATCGCAGCCATCAGAGAAATACAGGTCTATCAGTTTCTCAGCTGAGTCTCTATCGTACATTGCATAGATAATAAACATTGCGACGTCCAAGTGCGGGTCCTGCATACCAGCATACTCCCAGTCGGTGAGCTTAACCTCCTCGCTTCCATCCTTTCCAGTCACAAACAGGAAGTTATCCGGAACAGCATCGATATGACAGAGCTGGATGCTCTTTGGCTGTGCGTCAATATAGCTTTTCAAGCTAAGGACAGTCTGCTTCGTTTTATCATAATCCGCGTAAACGGAAGGCGCACCATTCCAAAGGCTCTCATAGAAAGCGAGACGTTCCCAAAGATCGAAGCTATGAGAAACGTGCAGCTTCTGCGCATGGAATCTTTTTAATGCTGATAAACAACGCTCAACTTCTTCCCAGTTACTGCTGTCACAGACGTGGGCATCCGTTAAATAGGCCGCAATTTTAATTCCTGTTTTTGGATCAAAATAATAAACGTCCTCGCTGATTCCCAGAGATGAAATTGCATTATATACCGCGTGCTCTTGTTTGCGGTTAATCAGGCGATCCGTGCCCTCTCCCGGAATGCGGATAATATATCGCTTATCGTCCATGCAGAACGAATAGGAACGGTTGGTCATTCCGCTTTTCATTGCCCGGAGACTCTTAACCTTCTCAGCGCAGCAAAACCCACAGGATTCAATTATTTGAGGAACATCCGAGACCATCATAACCCTAACCTCCAAAAAGACTTGTGATAAACTGCCACAGTGTGATAGATGAGTATCCGCTGCCAAATCCTTTCGATACGCCAAATTCGTACAGAAAATAGATGAAATACAGCACAGCTGCGCAAGCTGTAACATATTGCGCGGAACGCTTGGTGAACAGCTTCTTTATCATCCACGGAAGCGTGATCGCCGTGGCAATCTCAAAATATGCTGCCATTCGCGCAAACAGATTTGCCGCCTGAACCAGGCCGATCATCAAAATAAATGCGCTGATGAGGCTCATGTTAGCAAACAGATTTTCCGCCCTTGTCGAGTTTGAAAAAAGCCTCTTACGAAACACTAATGTGAGCAACGCAGGCACCCAGTAAACAGCAACGCGCAGAACGTTGATGGCGTTATTATCAAACACCTCGATCTCTGCCACCAATGCTCCCATAGACTGCGCATATTCCATAAACGCACCAAGGGTTGCATCGTAAGTCGCCATTGCAAAAAGGGCAGCTCCGAAAAATGCAATGGTAACTTTCCCCCACGGCTTTCCAAAAAGCAGCGGCACAATTGCAAACATGAATGCATGGGTATGAAACAGGACCGCGACAAACACCAGCAGGTAAAATCTCACATATTTCTTGTCTATTGCATACGGCAATGCCAAAAGCAGGAAAAACATTGCAAAGCATTGCTTTAGTGCCGCAATATACATGACATATGTACCGATAGAGAAAAAAACAAGCAGTGAAAGCGCAGGGCTGACAGAGTATTTCTTACAAAGCTTAACAACCGCAAAACTGCTGAGGAATGCTGGGAAAAAGAAGTAAATATGATAGTTAGTCGTGATATCGCGCATAGCATCACGATACAATTCCGAAAGAGGATTACCCGTCCAGTCCAAAAGGCCGTTTCTCGCAAAATAGTCTGCGACAGACTCTGAGTCCATAAAGTGGGCGATATATGTTCCCGTATCGTTATAGCTTGTCCGCAGGAACGAAAAGCATGTCATCCACACGATCGCGGCAATCATAAACACGTCCGCTTTGCGCAGCATGAAGTGGCAACGCCCAGTCTGGGGGCCCTCCAACTGCATGGACGTGGGATAATAAACCTGAGACAGATACATCAGAAAGACGCAGCCCCAATAGAGCAAAATCAGCTGCCGCATGCTCAGTTCCTCACAGCCGCAGGCAGGCCGAGGCCATCCAGAGTCTTTGCCACCACAAGCTGTTTATCAAACTTACGCTCAGCGAGCGCGCGTCCGCTCTGCCCCATCTGCACCTGCCGGTCAAAGGATTGCTGCGCGAAATCACGCATGGCCCGCGTCAAGCCCTCTGCGTCCTGTGCCGGGCACAGATATCCGCTGACGCCATCCTCCACCGCTTCGCGGCAGCCGGGGATATCGCTGGTGATCAGGGCGCGGCCTGTGGCGGCACCCTCCAGCAGCACGTTGGACATGCCCTCATGATAGGACGGCAGCACCACACAGTCCGCCGCCTCATAAAACGGATGCACATCCGTCTGGAACCCATGAAAACGCACGATGCCATCGGCAACCAGCTGATCCACCTGCTCTTTGTAGGCGTCCTCATAAAAGCCCACCACATCGAAGGCGACCTTCTCGCCGAATTCTGCTTTCAGCGTTCTGGCCGCAGAGAAAAACTCGTCCACGCCTTTTTCCTTCATAATGCGCCCCACAAACAGGAAGCTGCACACGCCGTCATCCCCCATGGGAACGCAGGGATACTCGTCCAGATTGATGCCCGCACCGGGCAGCACCCTTACCTGCCGGTGGAAGATGATCTTTTTGTTCAGGAAAAACTGGGCGTTCTCCTCATTCTCGAAGAACACCGTTTTTGCCTTGCGCAGGGCGCTGCGATACATCACCGACACCACAGACGACAGCACCGGCTTTTCAAACGCCGTGCCCAGTCCCTGCACGTTGGCGACGTATGGGATACCCTTGGCCTTGCAGGCTGTGCCCATATAGATATTGGGCTTGATGGAATAGGTAACGACCATGTCCGGCTGAAGCTCGTCCAGCATCTGCCGGTACGTCTTCAGCAGCTTCATATCCTTGAAGGGGTTGATGCTGCGGCGGTCAATATCCGTCTCGATGCAGCGCAGCCCCATGGCCTGCAGATCGTCCTCATGCCCCACAAAGGGCGTGCTGAGAATGACCTCGTGCTCCTGCATCAACGCCTCCACCAGCTCCTTGCGGAAGCGGTAGAACATATAGGAATGGTTGGTTGCGATCAGAATCTTCATTTCTTGTTCTCCATCCTGTGCAGCTCCCCGGTGCCGCCCTCTACCACACCGTCTCCGCGCAATGCGGAAATGGCCGTTCCGAAGAAGCAGCGGCAATCAAAGCCGAAGCTCATACGCTGCACATACTCGCCGTCCAGACGCGCCTTGTCGGCAATCTCCAGCTCATCCCGGCCGCAGATCTGCGCCCAGCCGGACAGGCCCGGCTTTACATCGTTGGCACCGTACTTGTCGCGCTCAGCCAGCAGGTCCTCCTGATTCCAGAGGGCCGGGCGCGGGCCGATGACGCTCATATCGCCCCGCAGAATGTTCCAGAGCTGCGGGATCTCATCCAGAGATGTCTTGCGCAGGAATTTCCCCACCCGTGTGATGTACTGCTCCGGATTCTCAAGAAGATGCGTCGGCATATCGTGTGGCGTGGACATCTTCATGCTGCGGAATTTATAGAGCTGAAAATATTTTTTGTGGATGCCCACGCGCTTCTGTGAGAAAAACACCGGGCCGGGATCGTCGATCTCGATGGCAATCATGATAAGCAGGTACAGCCACGAGGCCAGGATCAGACCGACCAGTGACAAAATCACGTCAATGATGCGCTTCACATATCGTCTGTACATGTAATTCGGTTCCTATCAGTCTTGCAGGGTATCATTCCCCCGGCAAGGACAATTTAAAATCTCTTACAAATAGTCATATTCCGCGATCTGCTATGCGAGATATGACACGCGGAAGCGCAGCAGCAGGCACATAGCGAGCAGCAGCACAGCCTGCAAGCGGTATTCCGCCATGCCGAAGGTGACGAAGCTCCACACGGGAGACAGCCAACGGTAAAGAAGGTATGCAGGCGCGACCACCATGGAAACGCCGAAGTCGGCCTTTTCCATCAGGACAACGCCCCGCGCGACAAATACGATGCCGAATACATAGGCAAGCTCCGTGCTGAATGTTCTCTTCATTTTTGATCCTCCAAACAAAAAATGAGCCTTCTCCGTTTGGTATAGAAACGGAAAAAGCTCATTTGTGTTGTACCACGCCTGTCAAGCGGCGCAGAACTTTGGCAGCGCTATGCCTCATCCTCCGCCAGCATCCGGTATCCGACGCCAAGCTCATTGATGATGTAGCGCTTTTCACCAGGCGTCACGCCCATTTTCTTGCGGATGTTCTTCATGTTGACTTGCAGCTTCTTGACGCTGCCATAGTCCGAATACCCCCAGACCGCCCGAATGATGGCGGCATACGTCAGCACCTTTCCCGCATGGACGGAGAGAAACGCCATGATGTTGTACTCCGTCTGAGTCAGGTCGATCTCTTCTTTGCCAACAAAGACCTGCCGCGTATCATAGTCGATCAGCAGATCCTGAAGGCGGAATTTTCCGCCGGGGGAACGTTCCTCTTCTTTGCTGTGCCGATGGCTGCGGAGAACGGCGCGGATACGGGCCAGCAGTTCCTCCGTCCCAAAGGGCTTGGTAATATAATCATTCGCCCCCAGATCCAGCGCCTCCACCTTGTCCCGCTCGTTGGAGCGGGCGGAGAGCACAATGATGGGCACGGTGTCCGATTCCCGGACTTTCTGAATCAAGTCCAAACCATCCCGATCCGGCAGGCCGAGATCCAGAACGATGAGATCCGGACGATGGGAGGCGTACATCATTATGCCGAGCGCACAGGTCTCCGCGCAGAGCACCTGATAGTCGCTGGTTTCCAGATTGGCTTTGATAAAGCTTCGGATGTTGGCCTCGTCCTCTACGATCAGGATCTTGTACTTGTTATTGCCCATCGTCCTCACCCCCTCTTTCCAGCGCAAAGCGGAATACCGCACCGCCGCCCTTCCTGTTTTCTGCGGTAATGTCACTGCCGTGCGCTTTGACGATGGCAGCGCATACAGATAGTCCGATCCCCATATTGCGGCGGGTCCCGTCCACCGGCGCGGCGGACTTTTCATAGCTTCCGCTGAAAATCTTTTGAAGCGCATCCTCCGGAATGCCGCAGCCGTTGTCGGCGACCTCAAATACCGCCTTGTCCCCCGCAAGGGAAACGGAAAGTATCAGTTCCGTCATGCCTTTTGCGTGGAACACGGCGTTTTCCAGAAGATTCAGCAGCACTTGCTCAATGAGAAGCGAGTCCATGGGAATATCCACAAACTCGTCCGGTATCTGCGTGATGACCTTCTGGTTCGGATGCTTTTTGGAAAACTTCATGAGAACCGAGTCGATCAGCTCATCCAGAACAGTCGGCGTCTTCACGACCTTGACCTTTGCACCGTCGATCCTTGTGACGGACAGGAGATTTTCGACCATGCGGATGAGCCATTCGCTGTCCTCCTGGATCTCTCCCAGCAGCTTGAGCTGCTGTTCCTTCGGCAACTCATCATACTTGGAGAGCAGCGTGGAGGATGACCCGTATATGGAGGTGAGGGGCGTGCGCAGGTCATGGGAGATCGCCCGCAGCAGATTGCCGCGCATTCTTTCCTTTTCGTTTTCTGAGCGCAGCTTTTCCTGATCGCGGATGCGAATATTCAGCGTACTGGTGGAAACGGCGACGACCATCATGATGACAGCGGATAGGATACTTTCTTCTACGAAAAAGCCAAAGACATAATAGGGATAGGTGAAGGCAAAATCCACCGCAAACACACTGACGATCGCCGAAGTGATGCCATAGCAATACCCATGCGTTTTCAGCGAGATCAAAAATACGCCGAACACAAAGATCATGGGCACCAGCGTCTGCGTGGTAAAGAGCTTCTGAATCAGCAAATTGACGGCAAAGGCACTGCAAAAAATAAGGATCGAAAATAGAGTATCTTTTTGTCGCTGTCGATTCTTCATCATGCTTCTCCTGAAATTTATTGCGGTATAATACGCCATGTTTTTCGGTTTCGGGCGAAGCCCGGGAGAAAAACGGCTTAAATCCAGTGGTATAAATAACTGCCAACAGTTATTATATCGCATAAGCGGAAGCGTTTCAAGATTTCTCGCAGGAGGATGTTGTACCGCATCTGTTTCTTTACTGAATCTACACCACGAAAATGCTATGATGGAAACACTAAATAAAAAGGAGGAAGAAATCCGTGGAAAACGACAGTAGCGACGATAACGGCAGCCGCTCTTATATGGTCTGTTCGTATGTGACATATCTACGCCCTTTGCTGCGATATCGGGTATAGACGTGTCTTTTTTGTATGAAATAATCGTAGGAACAGAACATAAAGGAGTTTGAAATGAATTATTTTGGAAGTATTTTCGTAATGGTGGCCTGCATTGCCATGTCCGCCTATTTCAGCGCCACAGAAACGGCGTTCTCGTCTCTGAATAAGACCCGCCTCAAGGTGTTGGCGGACAATGGAAACAAGCGGGCAGCGCTGGCGCTCAAGCTATCTGAAGACTATGATAAGCTGATCTCCACCATCCTGATCGGCAACAATATCGTGAATATCATGGTGGCATCCATCGGCACACTTTTGTTCGTAGGGCTTTATGGCGATATTGGCGCGACAATTTCTACGGTCGTCGTAACGATCGTTGTTTTGATTTTTGGTGAGATCACCCCTAAAAGTGTTGCAAAGGATACCCCGGAACGTTTCGCTTTGTTCAGTGCTCCGTTTATCCGCCTTTGGATTTTGATTCTGACGCCGCTGAATTTCCTCTTTTCCCAGTGGAAGAAGCTGGTTTCCCGCTTCTTCAAGACGGATGACGATGCAAAAATGTCCCACGAGGAACTGCTCCTTTTTATGGAGGACGTGGAGCAGGACGGCGGAATTGACGAAAACGAAGGCGAGCTGCTGCGCAATGCCCTTGAATTCCGTGACCTGACGGCGGCAGAAATTTTGACCCATCGAATTGACCTGGAAGCCGTGGACATCGACAAGAGTCATGAGGAAATTTCCAGAGCCTTTACCCAGTCCCGCTTTTCCCGTCTGCTGGTCTACCGGGATACCATTGATCAGATCGTCGGCGTTCTTCATCAGAAGGATTTCTATATCAACGGCAAGATGACGGATCAGCCCATTGCGGAGATCATGACGAAACCGTTGTTTGTCTATCAGTACACAAAAATCCGGGATATTTTGAAAATGTTCCAGCATCAGAAGTCCCATATCGCCGTGGTCGTAGATGATTTCGGCGGAACGCTTGGTATTGTTACGATGGAGGATATTCTGGAAGAACTGGTTGGTGAAATTTGGGACGAACACGACGAGGTGGAGGAAGATTTTGAAAAGCTGGACGAGAATACCTATCGCGTGGACTGCTCCGTCAGCCTGGAGGATTTTACGGAATTCTTTGACATCAAGCTGGAATCGGACAGTGTTTCTGTCGGCGGCTGGGTCATGGAGCAGCTGAATAGAGTCCCCGTCAAGGGCGATTCCTTTACCGCTCAGAATTTGGAGATCACGGTCTCCGATCTGAGCGCGTACAGGGTATCCTTCATCACAGTCAGGCAATGCGACGTGTGTTTGACCTGTGAACAATAAAGCAATCACGCGATTCATAATGGGTGAGGATGATGTCGGAAGAAATGGTTTGCAGAAAGCACCGCCTTTCGTCTTTTCAAATTATCATATTGGGTTTTGCCGGGGTCATTCTGTTGGGTGCGTTGCTGCTGATGCTGCCGCGACCTTCCGCCAGCGAGACAGCGCCCAGTTCTTTGGGCGCAGAGTCGATTGCAGCGCCGTCAAAACCGCCGCGACCATCCTGACGATGTACCTTGCGCTGTTCTTTGGCGGAGGCGTTTTTATCAGCGTATACGAGGATCTCCCGCTGTCCTCCTGTCTGTATGAAGCAGCGTCGGCGGTAGGCACGGTTGGACTGAAATTGGGTATTACGCCGCAGCTGCATATTCCCTCGCAAATGGTATTGATCGCGCTGATGTATCTGGGTAGAGTCGGCGGGCTTACACTCATTTATGCGGCGGTGTCCAGCAAGAAAACCGGCAGCGCAAAGCTGCCGCAGGAAAGCATCACGATTGGATAAGTAAAGGAGCATCTATCCCATGAAAAATGTTTTATTGATCGGAGCAGGCCGCTTCGGGCGGCATATCGCCATGCAGCTCTCTCAACTGGGGCATCAGGTCATGGCAGTCGATACCAATGAGGAACGGATCAACGATGTG